>JACLAC010009796.1_pt1 | contig 44460 bp, 38 predicted proteins | sample 8027881 | NCBI WGS metagenome assembly JACLAC01 (sample SAMN15725517, study PRJNA655200) | protist metagenome | isolation source: fluorescence activated cell sorting (FACS) single amplified genomes of... | place: Spain: Blaines Bay Microbial Observatory, Mediterranean Sea | collected 2016-01-19 | reverse complement strand
AATGTATACTTGGGGGCGTTGCCGAGGCTCGACGACTCGGGCGGTTGCCGAGTTCACCCGGAAATTGGCCACGCGTGCAAGAACATTGCTCGTTTGCACTTGGAGGACTCGCAACGATGAGATGGCAATTCTGGGAGATGGCAATTCTGGGTCCAACTCGCCCTTCAAGCCGCCGGAAATATTTTTGCTCAATGGATTGGCGTTCTGTTGCTTTTAGGCCTCCTATGGGCAGATGGCTCCCTGTATTGGCCACCGGATGCATTGTGCCTCGCCATACTGGGTTTCGCGTTATTCTTAATGTTTTCACCCTTCAGAAAGAAACGGCAAAAACAGCAGACGCAGGATTTCGACTGGTGAGCAGTGCCAGCAGGGTGCGGGAGTGACCGCTCAGGGGAGAATAACGGTCCGGGATGTGGCACGGCTTAGAAAGTCCGTGGCTTCCTCGTCATGAAGACGCTGGGCCAACATGCCCACGGCAAGGTCGAGAGGGATGCACTCGGGAAACTTCATTGCGGTGATGGCCGGCCGCCCGAATCAGCGATTCGTCCCGCGTGGCCAGAAATAGAAGTTCCGTGGGCTTGGTTATTGCGATGGGTTGGCATGTAGATGCCGCGTTGTGGGTGCAGAGAGAACTGCCTCTGCCAAAACGTTTTACAGTATCCTCAAAGCAGCTTATTTGTCAGGTCGAGCAGATAGGTCGAGACCGATCCTTGCGTCTCGTCCCAGGTACTGCTGAAGATGAGTTGCGTGCCGTCCGGACTGACGGTTGGGAGCGTGTTGCCATAGTAGTTGCCGTTGGCGATTGAGGTGCGGTGATGCACCAGTCCGATGAGGCCGTTGGTCCCGAACGGATCGGTAAGCTTGATCGCGACTATTTCACCTGCGTACTTCAGACCACGTCCCGGATTCGAGATGTCATTCCAATAGGTAACGAAGATATATTCAGGATTTGCGGTGTTCGTAGCGATAATGTGCGTCGCCAGGTTTTCGTCAGTCGAGTCGGTCAGTGAATGGAATGTGTCGTCGTTGACGTTGAAAGCTAACACGCTGCCGACCTTGCCGTTCGAAGTTGTGATCTCCGCTTGCGTAAATGTCTGACCGTTGAATTGTCCGCTGACACCGACCACATAGATGTCTCCTTCGGGCCCGGTGGTGAAAACCGGATGTGACCAGTTGACCGGGAAGTGCCCTTTAGTGCGATCGCCATTTGTCTGGAAAGCGTCGTCACTAGTCAGGTTCGGAATCACATGTTGCGCGATCGTGGCAGTGTTGTAGTCGACGTCGAGCAACCGCCATGACCGCGTCGCAACGGTCGATCCGCCGTATAAAGTCAGCAGGTGGCTACCGTCGGGCGAGAACCACAGGTTGCTGAAATCGAGAGCGTTCACGTTTTCGGCTTCAGGAGCACCGCTGGTTCCGTCGGTCAGAGCAAAGGATGCGATCACCGGGTTCGCTCCGTCTGCCGCGTCCAACTGCACGATGTAAACCGAAATGTCACTGGCAGGATTGACTTTGTCGACACCAAAGATGGCGATGTATTCGTTGCCGTCGCGAAATGAGATTGTCGTTTTTGGCGAGAAGAGTTTATTGAACGGCAGTTCGACTATCCGTAGCACTTCTCCGGTCGCGACGTTGTATTCCACGAATGTATCGTCATCAGGGCCGAACTCCGGGAGTACAGCCATTGAGCCGTCAATACCGAGGGCATCGTTGTCCACCGAACTGAGCTGTGGAAAACCGTACTGGATGTTGGCCTTCGATGGATTCTGGCTCCAGCGATAATTTGATGTCGGCAGACTCGCCAGAAACAGCGGCTGATGCGTGTCGCCGTCGAGCACGATCTGATACGTCATCGCCGGGTCATAGCTCCGCAGCATCATGAGCGTTCCATCGATATTCCACGACGAGCTTGTTACGTACAGTGTCCGCACAGCACCACTCCAGGTGACCGTTGCCGAGCCGCCAGTATTTACCGGCAGCGTCATCTGCGTGCCGGGGTTGCCGGTGATTCGCGTGATCGGCGTGCCGAATGACGGGTCGTTGAGCGTCTGCTGGTAATCTGGTTCTGTCATGTCCGCCGGAAAGACCCCCGGATCGGCACTGCCAAAGACCGACACGTTCAATGTCTCCAGTCCAGCGTCGTGATCAGGCGTGAGGTCGGTTGTCGCGAGGGTCGGTTCCCCAGGGCGGCCGATGTAATCCTGACCGAGCCCGCCGTTGACCGTGTCCCGGGCATAGTCGTCGTACAAGGTGCCGCTGTCCGTAATCAGCGCCAGAGCCTTCCACTGATACGCATAGTCAGTGTCTTCAAGCTGCGTCGCTCGATCGGTGTATGATGTCCCGAGATTCCAGTCGGCGAGCAGTTGAGCAAGCGAGACCAGATCATTATCGAATCTGTACGAGCTTCCGGTAACGAGGTCTTCGTCATCTCCGCCGTTCACCGAATCGCTGCCATGATCGCCGATCACGACATCTCGATCCGCACCGCCGAGCACCGTGTCGTTCCCAAGGTCGCCGAGCACAATGTCGCTTCCAGCTCCACCATCGAGCGAGTCGTTGCCGAGCATTCCCAATACGCTGTCCTGACCGTCATCGCCGAAAATCGTGTCGTCCCCGTCGACGCCTCGTAACAAATCATTGCCGTCGCCGCCGCTCAATGAGTCGTTCCCGACATCACCTTCGACAAAATCGTTCCCGCCGCCCCCGGCCAGCGTGTCGTCTCCAGCGTTCCCGAAAACCTGATCGTCGCCATCGCCGCCGATCAGTGAGTCATCGCCAATATCACCGAGAATCGTGTCCGCATCGTTGCCGCCGTCGATTGAATCCGCTCCCTCATCGCCAGTGATTGAATCATCTCCGTCGTCTCCCGAGATGACATCATCTCCTTCCTGGCCTCGCAGCGTGTCCGTTCCTGCGCCGCCGTGCAGAGTGTCGTCGCCTTCGTTGCCAACCGTCGTGTCGTCGCCATCACCGCCGAACAACTGATCGTTGTCGAGACCGCCGCTGATCGTGTCATTTCCGGCGTCTCCATGCAGCGTGTCGAGACCGTCCAGACCATTTATCACGTCGTTACCCAGTCCGCCCGACGCGGAATCGTTACCGCTTCCCGCACCGATCGTGTCGTCACCGTCTCCTGCATCGAGCACATCGTTCCCGTCTCCACCCTGCAGGACATCGTTTTCCGTGCCGCCGAAGACCGTGTCATCTCCATCGTCCCCTCGCACATCGTCAGCACCACCGCCGCCGTCGACCGTGTCGTCCCCATCGCCTCCGGAGATAAGATCTGGTTCGTCACCGCCCGAAAGACTGTCGTTACCTGCTTCGCCGAGAACCGAGTCGAAATCCGCGCCGCCCGAAATCACATCATCCCCTGATTCCCCATTGATGTCATCGGCCCCGTCGCCCCCATCCAGTGTGTCGTCGCCCGTCAGCAGTGGGTCAGTCCCCAGCTCGCCGCGAAGTCGATCGTTACCGTCTCCGCCGCTGATCAAATCGTTCCCCGCACCGCCCAGTAGATTGTCTGCACCTGATCCTCCATCGAGTGTGTCGCTTCCTTCCTCACCTTTGAGCGTGTCATCTCCCGCGCCGCCATCCAGCACGTCGTCCAGAGCCGTTCCTTCCAGCGAGTCGTTTCCGTCACCGCCATGCAAAGTCACTGACCCCGCAAACGTCGTCACGATGATTGTGTTGGCCGACGCGCCGCCGGTCAGCTCCGCCTCTTCGAATGCATTGATCGTGTCATTCGCTGCCCCATCCAGAGAACCACTGCCGAGCGTGAAGTCGTTGTCACCCGATTCGACCAACCGATCAATTCCGTCACCCGCCAGCAGTGCATCTGCACCGCCGTTACCAGTGAGTTGATCGTTGCCCGCTTCGCCAAACAGAACGTCCGCCACTGCCCCGCCGATCAGCGTGTCATTCCCGTCTCCACCCGACAGCGTAACAGCACGACTGCTCGCTGATGCGTCCAGCATGTTGTTTCCGCTACCGCCGGTCAGTGCGATCTTTTCAATTGACGTGAACGAGTCGGCTCCCAGTCCGGTCAACGTCGAATCTGTCAACGTAAAGTTCACGTCGCCTGATTCGACGAGTACATCAATCGCCGTTCCGCCGGTAATCGTGTCGTCCCCGCCGCCACCGGTCAGCATTGTCGGCACGCCAGACGTCGACACATCGATCGCATTCGCGCTCGCTCCGCCGACGAGCACCGCCCCTTCGACATTCAGCACCGTGTCCGTTCCCAATCCAGTCAACTGAGTCGTGGTCAACGTAAAACCGACGTCGCCAATTTCTGAAATGATGTCACCCGTCCCCGCACCGCCGTCGAGTGTGTCATTGCCCGGCCCGCCTCGCAGCGTGTCGCCGCTGCTTCCCAGGCCAAGCACCCGATCGTCGCCGTCACCGCCGTCCACAAAGTCCAGCCCGGTTCCGCCTTGCAGGAAGTCGTCGCCGCCGTCACCACTGACGCCGTCATTACCGTTTCTGCCATTGATCGAGTCCGCTCCGTCACCGCCAGAGATCGTGTCATCCAACGCCCCGCCGGTAACTGTGTCGTCCCCGCCTTCGCCAGAAAAGATCAGTGACAGCAATGTGAGTCCCGTCGCGTCAACCGTGTTGGCACTCGCTCCGCCTGTCACTTGCACAACTTCCAGCCCGTCAATGGTGTCGTTGCCAGACCCGGTCAGCAGAGCATCAGTCAACGTGAAATCTGCATCAGCGGACAATACAGCTCGATCCGCCCCTGCATCACCAGACAGCGAATCGGCACCACTTCCGCCCTTCAGAGTGTCGTCGCCATCACCGCCAGTTAAAGTGTCTCGTCCACCGCCACCGACAAGTGCGTCCGGTCCATCGCCTCCTCCGAGAACATCACGTCCACCTTCGCCCCGAATCTGGTCGACGCCATCTCCACCTGAGACGGCGTCCGAACCACCGCCACCACCCAGTTGGTCGGCATCTCCACCACCTTCAATTGTATCACGGCCCGCCCCGCCTCTTATTGTGTCATCGCCATCGTCACCGGACAGGCTGTCGTTGCCAGAACGTCCGTCGATGCGGTCGTCGCCGGAGCCTCCAGAAACGGTGTCCCGCCCCCCCAGCGATGATCAGGTCGTCGCCTGAGCCACCGTTTAGAATGTCATTGCCTGCGCCGCCCAGAATCGTATCACTCTGCGAGCCGCTGGAGATCGTGTCATTTCCCTGTCCGCCAGTTGCTTCCAGCGCCATAGTTGTTTCCAGACCGACTGCATCGAGGCGGTCATCGCCTTGATTCAGATTCACCACGACTCGCTGACTGGTAATCGCGGCAAGCGGAACACGCACCTCATGGTTCGAGACTTGCGTGCCTACAGACGTCACGAGCACATTGTCGGGGTCACTGATCACTAACTCGCTGGCCTGGACCAGAAGTGTGACGTTATTCGTCAGACCGCTCGTCGAACTGTCCTCGACAAGTAGATTCCCACCGACGTCCAGCGAGACGGAGATCACTTCGGTCAACAGGGCTCGGTCTTCAAGTGCCTCGACGAAAGAAGAAATCCACTGGTGCCCCGCCGTCCAATTCGATTTCTGATAGTTGCGGCAACATCGAGATCGCCGTCGCTTTGTGTAGCGAGCGACGCTCTTAAGGATCGAACTCAACCAGGAAAACTGCGGAGAGAATAAAAGCATGCTGCCTGCAGTATTTGGAGAAATTGGAACATCGACAGGGGGAGATCCATCACCCTGTCGAAGGTACCAGATTGGAACCAGAATAGTCCTGAATATGATACATCAAGAAGTCGGTCGCCGTAGACGACGTAGTGTTCGCTCTGACTCTTCGGGGCGGATAGTGGATGAGTAATGTCTATTGTCGCTCTGATCTACGTGAGCGGCAGAAGCGGATTGAGTCGATGCTGAAAAATTCAGTATGACCGTCCGATCCCGCAAGGTTGTCTCACAATGGGGGCTTTCGGGAGAGGATGTGAGTTTCAGTGTCAGACCGCTCGCGAGCTTATCCTGTTCAACATGCAACCCAACACCCTCGGTCTGGTCATGGTTCAGTGCATCCTGCGAATGCCCTGGCCAACCGAGTGACTGTGATGAGATAAGAAACGTTCCAACAATTCTTGCACAGCTACTCCGCGGTCATGCCGCAATGTCTGTCACGACGTCAGCTTGAAGAAACGATTCTCAGGCGGAATCCTGGAAGTCTCCTGCACCTCGCGCGTTCAGCCCGCCATGACGTCGCAAATTCACGCAGGTTGCACTGTGTCATACGTCACCCCGTCCAGTCACACAATGTGCCGCACGATGAAGTCTTGTCACGTGACGCAGCGTTTACATCTAACGTGCCATTGGCAACGGCGTACGGGGGAGCTTTTGGAATCTTGCCGGAATTCGCCTGTTACGATCAGGTGAATTCATCCCGACTCGGCGACTGACCTGCGTTTCCGCAGGGCCATCTTGACCGACCCGATCAACACTGAGGGAAACTTGCCACTAAAATCCTGCATCGCCTGTCTGATCTGCTGTTCCGCCCAAGTCATTGCCTTAGAGCGACAGCGCAACCCGAGTCACGGCGGCTCTTGTCTGCTGCAAATGGTCTGAGCGACGGACTTTACGTCTGGAGAAATTCCGATAACGGCGGTACCCCAGTGGATCAGACAGAGTCAACTCGAATCACGCAGTTCGCGGACTCACGTGGAATCGAGACGGTGTATTACGCCATGTTCGGTGACGACACGTCAGATCAAGCCAGCGGCATTCAAACTGACCAGACACTTTCGTAACTTACGCCCACCTTTCACGAGGCCGGATTGATCGTCGAGGCACTTTACACTGACTTTTCACGGATCAGCGAAGTGGTCACCTGTATTCGCAATGCCAATAACGCGGAGCAGTTTGACGGGTTGCGTATCAACTTCGAAAATGGTTTCGAAGGCGAAACAGCTGCCGAGCGGCGTGAGCCCACCACGCCAGGAGACATCCAGCTTTTCGCTGACGCAGCACATTTGGCGGCAGAGGGAGACCTGCCTCTACACGTCAGTATCAGCTTCCACTGGGATGAGATTGTTGAGTACGACGGCAATAGCAAATCCGGATATCAGCACAGCATCGATCAGACCGATGGAGTCGACATTCAAGTGCCACAGGATTCCGCAGCCACGATTCAAAGACTGGCAAGCGAAGAAGTGAATTACGCAGAAGGATCGGGACGAACATGGGCAGTCACCATTGAAACTTCGAACTTCATACGGTCAAAAAACTCCGTCGACCGTTAAAATCAGGCGATTCTTGCACTTCCGAAATCTGAAACATCGTAATCTCAGCCGGTTGATCCTTCGCCAATCTGTCACAAAGCATCCAGCAGACTCACCACCTCCCCCGCAGCCACCCCGCGTTTTGACTTCGGCGTCAGCCCGAACTGTGCCAGCAGGCTCGCGGGAGTGATGATCAGGATGGGGTGCCGTGGTTGAATCCACCGACCGCACCAACGTCATGATCGTCTGGCGAATGTGTTGCGGCAGATGGGGCCAAACAGCTGTCGCTACAAGCAAAAACGTTGGGGTCACCACAGGTCCAATTAGGAAGCCAATACTGGCCAAACACAGGTCCAATTAGAGAACCGGGCCATCCGCAAAGCATTGTATTTCATGGGGTTACGGTTTTTCACCAGGAAGCCCCTATCCTCCACTAAGGCATCGCCAGTGACTGGCGGTGCCTTTTTTTGTCTGTGTGTGCCACAAGGTGACATCTGGCATGAGCTTGCGTCACTCCCGTTTTTTCCACTTGAGTGACATTCACTGCCGTCGAGCGACTCGGGATGCCCCTCGGAGACGCCCGATTTGCTGTAAATATGCTGCGACGAACTGGAAATATGCTGCGACTTTAGTTCAGCCAGGCCGTAGGGTCAAAAACTCCGCCGACGGTTAAATGCAGGAGATTCCTGCACTTCCGAAATCTGAACAATCGTAATCTCAGCCGGTTAATCCTTCGCCAATCTGTTACACCACATCCCACCACCTCACCCGCAGCCAGCCCGCGTCCGGACTTCGGTGTCAGCCCGAACTGTGCCGGCAGGCGGAAATCGCTGTTGTTCAATTTTCCGTGTCGCAGAATCGCACGGATGGTGATTTGTGTCGTGGCAGTGGCATCGCCACGTGTCAGTGTGTAGCGTTTCGTGCTATAATCTCAGCAAAGTCAGGACCAGTTGGGTCGGGCAACGCATCATCGACACTTTTACGAATTGAAAAGAAAATGGCAGAAGGCTCAATCAAGAGGCTCACGGACAAAGGCTTTGGTTTCATCGAAATCGCACCAGGGCAAGACCTGTTCTTCCACAGTTCCGGCGTTGAAGGCACAACCTTTGATCAACTCTACGAAGGGCAGCAAGTGTCTTTCACAGAGGGGCAGGGTCCCAAAGGCCCACGGGCGGAGAACGTCAAACCGATCTAGCCAAAATGGCGTCATGCATATAAAAGAAAGCCGTCGAAGTTCGTCGGCTTTTTTTTGTTGAGTCATAAAGCAGGCTCGCCCGTAACCTTGTGTGTGATCCTTCACGCTGTAGCCTCAGGTCTTCACACTTTCTCTGAACATCCGCCACTTGAGAGCCCGAGGACCGTCCGCGTGAAGTATGATTCGAAGTATTCCGCGGCCGCCGAAACTGCGACTTACCTGGGACGATACATGTTCCAGTATAAGAATGCCGAACTTAGCCTGATTCTGAACGCCATTGATGACGGTACTCAAGTGCTCGACTATGGGTGCAACGACGGTTGGGTCAGTCGACGAGTTAAGCATTTCAAACCGGGCTGTGACGTCTCTGGTGCTGACATCAATCCAGCGGCACTCGTCAGGGCACGTCGTCGAAAAGGTGGCGTCGAGTACTTCGACACCGAGAATGGTGATCTGAATGGCAAGGCATTCGACGTCGTCATCCTGTCCCACGTACTGGAGCATGTGCATGCGAGACAGGAACTTCTAAAACGACTCGCGAGTCTGGCGAAACCTGACGGACGGTTGGTGATTTGCGTTCCCCAGGAGCGGATTCGCGGTGATTCGACACTTCTGCCGTGGGCGATGAACGTGGTGCGTGGAAGGTTCACCAATCCACATGTCGTCATAGTTCGTCTGAACGCATTACAGTTACTTCTGGCTGCCATTGGTTTCGAGGTCGAATGCAGCACTTATACGAACCTGTTCTGGCCACGCGTTGCCAGGAAGCGAGGGTTTCAGTCGCACAGCCTCATTGTCCAGGCTCGTCGTGTTCCGACACCTCACGTTGATCCCGTTTGCGTGATGCCGAGTCTCGAGAAGGTGTAGTGAGGACAATCCAGAGTGGCAGGGCCACCGCATTCAAGAACTCATTTTCCGACGACTGCTATCCTTCTCGGAAGCAGCCCCTTGCCCAAAAATCCGTTGTCAGAGTGAGTCCAGAATATCAAGGTGGCTCGGAAACAATGTTTTCAGACTGACAGTGTCTTGCAGCTTGTCAGTCGGAATGTCCAGCAACGCCAGCACCAAAGACCGTTAGCCGAAGATCGCTGACAGCACGTAGATTGTCATGACGAGCTTCAGAAGCGGGCTGGAACCAGCCGATTTAAGTCGAAGCCAATGTTTCGACCATCCAACAGGCAGGGAAGCCGCATGGTTCTACATAGAGTATTTGTCGTGTGCCTGATCGGGTGTGAAGCTGCATCTTCCGTACTGGAGACAGTCACAGAGCTTCAGAAACCGACTGATCCATCTCAGCTCAACGTATTCCCCCGAACGTGCTGCTCTGCCGTCAGACGGCCATGTTGACGGTCTGGTGCGGGAATCCGGCAGCGTAGACGGAATCCTTCATCTGCTCGTTCAATATCCAGTTTCTGGGTAACTCACGATCTTGTGATGACCGTGCTCTGGCAGGCATCGTTGCACCGTACGACATCGTCGTCGTGCAGGAACTCGTTTCTCCACCGTATGCTGGAGCTGTCCTGATGACCGGACACGTTTGCGACGATCTCAGCAGCTTCTCGGAGTTTGTCAAAGCCGACGACGTTCTGCGGAAACCATTTTCCGCTGAGGACGTACCTGGGTTCGTTCCCGGCAGCCTGTCATAAGTAGTTGTCGACTGTAGAGTCTTTGCAAGAGTCCACTTGAAGGTTCTCTGCTTAAGCTTCAAGCGAGTTGACAATGCACGCCGACTGAAAATGGGTCGTGAACGAACGGGCTACCGATTCTATCCACCCCAACAAAGCTTCGATAGAATCTGCCCATGAGACTCCCAGAATCAAAAATTAAAACCGCCATTCTTCATCCGGAAGAAGCAGTCCGCCTGACCGCTCTGGCATATTTCGCAGACTCATTCACGACCGATGAGTCGTTGATACCGCTCGTCATCGAAGCCATCGAAAAGTACGGCAGAGAATCCGCCTTCAGTATTCTTCGTGACGCAGAGCGATTGCCTCAAACTGAATTCAGTTTCAACTGGCTCCTTAACGAACTCAAAGCGGATTTCGATCCGAGTGAAGTCGATCAGGACAACTACAGATTTGCTGCCTGCCTTGCTCTGCTGGCTGCTCCGCTTGAGTTGCTGGTCGAACACAAGAATGAGATTTCTGACTGTCCCAACTTTGCTCCAGAATTAGTCCCAGCTCTCAATGAACTGGTGACGATGGCATCCTGGGACTGGAACACTGGCTGGAAGGTATTCACTGATCTCGCTCGTGACCTTCAACGCAGAGAGTTCACAAGCAACGATGCCAGACATCACGCCCGGTTGGTTCGCGTTCTTGGTCGAATGCCCGAAGGAGCAGGTCAGATTCTGAATCTGCTGAAAGGAATCTACAGAGGCACAGATCGCGGTCTGATGCAGTGGGCAGATTCGTCGATCGTTGAATTGGCTGGAGAGATGAGACTCAAGGAAGCCGTTCCTTTAATCATTGATCGGTTTTACGAGGGAAACGAATCTGTTCTTGATGAGTGTGGACCAGTGCTCGCAAAGATAGGTGGCGATGAAGTCGTCGAAGCAGTTTCGGAATGTTGGGCGAACGGCAACGAGGAGATCAGGTTTATTTGCACGGAAGCTCTGGACGACATTCATACTGATTTGAGTGCTGAGACGTGCCTCGAACTTCTCAAGGGTGAGGGCGAATTCGAAAGCAGATTACATCTGGGGCAAGCGGTGCTGAGTCACTTTGTGCTTGGAGACGTCGACGTCATTCGTGAAATGGTGCTCGGTGATGATGATGATCTTGACCCAGATCAATGGGACTTGAGACATCGTCTGGTCGCGACAGCAACAATCACTGGTGAACGATTTCCAGAATATGACGAATGGCATCAGGAAGCGGTCGCCACCAATTACGGCTGGGGACACATCGGTCGAACCAGGCTGACTGACAACTTTCGGCTGGATGAACCGGAGCCTGAACTCGATGCTGAAGTTGACGACTATGTTGAGCCACGTGCCAGGAAGATTTCTCGGAACGATCCTTGTCCTTGCGGCAGCGGCAAGAAGTTCAAGAAATGCTGCATCGACAAGGATTTCGAGTGGCTCGAAGATGAAGGCGGAAACATCTTCAAATCAGTTCCAATGTCGGATGAGATGGTCGACGTGCTTCAGAATCAACGTGAAGCGTTTGTCAAAAATCACGGCAGAGAGTCTGGTCCCGGTGGTCCAGTCTTTCCCGACATGCCACATCCCGAGCATGTTGAACATGAGATGGTCGAGATGATGAAGCAAGCGAATATCGATCCAGCCAAGATCTATGCCTTTGAAAAGACGGGAAGGATTGTCACGGAAGAGAATCAGGACACCCTGACGGAAGCGGATCTGATGGAATGGGAAGCGGCTATTGATGAGTATAAGGAGTGTTTTGGGAAGTGAGTGATGGCGGCGAGACGTTGTTCAGGTTTTACCCTCGAAGCTATTGGCGATCAGCCTGCGTTCGCCGAGAAGATCATGACTTCCCGTCCGTCTCGATCGAACCTGCGTTCCAGCGTCATCCCCAACTTTTCGATCACTCGGGCTGATGCCAGGTTTGCCGTTTGGGCGGTCGCAATCACGCGTCTGAAACGAAGCGTCATCATTCCATGCTCCAATGCAGCTCTGGCTGCTTCGGTAGCCAGCCCTTTTCCCCAATACTCTGGTGCGAGTCGCCAACCGATCTCTGAGTCGTTGTCTGACTTCACGAAGCCGCAGTACCCGATCAACTTGTCGTCAGCTTTGCAGATTAATGCCCACTGGCAATATCCGTATTCACGGAGCATCTCCGCAGCGAACTGGATGAATTGACCAGTTCGATCCTTCGTCCACGCCTGACCGTCGGCAACGAACTGCATGACCTGCGGGTCGGAGCAGATTGCGTGGAATTGGTCGAGGTCGTCGTCATTCCATTCTCGGAAGGCAAGTCGATCTGTGTCGGGCGGAACGTCGCCGAGTTTCTTTGTCACGCCCATCACAACTCCCTGCGAATAGCTTCCTGCTTATATTGCACGAACCCGGCCTGCTTGTATGTCGGCACGGCGGCGTCATGATCCAGCGTGCAAGTATGCAACCAGAATCGTTTTGGCTGATGACTCCACGCTTTGTCGATGGACCATTGCAGGAACCACTTCCCCAACCCCTGGCCGATGAAATCAGGAAGCAAACCGAATTGTACCAGCTCAACCTCGTTCGGCTGTCGGCGGTCCAACTCGGCGAAACCTGCGGGCGTCCCTTCCACATGGAGGACATGCAAATCATTCATCGGATCGTCAATGATCGCAGCCAATTCGGCGTCAGAGAGTTTCCTGCGACTGAGCCAATAATACTCACTGCCTACAGCGTCGTAGAGAGAGCGGTAATACGGCACGGTCGGTGACTGAGCGTGGATGACCGTCAGTCCGTCTCTTGGGGTTGGCACGGATCGGTCTAACGGGGCAAACATTTCGAGGTAGAAGACGGTGATATCGACGAGTTCGTTGATCGCCGCCTCACACGTCTCCAACATCTTCGCCAACGGTTCGGTGTCCGCCAGCCGATGATCCGTGCCGACTTCGATCAACGCCGACTCCGGCAACTCGCTGTTGCTGACGAGTTCCACGCTGTTGGCGAACGGAACAACATCGTCTTGTTTTGAATGCAGGACCGTTGTGTTCGCTTTGACGGTGGTTGCCGTGCCCCACTTTTTCCATGCCGGGCAGAGAAGGACGAGCGGCGTGCCCTGGCTGTCGATATTCACGGCAACGGCCCCGCCCCGTGAAGAGCCGACAACGACATCGGGTTGATACTCGTCGTACTCAGCCTGGGCGATCCTGACGGCTTCGTCGAAATCTTCGTCGGGAAGAGCCGGGTTGAAGACGGTGTGACCATGGTCTTTGAGATAGGTCGGTTTTGTGCCGCCTGGGAAGCTGGTCCATCCGTGGAGAAAGAGGATTTTCATCGACGCTTCTTCGTGTGAGCCTTGCCGTCACTCGCTCCCACTTGAGCCAACAGGGCGTCCAGCGTCTTGTCATTCTGACCGGCCAGCGTGCGGAATGCTTCGGGGCGCTTACGTACCCGCTTCCAGGTTCCGGCAGGCACCTTGTCAGGCAGCAAAAGCAACTCTTCCTCGTCGGCTTCGAGAACGTCGGCCAGCTTGTGGATGAATTTCTCACTCGGAAAGTCACCGAAGTGGAGATTATCGTTCTCGACCTTGGAGATGTACGTGTCGCTCATGCCGATCCTGGTCGCCAGGTCCCGCTGGGTCAGTTTGCGCTGGGTCAGTTTGCGTTGGGGCCGAAGCTGACGAAGTCGTTCGCCGAAGTGCATTTTCGTTCCATCGTGCTGATTGTATGACTGATTCAAATACTGTAGCAGTACTTGTACTGCCGGAGGCTGAATCAAGCAAAGCGGGCGAAGCCATAACGAAGGCCCGCGGCGAGGAACGAGCGGGGATGCCGCAGCGAGGAACGCAGTTCGCGACACATTCACAACGCATCCATCGCGTCGTCGTACATCTCATAGAACAGCGGATCGGTCTCATCCCACGGGCCGTCCGCATCGATGCAGGCATTGCTGCCAGTTGAGTCGTTCGAACTGAAACCGCCAGCAAGAAACAGGATCACAAACGCGACGGCCAACAGTTCCATTGATCACGCTCCAGGTCACACGCAGGATTATGCAAATATGAATCGACGGCATCCCTACTTTCCTCTCTGGTACGCATTGCCCCTGGCGTCCGCTGTGATTTTTGCGATTGGACGTGTCGCCATGACCGGAAGTCACCACGCCTGGCGATCGATATCAGCGTATCTGATAATCGCAGCGGTTGTGCCCGTAATAATTGGAACCGTGCACGCTTTGAGCACACTGTTCAAAACGTCACAGACAGCCGGGGAGGAAGACGCTCGTGTTATGGTTGAATCAGCGTTGTTGGTTATCAACTGCGTAGTGCTGGCGTCAGTTCTAATTCTGATTTGTTCTGGCAACGCATTCCAATCATGGACGTAGCGGCGGGGCAGTTTCCGGGGTGATCGTCACAAGTGTGACTTGTCGCGATGATCGTGGCTCATGCTCCCTCGGGATCATAGAAGCGACTCGACTTCCCCATACTGCGGGCGAGCTTCATGTCGGCAGCAACGCTGACAGACTCCTGCCAGTCGTCCAGCGTCAGCACGTAAAGCCGATCGCAGATTGCGAGAAGCCGCTTGTCGTAGGCTTCCCTGTAGTCCCACTCGACGAGTAGATGTCCGCGAATGGTCAAAAACATCCGCCGCCAGAAAAGCTGTTTGACAATCAGTTGTTAGCAAGTGAATCGAGTCACAATTTCGGCTGCACGTCGACGGTCAGATTGGACCACAGGCGAGTAAATCGGTATCTGTTTCGACTGAGCACGCACCTTCACCTCAGAATGGCCACGATTTGGTGCAACTCCGAATTGCTTAACGCAGCGCGACGGTGGAAGTACTTCAGTATTTCACCAAGCCGTTCTCGACATTCGATCTTATCCAGCGACAGCACCGACTCCTTTCTCTGGATCAATGGGGTGGTTGATCAGCTTCTGATAGTTCCGCTCCGCGTGGTAGTGCTCCACGTATTCACGAACTGCATTCTCAGGTGACTTGCGTTCGAAGAAGATCTTGCGATTCAGGCACTCGATCTTCAGGCTCCGAAACCACCTTTCCATGTACGCGTTCAGGTCAGGGCTCTTCGGCGGCAGCAGGACGACCTTGGTATTGGTGTCCTCTTCCAGGCATTGCCGCATGGTGATGAAGCAGGTGTCTCGATTCACGATGAAATGGCTGACGTCCTTCATGAATCCGTCTTCAGTGTCTGTGATATTTCTGCAGACCTGTTTCATGCACCTGGCATTGGGGTTCGGCGTGGTCCCGGCAATGTGGACAAGTCGCGTTTTCAGGTGCATCACAGTGAGCACATAGCACGTGACGAGCCCGTTCAGCGTCCAGACTTCGACGGTGGTGAAGTCCGTGGCAAAGATCGAATGCCAGTGAGCTTTGAGAGATGTGCTCCATGAATGTGACCGCTGGCGGTCTGGTGCAGGCTCGATGCGGTGAGCATTCAGCACGTTGGCGATTGTCGAATCCGAGATGTGGTAACCGGCGTTGGCCAATGCTCATTGAATTCGATCATAGCCGCATGTGGGATTCTCTCTGGCGAATCGAAGGATGGCATCGACGACTGCCTGACGGATGCGAGGTCTGCCGTGTTTTCGTTTCTCGCTGGAATCGCAGTTCTTCGCGACGAGTTCGCGGTGCCAGCGGAGTATTGTGTCTGGCGTGAAAATGGTCGTCAGTTCCAGCAGAGCCTTGCGGCCAATCGCGTGGGCTTTCACCGCGAGCAGCCGACGCTGATCGTCATCCAAGAAGTCACTTCTTGCCGGGTTTCTGCAGGAGCGTCTTGATCTGAGCATTCTGGAACTCGATGATCTGCTGCTGTCGTTGATTCACCATACCACAGAAGGCAGCGAGCAGAATATGCCATGGCCGGAGCAGGAAAGGCATGTTCGGCGCCGCAATTGACCAGTGTCCGGTGCCGACAGGTGAAATCAGGCGGCGGAGATGAGAGACTCTGCGTATACGAAATGCCTGTATTTTACGGCGGTTTGACTTCGATTCAGTTTTTTGACCCTACGAGGATCTGCAACTCCGGAATATCATGACCTGTGGTTTCAGCGACGTGCTGGTGCTGGACTGGGGACTGGCCGTTCTGGTCTCACCCGGGGAAGACGTGCCGGCAGGGTCAGGACGGAGTCCAACATGACTGAGCACTACGGCCGGGAACGGACCATCGTCATCGGGCCGAAAGCTCACGGAGTTCTGGCTGAATTTCTAAAGGCCAACGTATATCGAGCCGCTGCTATCGCCATGTTTTGTCTTTATCCCGGACGGCGACGGAATGAAATATCTCTGCCATGCTGAATTGGTTTCCCGGCGGTGGTTCCGAATGGTATTTCGAATCTTTGGCGATGGCGAAAATGTCAATCATGTCGCGACGGTCCTGCAGGATTTTGTGCAGCTGATCGATGAATACAAAAAACACACCTTTGTGCTCCTCGTCAGCGGCCATCGTCTTCAGCACGCCAAGGGGATCGAAACCCTCGGAAGTCACCGTCGTGTCATCCAGGTTTGCAAGATGGGCCAGCACGACCGCGGCTCGCCAGCGTTGACCATGTGTGGTTCCATTGGCCGCCAGATCGGCTGCCAGTTCGTAGCCGCTGATATCGCCTAACTGAGCCAGAACACGAGCCACTTCGAGCGAGTGTTCCAGCTGTTCAGCCTGGGATGAGAATGCTCTGAGGTCCTTTATCATCATGTCGAGCCCGCTGGCATCTTTCAGAGTGGCGAGCATATCGGCGGCTGCCCAACGCACTTTCGGGTCTGGATCGACGAGAGATTTCTTCAAGACCGGGATCGCCTCCGCTCCATCGCGTTCGGCCAGCAGGCCCAGTCTTCCGTGAAAGTGATAATCAAGCGTGTCGTTCATCGACCGGTAGGCCGCCTGGCGTGTGTCCCACGGAAACCGATGTTGAGCGCGGGGTTGATGAAACTGGAAAGCCTGTTCTGCACCGTGAGCTTTATAGAAGTTCCTGAGGTGAGATTCCGCAGCCTTTGGACCCCATCCAGGAAACACTCCGTCGTTTGTCGGTGAACTGGAGAAGAACACACGGGGCGCAATGGCAGCTGCCACTTCATGAAAATCGAACGGAAACTTTGTGTGATCCAAGTGGTAGAGTGATTCGAGCGGTGGCATGTACCTGGGAAGTGCCCACGTTTTGAGTCGGCCCTTTTTAGTTTCGTAATACTCGAACGGGGTCCAGCCACAACTGGAGACTGCGATCTTCACGCGATCGTCGAAGGCCGCCAGGAACATGGCGTTGTGCCCGCCCAGCGAATGGCCAATCGTCCCGATTCTTGCTGGATCAACATCGGGATGCCGCTGCAGTAAATCCACGCAGGTCATGTGATTGAACACGCCCTTGATGGTCCCGGAGTCGTACCGGTCTGTGTCGAAATCGTAGGGCTTCGAATCGCCGAAATCGGGATAGTCCGGAACGATGACGACATAGCCCAGCATGGCCAGCTCGATCGGGAAGTTACACAGCGGCCAGCTTTCGAAACTCGCCTTGCCCGACGCACCGGTGGGGTGCATGCCAACGATGCCGGGCCGCTTTGTATCCGCCGACCTGTCGAGCGGTTCGTAAAGAAAGGCATGGACGACCTCGCCCTCCGCGGCTTCAAAGTGGATCGTCTTCTTCGTGTACCGACCTCGAATCTGTGAATTGACCACCTGGATATTGAAGTCGTCGAGGCTGCGTCGAAAGGGACGCTCGGGCAGCCTGCCCATGCCCTGTAGCATGCCTTCGATGATCTGCTGGCGTTTTGTCTCGAAGTGCTCCGGCGTTGTAATTGGCTGGAACAGATCGCCGTCGTCGTCATAGACCAGCAGGTCTCGGAGCGACGGGGCGACTATTTTCTTCTCGCAATTCTGTGGAGTCGTCGGCGAGTTTTTCAGCAATATGAAGTCGTCAGCCCAGGCTTGAACACCAAACCGGTTGACTGCGTTTCTTTCAAAGACTCGGAACGTGATCGTGTAGTTCTTTTCTTCCCGGTACTTCTCGCGGCCGATTCTCACACGCTTTCCGTCTTTCAAATAGCGAGTCAGGTCCAGCGACACTTTCATCCACTCGGTGTCGCCGCCTGCGACATCTGATTCCCAAATGACCTCACCATCGAGCAGCAGCTCCATCCAGTGGTATCTCGCCGTTCCTTCTGTGTAAGTGTCTTTGACGTAAAACGAAATCCCCTTGTCTGCCCGGGTCAATTGCAACACTTGCTCGATTCCCGCAAAGTCTTCTTTTTCCGTTGGTGACTGTGAGTCAATTGAAACGGTGAAACTCTTAGAGCCCGCCTGAGATGTTTGATTGTCAAAAGCCGCCTTCAAACCGGACCCGCGCGTCACGATCTGCCAACCGTCGGGCTTTTCAAAACCCGCGTTCTGCAATTCCCCGGCCGATAGCGGAAGCACACCTGCAAACAGCAGGAGCGACGACAACCATGTGCTTGATGAGCCTGCCATTCAGATTATCCCCAGTCGGTTACGAGACCGCGTTTATTCAGTAGGCTTTTGAATCATCTGCACTATAAGTCGACGACCTGGCCGAGACTGTCCCGCTCGGCAATCGCCAGGATTTCTCGAGCACAGACGATGTCCTGAGCCGCATTTCCAACCGACTTGAAGAATGTAGTCTCTTCGGGACTGGTGCGTCCAGGACGCTTGCTCAACAGAACTTCTCCGAGTTCAGCCGGCGCGTAATCAGCCGGTAGTCTGCCCCGAGTCATCGGCCCCACGATGTCACCTGCCTCACACAACGCGGCCTCGCGATGATCGACAACGACTGTCGCGTGGCACACTGTTTCGGTAGGCACTTCTGCCATGTTGGGGCCGAATGAACCAATGCCATTGATGTGCACTCCGGTGCGGATCTCATCATCGGTGAAGACGAGGGACCGGCTGCCTGTTGCAGTCGTAATGAGACCGCAGTCACTCAAGAATTTTCGCGACGACGCAGGCACGAGACGACACGCGCGTGCCGATTTGATCTATTCATGACAGAAAGACTCAGCGTTTGCCGGATTACGGGAGAAGACATAGATCGTCTCCAGTGCCAGAACTTCCAGCATGGCTTGAAGCTGGCACGTCGCCTGACCGCCAGTCCCGATCAGGGCCGCCACCTTCGTCGATGGATTCGCCAGGAGTCGCGTCGCGAGGCCTGAAGCTGCACCGGTCCGAAGTGCCGTGAGATACTCAGCGTCCATTAAAGCCAGTGGCAACCCGGTTTCGCTGTCGTTTACCAGTATCAACCCGGTTGTCACAGGTAGTCCCCGTTCCGCATTACCGGGCGCATTCCCATCTGAAGTGCAACGTAGCTGATTTCAGCTCAGGTTCTGACAAAAGGGGAGTTCACCTCTTTCGCCCTTCTCCATCGCAAGACAGGTGTGCGGCGATGGCGAAAGGCGAAAGGGGCTTCAAGGCGGTTTGCTGCTGGAAAGTGGACACCGCAGGGAGTTGGACAGTTGTGTTAACAATGCACTATTCAACGGAGAACCTGCGATGTCGTATCACCAGCTTACTCTTGAAGAACGTGAAGTCATCTCTCAAATGCATTATTCCGGCAGCGGCCCGACGGCAATTGCTCGTCGCCTGGATCGTTCGCCGTCGACGATCAGCCGTGAGCTGAGTCGCAACTGCAGCTCGCAGGGCTATCGAGCCGTGACCGCTCAGAAGCAAACATCCAAGCGTCGACGTGAGCGTTCGCTTGCGCGGAAGATGGATGATCCTCAGATCAACGAAGCGGTTCGCGCGGGACTCTCTCAGGAGTGGTCTCCGGAACAGATCGCTGGTCGTCAGCAACGTGATCACCCGAATCAGCCGTCTCGTTGCGTATCCCGACAGACGATCTATCGCTGGCTGGAAACCTGCGAATACCGCAGTCATTTCCGGTCGTTCCTGCGTCACGGTCGGTATCGCAAACGGCGTGGCATGGGTGGTCGAGGCCGCATCAGGAATCGGACCAGCATCGAAGAACGCCCTGCAGAAGTTGATTCCCGACGTCGCTTCGGTGACTGGGAAGGCGACACCGTTCACGGTGCAGGACACTCGGGCATGATCATGACCTGTGTCGAACGCAAGAGCGGATATCTCGTCGCCGCGAAAATGAAAGACGGCACAAGTGCTCGACTCAACGCAGCGAAAGAGCGAGCGTTTCGCAGCGTCCCGCAGAAGTTGCGTCAGACACTCACGGTCGACAACGGGAAAGAGTTCGCCGGTCATGAACGACTGAGTCAGCGTCTCGCCATGACGATCTACTTCGCTCATCCCTACTCATCCAACGAACGAGCGACGAACGAGAATACCAACGGCCTGCTGCGTCAGTACTTCCCAAAGAAGATCGACTTCCGAGACATCTCTCACCACGCCCTTGCACACGTGACCGAGCGACTCAACAATCGACCACGAAAGAGACTCAACTATCTCACTCCACTGGAAGCTCTCAACAAAGCCGGCTTTGCACTTCAGATGTGAATTCACGGTCTTTAACAGCAGGTGCGATGTCCTCAGTGTCCCTCACAACCTGAGCCGCATCGTCAGTGGATGGATAATGAGATTCCTGCCCTGACTTATTTTCGCCACATCCCACGAGTGCCGAAAGCAAAACCAGCATGCCAGATACTGTTGACGGGTTGAACATTCCGCCGCGAATCATATGCCCACTTGAGATGAGAGATTCGGTGAAAAGAGCGAGGAGATTGTGAGGATAGAAGATTTTATCACGAGTCGGCAGTCAGTGGAAATATGCGTCTGCCCGTGCAATGGCATCAGCAGGCACGCTTGCGAAAAACGCCTTGTTGAACAATGTATCTTCGATCGCCTCCAGTGCGAACATACCGACTAGCAGGTTAGGGTCGTTGATGTGGTTGACGAGTACTTTCAGCTTCGTGTCATCACCGAGTTTCATGATGACTTGAGCAGCAGCGACGCGTACGGCGGGAGTTTGTGCAGCAGCAAGTCGTACGATATTCGGCGTCTCGTAGAGCGACGTGTTTCCGTAGAGCGTGGTGTCAGCCCATCCGAGATCGTCCGCCAGGATGAGGACGATGTTCTTTGGAGACTCTGCTGCGGTTGCCACCGTCAGGAGAAGTGGAAGCACTCTAAGGATGGCCTTCATATTGATTGTCCGTTTGTTGAATGTTCCTGATTCACCATAGGAAATTGCGGCCGATGACATAAGTCGTTTTAGAGTCTGAGGTAACCCGATACGTAAGTGAGGGATCGCTCTCTCGCTTACACTTCGGGTTACCTCAGTTGATGCAATTTCCGGGCTAGCCGCGGGTATTGACCGGGAATCGAACCCGCAGCTATCGCCTTGCCGCTCACGGGTGATGGAAAACCTCACACCTGTACGCTGCCTGTCCCCGCCAAATCTAACCTGGAAAAACTCAAAATTTGTCGAGAGCCATCACCAGCCGAAAGCCACACAACAGCCGAGCCGGCTATTGTGCTTTGCTAATGAGCTTTCTGTCCTGAAGGTCGCGTACCGGGTCAGGAAGATCATAAATTTGAAGGGCGCCGTGCACCGTGTCCGCCAGAAAACCGCCCTTGTCGGGCTCGGTAACCGCCGACTCCCAAGTCTCCAGACAGTTCTTGACCTCTACACTCTTGAACATCCCCGGATCTATGACCGCGGCGTGCAGCGCCGGGATGCCGGCCGTCACGGGATGTGCTATGCCGATAATGCGTTTCCTGCAGCAGCGACTCCGTGCGGATGTTGATCAGGGATTTCCCATTCAGATAGGTCGCGTAAAAATCTTCCCAGCTCCCGCCCCAGAGCCTGTGGGGCCGGCGGCCGGCACCCGTCTCGCCGAGTACAGGGAAGTCGATGGTCAGGACCGTCGTGCCCTCTGACAGCAGTTGCTTGAACTACTTGTCATTGTCCGCCGACTCCTGTTTGCCCAGTTCATGAACGACCAGCGCCAGCGGGATCTGGTGGGCGTATTTTCGTGTCAGATTGGTCAGCCATATCGACCCGCTACCGTCGCCCGGAAGATTTGACGCAGAAACATTGGGGATTCCGGAGATCTAAGTTTTTTCTGCTATCGAGTCTTCCCATTCCCTTGTGGCTGTGACTGAAGGAGAGCGTCATGCACTCAATTCAATTAACTCGCTAATCATGTGAAGGCGGGAATCATTCGCTCCGGCGCAGTCTTAAGCATTTTACCCATGCCTTTGTTGTGAGATGTGATGGCGATGATCAAATTTAATTCGTCAATCATCATGATGAATTGACCACCGGCACCGCGGCCCGATTTCAGGTCGTACGTTTTATCATCGACGTTGACTTTATGACGCCACCAGAAGAATCCGTACGACGTATCCTGTGGATTGGTATGGATTCTGGATGTCGCTTTCTGAACAAAGTCGGCCGGCAACAGTTGCGCGCCATCCCACTGGCCACCGCTCTGAACGAGCATCCCCCACTTGATCATGTCGCGCGATCTCATGCTGCTGCCGGCGGCTGATTTCGGCAGTCCACTCACGTCATCCTGCCATCCAGAATTGGAAATCCCCATCGGCTTGAGCAATTCCCTGGTGATGAACTCCCGAGCTGTTCCGGGCACCGCGGTTTCGAGAACCTGCATCACCATCGACGGATCGGATGACTGGTACTTGTACTGTTTGGAATCCGTAGTGACGGGTGCCGTGTTTTCAAAGTACGCCTGAATTTGACCCTGGCCCTTCAATCTGCCCGGCGATCTCCGAAGTTGCGCAACTTTTTCTTTGGCAACGCGAATTCCCGAGTGCATGTTCAGCGCGTCGTTCAACGTGATCGAGTCACAGCCCGCGGCGACTTTGCTTTGATCGATTTTTTTCAGGAAGTCGAGCACAGGGCGATCGAGGTCGGACATCTTCAGATAGCCCAATTGAATGGCACGTCCCAGAGCCAGTGCCGTATAGGACTTGGTTATCGACATCTGGTAATGAGGATAGTTGGCTCGCCCACGTCGATAGTACGACTCAAAAATCAGCCGGCCGTCATGGTGAATCAACAAACTGTCAACTTCACCGTGCTGACCCGCGGCGATCTCTCGAGCTAATGCCAGAATCGCCGTTTTGTTTCCGCTATCGCTTCCAAGTTCGCCAACTTCGATTCCGTCTGCCATGTCCTCAGGTGCCGTGTCGAGAAACGGGCGTTTTAGATCTGGAAGGTTCTTTTCTTTGGCGAATGAAATATCTTCAGACGATAGATCCATGACTTCGGGCGCAAGTCCATTCGATTCCGTGAGTGCGCCAGCAGCATCCGTTTTCATTGCCTTGCCCGGCGATGGTTTGCTCGAAGAGTTCTGTTGCTCGGCACGTTTTGCGAGTCGAGTTGCTCTGCGCTGGGCCAATTCAGCTTCGGAAGGTTCTCTCTTTGGTGTCCGTGGAGTGATTGGTTCTCGCGTCGGCTTGAATTCATCCGTCATGAAGCTTGATGCAGGCAAGCCGGCTGAGTTGACCAGACTGATGGTGGGATCAGGTTCGGACTTGCGAAAGAGATACCGGACGTATTTGGGCTGGCTGATCTGCGGACTGCTCATGTGAACCTGGTCACCGACGATCTTTGCGTTTGCCGGAATGTATTTGCCATCGTCGCCAGCGATTTCAAAGAACTCGAGACTTGAGTTGTCGCCGGCGGGGTTGCTGAGTCCATCTGCGACATGGTCAAAGGAAAGCTGAGCTGTGTTGCCACGAAATTCGACGCCTTTCAACAACGGCCCCGAATATTGCAGTTCCGATCTGCCGTAGTCTTTCGCCAGTGCCCAAAGAGCAAGCCGTTCTCCCGCATACTTTTTGTCATGAGGGTGCAGGCTCGGGCCGTGATCGTAGAAAACAGCCATCCCTGAATTTGGCGTTGTATCTAACGCGCGTCGCATGGAATCTCGCAGCCAGGGCCACTCACCAGCAGCATCCTGGGTTGGAACCTGAACGAAATAGAAGGGGAATTTTCGTTCTGGTAATTCGCCACGACGAGCAAATAGTTGCCGCCATTTTTCGATCATGAAAGGAAGGATGTGCCGATACTCATAGCCAGTCTGTGCCTTGGCATTTCGCTCGCCCTGGTACCAGATCACGCCTCGAAAGCAGACCGGTAAGATCGGTTCAATCTTGTCGGCATACTGAACGCCGGGGTTGCGGTTCTCCTGCACGTCATTCCAGCCATCAGGAATGCCGAGCCGTTTTCGGATGACCTCGGAATCGCCTTTGGGGATCCAGGCCTGGATCGGGGTTCCCGAGTTGTATCGCAGGATCAGACCGACAGGGATGTCCAGTTCACGGTACAGCCTTTCGCCAAAATAGAACCCAACACGGGAGATGGACCGCTGTGTCCTTTCGTCGATTCCCGTCCAGCCGAGTCGAGTGGAGACTCGCATTCGGCGCAAGCCTTTCTCGAAATATTCTGGTTCGATAAATCGATTCTTACTCGAATTGAACGAATCAGCCATGTTCGACTGACCGCTGCACAGCCAGACTTCGCCAACCAGTACTCCAGAAAATTCGATTTTGTTCTTTGCTTCTACGAGCAAAGTCTGTTCCAGGTTGGATGTGGCGAGCGGATCCAGTCGAATCATCCACTTGCCATCCGCGCCAGCTTGCGTCTGTTTGGACTGGCCTGCAAACTTCACAATGACTTCTTCGCCCGAATCGGCAGTTCCCCAAATGGACAGGGGCAAATCGCGTTGAAGCACCATGTTGCTTGAGAAGATCTTCGGTAGAGTTACGTCCGCGTGCGCCAATGATGGCGTCAGCACAAAGATAGAAACCAACAGGAAACCGGTGAGCAGGGGAATTCGATTCATTCTTGAATATTCTGTATTGAATTCTGATGTTTGCCAGTCGTCCACGCCTGGTAAGGAAACGCCGCATTCGAAACAGGTGCAGCTCGCATCAACAACGTGTCAACGGTCTCGCGGGCCGATCCGATATAGATGATTCGCCGTCCGAAGAAAAAGCGATCTGTGAGCTATTGCAGGTGACGCGACACAACCTGTCTCCAATTCGTTTTGAGCAAGCATGTTCAATGTACGTCCCGGCTTCAGAACGGATGTTTTTCCTGATTCGCTGACGATATAGATCCGTCCGGCTGCATAAACAGGTGACGCTGAATAATTGCCGCCGAGTCTCGTCTGCCAGACGGCTTCGCCTGTTTCAGGGTCTCTGCATGAGAGAACTCCGTGGTCGTGAATGCAGTAGAGAAGCCCTTCGGCGAACAGTGGCGACGGCCGTTGTGGAACCCCCTTCTGAAGACGCCATAGGACTCCGGTATCAGTGATGTCCCCACTGCGATCCAACCGAATGGCGAACATCTTCGCGTCAACGCAGCTTGTCGTCAGAATCACGGAATCGCGTGTCGCAACAGGACGTGACGTGGCTGAGTCGCCAATGAATCGGACTCGCCATAGTTCGTTTCCGGAAGTGGGATCGTATGAGATCGCAGCCCGTGCGGCCGTTGTGACCAACTGCTGACGGCCATTGCGTTCGATCAACAGGGGAGTGCAGAAGGATTTCTTTCGTTCACCGTTATCCGAGTTGTAGGCGATGTCGCGTTCGCGGCTCCAGGCGGTGTTCCCCGTCTTTGCATTTAACGCAATCACGAACTGGCGGTCCAGCCCATCGAACTGAAGAATCAGCAAATCGCCAGCAAGCACAGGCGATGAACCGGGACCATGCCGGTGGTCGACGACCATGTCGTTTCGCTTCCAGAGAATGTCAGCAGATGCGGCATCGATGCAGGCCGTGCCATAGCTGCCAAAATGCACGAAGACCCGATTGCCATCAATCACCGGAGTTGGTGACGCATGAGTATTCGTTTTGTGAACTCGCTGCGTTTGTACATCTTCGAACACTGTCGTCCGCAGAACGATTTCTCCCGAATCTACATCGAAGCACAATGCGTCGAGTTGACGGCCATCATCGTGGGCCGACGTCAGCCACAGTCGTTTGCCATTGATTACAGGCGACGAATGCCCGCGTCCCGGCACCGCGACTTTCCAGGCCACATTCGTCTCTTCGTCCCATTCGAGAGGAAGCTCTGCCAGGCCACCATGGCCATCGCCTGTCGGGCCGCGAAACTGAGGCCAGTCGTCAGCAACAGCGATCAGCGAACTGAAAACCAGGGTGATGACCAGAGCAGCCACGATAAGTGTCGATGTTCCGCGAACATGAAATAACAAAACTGCTCTGCGCCTCCTGGCTGCTTCTAGTTGGTTTGGCGTAAGGACGGTGCTGATTGCCAGGTTTACGCATTCGACGGTAGCCGTCAAATGCGGAGTATTATCAATGCAACCAGATTTTTTGCGAACTATAACAGCTCCGGACCTGTTATCTGCCCGTTCTGGTAAAATGCCGTCGACAGTCGAGACTCTGAATCGTCAAGCACTGACTGGAAAATCAACAATTTAACTTCCGGCGGGATGGAGCCCTCACTTTGACTGCCCGCGGGATCGTTCGGACCTGGTTCTGAATTCAGGTGCTGCTTTGTTGGGTAACCAGCGGGCGAGTTGATCCCGGGTTGCTTTGTGGGACGGGGCGTTAGCGAGGTTGCGGAACTCGTCCGGATCGTTTCGATGGTCGTATAGCTCCTCAACTCCGTCTTCGTAGACAATCAATCGCCAATCGCGACTGCGGATTGAGTGATTGCCAAAATACGATGACGTGATCGCTGGGCGATCGCGTGGTGTCGCGGGATCGTTCAGTTGGGGAACGAGAGAAATACCTTCGAGAGGCGTATTCTTCGGCAGCCTGCACATCTCAACCAGTGTCGGATAGATGTCGAGCAGGCTGGCAGGTTCCGCGCATGCCGTGCCAGGTTTGATACCCGGTCCGGCAAACAGGAGCGGCACTCGCGTGGATTCTTCCCAGAGCGTGCGCTTGGCCCAATGCTGTTTTTCGCCGAGATGGAATCCGTGATCGCTCCACAGAACGATCACCGTGTCGTCGGCATGCTGACTGGATTTCAGGGCGTCCACAACGACGCCCACGCAATGGTCGGCAAAGCTGATGGATGCCAGATAGGCGTGTGTCAGGCTTCTTTGTTTGCCGTGCCTGATGACCTCGGCATGAGTCGGGGCAGCCGCATAGTCGTTGATGCTCAGGAAGTTCTTCGGAAGATCGTCGAGGTCCGACTTTGGATTCCGCGGCAGCGTCAACGAATCCGTCCCGTAAAGATCGAACCACTTTGGCGGCACATAGAGCGGAACGTGTGGGCGAAAGAAGCCAACCGTCATAAAGAATGGTTTTCCAAAATCTTCCTGGAGCGCTTTGGCCGCGTTCTTTGCCAGTTGGTAGTCAGCCATGTCGGCGTCGTTTTCCGGATACGCTCCCCAATCCCACGCGCCACTCCAGTCAGAGGGACGGTTCATTGGTTTCCTGGGCCTGGGACTTCTCTTTCGACCGAGAGATCGGTCATTGTCACCAGCTAACCTTCCACCAAAACCGTGATGCAGCACCTTTCCGCCTGACAGGGTGATATAGCCGTTGTTTTTGAAGTATCGCTGAATCGTGGGGATGTTCCTGAGAGCAGGCAACTCCTCGTATCTGGGGCCGATTTCATAACTGCCGTGCGTCGTCGCCGCGACGCCCGACATCACGCTGGCTCGTGAGCAGGAACAAACTGGAACGGCACAATGGGCGTTGGTGAAATTGCGACCCCACTTTGCCAGCGCATCCATGTGTGGCGTGACCGCTTCAGGATGGCCTTCAAGGAACCCGACCCAGTCATTGAGATCGTCAATGCAGATCATCAGGACGTTGGGGGCAATCCGAACCGGACTGGTACCAGACGTTCCATCTGACTGCGGTTGCGCCGCATTTACAGAGAAGGGACAAAGGCATAACAGCAGGTAACAGAAACTAACCTCTGCGAGATTGTTCATACGGTTATTCCTCTCTTTGTGTCTTCGTGACTGCATTTAGTCGGGACACCGTTGACATAGACTTTTAAAGCATGTGTTGCTTTTTCATTACTTTTACCATCGAAGACAAACAGAACTTTCTGCTCTTTATCAACTTTCCATGAGTAAAGAGAACGTGCCGTTTTGAAACGGAACATGGTAGTAAAGTAATCGATCCATGCCCCGTTGCATCAGTCTTGCCTGAGACCACACGAACTCGATCGTTAACGTCGGCAGTTCCTCGTAATACCGTGGTTTGCTCAGCACTGGGGATAATTCTCTCGGCTCGGGCGAAGGTCGTAGAGTTGAGGCACATTCCAAGGAAAGAGCCAATTGTTACAACTCGCATCGTGTTTCCCTCTGTACATAACTTGAGGTCGGACACTTCAGGTGGCCCTTACCGGATTGCTACCGCTGGCCGCTAGATTTAACGTCAAAATTCTGTGAATTCTGGAATGCGGAAAATCTGCCGTGCCAGCAATCGGTTGGGCGTTCGTCGGACCCTTACTTGCCATCATTCCAGATGATGTGGGTCCCGCTTTTTCCCGGAACGATAATGTCTTTCCAGCCATTGCTGTCCAAATCGTGAACGCGAATCTGCAGGCCTGTTCCTGGACCTTTTCCGGCAGGAGCCGTTGAGATCAGGTGCTTTGCCCAGGTCCCCGTTTCCGCTTTCCAGTCATAAAACTGTACGGTGATGTCGTCTTCGGCTCCGGCGTCACGACCTGAGTGGGCGTAGTAGCGTTTGCCGGTGATGAGTTCCGGCTGGCCGTCGTTATCGACATCGTCCCAGGCCAATGCGTGGCCCTGCGAGAACTTCTTATCGATCAGGTGCTGCCGCCAGGTCGTTGTGCCATCGGACTGCGGCTCCAGTTGCTCGTGCCAGTACAGCCCGTAACTGTGACCGTCCGCCCAGACGATGTCGTTTCTGCTGTCTTTGTTGAGGTCAACAACCAGAACCGGGCAACTGGCATGAGGCAGATCGAAATCATGGTGATACTGCCAGCGGCTGGAGAAAGAATTTGACTTTGGCTGCTCGTACCAACCGGCCTGATACAGAATGTCCTGCTTGCCGTCTCCGTTAATGTCGCCGAAGCCCATGCCGTGTCCGTTGGTGCCGACTTCGGAAACGAGATGTTTCGTCGCGGTCACTTTGCCGTCGTCGCCTCTGATGAGACGGACAATCTGGGTGGGGTTCTTCACGTTCCAGGAGTTTTCGATGAACTCCGGCGTACCGTCTCCGTCGATATCTTGGAGAAAGGTGGCCTCGTTGTGCGCCGTGCCAGTGTCAATCAGCTGATGAACTGGCCAGGCTTCGACGTCGTAATTTCCCGCTCCCCGATTCTCATACCAGTTCACGATGGAATTTGTGAAAGCTCCGGCGAGCACGTCGAGGTCTCCGTCACCGTCCATGTCGTAAAGGTGTTCGGAGTTATTCTGCAGGTAGTCAGCACCGAAAGCCTCAAGCCCACGAACCGGACGCTGCTTGAAATCGGGTGCCTGATACCAGAATTCACCGGCCGTAATGTCGAGCTTGCCGTCGCCGTCGATATCACCAACGGCGATACCTTCGTTGTTGTCTTTGTGAAGCAGCTGCACACGCCACTTCTGCTTTGGTCCGCCTTTGGCTTTGCCTCTCGGCTGAGCAGATACGTCAACCGCGATTGCTGAGATTAGAACCGCGGGTATGAGGTAGTTGAGTTTCATCGTTGAAATGTCCTGAGTTAGTCGATTTGTCTGTCGGCGGCATCAGCACCGCCCATTTCTGTGCTGGCTGGCTTACTGGGAAATAAAGTTTTGTTTTTTCAGGTAATCATCTATCACCCGCAGGAGAGCCGCGTAGTGATCGAGATTGAAAATGAACCAGCCGTGCCGGCCACCTTCGAAAGTGAATATCTGGCAGTCGTTGCCGGCAGCTTTCGACAACTCGACAAACCGAGCGGCACCAACGTAGGGCGTTACCGTGTCTCCAGTGCTGTGGCAGATCAGCATCGGCGGCAGTCCCCGCTTCACATGATGCAATGGGGACAGCGCCCGCCAGCGTTCGCCGATCTTGCTCTGTCCGTATCCATTTGCGGAAGTATCGATTACGGGATTCAGCGGAATCAGCAGATCCGGCACACAGGAAACGGAAAGGTCGTCCGTTGATTCATCAACATCGGGGCTATTCTCAAAAACGGCAGTTCCCAATGCCACATGACCGCCCGCCGAGCCGCCGCTTACTGCTATCCGTTTCGAATCGATTCCCAGCATCCGTGCATGCGCTCTCAGCCAGCGCACTGCCGAACGACCGTCCTTCACGCAGTCGAAGACAGTTACTCCGGCTTGCGCGTCGATGAGGCGATATTGCAGGCTGATCGCAAGCATTCCCTTTTTCGCGTAGTGATCGGCGATGGTGTAAAACTTTCGTGGCTCTCCGCCAGTCCAGCCGCCGCCGTGAATGATGAGAAAACACGGTCGCTGGTCTGTCGCAGGATCATGCCCCTCCGGTTCGAAGATGTGGAGTTCGAGTTCGCGTCCATCCACCGCCTTGTAGACAGTTTTTTGCGATGGATCGATCTTCGCTGCCAGCGGCTCCAGTACCCGGGAAGGCCGAGCCTGCGATTGAGCAAAAGTGTTGGCGCGATCCGACAAAGAAACGCTGAATGTGCAGAGAAAGAAAACCGCCAGCCGGTAATTGAGTTTCATATCTAATATGACCCGAGTTCGCAGGCCTGAAAGCAGACACCATTTATCGCACGAAGTACCTTTAGTCGCGAGCAAACGCGAGGAGTTTCACACAGCGGCACGAAGATACAAAGTGATTCCACCTGTTTGTTCGTGACTTTGTGCCTTCGTGTGAAATTCTAAACATGGCGATCACTGGTCCTTTTCCGTTGGTGGGAATCGTTTGCGATTGTCGCTGTCGACCGGCCTGCTGTTGCGAACACTCCACCACTCGGCGGCGCGGGCGGAGTCGTAGTTCGGGTTGGGAATCGGCATGCGAGCCAGAGCGTCCTGACGCCAGGTCTGCAGCTTCTTCTTCAGATCAGCAACGCGGCCAGGTCGCTCGGAAGCAAGGTTCTTTGTTTCCCCGATGTCCTTGCCGATCTGGTATAGCTCGATGTCTCCCGTGTTGTCGAGATACTCGATGAGTTTCCAATCCCGCTCGCGAATGCTGCTGGCAGGTCGGCTGTGGTGGTAGTGCGGGTAGTGCCAGTGTAAGGCGTTACGGTCGAGTTTCACGTGCGGATCGGCAAGTAATGGCTGCAAGCTGAGCCCATCGATGGTTTGATTCTGTGGTAATTCTCCGCCAGCCAGTGCAACGACGGTTGGATAGAAGTCGTAAGTGATTGCTGGTTCGGAACAGACGGTGCCACCCTTACTGATCGCCGGGTACTTCACGATCAGTGGCACGCGAACTCCGCCTTCGTGTAATGATCCTTTTTCTCCCTTAAGCGGGGAGAGATCGGCAACCGTGTCATCCGCTTGTTCGCGATAGTCGTAACGTCGATAGAGGCCGCCGTTGTCGGAAGTGAATATGATCATCGTGTTATCACTCAGACCGTTGTCGTCAATTGCATCGACGACTCGCCCAACCATCTCGTCACAATGTTCAATCATAGCGGCATACACGGGATGCGGGAGTTCGCGTTTCTGCTCCGCTGATTTTCGTCGGTACTTCTCGACCTTTGCCGACATCGCCCCCAGCGGAATGTGAACGGCGTAGGGCGACAGCATCAGAAAGAATGGTCGCTCGTCGTTTTCCTTAATGAAGTCGACGCACAGATCAGCTTCAAATTCCGTTCGATATTGATTCGCTCCCGGCATCAAGTCGGGCCGTCCCTGAACACGGTACTTACCCGGAAGATGGGGGCCGTTGATCACGGCCGAGAAGTCGTATCCCTGTCGATCGGGTTGATACTGCGGCCCAGTACCGAGATGCCACTTCCCCACGTAGCCGGTCGTGTAACCCACCGCCTTGAGAGCTTCAGCGATCGTGACCGTATCCAGTGGCAGCGCCATCGTGGGACGCGGCGTAATCACTCGTTCAAACGGCCGCCAGTGACCAGGTATGTGAGCCGTAATTCCGATCCTTGCCTGATTCTGCCCCGACTGCAAAGCACATCGCGTCGGCGAACAAACGGCGCCAGCCGCATAGAAATCTGTGAACCGGACTCCTTCGGCCGCCAGTCGATCAATCCGAGGAGTCTCGACAAACTCATTCCCGTAGCACCCGACATCCTTCCAGCCCAGGTCGTCAATAAAGATGAGAACGATATTGGGACGCTCGGCAGCATTGGCTGTGTGTGAAAAAAGGACGCAAACAACAGTAATCGCCGCGTACCAAAGTGTGGTTCTATTATTTTTCATATTTTTAGATTTCGTGTTTATTCAGCAACTTATCAAGGAAGAACTCAACCTGATATTTTTATTCAGGTTTTGCACCGGAGGATTGCAGGTGGACTTCAACGTAGAGGGCGTCCGTTTTATTTGAAGAGCGATCTTCAGGTTGACGCGATGGATGAGCCGTCCTCGCACCCTTTTGGGGGCACCTGGCAGTTTGTCGCGTGGAGACATCCTGTAGCTCATGACGATTGGGGGATTGTCAGAAGAGATGATCGATCGAGCGGAGCAATTCTTCGCGATGTTATTCGCTTCTTCCAGGGTTTTGGCGTCCCGGGTGGCGATACGGATGGTTTCTGGAACCCGTTCGTTTTTCAGGGGTCTGGTGAGTGATTCCAGTTCGTTTTAATTCCCCGCAGGAGATTGATTTGATTCATCCAGAACTCGATTTCATTCGACACCTGCCGCTCCTGCGGTCGCAGCGCATGTCAGCCAGGTCGGTTTTCTCTCAACAGGATCCTGGCTATCGGGTTTAGCCACATCGTTGCTGAAGGCCAGGCACATGCAGGTTTGTTCGCCTGCCGAACCATCGAATGCGGCGACTCTGTCTTTTTCTATCGTCCAATTGTTTTCTTTGGAACACATGAACTGCATAGTTCGTCTCGCGTCGTGACAGTCGATGCAGTGTTTCTGAAGCACGCAGGCGGTCTTCTCAGGCATGGCATAAAGTGACCCCGGCCTTCGCTGTCGCGCAGGCCAGGGTCGCAACGATCATCTCCAGATGGTCTGGTCTTCCAGTTTGCGATCCTGACAACCTGGATACTGAAAGCTGACGCTGCTGAATTCCTGATGAACGAGTTTTCACTACGCCGCCGTTGCTTACTTACTGGTCGCTTTCAATAGTTCAACCATGGCTTTACCCATGCCAAGGCCGACGTTCATATAGGTCTTCGCGTTACCGCCGTAGTGAGCGTTGGACGCGGAGCCCATGCTTATCGGATTGGTATAGACAGTGGCGACGTCGCCTTTGAGTGCCGGGTACTTCGCCGCGTCGCTGATGGCGAACATGGCGTCGAGAATCAGCTTCTCGTTGCCCTGGGCGTTTTGCCTGCTCGTTTGGCCAAGGGTTGCACAGACGAACTTGGCTTTCGGGGCGTTGAAGTCTTGGCGAAGTGCCGCGATCAGGTTGTTCAAGTTCTGCTCATACTTAATGGCGTGACCGGTGTTGTAACGATCCTTGTCGCCCTGCCACCACAAGAAGCCTGCGACTTCGTACTCGGTGGCCCCAGGATAGAAGTCACCCAGATTCTTAAGTACGTCCTTTGCACGAGCGACGTCGCCATCGTACTGAACGCCGGCCTTCCAGCCGATGGGCTTGGGCTCGGTACCCTTTTCCCACTTGTCGGGACTCTGGCCGTAGCCAGCGTAGACGAATGTCTTCTTCTCCAGTTTTTTCGTCTGACGGTTCTTCACTTCCATCTCAAACTCGTAAGAGGGACTATCTGGCGGAAGGAGGTCCCAGCCGAGGCTGCGGTTGCCGATCGCACTTTTGAGGATCAGCACAGGTTCGTCCAGCGCGTTGCCAAGCTGATGCCCAATGCCGGTCTCGATACCGATTTTACCACCGGAGACGGTCAGCCAGTCGTTGCGTTTGACGCTGGTCCTGCCCGGTCCACCGCTGCCCATCACATGTAGATTGCGGACATCTTTGCGGACGGTCCAGTTGCCAGTGTCATCGACCATGAACGGATAGAGATTTTCGGTTTTCGTCGCGTATTCGAGTGAACCTTCCTTGTCGCCCTTGACCTTGCCCATCTCCAGGGTGTTGGACTGCCCCATGATGATGAAAACCTTCACTTTTCTGGTCATGTCAGCGGGCTTGCCGTCCGGGTCAGGCAGCGGTTCGTAGCCCTGGACCGGTGCGGAATTCGTCGTAGCCAACGCGATGAGGGCCAGAAACGCAGAATTTAGCAGTCGTGTTTTCACCATCGGTTGATCGATCCTGTCAATAAGTGGTTGAAGATGCAGTTTAATTTAACATCAGATTGTCCTCGACCATACGTTGTTCGTACATACGCCTGAGCGACAAATTGTATTGCTTTGCAGACACATAAGAGTCCTGTCAAATATCTGACGCGTAAGTCTCGAACCTTGCATTTTAGTCAGCGGCGAAGCCGCGGCAGCACAGTTGCGAGAACCTGTTATCTATTTGTTTTCAATTTCCGCTGGGGCGGAGCAAACTAGACTGTGTTGTTGATGGATGCTGCTTTGAAAGTTACTGATTCTACCACCTGCAGGACCATGGTCTGGCGACCTCGCCGAGGGTGGCTGTTACCGCTGTGTCGATCGATTTTCTGGTGGACTCACGCAAGGTCTTACCAGAGAAGCATGAGCAACGCTGCTGGGTTCACTAGACCGCCAACGTGCTTAATAACCTGTCAAAGAGTGTGCAACCCAAAGCCAGGTCAAACCTGTGCGACATCTGGCATGCCGGGACTCACGAAGGTGGCGACAAAGCCTTCGATCACCTTCAGAAAAAGTACAAAGCGAAGTCCCTCAACTGGGACCGCGAAGTACTGCCGACGTTCTACGGCTTCCCGGCCGAACACTGGGTGCACTTACGAACAACCAATCTGATCGGATCCTCATTCGCCAACATTCGCATGAGGCACCGACGTACCAAAGGCAGTGGAACACGTCGTATCGGCCTGGCCATGGTGTTCAAGCTTGCAGAACTCCCCTGAAAGAAATAAAGAAGCTTCCGAGGCTACGAATAAATTACACCCGTCATCCAGGAACAGCTTCTCGTCGACGGGATCCTTCAGGAAAATTCCGTCCGAGTCAGTCTTAGACCGTGACAATTGACAGCCTCTCCTGCTGCACTGTGCGCCAACACTGGCTCAAAGATCACTTCAGATCAGTTGGGCGATTGCCGGCCAAAGAATGCAGGAGCGAATTTCAAAAGGAAACTTTAGTTGATCAAACGCTTTCCAGGTGATGTCAAATTCAGATTTCGCACTGGCTGCAACCTGGGTGCATCATTTTATTCTCTCGATGATTACACCAGCATCTTGCCAATGAGACCAAGCAGGAATCCGACTACAGCCCCAAATGCCGGCATCCATCGTCGTCGCAGTTTTGCCTCGGGCGCAATATCCTGAAAAACGATGTAAAGAATGCCACCGCTGGCAAACAGCATTATGCAGGAGACAGCGTAAAGGTGCGACGAAAGCCAGCAGTATCCACATAGACCGGCACATGGCCCCAACAGCGCCATTGCAAAAAAACTGATGATGACGCGTCGCCCGGAATTCTTGCCATCCACGGTCATTTCGCGATACGCATTAAAGCCTTCCGGAAGATTCTGGATAGCAATCATTGCTGCTAACAAATTAGCGGTCGGGTTCCCTGTAGCGAAAGACGCGCCTAATGCGATCGCTTCAGGAATGAAGTCTGAAAGCATAGCGACCAGCTGCCCAGCTGGACTTTTGATCTTATCGAGAAAGACATCGAGTGCGAGAAATGTGATGCCTCCGCTGGCAAAACAGGCAGCGGCGACCGGGATCGAAAGCGATTCAATGCCCTCTGGCACTAGCACGAGGGCGATCGCGGACAGAAGGGCACCTCCGCCAAAGGCAACAATCCCGTGTCTAATCTCCGAATTAAGCCAGTTCGGATGAATACGGTCGATACATGCAAGCAGTGCGCCTACCGGCATTGCCATGCCAGCCGTGAGTGTAAGTACGACTACGGTCGTCACATTGTCCATTGAATTCTACTTGTAAGATGGGTGAACGCTCGCGTTCACCGGGCCACAGCGAACGACATTGATTTCAACATCCGCGCGGCCCGCGACTCCGATAGCATAGTGTTGGTCGGAAAACGCAAGCCCGCGTCCATAGATGAAAACGGCACGTCTATCCGAAGATCGGTCATCAGCTTCGATTCGATGTGTCCTGCGATCCTCTTGCCTTCCTGCTTTCGTCACAAGCACCATAAAAACGCCCTAGGCGATTAACTCGGCGATCGCCCCATTCTGTGGGACGCCGTTTTTTTGAAGAGTCAAATCCAGATTGCCATAGTGTTTGATGGGGTTGCCATAGGCATTGAGCAGTGTCGTGTACCAGTTTCCGATCGTCTGGTGGCCCTTCTGTCCGTAGTTTGGGAACTGCACATAGCGACCGACCGAGTTTAATCGCCCACCACAACCTCCAAGTACGAGCATCGGCCATTCGTTCAAGTTGCCGTGGTGCTCGTTGCCGGAGTCACTGAGGTAGATGATGGCAGTGTTGTCGAGCAATGTTCCATCGGCCTCGGGGACCGCTTGTAATTGCCCGGCCAGATCAGCCAGCAGCTTCATGTGGTGCACTCGAATGATGTCGCGTGCTTCCTCACTGGATTTGCCATTACAGATTTCCTTATGCCCAATTCCGTGGATGCTGCGTTCGGACAGGCCAAGGTCGTCGTAGGTTGTGCTGATGTTGTCCAGACGGAGGGTCACGACGTTGGTGATCCCCGAGATCAACGCGGCGGCTGTCAGGTCAATGTGTGCCTGCTGCCGAATAGTCGGTCGTTTAGAGGTGAAGCGATCGGAGAATTCCGGTGCGGATTCTCGGATACGATCCGACATCGCACTGAGTCGTTCGCGGCGAAGCTGTAATTCTTCGAACGCATTCAGGTAGTGCCCCATTTTTGCTCGCTCGGTCCCGGGCAACTTTCGATTCAAGTCCCGGATGTCTCGAACCATGAAGTCCAGAAGATTTGACTTCAGTCCGTACCGAATCTTCGTAGTCTGGTCACTGGCAACCGCGCTGCCGAAGAGTTGCTGATATGCGATGTCCGGACTCGCCTGAAACGGCAACTCGCGACCTGGTCCCAGGGCCGTGATTCCTGGATAGAGCGTCCCTTCGGTTTCCTTGCCCATCACCTTTCCACGAAGGGCCAACCCGACATGATTGAATGGCGAGGGAAACAGTCTAGCCAGTTCTGCATCAGCGGTCGCTCGGAGAATTACACCAGAGTTGTGTTCTCCTCCCGTCTTGTAGACGCCCAACGCGCCAAACCAGCTTGAATGCCCCGGACGGCACATTTTTCCTGACAGCCCCTGGATAATGGAAAGCTTATCTTTGAACGCGTCCAGTGGTTTCAAGGTTTCCGGGAGCGTGCAGTCTGTCAGTGATGTATTTACAGACTTTGTTTTGTCCTTGATCACGTCCTGCAGTTTCGGTGGTTCAAGTTTTTCAGGGATGATTCCACTGGCCTTCATGACGAAGACAAATCGTTGTGGCATTTGTGAACGGTCAACGCCCGCTGCCTCGAGTGCGAACCTTTGCAGCATCGGTTGAAGCAACAGGCTGCTGGAAGCGAGCGATGTTGCTTTGAGGAATTGTCGACGGGAGTGACTCATGTTTGTACTTTCTGATCAATGTCGCGTGCTGAGCCCACATGATCACTTTAAGGCGTTGTGTTCTGAAATTTCTGCTTTGCGATACAGGAATGAGTCGGAAGTAAGCAATGAAAGCACAAGGGCACGAAAGCTGCCGCCCGATGTGACATAGGCTTCATCGGCCTGAATCAGTGTCTGTGAATCGCTGAGTCTCTCATTTCGCCCCATCCAATATCGAAAAGCATGTCGAACAAAAGACTGTCGAACTCGGTCGGATTCTGCCAGACGATGCATCAGTTCCAACGGATCGTTAACGCTGCCGTCCAGATCAGAATCCCCAGTCCCCTCAAGGACGCCTGTGGTTTTTACGGGGCGAGTTTGCCCTTTGGCAGGCAGTTTTTCTTTCGCACGATGTCGCCCGAAATCGTCAAACAGCTCGAAGGGCATGCCCAGTGGATTCATTTTAATGTGACACCGCCAGCACTCCGGTTTGCGAGTGACCGCGAATCGCTCGCGGAGCGTTTTCTCTGGATCTTCCGGAATCCTCGCGTCGACCGTGATGGGAAGTTCCGGCACAGTGTCTGCCAGTAACCTTTCGCGAATCCACTTGCCTCGACGAATCGGATCGTTGTCCAGGTTAAGTGAATGTGCGATCAGCCAGGCCGGGTGCATCAGGATGCCAATGCGCTCTTTGGGAGCCATTGCAAAGGGCTGTATGGCTGAATAGCTGAATGTTTTGTCGCTCAGATTGTAAGCCGTGATGTAGTCCCGCCCACTGTCCATGGGCATGTGCTGGAGACCGGCCTTGTCACAGTGTTCGAGGTAATTCATCCATCGCTTTGTGACGTTTCCGTTGGCGTGCGTAAACATGCGATGGAGCGAACGGACATACTTCATGTGCTCGTCTGGGATTTTGTACGGAAACTTCTGCCATGGTTTGTCTTTGTAATAGTCGTAAAATTTCTGGAGTGCTTCGTGAGTTTCGCGTTCCTGTTTATTGTCTCCGGAGTGCGCCACGAAGTATTTCTCAGTCGTTAACAATTCGGCCAGCACATTCTGATCCTGCTTGACAATGTGCAGAACCAACGTGTCGGCGTCCTGCACGAGCCGCTCGGGAACCTTACGATAATTTTTTCCAAAGCGTGCCTCATCTTTGAAGACGCCTGGGGCCGCGTTGTAGCCGAAAAACTCGTGAAAGAACCGCAGAATCCGTGGTTTGTCGATGGATGGATCGTCCCAGTATCGAGCAACCTCGCGAGCGACGTCTTTTCGGGATTTCAGCCGCCCATCGCGTGCAGATTCCAGCAACGTCTGGTCAGGTTTCTGGTCAGTGAGTGCGTACGAAATTGAAAACGCCAGATTTGCGGGGCCTGTCAACTGCCGACCATGTTCGTCGGCGGGGCCTTGTCCAAGTTCTATGCGATAAACTGCAGGAGGGCTTACGGCGATAGCGATCAGCATCATGCGCAGCCCTTCGACCTGGCCGCCTTCGGTCGCACATTTTCTCATCAGACTTCTGTATTTCTGGAACTCTTTCGGGTATGGCTCGCGCTCGATGACAAGCTGAAACATTCTTGTGATTGCGAAGTTTACCATTGCGTCGTTCGCAGGTTTTTCAGCCAGGACTATGGTTTGAAATTCCGCGGGCGTTGTGGGGAACCGCGGCTGGATGGGTTTCCCCTTTTTATCTCTGGGAAGTTGATTGTCGGGTATCGGGCCATTTCGCAGTACGCTGCGTTCATGGATGGCGCCCGCGAGATGGTTGTCGACCAGCGTTTCAGCATTGCGGACCATCGTACTAAGCGTGGCTGAGTCGGCAAATGTTATGGCGGCAAAGTCTTTCACGCCGGCTTTGTCTTCGATGGTGAAAGGTTGCTTCAATTTCGTCAGATTCGCACTACGACTGCCATATCGTCCGGGCCGGAATCCCATCCCACGGTTGGCAAGCGAGTCAAATATATGGGGGCTCTTCTTCCATAACCGGGACGGCGACCAGCCAACCTCGGAAACTGAGCCGTCGAAGAGTGACAGATGGTTTACGTAGTTGCCGTATTCGGGAAAGAGTGATTTGCGTTCCCATTCGCTGAGCAGTTCGGATTCTTCAAGCTGGCCTTGAAGCCACGAAATCGTTTTGGCGCGTTCGGCCCGAGTGAGTTGATCGGCGTCGGTGGGCGGCATTTGAGTGGAAATGAGGACGTGAAAGACCCTAGCCCACTGCATGTCGCGTTTGCCGTTTTTGTTGTCACTTGTGGTGATTAATTCCACGATGTTGAAATCGCCAGATGGGTCGGCTCCAGTGTGACAGTCTGCGCATCTGGCTTTCAGAAGAGCGATCACAGAAGGAGTTTGCTCGACACTGTCGGCATAGCACGACGATGAAGCACCGCAGTAGCCAAGCATGGAAAGAACGAGGAGAGCAGGGCGAATCATTTAACTTACTTTTCGATGAGTCATTGCTTCGATAACTGGCTGATATTGGTCCAGGCTTAGTCTTCAGGATAAAAATCGTAGTCTATATCAATAGTTTGCAAAATTTCGTTGAGCGAGCACACAGTCAGTTTGCGGATCCAGCGACCGGCATTGCGAAAGTATACTTCGTAATCGTCGCCAAAACGCGTTCGGAGTCCCGGTTCTTCGATCAGAGGAAAGTAGACGGAGTTGCCGACGAAGAGGACTGTCTTTCAGGCCAGTAATACCGGCACGTCAAACCGCAGCGAGGCGGACAGCAGAAGAGCCAGCCCTGCGCTGAATTATCATGTTCTGAACGGGTCTGTGCTGCCCGCAAACAAATTAAATAGAGCCAGATACTGCCATGCATCTCGCAGCGACGGGGCTGAGAAATGTAGAATCGCTGCCGGAACGGCGACCAGCACCATGCCCGGCAGCCTGTGACCAGCGTAGGAAACTGGATTCCCTTTTATTTTCGCTGACTCAACCGCCAGCGACGCCCTGAGTATTCACAAACAGTGAATACACTGAGGTGCTGCCGCACATGAAGAGTCGATTGCGATGTCGTCCGCCGAAACAGACGTTGCCGCATCGTTCAGGCAGGTCGATACGGCCGATGAGCCTGCCATCCTTATTGAAGACGGAGACTCCATCAAGGCCCTCCTGTCCCATGCCCCAGCCAATCCACAGGTTGCCATCGATGTCGACGCGAAAACCGTCCGGGGTTCCGCCGTTCCCGGCAGTCAGGAACGTTTGACCGTTTGTCAGTTGCGTTCTGTCCCTGGTGACGTCGTAGGATCGGATGACACGAGGAGTTACTCCGGCTTCGACCACGTACAGCTTTGATTCATCTGGCGAGAACGCGAGACCGTTTGGACGGTTAAGGTCGTCGGCGACGATATTCAGTTTGTTAGTGGCAGGATCCCATCGATAAACATTAGTAGGCAGTTCCTGCTTTGCTTTGTGGCCTTCATAAAATCCGAGAACTCCGAATGGTGGGTCAGTAAACCAGAGCGAACCATCGGATCGACACACGATGTCATTTGGCGAATTGAGCGGCTTGCCCTCAAACTCATCGGCGATGACGGTGATCGATCCGTCGTATTCAGTACGGGTCACTCGCCTGGAGTCATGCTCGCAGGTGACGAGACGTCCCTGGCGATCACGCGTGTTGCCGTTCGAGTTGCTGGATGGTTTGCGGAAGGCGCTGACTACTCCGGTTTCTTCTTCCCATTTCATGATCCGGTTGTTGGGGATGTCACTCCACAGCAGGTATCGCCCGTCGCCGAACCAGACAGGGCCTTCACTCCAACGCATTCCGGTGGCAATGCGTTCGACCTTGGCAAGACTCAAGCGATACTTCATGAAGCTCTTGTCTATTGCCCGGACACGCGGGTCCGGGTAACGCTGGCTTGGCTCCCATTCTGCCTGGATTCGTGATGTTAGTGTGAATGTGGAAATCACGCTGCTTGTGAGGAAGCATCTTCGGTGTATGTTCATACTGGCCTGTCCTTGAACTTTATCATTGCTGACCGCTTGCCGTATCCTTATTTCCTGGTGGTCCGTGACCAAAGTGTTTTTACCAGAGCGAACATTTGCGGGTCGTGCTTCTCGAGCTGCTTATTCGTGAATGGGAAGAAGTCGTTTGTTGAGAAATAAGCCTCGGTGCATTCTGCAAAATATTCCATCGGATTTGTGATGGCGTAGGAACGAACAGTGGCTGAGCGGCCATCGCCAAACCGTTGCTCGACCTTCTCGTAGAGCCCTTTTTCTTTGGCGTTTTCAAAGGCAGCTTTGATTGCTTCATTGCCGAAGCCTTTGGCAAGCACTCGGTCATGATAGGCGTGTGCTAGTTCGTGAAGCGCGAAGTTTGGCATCCTCTTTGCCTCGCGTTCGAAGATGCGAATGTTTGTGAATTCCACGGCCTTTGCCATTGCGGGGTTACGCTTGTTGTTGCGAAGCCAGCCAGCGCCCGGATGGTATTCTGCTCTTTGTTGTGTGCCGGGGTATTCTGGAGAAAACCAGAGCGGCACTTTACGCAGTTCGGCAACAGCAGTTGCTGGCACTACACGCGTAATCTCCTGAAGCTGCAGGGTCAGCAGTTCCAGTGCTCGTTCGGTCGCCGCTTGCTCCTGCTTAAGAAGTCGCGTGCTAATGAGTACTGTCCAGCCTTCAATATTTCTGGTCAGATGGCTCGCTGTTGCTGACGCCGCTGTCGATCGATTTCCCGACTTAAGTGTCTTGATGAGATAATCAGTAGGGCTTGCGTGTTTAACATGCGGAGCGTTCGGGTACACGAGTTCGCAGTCGACACCGATTCCCTCGCAATGCTCCTGCAGCTTCACACCGAAGTTGGACGTGTGTGTCGGGTCTCGCTGATCCTGGCCGAGGGCCGGCGGAGTGGAATAGGCTAGATACACCGGCGGATCGTCTTTGGACACCAGGGCGTATGGAGAGTACTCGGCGATCCACGGCAGGATGTTTTTACGTTCAGTGAGAAACTTCGGGAAACCCTGCAGACCGAAAGCGTGTCCGCCGTACCTGCTGTTGGGGGTCCACTCTTTCATCTGTTTCGGATCGAGCGTCGTTTGGGCACCAATGACGGCAGCACACCACAATCTTGTTGACTCGCGAGCCACCTGATCGTCGTTTTGGGGGTCGGCCAGATCGTTGTGAAAGGCCAGCCATAAACTGGAACAGGCTCCTGCCGAACCGCCAGCTGCACCGATCCGTTCTTTGTCGACATTCCATTCGTTTGCTTTGCTGCGAACAAACTGCAGTGCCCGTGCAGCATCGTGCAACGGGGCCTTAACCGGCGGCTTAAGGCCGGCTTCAACACCCTGTCGGACATACCGATAGTTGAGCGCGGTCACCGAGATGCCGGCCTGCAGCAGTGTGGCAACGTCAGCAAAGCGTTGAGCACGTTCTTTCGAACCGCCTTGCCAGCCACCGCCGTGAATGATGAACACCAGCGGCGTTGGAGTGGATGATTCAGCTTTCCAGAAGTCGAGGATGTGCCGTTCATGGTCGCCATAACACACACCAGCGACCGTGGGTTTTGGGACAGACGCATCGTAACGCTCCGTCTTTGCGGATTCAGGTTTCGGCCGTGCTGGCTTTGACTGCACCGGCTGCTGTGCCAGTAAGGTGGAAAAGCTGCTCGTCAGGACCAGAGCAAATGACAACAGGTGGCCGGCGAGTGGTTTTGGCAGTTGGTTGTTCATCGGTTCTCCATTTTTATCAGTGGTTCAAGTCACAGATGATAACGGCCAAACCGGAAAATTCCCTCGGAGCGGTGTCGGCTCGGTCAGTTGGGTAGACTGGCGCTTGCTTCGCGCGTTTCGGTGGGAGATATTCGCCGGACCACGACAAGAACATTTACCGCTTTCCGACTCCCAATGGTTTTATCAGAATGAATCGTCTACTGACTTCGATCGGATTGTTTCTGTTGTTACTCCCATCAGGCGATGCGGCTGATCGTCCGAACATTGTCGTCATTATGGCCGACGACATGGGATTCTCAGACCTCGGATGCTACGGAAGTGACATCGAAACACCACACCTGGATGCGCTCGCGCGTGGCGGTCTGCGGTTTTCTCAGTTCTACAACACAGCGAAATGTCACTCGTCGCGTGTGTCATTGCTGACGGGACAGTATTGCATTGCTGCGGGCGACACCGCGATGAGTCATGCCGTGACCTCAGCAGAAGTGCTTGGCAACGGTGGCTATTTCACAGCAATGACCGGCAAGTGGCACCTGCAGCGTGAACCGACCGATTTTGGATTCAACAGATACTTCGGCCATCTCAGCGGCGCGTGCAATTTCTTCAAGGGCGACAAGACGTTCCGGTTGAATGGTGACGGATGGCAGGTACCTGACAGCGGATTCTATACCACGGTCGCCAACGTAGACTTTAGTTTGAAGTTTCTCAAAGACGCTCGAAATTCCGGAAAGCCGTGGTATCTGTATGTCGCATTTAATGCGCCGCACGCACCGCTGCACGCGCTGCCGGCTGATTATGCGAAATACAAAGGTAAATATGATGAGGGGTGGGATGTTGTTCGAGCGGCTCGTGTTGCGAAGCAGAAGAACATCGGGCTGCTTCCGGAAGACCTTAAGGCGAGCCCCCGTCCGGAGCATTTGGCTGCATGGAAGACGATGGAGACCTGGCGGCAGGGGTACGAAGCCAATCGGATGACGACGCTGGCCGCGATGATTGATCGAGTCGACCAGGAAGTGGGACGTCTGGTTGCAGACCTGAGTGCGAACGGCGAGTTGGATAACACTCTGATTCTGTTTGTGTCTGACAATGGTGCATGCCCGTACGACCGACGAAAACCGCTACTCGATGTCGAGCCAACCA
>JACLAC010009795.1_pt1 | contig 44620 bp, 27 predicted proteins | sample 8027881 | NCBI WGS metagenome assembly JACLAC01 (sample SAMN15725517, study PRJNA655200) | protist metagenome | isolation source: fluorescence activated cell sorting (FACS) single amplified genomes of... | place: Spain: Blaines Bay Microbial Observatory, Mediterranean Sea | collected 2016-01-19 | reverse complement strand
GGCGAGAATTTCGACGTCGGCCAATACAGACTTTTGAGTCTTCTCCACAAACGCCGAGAAAAAAACCAGTACCAGCGAAAGACTGAGCGATAACGCCGTCGTTCCGAAGGCGACACCCAGCCCGGACGCGACCATCCCGAATGATGATTCCAGCTTAGCTGGGTCAAGATTCTCGATGGCATGCGTGATCCCAATAACCGTTCCGAGGAAGCCGAGGATCGGCACTGCCCAGGTAATCGTTCGGACAAGTGCGTAACTGCCGTAAAGCTGCTCACCTGCAAACTCAGCGAGATATTCGAGGTGCGAGTTGAGCCCGGCGGCGGTACGTCGTCCAAGCACAAACTTCGCGATTCCCTGATACCGCTGAGCCAACCACGTCTCTCGGGACTTGCTCGGCAGCCCCGTGAAGGATTTGTTAAGCAACCCAGCGTTTAAAACGGCGGTCGCTCCGGCTGCATTCAGCTCGGGGTTCCAGTTCAACGCGTCGCGGTCAGCACCTGCGGACAACCATTTTCCGCCCAGAGCCGCCATCCCAATCCAGAATAGAATCGTCGTCCCATACGCCAGCGGATGGCCACAGAACAACGTTTCGAGTGAAGCCTGATAGCCCGGCACCAACGGCAGAACGACGTTGATCAATCCGAGATAAAACAACACTGCAACCGTCGCACCCGTCAGCACGGAAGAACGAAACAGTGTCTCCGCAACCGAAGCCGAATGGTGATCATCCAGCAACACGTCTTCCAACTGCAGGTCATCGCTGCCGAATGACGCATTATCTGACGCGGCAGTGTGCGCAACTGTACGGTCTGAAATCTGACGATTCTCCACCCGAATTCTCCCGATCCTCGAATTACATCGAAGAAATGCAGATACGCAGCGCCGTCCTCACGACCCAATTCGCGCAGCGTTTCCCCGACTGTCTCATTCGTCAGAATCGGCAAACTCAACCAGTCAGGTCCACAAATTCGTGATGGGGAAGCCCGGAAAGGGGCATTGCCGACTCAGTTGGTTGACGCCGCACGGCTCTGTACCATGCCGTCGGCTGGCGTCGGGCCTTCTTCACCCCCACACAATGTCTGAGCGGATCCACGATGGCAGAGCTCTTTCACGAATGCGGAGTTGCAGCGGTTTATTACCTTGGCGACGGCGCCCCAAGTCGCTTTTCGCCCGCTCAGGGAGGCCAGCAGGCGTCCCGGCTGATCCCGCGAATTCTGCTCGACATTCAAAACCGCGGGCAGCTTTCCGCCGGCATAACGACATTCTGTGCCGGGCGGAAACAGCTGATCGATACTCATAAAGAGGTGGGATCGGTAAACGAAGTCTTCCAGATGGCCCATCACGACGTCTATGACAGCCTGATGTCCGAATACGCCGGCCCCGCCGCAATCGGGCACGTTCGATACGCCACCTGCGGCAAGGACGACCGCAGCTACGCTCAGCCGTTCGAGCGGCATCACATCGAAAAAGCCAAATGGTTCAGCTTCGGCTTCAATGGGCAGCTCTCGAACTATCAGGAATTGCGTGAGGAAATTCTCCGCGACGATTCGTTCCACCTCGCCCGTGAGACTGACACCGAAATCCTGATGCACATCCTGTCTCAGGAATTGCGGCAGGAAATCGAAACCGACGGCCAGACGAATCTGATCACCGTCCTGGAACGTCTGGCACAACGACTCGACGGTGCATGGAACGTCGTCTTCCTGAACGCTCTCGGCGACATGTTCGTAGCCCGCGACCCACTCGGCATTAAGCCGATGTGCTACGCCATCGAAGACAACATGTTCGCCGCCGCCAGCGAAAGCGTCGCCCTGTCAAACATGGGATTCAGCGACGCGGCCATCCAAAGCCTTGAACCTGGTCATGCGATCATCATTGAAAAAGGTGAACTGCGGATCGAGAAGTTTGCAGAAAGTCCGCGCAAAGCTCACTGCTTCTTCGAGTGGATCTACTTTGCCAATGTCGCAAGCACGCTCGACGACCGAGGAGTCTATCTCACGCGAAAAGCTCTCGGCGAAGAACTGGCAGCTCAGGAAAAAGCTACGGGCATCGAAGTCGACGCAGACACTGTTGTCGTTCCGGTCCCTGACACCGCCAAAGCCGCCGCCGACAGTATGGCTTACGCATTGGGAGTGCCGTCGCTCGAAGGCCTGATCCGCAACCGCTATATCGGCCGAACATTTATCGAAGGCCGCAATCGTGCCGAAAAAGTCCGCGCGAAATACACGCCTCTTCGAGAAGTTCTCGAAAACAAAAAAGTCATCCTCGTTGAAGACACGATTGTTCGATCCACAACGATGAAGGCGTTGATCTCGCAACTTCGAGAACGAGGCAAGGTTCGCGAACTGCACGTTCGAGTCGCCTGCCCGCCGATCATCGCTCCGTGCTTTTACGGTATCGACATGTCGACGATCAACGAGTTGTTCGCTCCGCAATTCCTCAACGGCGGCGAAATGAATCTCGAAGTTGAAGCCGCGATGGCCAGAAAGCTGGGTGCCGACAGCCTGAAGTATCTCCCTAAAGATGCCATCTCACGCTGCGTTGACCTGCCGGGTTCAAGCCTCTGCCAGGCCTGCGTCGATACCAAATACCCAACCCCCTGTGGCCAGAAACTGTACCAACTCGCCTGGGACGCCAGCCTCAACGGCGATGACACCGGCGGCAGAACCTACGACACACCGCTGGTCACAACGCGAACCTAGCAGTCCTTAGTTTTACGGCGCGACGTGTCTAAAATTCGACATCCCGCCCTGAACAGAATTGACATGGCCAACCGTAAGTAGCCAAAAATCAAACTTACGCTGTCTGACGGCGTTGTTCGAAACCTCGGAAAGGACGATGTAACACTCGCCACGTTGAACCTGGAAGACGTCACCGATATTTGGTGCGAAGAATTTGCGGATTACCCGTTTCTTTTGTTGTCAGGTGCAACTTTTTCCGGTCTTTCTGTCATCGCAAATTTATCGACTTCTGTAAGAGGGATCGCGTGAAGTATCGCGATCATTTGTGGTGCTATTTCGTTGTTTGGAATCATAATGATCAATGGCCAGACGATTGTGATTGAGACGCCAAATGGAAACGCTGGATTTACAGTCGTGGACGCTCATGACGATGACTCTCGTTTTTTTGATTAAGCAAAGATTGAATTCAGAGTCGTAATCTTCCTGAACGATCCTGCAACCTCAATCAAGGAGTGGCACGGTGAGTGCGGCAACGTCACCGGAAACAAAGACGCCTTCTGCTGGGCTCGGAGATCGAATTCGCCAGTTTCTGGACCTGATCCGTTTCAGCCATACTGTATTTGCCCTGCCCTTTGCTCTGTTGTCAGCAACCATCGCGTGGTTTCGTCCGGATACGGATTTTTTCTGGCAGGACCTTGTCGGAATTCTGCTCTGCATGGTCTTCGCCCGGTCCGCCGCGATGGCCTTTAACCGACTCGTCGACGCGGAAATCGACGCAGGTAATCCTCGAACTGCCGGGCGACATATCCCTGCGGGAATTCTTTCTGCGAAGTCAGTCGCCCTGTTTACGGTCGTCTGCTCAGCAGCGTTCATCGGATCGACATTGATCTTTCTACCGAAGCAGCTTCCGCTCATTCTCTCTGTTCCAGTACTGCTGTTTCTGTTCAGCTATTCATACGCCAAACGACTCACGGTGTGGTGTCATTACTGGCTGTCGACGGCGTTGATGCTTTCTCCAGTCGCCGCGTGGATCGCCGTTTGTGACGAGTTTTCAATCGTGCCCGCGCTGCTCGGCCTGGTAATTTTCTTCTGGGTCGGCGGCTTTGACATTATTTACGCCTGCCAGGACACGGACTTCGATCGCGACAGCAAACTTTTCAGCGTACCATCCCGCTGGGGAATCAAAGGAGCGTTACGGATCGCTCTCGCCAGCCATCTTCTGACCATCGCCGCGCTGTTCGGCCTCTGGCACTTCGCCGGCTTCGGTACGATCTTCCTTATTGGAGTCGTGGCCGTTTCCACATTACTGATCTACGAGCACTCGCTCGTCAGCGCTGACAACCTGACTCGCGTGAACATCGCATTCTTCCACGTCAACACGGCCGTCAGTTTCGGACTTCTCGCGTTTGGCGTGGCCGATCTGATGATCGCGGTGTAGCCCCCGCTGCTATCATTCGAATGGACTCGAAACATGCTTGATCCACGTATCCAAAAGCTCGCCGAATTACTTATCGACCATAGCACGCAACTTCAGCCCGGCGAGAAAGTGCTGATTGAAGCCTTCGACCTGCCCGATCCGTCACTCGTTTGCTGCCTCGTGGAGGTCGCACGTGCCCGAGGTGGAATTCCAATAGTCAGTTGGAAAAGCAACGTGATCGCTCGCAGCCTGCTGCACTGCGGCGACGACGCCACCTTCGCGCTTCAGGGAAGCCTGGAAGCGCATACGATGGCACAGATGGATGCTTACATCGGGATCCGGGGATCCGCCAACAGCAACGAATTCGGGGATGTACCGTCTGAGCAAATGCAGCTTTTTCAGGAACACTGCTGGCAAAAGGTTCATCTTGCGCTGCGCGTTCCCAAAACTAAATGGGTAGTCCTGAGGTACCCGACGGCCTCGATGGCACAGTCGGCTGAGAAAAGTTCGGAAGAGTTCGAAGACTTCTATTTCAAGGTCTGCACCGCCGACTATCCGAAGCTCGCCGAGAATCAGAAACCGCTGCAAAAGCGAATGGAATTCGCCAGGCAGGTTCGCATCGTCGCTCCGGATACCAACCTGACGTTTTCCATCGAAGGCATTCCTGTCGTACCTTCCCACGGGCGACGCAACATCCCTGACGGCGAGATCTTCACTGCTCCAGTCCGAGACAGCGTCAACGGTGTCATCACCTACAATACAAAAACGCTGAATCAGGGACTCGTCTTTGATCGAATTCACTTCGAGTTCAAAGACGGCAAGATCGTCCACGCTGAATGCACCAACGGTCAGACCAAACGCCTGAATGAAATCCTCGACACCGACGAAGGGGCGAGGTATATCGGCGAATGGTCGCTCGGCCTCAACAACGAAATTAATGAGCCAATGCTTGATACGTTGTTTGACGAAAAGATCGGAGGCTCGCTGCACCTCACGCCGGGCAACGCTTACGACAACGCGGACAACGGAAATCGCAGCAAGGTGCACTGGGACATCGTCCTGATTCAGACGAAGGCTTATGGCGGTGGAGAAGTCTGGTTCGACGATGAATTAATCCGCAAAGACGGCTTCTTCCTTCCAGACGATCTTCAACCGCTGAACGAAGGATTGGCCTGATCCGCCAAGCATTCGCCACAATTTCCTAGCCGAATGCAACAGTCTTTGCTGATGTTTTTAGATTTTCAAAAAAGCTGCCAAGATCACTTTTTCCCCCCCGTTTATTTTGGTCTAATCGACGTCACATATCTTCGACGAGACGACATTCGTCGGGTTCCAAGTAGAGTCCAACTCAATGCATCTTGCGGATCTACTGAACTGAGAACCTGTCTGGTCTCATTTTTAAGGGATTGAAATGCTGCACCACACCTGTGATCTGTGCGGGCAAATAATTGAAGAGAAGCGATTCGTCACGCGTGTTGAGGTCTACCCGGCTTTTGATCCTGACGAAATCACGGAAGAAGACCTGGACCGAGACAACCTGTCGGAAATATCAGAAATGCTGGCCGACATGGCCCTGACCGGGGAACTCAACCTTGACGGCGCCGAGCCAAAGTCATTCCGCTTTGACCTGTGCCAGACATGCTGCCGCAACTACGCTAAAGATCCTCTGGGACGACACCGCACTGGAAGAATGCGTTTCAGCGAGAACTAGCGTCTCGGTGAGTCAGCACAATTCGTCGGCAGCACCCGAATAAACGATTCAGAAAGGCGGAGCCTTGGCTGGAAAACGTCGTCGAACTCGTCGAGTGCCGCGCACCGTCGTTGTTGCATTTGGAATTGTCATCTTCCTGCTGCAGCGATTTGGAATCTGGGACCGCATCCAGAACCAGATCGACGCGGTTGTTCCCACACAGTCGGTCACCGACGACGAAAGTTCGTGGCGCGTCATTCGAGTCGTCGATGGAGACACGCTCGTCCTTCAGAATGACGACCGAGTGCGGCTGATCGGTGTCGACACTCCCGAAACCAAGCACCCAACGAAACCCGTCGAGCCATTCGGGCCCGAGGCGTCGGTCTTCACCAAGCGAGCCGTCGAAGGCAAGGTCGTCCAACTGAAGTTCGACCGCGAAAAACGCGACCGTTACCAGCGACTGCTGGCCTACGTTTACCTCGACGGCTGGTGCCTGAACGAAGAACTCATTCGGTCGGGCTATAGCAAGTGCATTACCCGATACCCGTTTGATCGATCAATGAAGGCCCGCTTCAAACTTGCCGAAGACGAAGCAAAAACTTCTCGTCGAGGTCTCTGGGGAGACATACCACGCGTCCCCGTGAAACCCTAGCAAGTGGCGATTCCCATCCACCGGATTCGCACTCCGCTACGTGTCCGAATTTTCCCAGAGGGGCAACGTGTGATTAATATCGCCCTCGAGGCCGTGCTCGTAAGGCTCGCTAGCAAAGGTTGGTTGCTGGCCCGTGAACTCAAGCTCGGAAATCAATTCTCCAGATTCTGAACGACCACGCATTTGTGATTTGAAGATATCGTGGAACTGATATTCGTTGTTTGCCCCGAGCCCAAACGCTTCAGCGACACGGGTCACTTTCCGCGAGCCGTCATCAGCAAACCTGGAAAGTTGAACGATGACGTTGACCGCCGATGCGACCTGCGCACGGGCGACGTAAACAGGAATGTCGACGTCGGACATCAGCGAAAGCGTTTCGAGCCGCACCAGTGCATCGCGAGGTGACGTTGCATGAACGGTCGTCAGACTTCCGGTGTGACCGCTGATCATGGACTGGACCATGTCCAAAGCCTCACCACCGCGGACTTCGCCGACGATGATCCGGTCGGGCCTCATTCTGAGCGAGGCGCGAAACAGATCCCGAATCGTCACACCGCCCCGGCCATAACTGTCAGCCTGTTGAGCTTCCAGGTACAACGAATGCTTCTGAGCGAGCTTCAGCTCAGAGCTGTCTTCGATCACGACAATCCGCTCATTCTCGGGCACGGCGGTCGACACGGCATTCAGCATTGTCGTCTTACCGGTTCCCGTTCCACCGGCAACGACGATGTTCTTCTTCAGACGAACACAAAACTCCAGAAACTCTTTTGCCTCTACTGAAATACTCCCCAGCCGGACGAAATCTTCCAGACTGAAAATATCGCGTTTGAATTTGCGAATCGTCAGGTAGGTGCCGGTCCGTGAACTCGGCGGAATGACAGCGTGAACTCGAGAGCCGCTCGGCAACCTTGCATCCAGAATCGGACGATCACGATCGATCTCACGGCCGACGTACTGAGCGATGTTCGTGATCGCTGAAATCAACGCGTCTTCACTCTCGAACCGAGCATCCGTCTCGTACAGCTTTCCGCGTCGCTCGACGTAAACCTCGCGGTAACCGTTAACCATGATTTCGGTGACCGTGTCGTCTTCAAGGAATTCCCGCAGTGGAGCCAGAAAGAATTCCAAGGTCGATTCAAACACCGAGTCACGAGACATTGTCAGCCTTTTCTCGACCTGAATACCGGCGATGTACACTGCAGGAACCGACGCGACGATCAGCAAGCGGTAAGTGTATCGCGAAGCAGGCCGCCATCCACCGTAAGTACGTGCCCGGAATACGACTTATTTTCCAGTGCCCAATCACTTCGACACACGTTTCCCTTGCAGAATCTGCAACGAAAGCTGGAAGTATTTTCAACGCGTGGAACGTCAAACTACAAATTCTGCAGCTTCTTCGCCATCAAGCCGACGGTCAGGAATTCGGCACGAAACCTGCTTAAACAACATGCAAAACGCACCCGAGATGGGACTGCCGACTGGGAGGCCGGTATCCACAAAACCGCGTACCCGTGAGCCTTGTCGGCAGCCTCGGGCCCTCAAAACGTTTACAACTGGTTGGCCCGTGGCTAGTGCCGACGGCTCAGGAATTGGAAATCTTGTTCCCGACACATTGCTTAGTGCCGGGCAAAAACGTGAGGCAAGGCACAGCAGGACCGGAAGTCAGCCATTGAAACATCACTTTCGATGGCGACGCGAGGAATATCGAAGCGATCGATGTCTGCCCCCGAAGAGTGGCCACCATAGTAGCTGAAGGCCCAGTCGAAACCGTGCTTGCTAAGTGCTGCTCGAGTTTCGTCGTTGAATGATTCTCGCTTTCCAACCGGGTAGCTCAGCGAAGTGATCGGTCGATCGAGCTGCTTCTCAATACGCAGGCGAGATTCGCAGACTTCCATCCCCTGTTCTTCCGCAGTCAGGTTGGCCAGAATCGGATGCGTCACGGTGTGAGCCCCAAAATCCATTCCGCCGGCGCTCATCTCACGGATCATGTCCCACGTCATCCACTGCTCATTCGCTGCTTCTTTGGGAGCTCGCCCTGAGCCGGTCTCTTCTGCGATCCCGTCCAGAAACTGCTTCGTTCGACAACCATCCAGGCGATAGCAGGCACGCAGCAATTGATTGATCACTTGTCGTCGATCGGAACGATCAAGCTTCAGCGGTTCATCGAGCCAGTTCTCTGCGAGCCGTAGCGTGTCGCGTTTGCTTGACCGGATCATCCAGGCAATCTCGTCCCACCACGCCAGTCGAGGCTCATCGATAAACCCTGTCGCGACAAAGAACACACCGGTTGCATCATTCGTCCTCAGAACTGGATACGCAAGTTCGTAATTGTCAACGTAGCCATCATCAAACGTGATCATCGCGAATCGCGACGACTTCCACAGTTGCCTGCCGGCAGCCTGTAAATCGCGGATCGCTTCAGGCAATTCAGACAGACCGATCACTTCGAATCCATCTTTCAGCAGTCTGACCTGTTGGTCAAAATCGTCCTGCGTTGCACTCCAGAGTGCTTCGTCTAACCGAGAATTAGTCGGGGTACCGATCCGGTGATAATTGAGGACCAGCAGACCACTCCAGACAGGTATCGCTTCGAGGGCTTTGATCCCGCCGGTGACAGCAAGCGTCTTCCGAAATAATTCGCGTTTGTTAAGTCTGCCTGCCATGCGAAGATCCCAATCTGACCGAAGTCGATGTACCAAACCGATTAAAACCTACGTCAGGCCACTGGGCTGTCAATCTGCTGCACAGCACTTCGCTGTGTCAATCTGTCGGTCAGACTACTGACCTGGGGCGAAATTCCGCTAAACTAAGAATGTTCGTTTTTGCTGATGCAATCGGACCCCCACCTCAGCCATTCTCAGGAATCTCTGCCATGACAGAACCGTCAAACGTAACGCGTCGTGAATTCGGAACAGCCGGAGTCCAGTCGCTACTGATGTTTTCGTTGCTTGAAACGATTTTCGCTCGCGATGCGTGGTCTGCAGAAGTCAGTCCGATTACCGCGAAGTGGCTGGCCGGATTGAACGAACTCGCAGGCGACGTCAAAGAACAGCGGATCAGTCAGGTCGCGTGGCAGAAGAAAGTCGAAGAACTATACGGTCAGATCGAAGTCGATGAGTTGATGAAGTTTGTCGATTTCAACGGCCTGACGAAAGATTTGAAGTTCGTTGATCACGGTGCCCGCAGCCTGCGTCCAAAATTTCCGGAGATTGATGGGGTGCCAAAGAAACTTGTCTTCGGCAAGCAAATCTTTGCCATCAAAAAGGGACAATCGGTCGTCCCGCATGGTCACAACAATATGGCGACAGCGTTCCTGGTCCTGCAGGGTGAACTTCACGGTCGACATTACGACCGTATCGAAGACGAGTCCGAACACCTGGTCATCCGACCGACGATCGACGCGTCATTCAAACCCGGCGGAGTCTCGACCGTATCGGACTACAAGGACAACATTCACTGGTTCAAAGCGACCAGCAAATCTGCGTTCATCTTCAACATTCACGTGCTGGGTTGCCGGCCGGGAAGTGCTCTGCCCACCGGACGGGTTTACATTGATCCGAATGGCGAATCGCTGGATGGTGGACTCGTCCGTGCTCGACGACTGAACTACGGCGAAGCTCACAAACTGTTCGGATAAGGCTCCCGCGAATTGACCATGGAAGAACGACTCGCCAGCCGCGACATCGTGTTGATCGGAGCCGGCCACACAAACATGCACATCGTGCGCATGTGGAAGATGGCCCCCATCCCCGACGCACGCCTGACACTTATCAGCCCCTTCAGCCGCGCGACATACAGCGGCATGCTGCCAGGCACTCTCGCCGGCCTCTACAAACCGGAAGAAATGGAGATTGACCTGTTCCGGTTTGCCGCTCCGATGGGCATCCGAGTGATCATCGACGAAGTTGTCAGTCTCGATCCAGACCGCCGTCGAGTAAAATTCGCAACACGACCGGAAATTCGATTTGACGTCGCATCCGTCGGGATCGGGTCTGTTCCAGCCGGATTCGATCAGTGGTCCGACTCCGCGGCGTTTCTACCAATCAAACCGATGGCCACGTTTTGCGATCGACTCGAAGCACGACTCCAGCAACTTCAGAAAGCCGATACGGAAAAAGGAAAAAGCATACCGTTAAAAGCAGTCGTCGTAGGCGGCGGTGCGGCTGGTGTCGAAGTTACTCTTTGCCTCGAAGCGAGACTTCGATCGCAAAACCTGAACGTGCAGACGACTCTGGTCGATTCCGGCGAGAGCGTTCTGCGAGGCTACCTGCCTGGCACGATTCGAAAGGTCACTGACCACTTCGCGGCCAGACAGATTGAAGTCTGCTCCAAGGTCCGTGTCAAAAACGTCACTGACGCTACTGTCGAGCTTTCCAATGGACAACCACTCGAAGCTGATATCGTGGTCTGGGCAACGGGAGCGACTCCGCCACCACTTATCGAGAATATTCCGCTCGCAAAAGGTGACGACGGCTTCCTGGCAATCCGAAACACTTTGCAAACAACCGACGACAAGCCTGTCTTTGCCGCCGGTGATTCGGCAACACTCGTGAACAGCCCCGTTAGGAAGTCCGGTGTTTACGCCGTTCGCGAAGGCCCATTCCTTTGGACAAATCTGAAGCGTTTTCTCAGCGGCCAGCAACTGACGTCGTACGCCCCGCAGCCGGGGTTCCTCTCGTTGCTCGCAGATGGCCAGGGCGGTTCATTTCTTGATTACAAAGGAGTCTCGGCACACGGCCGCTGGGCGTGGCACCTGAAAGATCACATCGATCGCAAGTTCATGCGCATGTACCAGAAGTACGAAAGCATGGACGGAATGTCGGTCCACAAGACCGATTCCGGAAACGATGTGAATCTCCGCCCCGTAATGCGTTGCCGAGGCTGTGGCGGCAAAGCCGGTGCCGGCGTTCTTCGCGCAGCACTGGAACGGATCGGCGACGAACATCCTGATCGGCAACACAACGCGGTAAAGCATCCGGAAGACGCTGCGATGCTCGATCCGAAGTCGCCGGCAGAAATGATTACCATCGACTTCTTCCAGGGCTTCATGGATGACCCGTGGCTCGTTGGACGTGTGGCCGCGTTGAACTCGCTCAGCGATGTCTGGGCCACAGGCGGCAAGCCGACGCAGGCCCTGGCGATGGTCCAGCTTCAGGAAGGCGATCCGCACCAGCAGACTGAACTGCTCTATCAGGTCCTTTCCGGCTGTTTGTTCGAATTTGACAAGTGCGGAGTCGAACTCCTCGGCGGCCACACAACTGAAGCCTCCGAATTAACCGTCGGCTTCACAGTGATGGGCACACTCGACGGTAAGCCGTCGCTGCTAAAGTCAGCAGCCAAACCAGGCGACTCCCTGATCATTACAAAGGCAATGGGAACAGGCACGCTGCTGGCGGGAATCTCACAAGCTCGCACGAGGGGCGAGTGGGTCGACAGCCTGCTGGCATCAATGATCAAGTCTAACGAAGCTGCCTCGATCGTCGCGCGTGAGACTCAGGCAAACGCTGTAACCGACGTCACCGGTTTTGGACTGGCAGGACACCTGCTTGAAATCCTCGACGCGAGCGAACTAAATGCCGAAGTTCGGCTCAGTAATCTGCCATTACTTCCCGGAGCAAAACAGTTACTGCAGGAAGGCCTCGAAAGCACCCTTGCCCCTGCTAACCGGGAAACGGCAATTAGAACCAAATGTGCCCACGAAAGTATGACCAACAGTCCTGAATTCGCCGCATTGTTTGACCCTCAAACGTCTGGCGGCCTACTCCTGTCGATTTCACCCGAAGCAGAACAGCGACTCCACAATCGACTCAGCGATGCAGGAGTCGACGCCTGGACAATCGGCCGATTCCTTGAATCGTCAACGCAGCCAACTCTGAATCTAGTGTAGTGGTCTCCAAAACGCCCCACTCAAATCTGCCGCTCAAAATCGATCCGGTAAATTAAAAGGGCTGGCAGTCTAAAACTACCAGCCCTCTTCGTTTCCGATGTCTGTCATTCCTTCCGACTACTGAAGTTGCTCCAGCAAAGAAAGAGCATCGCGTACCTTGTCGATGCCACCGAGTTGATCAACCAGTTGTTTTGCGTTGATCAGTTCAACTGCAGACATGTTGCCCCCGGACGATGCGGGTACAACTGATCGTTTATCGCCTTTCGGACGTCCCGGTCTACGGCTGACCGACTTCCCGCCACCCTTCTTGACTTTCATGAACACAGCATTGACCAAAGAGTTCGATACTGGAACTCCCTGGGCCTGCAGCGTGTCTCGAATCTCTGGACGCGTGGCAATAGGATTCGCTGTAATAAAATCACGAATCGCGTCGCTCATGTTGACGCCGCCCGTGGCTGGCCGACCGCGGCGAGTTGCCTGTTGCTTCGGCGCTGCCGTCTTACGGGTAGTCGCTTTCCGTCCACCTGTTTTCTTACCAGCAGGCTTTGAATACTTGACCTTATTCACAAGTCCTTCCGAAACACTCAGGCCGGTCTTTGCAAGGTCATCCTTAACAGTCTTTGAGTTTGCTCCGGGATTCGATTTCAGATAATCACGAATCGATTGACTCTTGCTGCCGTCGCGCTTCACGCCTTTTTTCGCCATTACTTCACACTCCGTAAGAATCGAAATCTCCGCCGCCCGCAATAAATCGGGGCGATCAACAACTATCAGTATCAGGGAAGCCCGTCCAGTGGCGGCATACTTATCGAAGTACCTACCCAAACACAAACGTGTTTGATGTACTGAGGCGATATTTCCTACCTGCTTCGAGCAACTTACAGCAATCGCTGGGTACAAAACTGGCACTACGCGAACAAACTTACACGTTATTTGTTCAGCAGGCTGTCGCGAGCTTCGCGTACAGCTCTGTCAGCATCATTTATTGAATTGCCGAATGCAGTAATGTGTCCCATCTTGCGGCCTGGGCGTGCCTCGACTTTCCCATAAAGATGCAATTTCACATCGGTCGCCAGCAACGCACTCCAATTCGGATCCACATCATTCCACACGTCCCCAAGGATGTTGGCCATCGCTGCATTCGTGTGCTGTGTTGTATCTCCAAGTGGCAGACCACAGATCGCACGCACTTGTTGTTCGAACTGGCATGTATTGTGTGCATCAATTGTCAAATGCCCCGAATTGTGCGGCCGAGGGGCGATCTCGTTGATGAGAATCTGGCCATCCTTTGTGACAAACAATTCAACACACAACACACCGACAACATCTAAGCAATCAAAAACCTGATGAGCCACGTCGATAGCACGAGCGTTTACATCCGTAGCAAGTCCGGAAGGGCATATTGTAACATCGAGGATGTGATCGGTATGCGTATTAAGAAACGGTCCATAGTGGACAATTTCCCCTCGTGAATTCCTCGCCCCAACGACAGAAAGCTCACAATCAAAGTCGACGAACTGTTCGACGATCGCCTGATTCGTCGCTAATTCGGTCCATATTTCTTCTACCTGACCAACGTTGTGAAGTACCGCCTGTCCCTTACCGTCGTAACCACTCGACGCTGTTTTAACAACGGCAGGTACCCCCAGTTCCAAAACCGCGGCGAGCAGTTCCTCGGCCGTTGTCACTTCACAAAACCTGGGAACCGCAAGGCCAGCATCTCGTAACGTCGACTTTTCGCGTATCCGGTTTTGAGCAACCGACAACACATATTTCGAAGGGTGAACCGGGCAATACTTCTGAATGCAGTCTGTCGCTGCCGCCGGAACATTTTCGAACTCGAACGTGACGACATCCACACTACGAGCAAACTCGGCAAGCTGTACAACATCGTTGTACGCTGCAGAGAATTCTCGATCGGAAACCTGCCCGGCAGGAGTGTTCATATCCGGTGAATAAACGTGCACGCGATATCCGAGACGCCTGGCGGCAATCGCAAACATTCGCCCCAGTTGACCGCTGCCGAGCACACCGAGAGTGGCTCCAGGAAGAATTAAATTCGTCATAGGTGTGAGTCAGCAAGAATTATTTCGGTCTGATTCTGGTTAAACTTTTCCAGCGCTGCGCGCAGGTCATCGTCGGCCGTCGATAGAATTCGGACTGCAAGTAGCCCCGCATTCTTTGCTCCGGCAGCGCCAATCGCCAGCGTCGCAACAGGAATTCCACCAGGCATTTGCACGATTGAGAGAAGCGAATCCAGTCCTTGAAGTGCCCGAGTTTGAACTGGCACACCCAGAACAGGCAGTACGGTCTGCGATGCGACCATGCCAGGCAAATGAGCCGCTCCGCCGGCACCGGCAATAATAACTTTCAGCCCGCGTTTGACTGCTGACTCTGCGTACTCTGCCATCCATTGTGGCGTGCGATGGGCCGACACGACCCGGCATTCATGCGGGACATCAAACTGATCCAGCATGTCTGCTGCATTCTTCATGGTTTCCCAGTCAGAACGGCTACCCATAATGACCCCGACGACGGGAGATTCACTTGATGATTCAGTCATTCTTCAGTCCACACACCGGTATTAGAAACATAAACGCAGACTGTAAGGTGTACCAATCAGCGTTCAAGTGAGGCTGAGCAAGCATCGCAGGAATTCTATTCGACTGAACGACTACGTCTGACCTTCTGAGCCGTCTGGCTCATCGCCATCTGCGACGAAACCGGCATCGACTTCAGGGGGCTCTGTCGCCGACAAGTTCCTGTCCTTTGCAGAATCGGTAGACGACTCACCAAAAGAGTCGTCGCCGATCCGCCCTTCGTCCCGTGATGCATCTGACAACGGCGGCATCACCCAAATCTCGCCAAAGTCAGCATCCTGCTCAGCTCGAAAGCTGTGGTGTCGGAGCAATTCGAGAATTGCAAGAAAGACGCCAACGATCTGACTCTTGCGGTTGGCATCGTCAAAAAGGGTCGTAAATGCGACTCGTTCTTTCTCTCGAACTAGCGTTCCCACACGCTCAACGTAAATGTGCATCGGCGTGTCGTCGTCGCGAATCTTTGATTCCTGCTCGAGAATCTTTTTCTCAAGAACTCGAGCCATCGCGCTCACAAGGTCCCACAACTCGACTTCTTTAATCAAATCAGCCGCAGGTTCATTCCCAACTCGCGGCCGATCACTGGAAATCCGCGGATAGCGTTCCTGCCATTCAGCTGCGTGCTCTTCCAAAGCGGACGCTGCCTGCTTGTACTTTCGGTACTCAAGCAATCTCTTGATCAGATCGCTACTCGGATCGTCTTCAACGATCTCGCCTTCCGGCCCTTCCTCTTCTTCCGGAACCGGTAATACAACGCGACTCTTGATCTCCGCCAGCGTACTGGCCATGACCACAAAGTCGCCAATCATCTCCAGGTCGATGAACTCCAGTAGATCGATAAACTTCTCAAACTCATGAACAATCCTCGCAAGCGGCAGGTTGAGCGGATCAAGTTCGTCCCGCCGGACCAGATACAGAAGCAGGTCCAACGGTCCTTTGAAAATATCGAGATCAACCCGGTACATTTGCATGAGTGGCCGCAGAATTTTCATGAAGTGACAACGAAAGATTTAGCGAATCCTAGCGGCAAATCAGTTCTCAACGTGATACGTGATTGATCAATCGTGGAGATACTTACCAGATTCGGATTTAAACCTACACGGCTGTGGCTGCAGGCATCGCTCGTTCAAGAGCGGCCGTCGCTGCTGATCGGACACGTTCGTCGACGTCGCGAGTTGCCTCTTCCAGGGCAGACACCGACTCTAGACTCGGGACGCAAATTGAGTCCAATGCCTCGACACCAGCATGCCGAACTTCTGCCACTGAATCGCCCACAAGCCTCACAAGCTGTGGAATCGCGTCACGTGATTCCTTGCCGAATCCCGACAAAGAAACTGCAGCTCGCAGGCGAGTTTCCGCATCCGGGTCGGCGAGCGAATGGGCAAGCGTCTGTACGATGGCACCGCGAAACCTTTGAGAATTTCCGAGTGCTGCCACGACTTTGCGGCGGACTTCCGCTAGCGGATCAGCAATCGCATTCACTAGATCAGCCACAGCATCATTGATGGCTTCCGGAATCGCAGCGATTGCCACGACGGCATGACCTCGAACATCGGCCGCTTCATCGCTCAGTACCCCTTTAAGCCCGCTCACGACGTCTGATCGTCCGATGCCAAAACCTCCAAGTGAACGGGTGGCCTGGCACCTGACAGCCACATCTTTGTCACTCAAAGCTGCAACAAGAGCAGTCAACACTTCATCATTCGGCTGCCCGATTGCCCCTAACGCTCTGCAGGCTGCCGCACGGACTTTCCGGTGATCTTTTCTCGCGGCTTCCGCCAGTGCCTGCGTTGTCTCAACAGCAACCGGTCCTATTGCTCCCAGCGCGTTTACCGCGGCCTGACGACATGAAGTAACGGGATCGTTCAGCAGGGATGTGAGTCGCTCGACCGAATCTGCGGCCACTGCTCCTAATCCTCCAAGTGTCAGAGCGGCAGACAATCGCACATCCGCGACCGAGTCATCCAGATTCAGAATCAGCAGCGGCACAGCCGCTGGATCAAATGAAGGCGACAGAATTTTTGTACTTTGGCGTGGCTTGAACTCACTCAACCTTAGATCAACCGGCACAATTCGCGTCGAATCTCCTGCCAGGGGCTCTGGCAAATTCGTTGATCGCGCACGAACGACGCACTTCATCTCGGCAACCGTATCCTCATCATCAAAGACGAGAAGACATGGCAGGTCGCCAACACTCACAGCCGCCTGAAGTGCAGCTTGAAAACCGGAGGGTGTCTGACTCCACTGATCCGCAATCGGAAGAATTCGCCGCGTTTTGATAAGGCACTGCAGCAAATCGTCGTCCAGGTTTGCCGCGACACCTGGCATGCGACAAAGTTCATTTCGAACAACCTGCAACCAGTGAGACAAACTGTCGGCAGACCTCCCTCTGGCCCTGAGACGCTCGACACAATTCCGATCAAGAATCACTGGGATTGTCTTATGCGACAACAATCGGTGCCCACGCTCTGCATGCAGGCACTGCTGCACGACAATGTTGAGCACCTGTTCGTTCCATTTTCGTCCATCGCCATGAAGTGCCAGAACAAAGGGCGAATCAGGAAGAATCGCTCGGACCGTTAGCGAATCAGCGATAGCGATTGCCTGCCCGTCGACTCGCACGAGAAGATCACGATCTCCGACCTCGACGCCCCGAGCGCCGCTCGACAGCCAGTCGTTGATCGCCGAAGAATGCCCATCAAGCCATTGGTCAGCAACCCACGGATGCCCAGCAAAGGCCCTCGCAAATGTGAGGTGTGCGAGAGTCAGCGGAACTCCGTCAGAAAACGGAATGCGGCCCAACCTGATGTTCCGCATCGATGCATCAATATTGAACAAAAACCGTCGAGCTACCAGAAGTGCGAGGGACCAGACACATAACCATCCTACAAGCCACAACTCGGCCAGACCAAGCGGCCAGAGAATCCACGCGGGAACAGTCAGGCCAAAAACCATAGCACTCGACAGACTGTCTGTGTTCGCATCCCTGGCAACTGTTGGTGCCGTTGCGTCGTCGATCTTCGTCATAGTGTTGCTGGACGAAGGTTGCTCTGACAAATTTTTCACAGACGCATCAAATGAATCAGCTCCTGCTATCATCGACAAAAGCAGGCCGCACACCACTGCCAGCAAAGTGAGGTTCCAAATTCGATGCATGTCTGCGTCACCTGATCTCGACGATTGACTTCCGTCGTTTTTTCGACGAAGGGCTATTAAACAGTTTCATCCGGAGATGATTGGTCAGTTGATGGTCCCGAAAGTTGCCGTAGTTGATCCTGCAAACTACTGAGCTTTGAGCGGTACGTTTCCAACGCCTGACGACGCCCCTCAATCTGCGACTCCGCAGCAACCTCGACGGGCAATTCATCAGCCCTATGATCAACAGGCTCAACCCACTCAGACTCGCGTTCATCCAAGGCGTGGACACCTTCTACCGAATTAGCGTCTGAAGCCGCCTGAGCAAGTACGCCATAACTGCCAATGCGAGGCCGGTATTCCAAACCAGAAACGCCGCCGGTTTCCGACGGAGCATCAAAACGTCTGATCAGATCACTAGACGGACTCTCGACGAGTGTCGCATTCTTGCCGGGTTCCCAGGCAACCAATTGAGCATCAACAACTCCCTGTTCTTCAAACTTTGACTCTTCGCTACCCTCTTGATCATTGGTCTGCCATTGGTCTTCTACTGGCTCATCTGTATACGCAACACCATCCACCGATGAGCTGACAGCATCCATCTCCAACTCAACAGACCCGCATTCAACTGACTCTGTGGTCTGAGATAATGACACTGGGACATTCGACAATTCGTGCGATACTTCTACGGACGTCGTCCCTGGCAACAGACTCGTTGCGGCAACGCGCAGTTGTGCATCCATTTGACTGAGACTGTTTCGAATGACGCTGCGGTCCTGCTCGGTCTGCTTCCTGTTGCGAGACATCTCGTCGTTGAAGTCGAGTTTCTCTCTTTCAAACAGCTGCCGATGGACGTTGAGATCAGCACGAGCCCGGTCCAGTTCGGCTTCGTGAGTCGCGCATGTTTGCGAAAAGCGTTCCTTGTCCTGAGCGATCTGTTTTGCACATAGTTCACGAGCAGATCGAATCTCATGGTCCGCGTGCTGCATGCGTGCTGCCAGTTCATCCTTATGCTGCTGAAGCGTCTCCGCCAGAACGCGTTGCCGATTCGTCGACTCCTGCTCAGCTTGCTGCAGAGACGCCTGATGGCTCCGCCACGATTCTCTCAGACTTTCGTCATGCTCAGTACGTTGTCGCTCGAGTTCGCCGACCAATTGCTGACGTTCGACTTGGACCAGGCTCCGCTCAGCTCTTAATCGATCCGCTTCGGTTTCCAGCTCGCGTCGTTCCGCTTGAAGAATGGCCGCTTCCTGACCGCGCTCGCGATACCAGGCAGCGCGCTCCGATTCAAATTCCTTTGTCAGGTTCTCGAAGTTCGCAGTATGCTCTTCTATCAACCTGTCTGCGTCTGACATACGCTCATTGAAAACTTCCTGTGCACCCGCCTGCTCATGACGAAGAGCCGCTCGCATGTGCTCCTGCTGAGTCGCCCACTCTGATTTCTCACGAGCAATATTAACGCGAACTCGTTCGGCCTCACTTTCCACGACTTGCTTCAAATCGAGCAGCTCATCCTGTTCTCGCGTAAATTTTTCGTTCCATTCTCGACGCTCTCCGTCCAGACGCACGATCGTCACATCACACTCTTTTACAAACTCCTCGCGCTGCGTAGTCACTTCACCCTGTAGTTTTTCGCTTTGTTTTCGATACTCGTCACGTTGTTCAAGACGCTCCAGGGCAAGCTCTTCTCTTCGGCTAGACTGCTCCGCCTGCCACGCCGCTCGTTGAGCAGTCAGCTCCGCCATCCGCTGATCGCATTCTTCAATTACAGACTTCGCACGGTCGGCCCGTGAATCATCATGAATACTCAGTTGTCCCTTAAGGCTGTCCAGTTCGACCGCATATTCGCGCCGAACTTCGATCAGTTCCTCTTCAAACTGAGAAGCCCGGTCTGCATGGACTCTCGCTTCGGAAGCGAGACGATCCATTTCTTTTTGCGTCAATTCCCTGTCGCGTGAAATGCCACTGCGGACTTCCGTCGGGGCCTTCGTCGCTAGTTCGCGAGCCCTTACATCGAGTTCTCGCTCACGCTGATCCAGTTCATCCTCCCGAAGTTTGACCTCGGCATCAACCTGCGCAAGCTGCCGCGTTTGCTCCTCGATAGATCGCACCTGCATGGCATGACGCTCCGTCCAACGGCTCTGTTCCTGAACCAGCTCTTCCACCAGTTCTCTGCGAATCGCTTCGGCATTGCTATTCGACTCAGTCGTTTCCAATGCTTCTGGCAACGAAGCATCCTTCGGCCCATTGAATATTCGAAGCACGTCAGGATTCACTCCTTCAGCTTCTGGTGAGCTGCCAAACCGAGCCCACTCTCCGTCAAGCTCGGAATAGACATCGCGACCCAGTTGACTGCCGGATGAATTCAAAGCGACAGTCCCCTTAGACTCTGCCTGGTGGTCTGCACTGTCGTGCTCCGCCGAAGACCCCGTACTAAGAGCAGACTCGTCGGCCTCGACCTGCAATTCCTGTTGGATTCGAACAGCTAACGCACCCGCTTCGCGCAAAAATTGTGCTTCATCCGGCTTCGAACCTGCTTGATCACCATTGTTAGAAAACGCTTTCCCTAATCGACCCATCTTGCGCTTCTTCCGTAAAATCGCGACAGGAGACGAATGCGCGCGGAGCCGCGCCATCTTCATTAGCGATATCGGAAGCCGAGACCGGTCCGGTTGAGCAGAAGTTGTCGGTCCGAGCAAAAAGGTAATCTGGGTAGATTTTTCCGACCGAGCGGCCATTCAAGAGGTCAAGCCAGGATGCCAGAAACCATCACCAACAATCAAACCAAGCTGTCAGCCAACTGCCCAAAGAGTCTTGCAACACAATCAGGCTTCAATTTCTCGCGTACACTTCGAACAAACCAGGGTATGTAAGGTCAATTCTCGATCAGCAATATTGGGATAGCTTCTACGAGCGTACGGACAAAGCATTCAACAACGGGCCTGAGACAGCCACCACTGGAAACATCCGAACTGTTTCGGACATCGTACGACCTGGTGTGGTAAATTTTCCCGCCTTGATGGCGACGCCAGGAAAGCCACGGCCGCTCCAGATGAATTGGCATTGCATAGTTAGTGATGAGTTGAGCGGATCAGGCGATACGAAGTTGCCATAACTTCATTCTCGAATCCTTGATCAACAGTGACTCTCCACCATTTGGCAATGTAGCCATCAACGGCTGTCTGGATGGTACTTCTTGAAGGCGGCAACCATTTCGCTGTGGATACGTTTCTGGAGTTCCGGCGGCAGCAGATTGAAATGGTCTCGTCCGGCGATAATCTCTACCTGGGCGTCGCTGCCAAGCTTTGCTAACGATTCCTTCAGCAGAATCGTCGCTCCTTCAAGATAGAATGTGTCCTGATCGCCCATAAAGACATGCAGCTTGCCGCGCAGTTTCGGTTCGAGCTGCTTCCAGTTGCTTTCAAGAATCAACCGGATGTCATACTTCTCCCACGTCTTGGCAACGTCGGTAAACACTTTCCCGGAATCGCGATCCCAGACGAGCTTCGGTTTACCATCTTCTCCTCGTGGACTGAAGACTGCTTCGAAACTGTGAAGCTGCCCACCAGAGCCGAGCGTCCACTCCATATCGGCGAAGCCTTTGTACCAGAGCCGAACCTGCCCACCAATTCGAGCGAGCGGCCGTGACTTTCCGTCTGCGGTCAAGTACATATTCTCATTCGCTGAGTAGAGGTTGATTCTCTGAAAGTCGCGAAAGTCAACCGGGTCCGGAGCAGTGCTCCACACACCGCCGAAGTGACCTGGATACGTCACCTGGATCCAGAGACTACTCCATCCGCCTGATGAATGACCGGTGACAAAACGAGCCGTGGGTTTGGCGATGCTTCGATACTGCCTGTCGAAGGCCGGTAAAAATTCTTCAACCAGACTCTGACCTCGTGGACCGTTGTTCGCCGAATCGGCAAAGACGTGATGCCCGAGCGGGCATGATGGATCAAGCATTACTCGAATAAACTCAACACCGCCATCCTCCAGTTCCGCCTGAGTCTGACCACTGGCGCGGTAATTGTGATCGCCGCCAAACCCTGGAATTTCATAGATGGTCGGGTAACGTCGTTCCGGGCTGGTTGCGTAACTGACTGGCACGGTGACCGACGCACGAATAAAAACATCATGGCCGTAGAAATTGCTCAGCAAATTTGATTTGACTCTCAGGAGCTTTGACCATTGCGTCTCCTGGAACTCGTGTTTCGGAGCGAGCGCATTGATGATCAACTCGGGCTGCCGTCCTTCTGTTTCAACCGTTGCAGTTGCGCTGAAGCCGTTTCCTTCACCCTTGCCAATTTCACGCTGCCATGCATTGAACCGTGCAACTAACTGCACTCGAAATCCCGACAGATCAAGACTGGAGAATGCTTCCGGGTAAGACCGCAAAGTATCCGCCACACCTGCTGACGACGACGCTCCGCTTGCAATGGTCAACGATGTGTCCGGTGCCCAATTCTTGACTTCCGCGGAAACAAACAACTCAGGGCTGAACCAGCTCGGACCAAGACGAGGCTCGCGATCTCGTTTCGTGAAGATCAGGTAGACTCGACCTGAATAAGGAGTCTGACGAACAGCCTTGGAAAATTTGATCGGAAATTCCCATCGATCAGCCGCCGACGCCGCACCAAATCCATGACTCGCCATCGAGACGGCCACAAGACACAGAATTGAGAATGTATGAGCAAACCGTGGCATGGCTGAGCCTCTTTGATGCGCCATCGCCGAGAACTTCGGCGATAGATTTTGGCAGAATTCAGCGAAGAATCAGTGAATCAGCCCTCGGTGTATCGTAACCCGGTCGGCAACTCAACCGGCAGCCGACTAACCCGCCACCCCCTGTCTCGCGATCTAAACCTGATTTAGCCGTATTCGCGGTCAGGCACTATCATACGTCTACGTTATGCTCTGCTTGGATTACAGGTCAATTTCCCGCACACAGGCCCTAAAGAAATGGATTCTGAAGTTACAGCGATGCTCACTCTGGCCGTCTATTCGGCGATTGCCCTCGGACTGGTTGCGCGAAGCATTCTTCAGTGCCGCGATGGCTGGGGCGTCTGGTTTCTTTACGTTATTCAACGAATTTATGGCGGTCTGATTTTCCGATGGCGTTGCAACAATGGCCCATGTCCAATCCCAGCAGAAGGAAGCGGCCTGATCATTGCCAATCATCGTAGCCCGGTGGACCCCATGATGATCTGGACTAACCACCATCTCCGTGGTGATGCGAGCGGTGAACCACGAAACATTCGTGTCGCTGGCTTTCTAACCGCAAGTGAGTTCTGCAACGTCGCCGGAATGCGATGGCTGGTTCAAACAATGCGATCGATTCCGGTCAACCGCGACGGTCAGGATATGGCCCCCACTCGCGAAGCGTTACGGCGTCTCAAAAATGGCGAACTGGTTGGCATGTTTCCTGAAGGAGGCATCAACTGGGGGACGCGTCTTCGATCGGCAAATCCTGGTGTTGCGTTTCTGGCTTTAAAAAGTCGCGTCAAGGTTTACCCCGTTTTCATTCACGACGCGCCACAGCCGGTGACCAGCATGATCGCCCCGTTCATTAACCGTTGCCGCGTGCGAGTAAGTTATGGTGAACCGATTGATCTTTCTGAATTCCACAGGAAGAAGACAACGCCGGAACTTCTCAACAAAGTGACAAATCTTATTATGTCCCGTCTGGCAGAAACAGGAGGCGTCGACTACACCCCCGTTGGAATGGAAGACGAAGAGGGTGCAGATCGCCGTGTTGTTCCCAACACTGCGAAGGATCAACTATCCGCTTAGTTTCAACTAAACTGCAGGTGCGTCTCAACGCAAATCAATTTGCAGAACGCATAGTGGTTCTGCCTGACGCCCCCTGCAAAACTCATGAAAGAGGCGGCCTGATAACGATGCTTCTTCGGCGAGTAGACGAAGTCCTGACCCGCACCTTCCGGTCGCCACGGAATCCACCGCGGCGCTGGAAACAGCTCGCCCAACGCATTCACCGGGCCGCGGAGAAACTGCATTCTCAATCGGACGCCGACATGCGTCAAGCAGCTGCGGCACTTCGTTATCGAGCCCGAACTGGTGAGCCGCTCGGCGCTCTTCTCCCAGAAGCATTCGCAGCAGTCGTCGACGCGTCACGCAGACATCTGGGTCTGACTCATTACCACGTTCAGATTCTCGGAGGGATCGCTCTTCACCATGGATGCATTGCCGAAATGCAGACCGGCGAGGGAAAAACTCTAGTCGCGACCTTACCGGTCTTCCTGAATGCTTTGCGAGGGATGCCGATTCACGTCGCCACCGCGAACGATTACCTCGCTCATCGTGACGCCAACTGGATGAAGCCAGTTTACGAATCTCTGGGGCTGACCGTTTCATCAATCACCGGCGACATGGCTCCGGTCGAGCGTCGAGCAGCCTACAATTCAGACATCACCTACGGGACCGCCAGAGAGTTCGGCTTTGACTTCCTCCGCGACCGCCTGACGCTTCGAGCCAGCGGGCAGTCTGAATCACCGCTGTTTGCAGACTTGTTGCCTACATCAACCCTCCACCAAAGCGCAGCCAGCAATGACACTCATAATGAGCACCTCTCGAAACAACGGACGACGGTTCAGCGACACCCACTTCACTTCGCGTTGATCGACGAAGCCGACAGCCTGCTGATCGACGAAGCACGCACCCCCCTGATCATCAGCAGCGAATCCGGAGACCATCGAACTAAGGAAGCACTTTTCCGCTGGTGCGCTTCGGCAGCCAAGAAGTTTCACCTCGACGAGCACATCACGCGTGACGAGGATTCCGGACAATTCGATCTGACTCCTTCAGGTTTTCGACTTGTCAGATCATTGCCGCGTCCGCCGCTGCTCAACGAACTTCCAATGTCAGACATCACCGACGGAGTTGCCAGAGCCACGTACGTCGCCAACTCATTGAAACTCGACGAACACTACGTTGTTAAGGACGGCAAAGTCCACATTGTCGACGAATACTCCGGTCGCATTGCCGAAGGTCGAAAATGGCGAAACGGCGTTCATCAGTCAGTCGAAGCTCGTGAGGAAGTAGGGATCACACCGCTCACCTCTCACAACGCCCGAATCACCGTTCAGGAGCTGTTCGGCCAGTACAATCGCATTTCCGGCATGACAGGCACGGCAGCGACAGCCGCTCATGAATTCCTGGACGTCTACGGCCTGCCTGTTTTCCGGATTCCCACAAGACGGCCAACACGACGAGAAGCCCTGCCCGTCACAATTCTTTCCACAGCAGACGCAAGATGGGCTGACGTGGCTCAAGAAGCAAGACGGCAACACAATGCCGGACGCCCGATCCTGATCGGAACTCGCACGATCGAACAGTCGGAACGTCTTGCCGCCTTGCTGCTGGATTTGAGCATCGAACACCAACTGTTAAATGCTCGTAACCACGCTCGCGAAGCTGAAATCGTCGCCGCCGCTGGACAACCAGGCCGAGTCACTGTCGCCACCAACATGGCCGGCCGCGGAACAGACATCGCTCTACATGGGGACTCGGAAGAACGCGGCGGGTTGCACGTCATCTGCGGAGAACTTCACGCAGCCGCAAGAATCGATCGGCAGCTCATTGGTCGATGCGCCAGACAAGGTGACCCCGGCTCGTACCGGCAATTCCTCTCACTGGAAGACGAAATTCTTAAAGAGGGTCTCGATAAAATTGCCCTCGGCCAGTTTCAGCGACGAAACGAGCGTCAGTCCAACACTTCCACGACCATGCTTTCCAAGTTTCTTCGTGCACAACGGTCGGTCGAACGCCGCCACGAACAGGATCGTGAATTGCTCCTTGCTCATGCTCGGCACCGCGCCAGCCAGCTTGAACAACTCGGTCAGAATCCCTGGCTCGACGCCGCACAGGACTGACGTCGCGACAGGAAAATCTGCATCGACCCATCGCTGGCGCTGCACGTGCATCCGTCTGAATCGTCATAACCGGACCTTTACCTGATTCCTGAACAGGAATCACTGATCAGTGTCGCCTTCCAGATTACGAGCCACGCGCTCGAACGGTCCGTCTCAACGCATTCACGCCTTCGCAAACGCTCCGCCAGCCAGTAGTCGTTCCTAACGGGTTGGCCGGCTGTAACGATCCTGCGGCCTCGCAATCCCTACAGGCCAAATACCGAGTACCGGTTATGCAGCCAGTAGGTGTTGAAACAATCGCTCGTATCGTCCGGAAACTTACGCTTCCGACGGCACATACCAGTTGTGTCAGATTACGCGTTCCTGACTGCCGATCCGACTGTCGGGGAATAAACGAACTAACTGCGTAATCGTTTGGCGCAGGTTCCTCGAATGTTGCCGCTCATGGACTTTGCAGGCCAACGGGAGCTCAAGATGCCCAGGAACTGGATGGATCGATTACGTCAGAAACTTGCCACTAAGCAGGCTCGACGGAAAGTAAAAAGACAACGGGTACCAACGGAAGTTCTAGAAGAACGAACGTATCTGTCTGTCACAAGTCTGTTTTCAGGTGGCGAACTCCAGATCGTTTCTGATGGACCGGACACCATCTCAGTCGGAACGGACCCACTCTCAACTGGCACCGTGCAGGTGATCGTCAATGGGGCGAACGATCCAACGCTTGGCACAGTTCAGGCCAACTCGGTCACTTCGCTGGTCATTGTCGGGAGCGATACGGAAAACACCATCGATCTCAGCGGCATGACCGCCGCCGATTATTCGTTCTTCGACGCCGGCACTGGACTCGGTATCCAAATCTCGGTCGATGGTGACGACGGTAACGATACGATCATCGGCAGCCTCGACCTGGGCAGCACACTGATCGGGGGCGATGGAGCGGACACGATCACCGGTTCCGCTGGCAACGAATTAATTAACGCGGGAGACGGTGCTGACTCCGTTATCGCTGGCGATGGCAACGACACAGTACTTGGTGGTGATGGCAATGACATCATCGATGCGGGCACAGGCGATGACAGCATCGACGCTGGGGATGGAAACGACTCGGTAACTGGTAGCGATGGGGTAGACACGCTTTCAGGAGATGACGGCGCCGACACAATCGACGGCGGAGCTGGCAATGACGTCATCAACGGAATGTCAGGACTCGACGAACTCATCGGAGGAGACGGTGATGACACCCTGCTTGGCGGTGCGGATAATGACATCGTTTCTGGTGACACGGGGAACGACCTGATTGAAGGAAACGCAGGGAACGACGTCATCAGTGGAGGCGACGGGAGTGACCAGATACACGGCGGCAGCGGCAACGACGTCATTGAAGGCGACGCTGGAGCCGACATTCTGAACGGCCAGTCTGGGAATGACGACATCAACGGCGGTAGCGAAGGCGACACAATCCTTGGTGGTGGTGGCAAGGATACACTGTCAGGAGGTACTGATAACGATGTCGTAAAAGGTCAAAGTGGTGATGACATCGTATTTGGCGGTGGTGGTGCCGACTCCGTGGACGGTGGCGATGGAAACGACATCGTCGAAGGCATCGGAACATTTGCCTTCATCTCAGATACAACTGTCACAGAAGGAGATAGTGGCGGTGTCAGCGCCACGCTAACCGTATCTTTAACACAACCAACGATCATCGGGTTGACGATCTCCTTCGTAACGACCAGCGGAACAGCCCTCGTTGGACAAGACTTCCTCGCAACAAGTGGCACCCTTACCTATGGCCCTGGAGAAACGTCAAAAACAATTACAGTCACCGTACTGGGCGACCTGACAGGTGAAGGCGGCGAATCATTTTTTGTCGATCTGTCAACGACGTCACCGGTCGGAATCTCCGATTCCCGCGGAGAAATTTCAATTCTGGATGACGACGTAGTTGCCTCTATCAATGACATCGCGCAAACAGAAACAAACGGCTCGACAACATTCAACTTTACCGTAAGCCTGAATGGAGTCCCGCAGAATGCCATTACCGTTGATTACGAATTTGGAAATGGAAACGCGCTGGCAGGGTTCGACTTTGACGGAACGGCTGGTAGCGTCACCGTCGCACCAGGAACAACGTCGGCTCAATTATCCGTCACCGTAACAGGTGATGGAACGCCTGAAGATGACGAAAACTTCTTCGTTAATCTCATCGCAACCAGTGACTACTCCCTCAGCGACGGACAGGGAATTGGTACGATTCTGAATGATGACGGTGCATTACCGTTTGGAATTACTACGAACAACAGTCTGTTTGCGACACGTGACGCAAATCGTTGGACGACAACTGCCACTGATGGGACGCCCGGATTTAACCAGGGAGACCCAATGACCTTAACATGGGGAATTGTGCCGGACGGCACAATGATCCCCGGTCTCACGGGTCTTGGTGCCAGTGATATGATTGCCCAGTTTGATGTCTTTTATAACGAAACAGCAACAGGTGTCGACGTTACGAACCGCACATGGTTCGCGCTCTTTCAGCAGGTCTTTGACCGATACCAGGAAATCTCAGGCCTAACATATATCTACGAACCAGCCGATGACGGAATGAATGTTGACAACGGAAACCCCGGCGTCATCGGTGTGCGGCCAGATGTCCGAATTGGCGGCGATGATCTGGGAGGCACTGGTGGTCTCTTAGGATTTAACTTCTTCCCTAACTTCAGTGACATGACGCTCGACAGTGCTGACCTTAACTTCGCGATCCCTCTTAGCTTGCGTAATATAGTCGCGCACGAACACGGTCACGGTCTCGGCCAACCACATGTTATTGGATCAAACTCGCAGAACACTCCTGGCGTCGTTGCCTTGATGAATCCGTTTCTTGCGACGTCGTTCGATGGTCCCCAGGAATTCGACATTCTTGTAACCCAGAGAACTTACGGCGACACCAATGAACGCGGAACCGGCAACGAAACAGTCGCAACCGCGACGGTTTCCGGATCGGTCGATGCAGGAACGCCAGTCACAATTACGGGCAACAGCATTGACTCAAACACCGACGCCGACGTCTACCAGTTTACGGTGACAACTGACCTGACGGTGTCAATTGATCTCACGCCAACCGGCTCCACAGTCAACGCCGGACCTCAGGATCAATTCAATTTTAATCCCGGAACAACTCTCAACTTGCAAACACTGAACGACCTCGGCCTGGAGCTCATCGACTCAGATGGCGTGACGGTTCTCGCTTCCTCATTCGGTGGTGGTTTCGGGCAAAGCGAACTGATCACAGACTTCACGCTTCCGGCTGCCGGTGACTACTCACTTCGAGTCACCGGAACTCAGGACGCTCCCCAGGCGTATTCGCTGTCAGTGATTATCCCAGCCGTAGCCGTCGTGCCACCATCACAAAGCGGCGACCTTCTGCCGGACACTTTGATCGGTGGCTCTGGCAACGATACTATCTCGGGTGCAGACTCCAACGACTTGCTCGTCGGCAACGCCGGTGACGATCTGATGGGCGGCGGCGGCGGTCAGGACACGCTGCTCGGCGGTGCTGGCCGTGACACGCTTGACGGCGGAAACGGAAACGACACGGTCGATGGCCAGGGTGGCGCTGACTCACTCTCAGGCGGCGCAGGCGACGACACAATCGTCTGGGACGGCCAGAACGACGGCAACGACACCATAACTTCCGACAACGGGGGCGACACATTACGGGTTGGCGGAAAATCGACAGACGACACTTTCACGGTCAGTCAATCGGGCGTCGGTGAATTGATTGTTTCTCAAGGTACGGCGTCGATCTCTGTAGCTGGCTCCGGTATTGAAGCGGGTATCGAGGCAGTGGTCATCAACGGCGGATCGGGTAATGACACCATCACGATTACTGACATTGACCGGGTTGGAGCACTCGTTCTGACAGTCAACGGTGGATCGGGTGGAGATACAGTTTCAGCATCCGGGGCCTCCCTTGGAAATCTCCGACTGGGAATCAATGGTGACCTTGGTGACGACACGCTGACAGGAAGTGCCGACGCGGACACCATCAACGGTGGTGACGGCAGCGATATTATCTCTGGCGAAACCGGTAACGATACGCTGTCTGGTGACGAAGGTAATGACTCAATCTCCGGCGGAGAGGGCAACGATCTCGTCGACGGGAATGACGGCAACGACACTGCTCTCGGCGACGCCGGTGACGATTCGCTGCTGGGCAGCTTCGGCAGCGACATGCTCATCGGCGGCGTCGGAAATGACACGATCGATGGCGGGTTCGGTAATGACCTGCTCAACGGCATGTCAGGTAACGATTCGCTGCTGGGCAATTTCGGGAATGACCGAATTGCAGCGGGATCTGGCGACGACACCGTCAACGGCGGTAACGACAACGACACCATCCAGGGGCACAGCGGTGCTGACCTGATCGATGGCTCTCACGGAGACGACTCGATCCTTGGTCAGGCCGGAAATGACACGATCTTCGGCGACGATGGCAATGATACAATCATGGGCGGTAACGGAAACGACGTTGTCTACGGCGAAGACGGCGACGACGTCATTGACGGCGAAGCTGCTTCCGACACCATTGTTGGCGGCGACGGAAACGACACCTTGCGAGGTGGCGGTTCCAACGACACGATCACCGGCGACCAGGGTGACGACGTCATCAACGGTAACAGCGGAAGCGACACCGCATCAACGGGCGAAGGATCCGATGTAATAAGTGATGTCGAGACAATCGACGAAAACTTTGTTCTCTCGACAGACCTGATACAGGACTTCGACACACTCGCCGCCCAATAGGAAAAACGACAGTGGACCCCGGCATCGCATGAGTTCCCGCCGGAACACCTCATTAAATCCCTGGAACACCACTTTGTGTTCCGGGGATTTTCATTTAGACAGAGCAGACAAAACGATAAACCGTGAACGCTTGGTTTTGCTTCAGTCCTCTCCTTTGTCATTCCGCTGCGCCAACAATTTCTGGAACTGCAATTCCATGTGTTGCCGGCTTAGCTTCGCGTTAATTTTGTTTGACAACGCATCGCACATTTCGATAAACACACCGGCCGCCGGGTCATTGTGTAGCTCGTGCGAAGTCAATTCGCCAAGAGCTTCCTGTCGCAGTGTTGTGACCTCATCAAGCATCTCGTTCAACTTGGCGGAATCGTCTCTGGACGCGAACTGATCAAGGTCCATCTGTTGGCATTCAATCTCAAGCAACTTCCGGATAAATCGATCCAGCCGATGCTCCTGTTTGCGAATTCGGTTTTGGCGCAGCCATCGCCAGATCAGCCACCCAGCGAAAAGCATCGACACAACGAATGAACGCAGCCCTTCCGTCGCCTCGACAAAATCAGCCGAAAGCAACGGCTTGAGTTCCGGCTCAAAGTAGTGAACCGCTCCATCATGCAATGGAAACAGCGTCCTCGTCCTCGCAAATGTTTCCCCTTCGGTGAATAGTTCCCCCAAACGATTTGCTCGTTGAAATCGCTGATCCATCAGTATCTCGTCGACGAGTCCGACCAGAGCGTCAGGCACTGTATCGGTAGTTAACAGCTGACTCCGAACAGCCACGGCCGCAACAGACGTCGGGGGCCCCGCCGAGGGAGACGTGCAGAAACTGCCGGCTGGAATCTCAACCATCTGCATCCCCAGGTGCTTTGCAGCAAGGGCCTCTACAAATGGCACCACAATGACATCAGCCAGACCATCACGCGAGATCGTCCGCAGGAAGTCGGCATCCAGGCCAACGGTAACCATTGCCGCATCCAGGGTCGACTCGCGAAATCCCGATTCAATTTCGGCATAGTCGAAAGCCAACGGCTCAATCTGATCGATCGAGAGACCACAGTGTGCAAGTACCAATCGGGCTGTCGCACGATCTCCTGATTCCTTCACACCTATCGAAACTCGTTTACCCTTAAAGTCGAAAACGGAATCGATGCCCGAATTCCGCCGAACGAGAACGACCACGACCTCTAAAAACACATTACCCGCAGAGCGGATCAACAGATGACTTCCTGAATCCGCGTCGACAGCTTCCGGCTGAAATAGTGCCAGTTCCAGCTCACCACGTTCGAGCCGATCAAGATTCTCGATCGAACCACGAGTCTCGACCATCTCGACAGAACTGCCACTACGATCAGAAATTTCAGCGCCCAACGCATCGGCCACCGCTCTATATCGCCCGCCCACACTTCCCGTCGCAATTCGGATATTGGCGGGAAGCCCCGACCAGGAAACGTAAACCTGGTGACCAAGATAAGGGAGTACAACCAGGCAAGCCAATGCGACAGCCCGCTTGCCCCAGCGGCGAGTTTGTTTCGTCTCTGAATCAGTCACACCTCTGCCTGTCAATAATTGAACAACGAAAAGAATCTCAACGTGAAAACTACTTCAGTGGTAAAACGGTACTCCAACGATCCAGTCCGTACGATAAACTATGCTGGCGGATCCAACGAATCACTCCGTATTTAACCATTGCGATTACACGTTTCTGACCTTTGATGCTGAGCGACTCAAACGCTACGGCCCACCGTGAAAGTTTACGGCAAACATGCCGCGCTGCACTTTGACAACCGGCCCCACAGCTCAGCAATTGCTGCATCAAGGAGCGGTTGACTGTCTCCCTGGTGCCATCGCATACGTACTTATGACAATGCTGCTTGCGATTGTCGGGCGAACATTACCAGCGTTCTCGCAGGACAACCCCCGACGGGAAGCATCGCAGTGGACCGAGCAATACTTTGACGGGCTGCGTTCGCGTGGCCTGTACTCATTGGCGGAAACCGTCTGCCACCGAAAACTCGCAGACCCGAAGCTCGATTTTCTCGCTCGGTGCAGGTACGCCGTTGAATTATCTCAAACACTAGCTCAACACTCACGGACGGCCGCCACTCTTGATGAGCAAACCGAGCTTCTCCAACAGGCTCGACAGGCAATCAGTCAGATTCTCGAAAGTCGGAGGAACCATCCGCAGCAAATCCTGCTGGAATCGCAACTCGCTTTTGTCAGTGCCTATGAACTCGAAAGCCTGCGATGGCGTCTTGACCTCACACCGTACGACGGAAAGGTTAAGACCGAAGCGCATCGCCTGGCAGATTCAATCATCCCCTTGCTGCAGCAACTAGATGCTCAAGCAGGTGAGCAGGCTCGCAATCCAAAAATCGACGTACTTGGTGAGCGACTGCTTCCGTACCAGCTAAGAGCTCTTCAACGAGCAACCCAGCTTCGACTCGGCCTCGTATTTCTTGAAAAGGCTCGGCTGTTGTCTGACTCACCGACCGACCGCGCGGATGCACTCGTCAAGTCCAGCGAAATCCTCAGACGACTAGCCGCAATCTCGTCGAAAGATTACGTCATGTGGCAAAGCCAGCTTGCCTATGCGACCACGTTAAGACTACGCGGAACTCCTGCCGCCGCATGGTCCATGATCGACGCCATGCGCGAGGACAATCCGCCTGCCAACGTGCAACATTCATTGGCCACGGAACAAGTTGAACTGCTCATTGTCGAAGACCGCTTCATCGATGCGGCAGATTATTTGCGGGAGTATCGCACTAAACATCCTCAGCTAACTGGAACTTTGAATTTCCTGATGGCTCAGGTTTTCTTGCGGCTGTCACAGATTGCAGAAGAAAAGAATCGCTCAGTTCTGGCCGCCGAACTGCAGCAGGAGGTGCAACAAGCCATTCAGGTCGCCACTTCGACGGGCAACGGCTACTGGGCGGCGCGCGCGCAGAATCTGTTGGCCGATCAGAAAATCCGGAGCACGTATGGCAAGGAAGTCGGAGCTCTCGTCCGTGAAGGTCAGGCACTCTACGCCATGGGTGATCTGCCAAACGCTGTCAAACGCTACTCCCAGGCTTTCGCGAAAGCTCAACAGCAAAAAGCAAACGAAATCGCGTCCGAAATCGGCTACACATACGGCTCCATCCTGCTCAAACTGAAGAAGTACGCTGAAGCTGCCAACGTGTTCAGCCAGGTCACGGCATTGAACAAGACAGGGGCGCGAGCGGCGGACGCAGACCTGCTGGTCGCCTGGTGCCTGGGAATGCAATTTCGCGACGCCCCAAACACCGAACGTCGCGAAGCTTACATGGCCGCATTGGACAATCATCGGAACGCATTCGCTGAATCGCCAACCGCCGGAGAATCCACCTGGATGCTGGCTCAACTCCAGGAGCAACGACTGCAAACCACCAAGGCTCTGAAGCTCTATGTGTCAGTGCCGAGCAATCACACACGCTACCCGGGCGCAATGGTTGGCATCGCTCGTTGCTCAGAAACAATCCTCAATCGTTTGCGAAAGCTTAAGAAACCTCGATCCGAATGGGAGCAGGCAATCATTGGCTTGCTCCGCCCGTACGTCCAAACGGCGATGAACTCAAATGCTGGATTGTCGTCGTCAGAAGCTGATTTTCTCATTCGCACAGCCAGAATCATGATCAGTATGGAGCCACCTGACTTTGAAACTGCCGACGGTCTCCTGCAGCACATTCTCGCCTCTGTCACTTCTGATGATTCTTCCAGCCGGGCACCGCTTCCACAAAGTACGATTGAAACAGCGACTGGTCTGAGAATCGTCTCGTTGACTTGCCTCGGAGATACTGCCGCTGCTACTGAGCTTCTGAAATCAACGGTGCTCCTGAATCAGGATCGCTTGTCCGGGATCCTGTCAGGTCTCTCGGCGGTTGCCGAGTTTCTGCCAGATAATCAACGTAGAAACGTGGGAACAATCCAACTGCAAGCAACGCAGCACGCCGGGCTGAATCCAGCAGACCTTTCTGAGGAGCAGATCGACACGTTCGGACCGATCGTCGCATCAGCCTACGAGATGATCGGGCAGCCGAGTCTCGCCATCGAGACTCTCAAACGCATGCTCAGCAAGCGGCCAAAAGACGTTGCCATGCGTCGCCGCGTCGCAGAACTGCTACTCACAACCCAAAAAACAACCGACATCACGGCCGCTCAGTTGCAGTTTCGCAAACTCGAAAGCAGCTTAAAGCCCGGTTCACTCGATTGGATGGACGCCAGAATCCACGTCATCGAATCCTCGATCCTGCTCAAGAACTTCGACGAGGCAACAAAGTTGTTGAAAGTCACTCAACTGCTTTACCCGAATCCTGGCACGGATGAATTGAAGCGGCGACTGAAGGAAGCATCTACAACGCTGGCGTCCGTAAAGTAACTGCCTCACAATTCGCAATCGGTCTACAGATAGCGATGCGAAAAAAGCGAGCTTCACAGTGACGACCTCTCAGCAGGCTATTCAGAATCTTTACGGAAGTCCCTGGCAGATAGCGTTATGTCTGACCGGCGGGGGCAGTCGCCTGGCCAGCGACCTGCTGACCATCCCCGGAGCATCGACAACAGTTCTGGACGTGGCAATCCCATACGCGAATACATCATTAAGCGAGCACCTGGGACGAACTCCCGACCAGTTCTGCTCTCGCCAGACGGCCTTGACGATGGCAACTGTGGCCTGGCAGAAAGCAGTCAGGTTTTCATCATCGCCTGGCAAGTGTTCAGCAGACTGTATCGGAATTTCCTGCACCGCTTCGTTGGCCAGTTCAAAGCCAAAACGTGGCGACCACCGAATCTGGATCGCCACGGAATCGACTTCGAGCAGCCAAGTCATTTCGCTGATCCTGAAAAAGGGACTTAGAAGCCGCGTCGAGGAAGAAGCAGTCGCTGCAGAGCTTTTGCTTTACGCAATCTGCAAGGCAGGCAATCTACCTGCGTCCGAAATCTCCACGCTGCACATCGATGAAACAGTCGCCATCGAGATCGAGACAGTGTCTTCCTGTATCGCTCAACTCCGGGCGGGCAACCATGCTGCTGTCTGGTCGCTTCCGAGCAAACGCGTAACCGACATGGTCCCCGAACCCCCTCGTGGTCTATTGCCGGGCTCGTTCAACCCCGTGCACGTCGGGCATCACAAACTCAGAAATGTCGCCGAACAGCAAATCGGCGGCTCCGTCTACTTCGAAATGTCGTTAGTCAATGCAGACAAGCCACCGCTCAACAACTTTGAAATCGAGCAGCGGCGGCACCAGTTTAATGATGTTCCTCTCGCGTTGACCGGCGTTCCTCTCTTTATTGACAAGGCGCGACTCTTTCCCGGCACAACCTTTGTGATCGGTTTCGACACTGCCGCGCGAATCCTCGATCCACGTTTCTACAACAACAGCGAAGTCGAAATGAAAACTTCGCTGAAAGCCATCGGTTCACTGGGCTGCTGCTTTCTTGTGGCCGGACGTCTGACCAACTCCGGATTTCAGTCGCTCAACAATTTACCGATCCCCAGCGAATTCCACGACCTGTTCGAACCGGTCCCCGAAAGACAATTTCGCGAAGACATTTCGTCGTCAAGCATCCGAAGTGCGACGACAACTGACTAGATGCGAGCCTGGCAATGCACACACTTTCGCTCACCTGCCAGCAGGATATCGAAAAACGTGGCTACTCTATCGTTGAGAACGTTCTTGGCCGCGAAGACGTAGATGCTCTACGAACTGCTGTCGAGCATGCGATCATCGAAAGCCGAGACAGCACTTCCGTCCGCGATCGCGGCGGCGTCTACGCGATCAGGAACGTGACCGAAGTCGTCCCTGCGGTACTGGCACTGCACCGTCACTCCGACATTGCTCAACTTGTCGAGCCAATCCTCGGCGCACAGGCAATGCTTGTTCGAGGGCTGATGTTCGACAAATCGCACGAGAGCAACTGGGGCATCTTCTGGCATCAGGATCTCTCGATCGCCGTCCGACAAAAAGAAGCGGTACCAGACTTCGGGCCGTGGTCGATCAAGGCAGGCATTCAGCACGTCCAACCGCCGTCGGCCATTCTTCAAAATATGCTGACAGTCCGGTTACACCTTGACGACTGCCCGGAATCAAACGGCGCGTTACGAGTCCTGCCAGGTTCTCATCAAAGTTCACGACTCAACATATTAGAATCTGAAACGCTGCAGCAGAACACCGATCCAGCCACTTGCTGCGTGAAGTCCGGCGGCGCCGTCATAATGAGGCCCCTGTTGCTCCATTCATCCCATCGAGCAACCGATCCCGCACGCCGTCGCGTCATTCACCTCGAATTCGCCGCAGAACCATTGCCCGAACCGCTGCAGTGGTACATCTCTGGCAAACTCATTTCGAACCTGTAGCCTACATCTGCTTCGGAGCATCGATACCCAGCAACGCCAACCCCAGGGTCAAAGTTCGGGCGGTCAGATCGCAAAGCAGCAGTCGACTGGTCCGAACAGAATCGTCCTCTTCCTTCAGCACGGGGCAGTCCTGATAGAACGTTGAGAAGCGATTTGCCGTGTCGAACAGGAATTGCGTCAGCATGTTCGGACGCATTTCCCGCTGAACAACTGCGAGTGCGTCACCAAATGAGAGTACTTGCAGAAACAATCTTCGTTCCGACGCATGTTCAAGCTGAAGTGACTCAGCCTCCGAACGGAGTTTTGCGAGATCAATCTCGCCCTTCCGAAAGATTCCGTTGATTCGGGCATTGGCGTACTGAATGTAAGTTGCCGTGTCGCCGTTCTTCGCCAGCATTTTGTCCCAGTTGAAGACGTAGTCGCTTTCCCGATTGTGATGCAGATCTGCGTACTTGATTCCGCCGATTCCTACCGCCTCGGCAACGGACTTTCGAGTGTCTTCGTCCAGGCTCCCCGCGGGATCATTCGCAACGACCACGTCGTAAGCTCGCGCGACGGCTTCGTCGAGAAGACTTTCGAGCCCAACCGTATCACCTGACCGAGTTTTGAACGGGCGACGATCATCGCCCAGCACGGTACCGAAATTCACGTGCTGAATCTCAACGTCTGCGTAGCCCCACCGCCGAGCAGTATCCATGAGCAAATTGAAATGTTCGCTCTGCCGAGTGTCGACGACGTAGAGCATGATCTGTGCGCCGAACTCTTCGACGCGGTACCGAATCGTCGCGAGATCTGTCGTCGCGTAAGTGAATGCCCCGTCTGATTTCTGCACGATAAATGGAGCAGCGTTATCTTCAGCGAACACACAAATGGCACCGTCACTACATATTGCGAGTCCTTTTTTCGTGAGATCAGCAACCACATCGGCGAGCATCGACTGATAGAAACTCTCTCCGAGCGTCTTGTCGAACGATACGCCCAACTTCTCGTACACGTGATCGAGGGCCTTCATACACGCCGGAAGAAACTCATCCCACAACGCTCGATTTGTCTCGTCGCCAGAATGAAGCTTTGCCGTTTCCAGCCGAGCAAGCCTCGCTATGTCGGAATGTCCCGTAGCCAGCTTCTGAAGTTCGGTGTCGGAATCAACTGCGTCCCGCTTCAACAGCATTCCTGACAGCGCCTCGTTTAGCCCACCCTGTTCGCTTCTGAGTTTCTTAAGAGCCTTCTTTTTCTTTTTAAGGTCCTCTTCAGAATGTTCGAGGTTTTCAATTTGCTCAGCAACGTTCTCGACCTGTTCCTCAAGAGCAGGCTGTTTTCGACAGGCTTCGTGATAATCAGAAAGCTGATTCACCAGTCGATAAAGCCGTGCTAATTCAGCGACGGGCTCATTCGAGTACGCATTCTCGTCAACGAAGTTCTGATAACCAAAAATGATCATCCCGAACTGAGTGCCCCAATCTCCAATGTGATTGTCCGAGATCACGTCATGGCCAAGAAATCGCAGGACACTTTCGAGGCAGTTTCCGATGACAGAACTTCGCAAATGCCCAACGTGCATCGGCTTAGCGACATTCGGGGAAGAATAGTCAATCACAATCTTCTTAGGTTCGACTCGCTGAACCCCCAGTCGCTCGTCAGCGACAATTTCACGAGCGCACTGCTGTAGCCAGTCGGTTCGAAGTTTGAGGTTGATGAACCCCGGCCCAGCAACCTCTACCGTTTCGCAAAGATCATCAAGCTCCGCACGATCGACCATCTGCTGCGCCAAATCGCGAGGTGCAACACCTGATTTCTTCGCCAAAGGCATCGCGCAGTTAGCCTGAAAGTCGCCGAATTTCGGATCCTGCGACGAGCGGATCATGCTCAGTGACGAAGCAACGTCGTCGGTCAAACTGGCCAGAACTGGAGTAAACCGATCTCGAATTTCCTGAAGTGCACTCATGAAATCTTCCGCGCCATCTGGTTGTTGATGTAATCGCCGCAGCAGTAGCTGAGAAGTTGTTAAACGTCGCAGCCGAATTAGCAATGCCCGGCCTGCCGTGAAATCCAGTCACCAAACCCGACCAACGTAGCCACCGGTCATTTACTGAATCAGCGACCACAAGCGAACAGTCATCTCGCTACTGCGTCCGAAACTCCACCAGCATCATCGTCAGACAAGTGCGATCGGCATTCACCTATTCACTGGGTTCGTCTGCGGACTCGGCAGTCGTAGACGAGTCCGCCACCACAGCGGGATTCTGCGACAGTTCCAACCCTACACGTGGAGCGTCTGCCCAAAGCCCTTCGAGATCGTAGAGCTCACGGCCTTCCGACGTGAAGACGTGCAGAACGACGTCACCGAAATCCTGGAGAACCCAAACTCCATCGCCGTCCGTGCCTTCTTCTCCAAGACGATGCTGGCCACGTTTTTTCATCACACGAGCGACTTCTTCTCCAAGAGCCTTCATCTGTCGCTGGCTGGTCGCCGTCACGACGATAAAGAAGTCGACAATCGGCGTAATTGGCCGCATGTCGAGCAGAAGAATGTCTTTCCCACGGAAATCATCAGCGATTCGGGCTACCAGCCTGGCTGTTTCAAAGTTTTCGTCGACCTGACTGTTTTCGGTCACTGACATATCGAGGGCGGTTCCTGAAGGCACGGAATACTCTTAAAAGAAGTTGAAGATACAGTACTTAACAATCAACCCGGCGAACACCACCGACACCATACTCATAAGTTTGATCAGAATATTCAAACTGGGACCACTTGTATCCTTAAATGGGTCCCCAACCGTGTCCCCAACAACGGTCGCTTTATGGACGTCCGTCCCCTTTCCGCCGTGAGCACCGGACTCGATGTACTTTTTCGCATTATCCCAGGCTCCGCCTGAATTTGCCATCATGATCGCGACGGCAAATCCAGCCGTCAGGCCACCAGCCAGCATGCCCATGACTCCGGCCACTCCCAGCAGCAACCCAACAATAATTGGAACGACCAGCCCAAGGAGCGACGGAAGCAACATTTCCTGCTGAGCAGCCGCCGTGCTAATGGCGACACACGACGCGTACTCAGGTTCACCAGTCCCTTCCATAATTCCGGGTATCTCTCGGAACTGACGGCGAACTTCCTCGACCATCTTACCGGCAGCTCGTCCGACCGCCTTCATAGTCAGCGCACAGAACACAAAGGCCAGCATCACCCCCATAAATGCCCCAACGAGCACCCTTGGATTCATGATCGTGACGTCGTAAAACTTCGTAAAATCGGGAATTGTCGCTTTGTGGTTCTTGACGACCGCCCCGACCTTTGACAACTCATCGAGATTCACGTGTTCAACGCCTTGTCCCGTTTCGGCATTGAGCATTTTGTCCATCGCCGAATCTTTCTCAGGTCGCACGCGAGGAATCAACAACCATGGCTCTGGATGCTTCCCTGCCGCCATTTGGACACCGACGATGTTTCGTCCAATCTTGACGACAGTGGCGTCCTCGAGGCTGGTCGACACAGCTACCACGTCATCAAAGTCTTCAGCCCAGCGGTCGATGCCAACTCGAACTTCTTCAACGTACGCTGCCAGAAGCGCCAGAGCAGTCAACGCTGCTGAACCAATCGCAAAACCCTTACCAGTCGCGGCTGTCGTATTTCCGAGACTGTCCAGTGCGTCCGTCCGTTGCCGCACTGACGGATCCTGATGACTCATTTCAGCATTCCCACCTGCGTTGTCAGCAATCGGTCCGTAAGCGTCCGTCGCAAGTGTGATGCCCAGCGTGCTCAACATACCGACGGCTGAAATTGCGACTCCGTACAGACCGAGTGCAAACAGCTCAGGAGTGTCATAGTCAAAACCCGTGCAGGAGCCGAATGCAACCAGGATCGCCACACCGATCACAACGATCGGCACCCAGACGCTGTAAAAACCTTCGGCGATTCCCGCGATGATAACAGTCGCAGGCCCAGTCACGCCTTGATCGGCAATACGCTTGGTTGGTGCAAACTCTTCACTGGTCGAATACTCGGTCCAGCGGCCAATAATCACTCCGGCGACCAGTCCGGTAACGATCGACCAGAACACGCCGAACATCTGGCTGCCTCGTGGAAGTAACGAATCTTCCGGAAAATCAACCTGTGTCGACGGGCCAACGAGCAGAACATAGACCAGCCCTGCTGCCACAACTGCAACCAGAACGCTACTGACATTGATGCCACGTCCAATCGCCGCCAGCAGGTTTCTCTGAGTCGCACCGTCTTCCGTCTTTACGAGATGAATCCCGAAGATTGAAACAACGATACCACACCCCGCAAGCAACATCGGCAGTAGCAGCATCATGTACTGCATCTTCGGGTAGCCACTAAAAGCGGCCACACCAAGTGCCGAACTGGCAAGAATCGAACCACAGTATGATTCGTAAAGATCCGCTCCCATGCCAGCAACATCGCCGACGTTGTCACCAACATTGTCTGCGATCGTGGCAGGGTTACGAGGATCATCTTCAGGAATCCCAACCTCAACTTTTCCGACGAGGTCAGCACCAACATCTGCCGCCTTTGTGAAAATCCCGCCGCCGACCCGTGCAAATAAGGCCTGGCAACTAGCTCCCATACCGAAACACAGCATGGTCAAAGTCATTTCTTCAAGACCGAGAACGTGGCCGCCGGGCAGGGCCGGATAGATCCAGTTGAGCACAGCAAACCATGCACAAATATCCAGCAACCCGAGTCCAACAACCACCAGCCCCATCACAGCACCGCTGCGAAAGGCAACCTGCAGACCCTGATTTAACGAATTCCTGGCAGCAGCAGCGGTTCGTGAACTCGCCAGCGTAGCCGTCTTCATCCCGAACCAGCCCGCAAGTCCGGAGAAGAACCCACCGGTCACAAAAGCAAACGGCACCCACTCAGACTGAGCGTTAAAGATGAACGCGACAGCGGCAAGCAAGACGCTCGTGATCATGAAGAAGATCGCAACGAGTCTGTACTGCTGTCTGAGATAAGCGTCGGCCCCTTGCCGGACATGCTCGGCGATACGCACCATTTCGTCGTCGCCCTCGTCCTGCATCACCATCCACATAAAGAAGCGGCGGGCAAAGAAAAGGGCGATCAGCGATCCAACCAGACTGGCAAACCAACAGCCAATGACCATCGGTGAATTGCCGGCAGCACGTGCTGCTTCCTCACTCGCTGCCTCGGCAGCAAGCAGGACATCGGGAAAACCGAGCAGGTAGGATAAAAAAGTCGCAGTGAAAGCGAGACTAGGAACGACGTGGCGGGCAAATCGAGAAAAGCTCATCCTGGCTGTTCCACTCCTGCAGAACTATGTGGCTCCGTGCTCAATTCGGCCGGGCAATGTATTGTAAACCAGTCAATTGAGAACTCGTTTCTCGCAAAAACTGGCTTTAATTAAAGCCGGTCCGAACACAAGGTTACGAGTGTAGTCCTGCGAATTTCAGCTTGTCAACGTCCTGTTGGCACGGCGACACGCTCAGAACACCACCCGCTCACCCGCGAGACGATTGCAAATTGGCTCGTGCTACAAAAACAGCCGCGACCGAAGCACGACCGCAGCTGGGTAGATTCAAAAGCTTCAAGCAATCTCGAATTAGCTTGAAGTCGCACCGACATTCGCAGCTGGAACTTTTTCCTTCCAGCGGAAGTCCATTTCGATCGCCTTGTTTGCCATCATCAGCAACATGTCAAAATCGATGGTCGGACACGGAAGGTGCGGAGCCGCGTTCCGTGTGTTCGTGCCATCAAATTTCGGATCGTCACGCCAGTACGAGTCGTATACACGAATGTGTTCGTAGAAGAGTTGCTCGATTTCGGACGGGTCGTCGACAGGCTTGCCGGCCCCGTGAAAAACGGACCCCTCGAAACCAATGGCTAAGTCGAGAACCTGCTTGACTTCAGTTGCTGAAACCGACGACTCAGGCGTCAGGTGATAAGTCTGACCATGAAACTCCCTGTTCGTCACGACGTGGGTGGTAACGGCCGAAACCCAGTCGACAGGCACAAAGTTCTTGCATTCGTTTCCGTCGAGCGTGATACGAGTCGGCTTTGATGGATCGTGACCCATTTCGGCGTTCATCGATTTCTTTAGCGTATATGTCAGATGCAGCGTCGCGTAAAAGCCGTGAAAAGACGTCGTGAAACCAGTTTGAGAATCGCCGACGATGATCGCTGGGCGGTAGAACGTTGGCGGACTCAGGAACGTCGCATTTCGAACAAGCGTTTCCGCCTGAACTTTGCTGCGTTCGTAGTCGTTGCCCCACTCCTGCCCTTCATCGAGTTCGTTTTCGAAGACGTCTCCATCACGCAATCCGCAAACGTAAGACGTCGACACGTGGTGAAAGTCTTTGATTCCGGTTTTCTCACAAACGTCGAGGACGTTCTGTGTTCCCGTAACGTTTGAAATCCACGGCTCGCCATCGGGGTCCGAGCTGATGAACGTCAGGCTGGCAGCGTTGTGCAGCACGGAGTCGCAATTCTGTTCCACCCAGGCGAGTTCGTCTTCATCCAGCCCGAGATTCGGCTTTGTGAGATCGCCTTCGAGAACGTGTGGGCGAGGAAGCTCTCGATCGAGCATCGACTCCCAACTCAACATCATCGCTTCGACTCTTTCTGCAGCGTTTTGACGGCGACCGCGGCGGACAAGCACCGCAACCGAAGTGTCGGCAAGGAGAAGGTCACGAAGCAGATACCGTCCGAGCAGCCCCGTAGCACCAGTCAGCAGGATATGATAATTCATCGTGTTCTTAGCTCTGCATCAGGAGTAGTGGAAAGGTGATGTGCAAACAACGAGGTCCTTGTGAGACCGTTCCCGGTATTAAGCGATACCGAGGTGGATGCAAGATTGACAGGAGTCCGCGAATTGGATCCGTCCGAGCAGGCACAGCATTGTATAACTGCCGGACCGTATCTCAATGCAATTCAGCGCCTCTGGTATCGGTGTTTGCAGAAGTTGACACCAGCAGGCAGCCGAAATGCTCCATCTGTCAAATCCGATTCAGATGTCGAATTCGTACAGACTGGCAACATCTGCCGCGGCGTTTCAGCCAACACCCTCAAACGACAACCAATACAAACCCCATAAATCACAAAATGACATCTACGCAAATACCAATAACGTAAATAAGAAACCGAGATCTGCGAGTGGAAACTCACAAATCTCGGCTCCAATTAAACACATCTGTAATCCAGACAACTTATTATGACATCTAAGCTGATTTTAATTTCTTACTCATCATCAGCCTGGTCGACTGCGAATTTCGAGGGCGAAGCAACGAATTCCTCGTGAGAATCCTTTGAGCTGAAGAGGTAAAGCTTGTTGCGATACCAAACGGCTCGATCCAGAGAACCTTCGCAACTGGTCCCCTCGTTGGCAGCCAGCACAACGTCCTGACCACCTGCGGCAGGGGCGTACTTCTCCGGGGCGGCATTAAACTTTGCGAGAGCCTCTGCTGATGAGAAGTTGTAGTAATCGCCGTTGAACTCAGCCTGAAATGAAGGTCGAGCGTCTTTC
>JACLAC010000701.1_pt1 | contig 44708 bp, 33 predicted proteins | sample 8027881 | NCBI WGS metagenome assembly JACLAC01 (sample SAMN15725517, study PRJNA655200) | protist metagenome | isolation source: fluorescence activated cell sorting (FACS) single amplified genomes of... | place: Spain: Blaines Bay Microbial Observatory, Mediterranean Sea | collected 2016-01-19 | reverse complement strand
TGCTCGTTCAGATTGTTGCCTTGGAGCGATCTCTTCAGGATAATCAAAGATAAAGGAAGGTATTTTTTTCTCCTTATACAACCAAACAATCTCCCCAAGCTCTGTCTTCTTCATCAAGGGTCTCCTCTCAAATTCAGAAAGAACATCAGCAACATCTATCGTGAATTGCTTCAAGGTTACATTATCTTCATTTCCTTGAGCAGAAGATTGTGGCGGAGTATAAAACCCCTTGCCTCCCGTATGTAATGATAGTCCAAGCACAAAATTTCTAGCTTCAACCAGCTGAACCAATCCAGCAACTTCAGCTTCGATTTCTTTTTCTACATGCTTTTGTGGAAAATTTGTAGAAAGATCGATGCCTTCATAAGCAAAAGTCTCACAAGTACCATCTGTATTTCGACCATTTTTTTTCCCATAGGTTGAGGCATGAGCTCTACGCATTGAGAGCCAATTTCCATCTGGATTGGCCATAGGAATAAACCAAAAATTGAAGCGTGACATTAGAGATGTAAAAATATCTTGTTCACCCTGTAAAAGAAGCTCCATCGCATCCAAAGAATAATTCAAGGTAATCATCTCATTTCCATGAATTCCTGCGAGATGGAGGATATCCGCTTTGTATTTTTCTTCTGAGTTACCAATTAAAATTGCATAAATAGGATATCCAAAATGAGTCTTTGCAATTTGCCAAATTTCAAATTGATTTGGATACTGCTCCATCAATAAACGAATTCGTTCATGATACATGTAAAAATCAAGATAGGAGTCTTTCGATGCTAAATACGTGGTTCGTACGGTTTCTTCTTTCCAGTTGTAAATAGCAGTTCGATATGTCTTATCCATCGCCATCCAAGCTGGCTTGTAGCCTCGATAACGATCCATCTGCATAAATTCAAGCTTCTCTATCTTCTTTAACTCCACCGAAGGTTCATGCCCAGGGCATTGCCAAGAGACAGCGTGCGCATCCCTAAGGAAGAAAAACCCTAGAAAAGCGATGAGAAAAATAGGTATATTTTTAGGTTTCACTTTTCAATGATTTAGATCTCATTCCGAACTAGCAAATCAGATACATCAACAACACGCGTTGTTGCTTCTACAAACACCTGATCTACCTGATCTCGGAATGCTGCTAAGGTCATATTATCGACATCTTTCGGAAGGAATTTCCTCACTAAAGATTTCGAACGAGGATTAACTTTTCTGTGATTTTCGCGGATCTCGTAATGCAAATGAGGCCCAGTAGAACGACCGGTATTACCAACTAGACCGATTAACTGTCCTTGTCGTACTTCCTGTCCTTCTTTTACATAGGAACGAGACATATGAGCATAAACAGTCTCATAGTGTCCAATATGCTCGTGATCAATAATCGTAACCATACCATAACCAGTTCCCCAGCCAGCCTTAGAAACGACCCCATCAGCAGTAGCATAGATCGGACGTCCCGATGGAGCGGCAAAATCAATCGCTTTATGAATCTTAGAACCACGAACCTCTCCAAAACCAGAAGATATTAAGATATGATTCGTTGGTGTTTGAAGAAAAGGAAAAGTACAAGGCGTCAGATCATCTGCAAACCAATTCTCCTCATCTTCTTTGCTATATTTAAAAAGCAAGGTTGATTGATCTGCTTGATTAATGCGAACAGAAAGAACTGATTCTAAAGTCTGAAGCTTATCTCCTCGATAACGACCCACAGCTAAAATTTCGATATTGTCTTCATCTTTCAGCTTTTTGACGATATCAACTCGATTGTCGATCACCCCAAGCAATCCAGGCTCAGCATCCAAGACATCTAGAAGCTCTTGGTTGGGCTGTAATAATTGCTCTTTTGTAAATGTAAAAACAAGAGATTTTGGCTCTAATGGAAAGGTGTCAACGATCACAGATGGTTCTGGATCCAGCTCTATTCTCATCTGCTCATATTTAGACCGGCGGATGAACACACGCTGCGGTATCAATTCTTCAACATCTGGATTATCAGCATGCTCTTCAGCATATTGAACTTCAATCTGGTAACCATCTTTCAAGGGACTAAACTCTGGATACAAATTGACTTCTGCTTGTACATCTTCAGAAATAAATGTCGGTAAAAGATCCATCAATCGTTGTTGATTGTCTACAACAATAAATTTTGGGTATTGCTCTTGTTGAGCTTGATTTTCTTCACCCTGTACTTGTTGCTCTAGCTTTGATTCATCTGCCAATTTTGGACGAAGAGTCCATTGAGCACCGAATCCCAGCATAGACCCCAAAAGGGTGATTGCTGAAAGTCCTTTCATATTTCCCCGCAATGTTAAATCAGGTTTTTCTTTCCCCAAAGAAAAACACTGTCATCAGTTTTAAGTAATTCCGGACCAAAATTCAAGTAAAACAATTTACAATCGAAGAAAAAACAACAAAAAACATTGTTTATAACTACGTTTTACGGATTTTTACAAAATAGTGACGATAATACACATGCTTATATTTGGTTACAGATATAACTAAAACTTGAAAATAGGTACATTGATCTTTGCATACTTCTACGCTAAGTCAAGAGTAATTACTTCGGAATAAGGACAGGTTTATGGACAAGTGGAAAGCCCGATGGGAGCAAGGAATGATCGGATGGCATAACGATCATGTCAATCCTCATTTAGAGAAAAATTCTTCGATTTTATTCGAAAAAATAGAAACGCCTCGAATCTTGATTCCCCTTTGTGGAAAAAGTGTGGATATTTCTTGGTTAGCTCAAAGAGCACAAGAAGTTGTAGGCATTGAATTGGTTCAAAGGGCCATAGAACTATTCTACACAGAACAAGGTTATTCTGCAGAAAAGCTTGAACGTAACGGACTACAACTCTACTCATATAAAAATACTCAGCTGATTTACTCTAATATTTTTGATGTTACAAAGGAAAAAATTAATCACTTCGACGCCATATATGATCGAGCAGCATTGGTTGCTCTTCCTGTGGCGCAACGTCAAAAATATGCTGATCTTACTCTGAGTCTTCTCAAAAATGACGGGCGTATCCTTTTGATTACATATGATACTCACCGTCCAGAAACACAAGGACCCCCCTTCCCGATTAAAGAAGGTATTATCCCTACACTCTACCAAAAAGCGTCGGAATGCACTCTTATTGAAGAAATTATGACCTACAAGGAAGAATCTCCTCGATTACAGAAGAGAAATCTGGAATGGTCAAAAACTTCAATATGGAAAATTATAAAATAGCTGTAAAGCAAATCCCATCAGTGATCTGGATTATTTATGCTCCAATTCCCAATTTTTTCTTGATAATTCCGCCGAGAACCTCAAGCTCTGTGGAAGAGAACAAACCAAGCAGTGCCAACGATGCATCTTGAATGTATTGATCTACTGATTTTGCACACTTCAAATTCTGAGCAAATTCATTCAATATTTCCCGCTCAGCATCAGCTACCTTGCCGTCAGAGACCGCAACTAAAGCCGTAACCAGCATAAAACTTTCCGTTGCAGCGCCCTCTGAAATCAGAGAAAAATCAACCACATCGTTGATTGTTAAACCATTTGAAAATTGCTCGATGAGAATTTTCTCTTTCGGGTGCATTTCTCCATCAGCGTTTGCAATTTTCACCATTCCAGCTGCGAATGAAGCTGCTGTCTCTTCTGATAAATCAAATTCTGTAATAAAACTCATTATATTTCTCCCAAATTACTAGGCTTTCAGTTGCTTAGAATAAGGTTATTGAGTTTATTCTGAGAGTGCAAAGGTTTTTTGAGTCTGCTTCATCTTCGTAATTCAACATTTAACCACACTAAGCTCGAAATTAGAATTACGGCGCCAGTTTGATGCATAGAAGCAACAGGAACCCAAACCCTTGTTAACAGTGTGGTAATACCTAAACCTACCTGTAAAACCAAAGCAATCAACATCGCATGCGATGCCCATCGTTGCTTGGCGCGTAGATCCTGTTTACGAAGCCAAACCCAAAAACCAATGATCAAACCCGCAGTAGAGATTGCGAGATAACGATGATTAAATTGAAGAGTAATTCGGTTCTCTGTTAGATTAGAAAACCCCTGTTCTGCAATCCAAATTCCATTTGGAATCCACTGACCATTCATCAAAGGAAAAGTATTCATCATATGGCCAGCATTCAATCCCGCAACCAGTCCGCCTGATAAAAGAACAAAAAACACTAATCCTAGTAGGAACGTAGCCATTTTGATTCCAACCGGTTTCGTCTGATAAATATTTACTCCTTTCCAGTGCTTTAAACCAATCCATAGAACTGTAATATATAGGGTTACAGCCATTCCTAAATGAACTGTTAGGCGATAATGACTTACATCTGGTCGATCAACCAAACCAGATTTTACCATCCACCAACCAATTACCCCTTGAGCGCCACCAAGAAGCAATAGCAAAACCATCTGGGGTATCATCGTTTTGGGAAATGCTTTTTTTATGGCGAAAAAAAGTGCTGGAATGGCAAAAGCCATTCCAATTATACGTCCAAGAACACGATGTCCATATTCATAATAGAATATGTATTTAAACTCACCCAAACTCATTCCTTGATTGAGTTTTTGATATTCTGGATACGCTTTATATTTATCAAAAACCTCATTCCACTCTGTCTCTGTTATTGGTGGAACAGTACCCATCAAAGGTCGCCACTCAACCATAGAAAGTCCAGACTGCGTTAATCTTGTCAATCCACCCACGATAATCATTCCAAGAACCATTCCAGCAACAACCAAAAGCCAAATACTTACAGCACGTCGATATCTTTCAATTTGCATTTTCAATTCTCCTGATTACCTATAACTGACTTTACATACGAGAATAGTCAAATAATACCAATCTCAATCCAAATCTGATATAAACCTCAAGCCAATACTCTCAAAATTAAGGACAAAGGATGAGATCAAGAACAACTGAGATTCTAATCGATAGTTTAGGGGCAAAAGGAGTCTCTGGTCTCGATGACAAAAATACTAGATGGAGCTGTAAAGGTCCTGCTATTGGAGATCGTGTCAAAATTCGTCGTAAAAAGAAAGGGAAAGGGGTACTCGTTGAAATTGTGGAGAAATCTTCGGAGCGAATTAGTCCTAAGTGCTCTCATTTCCTCGTCTGTGGTGGTTGCCAACTTCAACATACTCCCCTATCGAAACAACGTGAAGCGAAGCAAGCTTATATAGAACGACTATTTCAAAATTTTAACGGTGTTATTCATCCTATTCGTGGTGTAAATAGTGGCTATCATTATCGAAATAAAATGGAACTTTCCTTTGGAACTAGAAAATATTATCCTGAGCCACCAGCGCAAAAACCAGCAAATGGCTCCTATCTTGGAATGCATCCATGGGGATGGTATTCTAAGATTGTTCCTCTTTCAGAATGTGCTCTGGCAGAACCAAGTATAGACAAAGCCATTCAATTACTATCCTCATTACCATTGGAACCTGCTTGGGACACCTATGAACACAATGGAGTCTGGAGACATATTGTTTTGCGCGAAGGAAACGGTCTCTCTATTAATTTAATCACCTCTTCAGAAGCCAAAAGAGAACAGGTACTTCTCGTGACAGAAGAGCTAAAGAAATTACCCAATGTTAGAGGTATTCTTTGGACTATCAATGATGGAATAGCTGAAGTAGCCATCGGAGAACTCAGAGAAGTTCTATATGGAGCGACAGATATCGAGATTCCGATATTAGATAAAAATCTCTTTCTTCCACACACAGGATTTGCGCAGGTCAACAATCAAGGCGCAACTCTTCTCTTGGAAACGATTAAAGAAGCCTGTCAAGATATGAGGGGTACCTTACTTGATTTATATTGTGGCTCTGGGGCAATCGGACTTGCACTTTCTGAGTTTTTTGATGAGATTATTGGTATTGAGATTCAACCCCAGGCGATAGAACAAGCAAAAAATAATGCAATGCGTATGGGAATCTCTGGACAATGGTTTGCAGGACCTGTTGAGAAGGTATTACCTGAAATTAACTGGCGCGCTTCCGATACTGATTCATCAACAACTATAATTGTCGATCCACCGAGAGAAGGATTACATCCCAAAGCAGCCCAATTTCTTGGCAAACAAAAAGCCGACCAACTAGTGTATGTCGCCTGTAATCCAAAATCATTACTAAGAGATAAAGAGATCCTTGAACAAGGAAATTGGCGTTTAAAACAAATTTGGTCTGTAGATCTATTTCCCCAAACACCCCATCTTGAACTCGTAGGTCTTTTTATTCGGAATGAGGCTCCGATTTTTGAATGAAGAAACGTTTTGTACAGTTACTGTCCGCATTATTAGGTCTTGTGATTGGCGCAAGTATTGTACTGTATCCTCTATATATTCAGATCGAAAAAGAAACACTCAGTCTACTCAGAGCGCACCAAAGATTAGAACGTATTCATCCAGGCTGGTCTTTCCCAGGAAAAATATATTCGGCACCAGCTTCATTAAGCCTTCCGAAGAAACGACGCCTCGCTCATGCAAAAGCACGTAATTATAAAGAAAGCTGTCCGGCTAAAAATCCTGGAGAATTTTGTGATGATGGCACCGTAATTCCTCGCGGGGGATTATTTGTTGAGGGAGAACAACCACCTGGCGTAGATGGTTGGACTCGTGATGTTGCAATGGAGCCGATATACTTAGGTCCATTAATCGGAGCGGATTCCGAGATTCGAGAGCATCTTCCTCTGGAAGAAGCTCCAGATCATCTAATCGCCGCTCTCTTACATTCTGAAGATTCTGAATTTTATAATCATTATGGCGTTAATTTTTCTGCATTCTTTCGTGCCATTATTGCTAATCTTCAGGGAGGCTCCTATTCTCAAGGGGCGAGTACGATCACTATGCAGGTGACAAGAAATCTAACACAAAACAAAGAGAAAACAATTCAAAGAAAATTGAAGGAAATTCTCCAATCTCTAATCATCGATGCTCATCTCTCCAAAGATGAGATCCTACAAATATATCTAGATATGCCCTATTTGGGTCAAGAAGGCTCTTTTGCCATCTGTGGTTTTTCTACTGCATCTAGATTTTATTTCAACAAAGATGTTCGCGACATCAATATCAATGAATCGGCAGTCTTAGTTGGGATTCTTCCCGCTCCCGCAGCCTATCGACCAGATAAAAACCCCAACACAGCTGAGGAAAAAAGAAATCGCGTTCTTAGATTAATGCAAAAGCAGGGTTGGAATGTAGAGCGAGATCTCACTGCCCCAATTTCAATTACAACACATTCTCAATTAGACTCGTTTAAACACCCTGCCTATGTACAAGCTACGATATCTTGGCTAGAAGAAAAACTTGATAAAAAAACCATCTATGGATCTGGACTCCAAGTATTCACAGGAATGGATATAATCGCTCAACAAGAAACAGAAACTCTTATTGATACCAAGCTTCGATTTTATGAAAAGGTACTCAGCCTTCCCAAAGACCCACCTCTGCAAGCAGCGGGTGTTTTAATCGATCCAAACACAGGCTATTTACAAGCTGTTTATGGCGGTACCATCGAATCTCCCTATGATTTTTCTCGTGCGACTCAAGCAAAACGTCAAGCTGGATCATCTTTTAAACCACTGGTATATGCTCTTGCATTTTCCTTGAAAAATGAAGATGGGTCTCCAAAGTGGAAGAGCTTCAATACCGTTGGAAACAAACGAAAAACGTTTAAAAACACTAATGGATGGCGGCCTCGAAACAACGGAGGAAAATACTCAGATACGTCTACCTTAGCGCAAGGATTGACCTGGTCACAAAATATCGCCACAGCGAATTTACTCGAGGCTTGTGGTGGTCCAGATGCTTTAATTGAATTTGCCAGTGATTTTGGTTTTGATACCTCTAATTTCCCCTCGGAAATGGGTATTGCTCTCGGGCAAGCAGAAGTAACGCCCTTGGAAATGGGTCAATTTGTCGCCTCTCTTGCAAATGGAGGCTCAAAGGTGAGAGGACTTCCCGTCACTGCAGCCTATGATCGTAGAGGAAGAAATCACATCGTTGAAGTTCCAATCGGTAGGAAAATTTTTAGCGATGAAACAGCGGCACTGACTCGCGAGCTCATGAGACTTGTGATTTTACAAGGAACGGGAGGGGCATCTCGCTCTGCTTTGGGAGAAAAAGGCTATACAGGACTCGCCTTCGGAAAGACAGGAACTACTGATAAAAATAAGGATCTATGGTTTGTGGGTTCTTCTCCTACCTACTCAGCGGCCCTTTGGATTGGCTACGATAAACCCTATAATCTTCGAGCATCATCTTCTGATTTGGCTGCACCATTATGGGGATGGTGGATGCGTGCAGTACACAAAGGACTCCCTTATGTGAAAAAATTTCAGGGTCTGACTCTGAAGCCTAAATATCTCTGTGGTCAAACAGGAGGCTACTCTAATGGTACCTGTAAATCATTAGCGATCCCCGTTTTAGATGGTCAAAAATCTAAACGTCGATGCCCAATTGAGCATGAACCAGAAGAACCAAAAGAATATCAAAATGTATGGGAACGACGACAAGAAAATCTTGGGCAGTAACTTTACTATATGTTACTTAAATTAATGATTATCAAAGATAGTAAGAATGAATTTATCTATTCGCAAGATTCCATTAATTTTCAAAGAGGAGAAGCTTTCAGCGAAAGAAGGCTTGTCTCCGATTCCAACTTCTCCAAGCTATACAACAGTCCCTTCTACAGATGTTGATCTCGTATGCTTTCCATATGTTATAAGCAACACAATTATGTCTGATAGGTTCAAGTCTATCCGGGTGCGTAAAATCAAACAGGAGCATCCATATTTAGATCCTAGGGACGCAGCTGATTTACTATTTGAATATATCCCCTCTCGCATAACAACAAAATATCGTCGTTATTTGCGCAAAAAAATTCCATCTATTGCAACGAAACCTCTAATACTGATTCTCATAACTGACAGAGATCCTCCATATTCAGTCCCAGACGATGTATTTTGTGTTCGAACTTCTTTGTATAAATCAAGCCAAAGAAAATATGATCTTTCATTCCCTTTTATTCTAGAGTGGTCTGAATATAAAGGCGCTCTCTTCCCCTCTAAACCTAGTATCGGTTTTTGTGGCGTTCCCCATAATCATGCTCTGCGTCAATCTCTTCTAGCTTTTTTACAGGACTCATCTCTTATCAAAACTGATTTTGTGTTCCGAGAACGTTTTTTTGGATTTCTAAATTTAAACATTGAAGAGAAAAAGACACTGCGTGAAGAATTTACTGCCATCCTCCACCGCAACATCTTTTCTGTATCTTGTCGGGGAGCTGGAAATTATTCAAAGCGTTTTTATGAAACACTTCGAGCTGGTCGAATTCCAGTTTTACTTGATTCGGACATGTCCCTACCTTTTGAAGATGAAATCAATTGGAACGAAATCATTATCTGCAAAAAAACGACCCACGAGGTTGAGCAGACTATTTTAGACTGGATTGCCAATCGAGATCTAGTTGCTATTCAAAATCAGTGCCGAAAAATTTGGGAAGAATATCTTTATTTTCCGAAAACGATAGAGCGATTACCAGCTCAATTCGGCAAATTTATTCATGACGGTAAAGATTAAATAGCCAAATGTCCGCTTCTAGTTTATACAGTGATTTTTCTACCGTATACATAACTAAGAAATTACACTGATCTTAAACAGCTTATAAAAGGAAAGAGGATGTCTTCAAGAGAACGTGATTTAGTTTTAGCTCCCAATGAATTTGCTTTCATCTCCGATCAAACCAAGGGAAATATCAATGTATATGTTGGACCCTATAAAACATCCCTTGCCAATACAGATCAGCCTGTCATTTTTAATAAAGAAACAAAATGCTTTGAAGACTGCTCACTAGAAGAATCAACACATCTTTTTCCGACTGCCCCAAAAGGCTGGTATGTCGTCGTCAAAAATCCTTCTTTTGATAATAAACCACCGAAGACTGGAACGGTTTCCAGCCTTATCGACCTCAAGGTTGGGCATAAAATTAATATTCCTGGACCTATCTCTTTTGCTCTATGGCCAGGACAAATGGGGAAGATTATCAAAGGTCATCATATGAAATCTAATCAGTATCTCATGGTTAGAGTCTATGATGAAGTTGCTGCCCGAGAACATTTTGATTCTGCAATCATTGAGGGCTCTGAAGAGATCAAAGAAAAATTTGCTAAAACAGAATTAGCGATGGGCAAAAACATGATCATAAAAGGGTGTGATGTTAGTTTTTATATTCCCCCAACAGGTATCGAGGTTGTAGCCAACTCAAATCAACACTATGTTCGAGATGCTGTAACACTAGAACGACTGGAGTATTGTATTCTTCTGAATGAGGATGGAAACAAGCGGTACATTTCAGGTCCTTCGGTCGTCTTTCCTGAACCAACAGAGCGCTTTATAAAGGTAAATGGAGCCTCCAAATTTAAAGCATATGAGCTCAATGAAATTTCGGGCATCTATATCAAGGTTATCGAACCATATACCGAGGGAGAAAAATCATATAATGTTGGAGACGAGCTCTTTATTACCGGAAAAGAGCAGATGATCTATTTTCCTCGTCGAGAGCATGCAGTTATTCGTTATGGCGAACAAGAAATACACTACTCTGTCGCCATCCCTGAAGGAGAGGGGCGATATGTTCTCAATCGAATTACCGGTCAAATTAGATTAGAGAAGGGTCCGTCTGTTTTCTTACCCGATCCTAGAAAAGAGGTAATCATCCGTCGTGTTCTTGAACCGTATCAGGTAGAACTTTGGTTCCCAGGAAATATCGAAGCCTTAGAGTATAATAAACGACTCAAGGAAAGGCTATCTGATCGTCGCGAGCAAAATTTTGTTCTAGATACGGACTTAGAAGTCCCCTCTTCTCCAGCTCGCTTGAAAGGAAAGAAAAAACGATCTCATCGTGCAGGTACAGATCAAGTTCAGCGTCAAACTCGATTCACCCCTCCTCGAACAATCACTCTAGATACTAAATATGATGGTGCGGTAACAATATCCGTTTGGACTGGGTATGCTATATTGGTCGTATCGAAAACAGGAGAGCGTAAGGTCGTATCAGGACCACAAACCTATCTACTTGGATACGACGAGACATTAGAATATATGATGCTATCAACAGGAACCCCCAAAACAGATAATAATCCATTACGATCTGTGTACCTTCGCATTCTACACAACAAGGTATCTGATGAGGTCTTGGTTGAAACTAAGGATCTCTGTAATATACGTATAAAATTATCTTACCGAGTTAATTTTACGGGAGATTCATCTCAATGGTTTAATGTTGAGAATTACGTAAAATTTCTCACTGAGCATATGCGCTCAATGCTAAGAAACGCCGTAAAACAGTATGGTGTTCAAGAATTTTACTCCAACTCAATTAATATTCTTCGCGCAACTATTCTTGGAAAACCTGATGAAGAAGGAAATAGAACTGGTCGCTTGTTTCCAGAAAATGGTATGCATGTTTATGATGTTGAGGTTCTAGATGTAACACTCGGTGATGATACGATTGAAGAATTACTGATTGAGGCACAACATTCTGTTGTTAATCAAACTCTTGAGCTGGAAGCAGAGCAACGTCGATATGAATTAGTAAAAAAGAAAGAGAGCATACGACAACAAATTCGTGAGCTTGAGATTACAACCAAAATCGTAGAATTAGAGCTAGAGCTTGCGCGCCAAACAAAACAACATGAATTCAAAATGTTTTCGCTACAAAATGCAGCCCAAGAACAGCAACGTAGCTTAAACGATCGAATGGCAGAACAAGATAAGCTAAAAGCACTCAATGATTCCAAGCTGGATAGAAAAAAACAAGACGAGGAGCTTCGACTAGAGCTGGAACGTGCCCAGGCTGAAATTCGAAATAACGAATTGGAAGCAGAGGTTTCGGCAATGGCTCGTCGAGCCGAGGCAATTTCTCCAGATCTCATCGCAGCCTTACAAAGCTTTGGAGATCAAGCGATGGTCGAAAAAGTGGCTGAATCTATGGCTCCACTCGCAATTTTAGGTGGAGAATCTGTTTCTGACATTATATCTCGTTTGCTCAAAGGAACCGTGCTAGAAAAGGCACTACAGACAAAAGATACTCAAAATGACTAAAATCTGGATTGATGGCGATGCCGTTCCCAAGAAAATCAAAGAAATATTATTTCGTGCGGCGCAAAAACGAAGAATCCCAATAGAATTTGTCTCTAATCGGTGGCAAAATCTTCCACGTATCAAAACAGTGAAGCAAAGAGTAGTCGCCGATGGTCTAGACAAAGCAGATGATTACATCGCAGACAATTGCAATTCTGGAGACTTAATTATCACATCTGATATCCCTCTTGCCGATCGATGTGTAGAAAAGGGAGCTCAAGTTGTAACCGCTAGAGGAAGAGAGCTCACTGCTGATAATATCAAACCAGCTCTCTCCGCTCGTAATCTTTCAGAGGATCTTCGAAACTTTGGAGTTCAAACAGGAGGACCTCCTGCAATATCACAACGGGATATTCAAAATTTTTCAAATGCTGTAGATCGCTGGATTCAGAAACGATAAAAACTCTTTTCTGAAATGATCCTTTGCTTATATTTTTTTAAAAATCAATAAGATCATTCAAAATAAATACTACATATTGAGCATAAAACTCATATCTCTACATCCTTTCATTATATAAAATATGGTTACATGCAATCAATTCATGTTCAACACACAATAAACGTAATAGATTCAGTATTATGATTTTACTATTTTTTGCTTGCCAAGATACAGAGCCACCGAAACAACCAGAAAGATCTCCTATCCAACAGGAGAGCACTAAATCAAATACAACCCCAACACAAAATGGTCCTCCTCAGCTCAAAAATGGTCCTGCTTTCCCTAATATGCCAGGAATGTCTGCCCTAGAAGACTTACGTTCTTCTTGGCGAGATGAGTTAGCTATTTCATGGACCGTTTCAACGACCAACGATTGTCCAGATCTGGATGGAGACGGTCTTTTTGACGCCAAAATATCTCCTTGTGGAGAAATACACCCTGTTGATAAGCTGGATTGTGATGATTCAGATCCCAACATCGGCATTACACAAGAAATCTACGTCCCAGCTGGCTATTTCTTAATGGGATCAGCTTCTTCTCATGCGGGAGCCGATGAATCCCCTGTTGAAGCCGTCTGGTTAGATGGCTATTGCTTGGATCGCAATGAATTGGCGAACAAGGATTTTGCGCGCTGGCTAAAAAAAGAAAATCGACAACCTAAAGGTCCCGACATCAGAAATTTCAAAGATGGAATCGCGGATCCTTCTCGAAATGAGTATCCTGCAGAAGGAGTAACTTGGGAAGAGGCTCATGATTATTGCCAAGCACAAGGTAAATCTTTACCCACGGAAGCGCAATGGGAAAAAGCGGCTCGTGGAGGATGTGAATTGGGCTCCGACTCTACCCAGTGTGATGAAGCAGATCTTCGAGCATATCCTTGGGGTAATGAAAAGGCTCCGTCTTGTGAGCTCGCAAATCATCAAGTTTCCGCAGCTGGCATGCCCAAATTATGTATCTCTGATACGCAACTTCCAGATGATCTATCAGCTGGAAATGGACCGTATGGTCATACACATCTGGCAGGAAATGTTTGGGAATATGTAGCAGACTCTTGGCATCCGAAAATCTATTCGAAAAATAGACGTAATCCTGCAGGACCAAAATCTGGAGATGTTCATGTTCTTCGTGGCGGAGGATGGAATACCTTTTCGACAAACATGCGTGTTGCCAATCGTTTCCATGATCTCGTCATGGGATCTGCAGCGGGATTTCGTTGTGCTCGTTCTTTCACAAAACAAGTGTTCGATGATATCGACCCCTTAGTTCTGACACCCGTAAAAGGCTCTATTCAAGCCTCTAAGGATCTTCAAGGAAGAGCTATTTATGTCACAGCATTTGATGCCAACGACGCAGACAAAAATGGAATGCTTGCGCCTGGTCGTTCACCCATCGCAGAAATTCGCCTCACACCAAACAATACAAAGCAACAAGATTTTGAAATCCTGCTTCCAAAAGATGGCAAATATATTCTCTCAGCAGCTCTTGATGCAGGAACAGGTGGTCAAAAAGACGAATATGTTTCCGCTTCGGGTTCTGGCGGTTTTGGAAAGGCAAAGCAAAATCCAATAACGGTCGACGCTCCTCTCAATGGAATTACCATTGAAATGCAGTTTGCTCCAACAGGTGGTCCTAGACCGGCAAATCCACCAAAATTTCAACAACAAAATAATCCTCCAAAGAATAATCCTCCAAAACCATGAAAACCTCCAAGAAACTACTTTTTGCGATTACGCCATTGCTTACTCTTTTAACTTGTGGCGAATTGGGAACTCGAGTTGTCGGCGCACCAGAATGCACCCCGATTCAACCACAAACAGGATCGTGGGAAACGATGATGGGAGACCCAGAGCTACTATGGAAGCTTGAGCCCAATCGACGTTTTGAAACTGGAAATGATGTTACACAAATCAATGCCGTCGGACTTCGAGATTCTTTGCTTCCAACAACCCCGAAAAAAAACAATGAGATTCGTGTTTTGGTTACCGGCGATTCCAGTATTTATGGATGGGGTGTGCGAGATAATGAAACCTATGCCGTCTATCTAGAACAAAAACTCCGCAATCATTTCCGACGTCCTGTTGAGGTAATTAATCTCGGTGTTCCAGGCTATTCTACAGAGCAAACACTCCGATTACTAGATAAAATTGGTTGGTCATATGAACCCGATTTAATCGTTGTAAGTAATATATTTTCGGACTGTAATATCGATGCATTCCAAGATAAGCAGGCGTTGGCTCTCACCAATCCAGAGTCTTCCTCCGTCTATTCTATTCTCAAATCATCACGACTCTATTGCTCAATGTATATGCCCTGGGCACAATATCAAGCAAATTTAAATCAAGACACAAATCGCGTTCTTATGCCAGGCATACCCACGGGTCCAAATGCCGCGGTCGCTTTAGAAAAACTCTCCAAGCATATCGCTCTTTCTCGTGTTCCTATCTCTGATTATCTCGGAAATCTCAAGAAGATAAAAATACAAGCAAAAGAGCGAAATGCTCACATGCTCTTAGCTCCTCTCGCGCAGGAGTGGGATGTTGGTATTTGGAATGTTCCCATGCCACAACCATCTAAAGAGCATGTACTCCCTTGGCAGCCCTATCGTGATGCACAGAAAGAGTGGGCAAAGCAAGAAAATATTGATATCATTTCTTTTCCGGAAGTTTTTTCTCAATATAATGGTCATAAGGCGAAACTTTTTGTTGATAACATGCATCCAAGTAAGTATGGAACTGCTCTGATGGCTGAAGCTGTCTCAAAACACATCATTGCAAACCCAAATTTAATTGGACTTAAATAATCTGAACTGAGGAAATTTTGATGCGTTGGATTCCTTTTTTATTTTTGCTGGGTTGTCCAGTTGAACCCAAAGATGTGCAAGATACCAATCAAGGAAAAGGTGGTCCATCACCTCAAAATCAAATGCAAGGCGGAAAGCCAGGTGGAAATGGACAAGGACAGGGCATGGGTCAAGGCAAGCCACCAGGTCAACCCCCAACAGGTGAAGGTCAACCTCCAACGGGTGAAGATGGAGATACGATTCCTCTCCCCCCAGTAGATGGTGGAGAAAATCCAGCTGGAGAGCAAGAGGGAGTCCAAAATAATGGAGAAAATGCTGGAAATCCAGAAGGAGTTGTGCAAAATGGTGCCGGAGAAGGAAATGCTGGGCAAGCAAATCCACCTTCTGAGCAAAACGAGGAAAATGTCAACGGTAATGCGACCCCAAATTTTGCGAATGAAGGACAAGTAGGAACACCTCCAGAGGCTCCTCTTTCTGGCGATATACTACCCATGTACCAAAATTTACCTCAATTTTCTGATCTAATAAAAGGTGATTCAATTACGATTAGTTTAAATGTAAGCGGAGCAACATCTTTTGATTTCGAGTTCGTTGTCAAACGTGAAGGTGACGGTCGTATTTATCCAAAAGTTCTTCATAAAGAATCGGGAGCTGTCTCTCCGGTCACTATCAATGCTCCTATCAGTGTTGATGAACCTGTCTGGCTTGTAATTACAGCAGATAAAACGGGTGATGGGCCCACTCCTGATGATTTAGTTGGTGGTTCAATTGAGGCTCTCAGTATCGATGGTTCAGATCTATCTTTAGAATACACCCTGTCGGAAGATTCTGATTTCTTAAAGAATTTACCATGGTTCTCTCAAGCGTCAGATGGCCCCGGTTTGCAAGATGGAATGTAGAGCATAGTGGTCCAAAGATTATGAAACAAACGCTTCAACGATTGGCAATTTGGCTCTTTGTTGCTTTTCTCTTTTGCTTGCCAACCTCTCTCTCATTTTCATCGCGATTATTAGGAGATCCTCAAATTGACGTTTGGAATCATGCTTGGGGGTATTGGTTTGTCTTTCAGGCTCTTTCGGAAGGAACACTCCCTTTCGAAACCAGCTTAATTGGTGCCCCTGGTGGTGGTTCTATCTATTATATAGATACCCCAGGAGCATTAGCAGCCCTACCACTCACGGCTATTTTGGGTCCAACGATTGGATATAATCTTCTACTTTTATTTCGCTTGGCACTATCTGCCTTTGCTACCCAGCTTCTAACAGAAGAGCTATCAGAAAAAGGCTGGCATACCTGGGTTGGTGGTCTTGCCACTCTATCCTTACCATTTTTACTCTGTGAGATGAATAATGGGATCTCTGAAGTTTGTGATATAGAATGGGGTATCTTCGCTCTCTGGGCCACAGCTCGCTACCTGAGAACAGGTCTCCGCTCTCATGCTCTCTGGATTGGATTTTTTCAGGGAATGACGATTATGGCGACTTTTTACTATGGCTTGGCGATTGGAATTTTGCTGGTATTTTTACTTGGGTATAAAATCATCACCCACTCCGTATCAGAAAAAAAACTCTCACCATCTTTAGTTGATTCCATTTTAGCCGCAGGTATATCTCTTTTGGTCGCTTTTCCTTCTGCCTTCGCTTTTTGGGCTTCTCTTCAATCTGATTCCAGATTGGTCATGCGTGATAACTCGCTGAATATACAGCTTCTCCGACACAATGCAGTTGATCCTAGAATTTATTTTTATCCTGGCGCGTTTCAATCAGTCAATCTTCAAGAAGAATATGGAGAACCCTTTATTCATACAGCCTATCTTCGCTGGACCTTATTTCCCTTTGCCTTTTGGATTGGGTGGTGGAAAAAAGAGCTTCGAATTTGGCTCGCAACACTCTTTTTATCTCTAACTCTGGGTCTGGGGAGCTATCTTTGGTGGAATGGAGACTGGTTATATTTAGTTGGTAAGCAAATGTTCTCACTTCCTTTTGAATGGTTACGCTCTTTACTCCCACAAATTGCAATCACTCACCCCCTACGTCTTTCTATTGGTGGGCAAATTATCTGTATTGCACTGGGACTTGCAGGTTGGAAAGAGTTAAAAAAGAAGATCAATCTTGCGCCAAAGATTTTATTTTCACTTATTGGTCTCCTTATCTGCCTAGAAGGATTATTTGGCTCTGCCGTTTCCTTTCCTCTCCATTCTTCGGATGCAAGTATTCCTAATTTTTATGAGTTGAAAGACGAACGCGGTGTTTTAGATCTTCCGGCTGAAGCTGGTACTTCCATGCGAACATCCCAATATTTTTGGTATCAGTCAAAGCATAAAAAACCAATCCCTTACACTCCTGATGCTCGAATTGGTTCCACTCGAGACCTTGAAACATTTAAGAATTTCATGGGTCATGGAATGATTGAAACGCCTGGAAAAATTTCTAATGAATCAGCCCTACATATTCGTAAAACCTATCAACTGGTTGCCGTCCATTCTAATATTGAGGCGGAAAAATCAGCCAAATATGTAGAAATTTTCACAGAAGCATTTGGAGAAGGACAGCAAGAAGGACCCCATTGGTACTGGCTTCTAGAGCCACTGACCGAGGAAGAAGAGCTTCCGGAAGAGAAAAAAGAAATAACCAACTCTGTTCCTTATTCTTCTGAAGGAGAACCTCCGCAAGAAGCCGTATCTTGTCAAAACCCCCAGATGGCTGTAGAGGCCCTCTTAGATGGTGATATCTCAGAGGAAGATCAAGCTCAACTTGAGTCTTGTGGTGATGCTGTTGGAAAATACTGTGTTCAGCGATCTAAAAATAACTCTATAACTGCTCTAGAAGCATTGCATTGTCTCGACATTCTGGAACAATATCATTCAACTGATAATCAGTATGCCTTTATGCACCTTTTACGTCATAAAAATGACGAAGTCAAAATTTCCGTGGCGAAAAAACTGATAACCCTTCCTAAATCTCGCTCAGTATTATCAAAACAACGCGTAGAACAACTGGCTCAAAATGAATCGGAAGAGATACAAAAAATATTTCAGGAGTTGGTATCGAATCAATAAGCACACTGACTATTCTGCGCTCTAAATAGTCATTCTACCTACTCGTTTCTCCAGTTTTACAGATGATTGAAACATCCAAAAATTGGAGAAGAATTCGACTTAGGTTTTCAGAAGATAAATCGAATGAATTTGGCTTTTTCTACCATAACACTATAACAGTTAACCAATCTATTCAGTCTCAAAGGATTTTCATGCACATTCAACGTCATGCTGTTCTTGTTGGAGCAGGGAGAATTGGTCTTCAGATTTTCACTTCATTACCCGAACAATGGTCTGTTACAGTCATTGATAAGGATATGAATCTACTCAATCGACTTCCTGATGAATGGGGAGGAAAGCCAGTAACCAAGCTCTGTGCCGACGCGACCTCTCGCTTGGTTCTCCAAGAAGCAAACCTCAATCAAACTACAATGCTTGCTGTATTAACAGATTCAGATGACGTCAATACCGAGGTAGTGAGGATTGCAAAAGAAAATTTTCAGGTAGAGGAAATCTTTGTAATTCAACGAGAGGTTGGAAATAATGAAGCGATTGATAACGTTCAAGTAATCAACGTCTTTTCACTCATTGCCAATCGAGTTTCACATTTAATGAAGGGAACTCTCTCCGCTCAAGGAGTTGGACAAGAGAGAGGAGAGATCCAACAGGTAACTGTACTCAACTCAAGTCCTGCGCGCGGATTAACGATTAGAGAATTAAATCCAACAAAATGGCATATCGCCGCTATCTATCGTGAAGGAAAGCTAATTATTCCAACTGAAGACACTGTAATTCGCTCAAATGATCACATTGTTGTTGTTGGAGAGCCCAAAATATTGGACGCGGAGATTCAGTTTCTTCACGGGGGACAAATTTTATTTCCGACGCAATATGGAAATACGATCGGATATTTTCAATCAGAAAAGATGCCTGAAGCCATTGAGATATTTCTAGAAAAAACAGAAGCCACCACATCCTTGGAGCTTTTATTTTCCAATCTATCCCCAACCACACATTCTTCTGCGGAGATTAGACAACGAATACTACAAGATGATATCGGCATAATAATCATGGGAGCTCAGAAAGTTGCTTGGACTCATCTTTGGGGCTTTGCGAAGTCTCCTTTGATGAATTTGATGTTTCACTCTCAGGTGCCTTTTTTCCTTCTTCGAGGCGAACCCAAATTTAAGAAAATTCTTCTCTGCATCAACAAAAATCGCTCCATGCGCGTCCTTGGTGCGATCGCTTTTGATGTAACGAGACAATTTAATGCTGAACTGACTGTTCTTAGCGTTTTCGCTCCTAATATTGATAAAAATCAGCATGACAAGCTCGAAGCCCTACCAACTGAAATGGAAAAATTGGCAAGAACTCATGGGGTACCCATTCTCAAAAAACATGCAGAGGGCAACCCAATCAAAGAGATTAGACGAATTGCCGAAGATTATGATCTTCTGATCATCGGATATTCAAAACAAGGACTATCCACATTGACAAATCCAGATACAACGCTCCATTTACTCCACAAATCTCCTTGTTCAATTTTGTTCGTTCCTTGGCAAACAGCGGGACGTTAGGATGAGTGCCGCAAATCACGCCGAGCAAGTTTCACATGCTGTCGAAGCCGTCAGTGGCCTGAATGGTCAATCTGCGCTCACATTGGTTTTAATGACCGTGGGAGCAATTGCAATGCCTTCACTGGCAAAAAGAATAGCGATTCCCGTTGCAGTCGCTGAAATTCTTTTTGGATTTATGATTGGAGCATCTGGATTTGATCTCGCCGGTGATCCCAACAATCCCTTTATTCGATTTTTATCTGATCTTGGTTTTGCTTTTTTTCTATTTCTCGCGGGATTAGAAATTGATTTTTTGGATATTGAAAATCGACTACGAGAGCTAATTCTCCCCTTTGTTCTATCTACGCTTGCTTTTGGCCTATCGATGGAAATTGCCAATCTTCTTCAGCTTGGAATTTGGGTTGGGCTGGCTCTTGGAGCCACATCTGTTCCATTATTATTAGCTGTTGTTAGAGAAATGAAGCTGAATGATTCCCCTCTTGGTAAGCAAATGATTTCCATTGCAGCTATGGGTGAATTGGTAACAATTTTCCTCCTTTCAGCTGTTGAGATCCAAGCGGTTTCAGATGGAGATCCAAAGAAGATGCTATTTGGATTCTTTCTATTAGCATCCTTGGTTTTTATCGCGATTGTTGGTGCATCGTTACTCCGGATATTAAACTGGTGGCGCCCAACACTATTTAAGCAGATGACTCGACATGATGATCCATCAGAATTTGGTATTAGAGTTGGCTTTGCAATGATGTTCACTTTCATCGGCCTCTCAATTTTGGCCAAAGTAGAACCATTTTTAGGAGCGTTTGTTGCAGGAGCCATTCTGGCCTTTGTAATTCGAGATAAAGGAGCATTAGAGCATAAACTAGCTTCAATGGCATATGGTTTCTTTGTGCCCATCTTCTTCATTCACGTAGGAATGCGTCTTGAAATTACATTAGAGCTGCTCACTCACAATTTTGCTGAAATCCTTCTTCTGGTCGGAATAATGTTCATCGCAAAATTCATTCCAAGCTTATTACTGATTTTCAGAAAGATGACCTTTAAACAAATTACGGCAACCTGCTCCCTATTGGCAGCGCCTCTAACTCTTGTTATCGCAATTATGGAGCTTGGATTACATAATGGTGCAGTCACTCAAGATATGTCAGCAAAAGTAATTACAGCTGGAATCTTAGCATCCTTGATATTTCCTTCAATCGCTCGTACATTTCTAAAAGGCTCCCTTCCATCAAAATCAGAAAAGGTATTCGTAGAAGAAGCGCATCATTAAAGATTTCTCCAGCGGTGTAAAGCCTGATGAAAATGATAGCTACCGATTTCTTCTTGATGAAAAGACTGAGATCTATCGTTTGTGAATTTTGCTCTTTGATAATTTTGCGCACATTCGGTAGCTGTTTTTTCTCCAATCATTGTTGAATCATCTGTTAAAAATACAATAATCAGTGTAATATCCTCTTTTTCTGCGATAGATTTTACCTTTTGTAGTTCTTCTTGAATAGCCCTTTTCATTCGATTTCTGGGTAATTCCTCGGTATTTTGATTTGCCATCCCAAAGAGTCCAAGACGACAAATATAACAATTACGCATAACTGGAAGCTGCCAACGAGTTTCCGGAGAGAACATACACGTATTGGGCGGAAGATCAAAATCATTAGCTAAAATATTGATCAAGACCACATCTGGCTTCAAGGATTTTAAACGAGCTAACTCAGCTGAAAATTGGAAAAAATCTCTCCCGGGAACACCAAAATTCCAAATATCAAGCTCTGGTATTTGGACCTGTATCTGCGCTGGTAAGGAATCTTGTTGATCAACTCCTTGACCATACGTAAAGGAATCTCCCAACATAAACACCTGTTTTTTATTATTTTTACTTAACCTATCTTCTCTAGATCCAAAGAAATTAGATTCCATGACTGAATGTGGAACCTTTCCCCACCACCCAGTGTAGCTCAGCTCTCGATTTTTTCCCAGCACGAAACAAAGAGATGGATCATCTACAACCTCAACCAGAGATGATTGGACAAAATTACCCAGAAAAAATCGTAATCCTCCCTCTGTTCCTCCAAGCAAAATTGTAAGTAGAAGAACAATCTTCTTCAGGGTTGATCGCATGTTGTATATCCAAGAAGCATCAATCTCTTACATTCTTCATCGGAAATCTTACGTTTCTGTGGTGCTTCGACTTGCCACTGTTTCATCTCTTTTATCAGCGTCGTATAGCTATTTTCTTTTGGCTTAAGCTTTGATGGAATATCTGCAAGGGAAGTAGTTTCAAAGGGATCCTTTCCCAAGTTATACACCAAATTGGCTTTTGTCTGCTTAATCCACTTCCATTGATTGGTCCGAACCGCAAGCTGTGGATTCGGCATCCATGGATCTGTGATAGAATAGACAACTTCTTGCCCATTCCCTTCATTTTTCAATAATCCCACCTTTGATTTCCCTTGCATTCGTTTGTCTTTGGGAAGATTTGCTAGATCCAATACAGTCGGCAATAGATCAATTAATCCAACCTGTTCTGGAATCTGGCTCGCTTCAGAGTGAGATATTAGAAGAGGAACATGGGTAATTTCATCCCAAAGCCCTCCTCGATGATTGAAATAATAGTCATGAGAAAATGATTCTCCGTGGTCAGAGGTCACCACAATAAGAGTATCCTCATCAGCCAGCTTCAAAATCGGTGCAATTTTTGCATCCAATTCTGTAATCTCAGCATCATAAAGAGCCAAAATATGCTCAATATCTCGCTGAGAAGGTGTTTTAGCACCATCTCGATAGGGTCTGAGAATGGCATCAGAACCATCAATCTTTCCCTTATAGTCCGGATCATAAAGATTTACCTTCGGAGTATATGGAAAATGAGCATCAAAATAGTGTACAAATACAAAATAAGGATCTTTTTGCTTTTCAATCCATTCGATTGCGTTCTCTGTCACCTCATGCCCGTCTCTTGACATGTCCTCAATTTTAAAGGTAAATTTATCATCATAAACATCAAAACCTCTGGAAAAACCACTTGCCTGATCGGTCATGGTTACCCCTCCAATAAATGCCGCAGTAGCATACCCCTGAGATTTTGCAATCTCAGACAAGGTTGGTCCTGTATATATAGATCCTCCATTGGCTGGTACATTTCCATGTACCTCTGGCAACACTCCCGTCATCATTGACCAATGAGATAAAGACGTCTCTGGAAAATGAGATATCGCTTTTTGAAACAGAATCGCTGACGTGGAAAACTCTTTGAGGTTAGGCGTTTTTGCTCTTCCTCCATACACCTCCATTCTAAGTGCTTGAACGGTATCCAATGAGACTAAAATAATATTTTTTTGCTCTCCTGAAACCTCTGAAACCCATTGATATGTTGGCGTTGCTTTAAAAGCCTTTTGAATTCGCTGTCCCCCTCCTGGAGGTCCTTGATTTGGAAATGGTGCATTGGGGATAAATTCTTTTTTTTGAGGCTTCACATTTGCCCGAGAAGAATCCTCCTGCTTTACATTCTTTTGAGGCTCTAGATCTTTTATTACTTCCGTATTTTCTTGACATCCTAAGAGTAGTAATAAAAAGCTCATTTCACCTCCAGCGAAGAATAATACACCTCATTATACCCACGCACGCCTTGGTTCCAAACGACATGAAAGCGCCCCTCAGAATCCACTGATAACGAGGCTAAACCAGGTTTCCCCCAATCAATATCCGCGATTTTCTTTGGCTTTGACCAGCCCTCGCCTTTATTCGTCGAGTACACCATCTCCGCATCTGATCCTTTATCCCAGCCCCAAATCAAACATAGAACACCATCTTTGTTAATTTCAATCTCCGGATCAAAATGAAAACCACCATATCCTGTAGAAGGCTCCTCAACATTAGACCATTTTCCCGTTTTTCGATTATGATTTCGAACATAAATATGCTTTGGTTGGCCTGCTTCTTTGTGGAACCAAGTTACAATATCCAAGTCATCTGTAAATGCAAAATGGGGCCTTTCTCCTGGTTTTCCATTTTCAGTGATGTTCTGAAGCTCTCCAAATTTGCCATCTTTTCCTTCCACAAAATACAACGTAGTTGCAGCACCACCGGTTCCAATATCAAATCCTGCAACAACGGAACCATCAGGTCTGCGCTCTACATTTGTATGCCAAGCATCCGCTGAGCCATCAGAGAAGCTATTAATTTTGGACCAAGCACCATCTTTATACCAGCGCCATTTTGCCTGAAATCGGTACTGCTCTCCAAGCTGTTTTCCAATAAAAACATAGGCTAGCTCATCTGCATTTCCATCAGACACATGTCCAGAACCAATCTCTCCACCATCATCAGGAGTAAGAGCTTCTGGCTCTGTCCAGCCTCCATTACGTTTGTCATACACTGTTAAAAAACCGCGAGAACGAAAATCTGGCAGAGCATGATCGTAGACAACTACAATCGTGCCATCTTCTCTTGCAATGATATCGGGCCCCCAGTTTCGTTCAGAAGTATGCCCTAAGGGACTTGCAACTGACCAGTTTTTACGATCGGTTGACATTCGATGATGAATGATATCTCCGGCATCCTTTCGTTGATAATACACAACATGGATCGTATCCTCAGAAGACACTACGACCTGCGGACGATACCCACCTTCTGGTTTCCCCGTAAGCTGAACAACATCTGTCCAATCTCCCTTTTGGTCAATTGCAGGGCCTTCCGGAGCTTTCCAATCATGAAACGGTGGAAAACCCGATGGGTCTTGGAATGCTCCTCCAGAGCCATTTGCTACATTTTTAGGACCATTTGGTCCGCCTTTTGGTCCGCCACCTTTTGCGTTTGGAATATTAGGACCTATCTGCTTCGATGGCCCACCCTGTCCTTTTGGATTTATTTCTGGTTTCGCTTCCTCAACGATTGCCGATGGCTCAGATGTTTTCGTCTTATCCTCAATATCTGATGTACAAGCAAGAATTAACCACAGCATAATATTCTCCAATGAATCATATAAATACGCTCTAGACTATAACACAGATTATTCGTTTTTCTACCGCTGTTAATGTAAGCGAGAGACAACCAAAAAATCCTCTCAAATAATTACAATCCCCCCTTAAGAATGAGCTGTAAATAGTATAGCTTGCTAGCAGTATTTAGAGACTTAAAAACTTATCCCACCTGCGGCCAAGACTCATCTACAACATCTCGTAGATCCCAAGGAGCTGGTTTTTGAAACCAAGATCCGTTGGCATAATCAGCAAAGCATACGGATCCCAATTCTAAGCTTCGCCATATTCCCTCGATCGAAGTGTCAAACTGACCTAATATACGAATATTCCGCTGTTTTCCATCAATTTCTAAAATCTGAATGGAGGGCTGAGAATCTCCTGGATGCCACCCCAAGCTTACCCTTGCCTCCTTACCCAGCCCCAATCTAACTGCTCGAAGTGCAAGATATCGAGCAAACAAGCCACCAACCCGATCAATCTTATGAGGATCCTTGCCTGACCAGGCTCCCCCTCCAATTGGTACGGTAGGTCCATAGGCATCCATAACCAATTTTTTTCCGGAAAGACCATTATCTCCCCAAGGTCCCCCAACAGCGAAATCTCCTCCTCCATTGACGATAATCTTCTCAAAATTAGAAAAATCAAGTTTCTCTGAGACCTCAAACGCTAACTCAAAAAGCTCTCTTCTATCTATTTCCTGATGATGATGAAGAGAAAAAGATATTTGAGAGATTTCATCACCACAGCAGGTAACAATAACCTTGCCATCTGGTCCTAACCCCTTTTTTTCTCGTAACTCTGCAATATGCTGACCAGCCAAATATGCTAATCGATGAGCTCGTGGAAGATATCGATCCTCTCTATTTCCTCCAGCGAAACCGACACAGATTGCCTGATCATCTGAGATGCCTCTTAGATAACGGAGCTCATCGTTCAATTTCTCCAAACGTAGATCTAACTCTACCTTCAAATTATCTGGATCAAGCCATTCTCGAGTGTAACCTGAATTCAAGAAAACAGAGCGAACGATAGATACGATTTCCTTCTCATTCATGACAGGACTCGTGGTTATACAGCCGGTTACGAGAACAATTTCTTGATGTAAAGCGACCTCCACCCCAACAAGTGATCGCGGATCTCTGGCACAAGCCTCATCAACGAGACGATCAGCTATTCGATCACAAAGTTTATCGGGATGACCTGCTAATACAAATTCGGCTATGGAAAACATATGTCTTTCCTCCTTAAAATAATTGATGAAATTTTTTGCTGATGCCTCTTAAATCATCTTTGAAGCCTTCAGGGGTTAATATCGTCTGAATATTGACCTTTTTTTCTAGATTTTGATATTGCTTGGCAGGTTTCCCTACGTATCCATCAGTAAGGATCACAACAGCTGAGAACCTATGTTCTTCAATATGAGCAAAAATACAATTTGATGATGTACCACCAGTCGTCGATATCTTTCCTTCTTTTAATTTTTCAATCGACCAAGGAACAATCTTCGTCGAGAAGAGATAAATATCCGTATCAATCTCTTTTTGACAAGAGAGAACGGCTGCAATCACAGCTTTGCGAAAAGAGTTCATTGATCCAGAAACATCAATATACAAAGAGACCCTTTCTCTTGTTCTCTTGATCTTAGGTAAAGCCTCTTGATAAATAGGAATAATTCCCCCAACCCAGAGTTGCGCAAACCCCCTTCGATCTCGCGATGGCTGAAACTGATGCATTACTTGAATATCATAACTTCGATGAATTCCCTTCTGAATACCACTGACTTGAGCTGCTTCATGAATCGCTCTTAGAATGATACGATTGGGAGCTGTATGCTTCGGAACATCAATATACATATCCTCAAGAATATCCTGTAACGATCGTCCTCTAATGGGTTGCTTTGGCTGCGGCCATTTCTCAACAACCGCTCGAATTAAATCAAATATTTCAGGATCATCTTCATACTCCCAGCCTCTGGTATCATCATTGTGATCTCCAAGTAGCTTATCTTCTATCTCTTGCTCTCCAGCTCGAGTCAATCCTCCCAACAAACCTATATTTTTAGCGATTTCTTGATCAATTTGCGTGATTAATTGAAAAACTTCTAAGAATGTTCCTTGATTAGAATAATACAAGGTTTGAATCAATCGGCGAATTTTTGCCGGCATATCTTCTGGATACCTTGGCTTTTCCGGAAAACCCTCAGGAGGTCTCAGCAAACAAAGAGGATACACATTCTGAGAGTAAGACTCTCGAAACAAGGCTGTCCATTCAGGTTCGGAAAGAATGCGGCACAGCATCGCATTAATGATTGCATCAAAAGCAATATTATGCTGAATACTAATCCGCTTAAATAAACGGGTATGTCCAAGGAGAACATGATGAAGCTCATGCATGATTAGCATGAACAATTTTTGATCAGTATCACATTGATTTTTAACAAATTTTGGATTAACAACAATCCTAGGATTTCCTCCAATAGGAACACAAGCTGTCTTGATATCCTCTGATTCCTCAATATTCATAAGACCCAGCATGGTCTCCAATCCATATGGCATCGCAATCACCATATTTCGAATTCTTTTGGTGATTTCACTCATCTCTATTCTCCTCCTAGTGTTTGCTCTATTAAGAGAATCTTCTGGATAAAATCAGGATCGAGGATAGTTACCCTACAGTTTAGACGAGTATAGCTTAGCTCTGGAACTCTTCTAGCTAAGAACAAGCTGCCGATCGTTCTAGATAGTATGCTGATTGATAATAGTGGATGTACTGCTCGCCCTGCTTTTCGCTTTATAATTGGAAAGGCATACGGCGGCTGGAGTTCTAGAAAATAATGATCAGATTGAGCCTGTATCTCCTGCAGTGAATTCAAACCTGTAATATCACATAAATCTTTCTCCCAAGTATTCTTCTGTATAGCTGGGAGAAAAAAAGATACACTTTCTGTGTATCCTCTTTCTTTTCGATGAGGAGCAATCACCACCTGTGATCGAGGTGGCGCACTCATATTTTGTAGCAATGAATGAGACTCAAGCATGCTTCCTCCATTCTACAGAATGAAGGATCTGAGCAATCTCTCTTGCTCTACTCAATAAAACCAATGGATCATCATCCAGCTCTCTCTTAAATGCTGTCCAGAGAATATCCTCAATCCAAGCCTCTTCATCTCCCAAAGAGGCACATATCTTATTGATTTCTTGACTCGCTTTATATCGATTTGATCGAGTTAATACCAGATCATTATGCTTAAATAAGGATTCTATATCAGCTAGATCTGTTGCAAGAGTTTCTAAAACGATTGCCGATACTTCTGGAAAATTTTCTACCAAACCAGGAAAAAGTCTTGAAGATAATATAAGACGCTCTGCAGCTGATATCGCCGCGATGGAATCCATAACTGTAGCTGTAATCAACTCATCATTCAAGGAGGGCAATGCGAGAGCGATCCGCTGGATGGGATCTTCCTCTTCCAACAGGAGTCGCTTCAATGAATTTGCCCCAAAATCTTTAAATTTCCAAGCTCCTTTAAATATTCTCGCAATGCTTTCTTTTGAGATTTTTTGCTCTGTGCGCTGGGGCAGAGAATAGAGTAATGCACGATATGCCGCAACCTCAATAGTATCGAATAATCCCGTAGAAATTAACGATAATATATTCTCAAACAGCATTCTTGTTCGACGTAGAGATATATCCAATCCTGAGCGTTTTAAAAGCACAAAAACGGAGGACACAAACTCAGATATTTCTGCCCCATAGACCTCTCTGACAAGCTGTAATCGACCTTTTGTTTGCTTAATTAGCTTCTGAAGATCATCCCCTGCATCTATAGCTCTTTTAATTCCATAAATTACTCGCAATCGATCTTCTGAATTGAGATTCTGTGGTACCGGTAAAATCCAAGCAAAACGATCGGCAAACGCACGATCTAACGCCTGAGCACCGAGATAAGAATCTGGATCATCTTCAGAGGGAGGCGGATTCATGGCTGACCAGCAAAACCTCAATTTTTTTAGTGTTCTTCCCTGTAATTTACGCTCATGAACCAATGGAAACAGACGATTCTGCATATCGGGACGACAACGAGATATCTCATCAATGAATATCGCCTCAGCATTCCATGCATCCAAAGAAGAGCGTAAATATTTGACTCTATCTCCGTCGGGTGCAGGAAAACCAATCAGATCATCAAAATTTAAAATGCTTGCATTATAATGTCGAAATTCCAAATCTAGTACGTCGGCTAGATTCTCCAGCAACATTGATTTTGCTGTACCATGAGCACCAATCAAGAGTAACGTACTCTCCGTAGCTAAAGATGCAATTATCTGAGGAGCCAGATGATTCCATCCAATCACCCCTAATTTCTCAAGTATTTTAGTCATGTTTTCTCCTTCAAATTGAAGGAGGTGTCCTTAAACAGAAACACCTCCCGAAGGAGGCTGAAACAATGATGAGAATATCTCACCATTTCGCTTTAGCCTCTTGTTTAATGTGGTAGCAAGTTGAAATTAAATCACCACAATCGAATCCAGTCTAGCATGTAGATAGACAAATTGCCTACCAAAATTTGACCGAGATTTATTTCTGATCTAAAAAAGTTGAATCGTTCAGCCATTTATCATCTGGATAATACTGAAAAATCATCGTTCCTCCTTTAATCGTCGCTATCAATTCCTCAGAAATATCTGGATCAATCGCTGGACACCCCCAAGATCTTCCCATCTTCGTTCCTTCAGAGACATCAGCATATTTCGCAGGATGCATAACTATTGCTCTTTGTCTCGCATTATCATTGAAACCCTTCTCCAAGCCATCTAGCTTGAGAGCAGTTCCTCCAAATTTAGTGGAATAATAGGTCTCAGCGGTCTTGAATACCCCTAGGCTTGTTTTTCTGGATCCATCTTTATTCGAAAAACCGTTCCGATCAACCGTTCCATCATGATTGATATCAGTATTTCTTCCATGAGTTACTTGCTCATGAAACAAAAGTTCTCCCGTCTCAATATTGATTACCCAAAGACGCTTCTTTCTCGAAGAAAGCTCAAAATCGATCACTGTGATGATCTCTGAGCTAAGTTCTCCTTTCTCCTGAGCGTTTTTGACCGCCAGCAGCGCTTTTTCTAGTACTTCTTTTCGCAAACCTTCCTGAGCAAAACTATTCGGTTCAATTGGAACCGTAACAGGATCGCTCGCCCAAGAATGATTACAAGCGATAAGAAGAGGAATCAAAGCAAATCGCTTCAACTTCCACATGCTTTCCTCCATTTCTAAGATCTGACAAGACCAACGAAGGAGCTACATTCATTGAGACAAAACTAAGAAGTTTTTAATTCTGAAATCAATACTAACTTCAGAATCAAAAACTTGCTTATGAGATTTTTAATATCTGCGACGCTGAGGTCTCTTCTCTCTTGGTCTAGCCTCATTGATTCTTAGACTTCGTCCTGAATGCTCAGTTCCATTCAGTCCAGCAATTGCCTCTTCTCCAGCTTCTTTGCTTTCCATTTCCACGAAACCAAAACCTTTCGAGCGACCACTATCTCTATCCATGATAATCTTTGCACTCTGTACTGTCCCAAATTGCTCAAATAGTTCTTTTAAATCCTGATCTGTGAGTCGATAGGATATATTTCCTACATAAATATTCATTATTTTTCTTCTTCTCTTGTTTTATTACTGTAACCAATAATTTTTTAGTGATAGGTCTTATACCAATACATTTGATATTTTAAGCTGACAAATACACACAACCTCTACCGAAAAGAAGTTAAGGGTACTAATCATCCTAACATTTTCACAATAACCACTTTTCTGGTTTTCACCCACAATTCCTCTAATAATTGTTATAATACGAACTAATAATGTTTTTTTTACTTACTATAATTCCCGTTATTTTTGCTCAAGATCCGAAGATATCTATCCCAGGATCCACTTTTGATCGTGGCTCCGGAGTGGCTCCGGATGAATCTCCAAAACACAAAGTTTCTCTCTCTGCATATCAGCTTGATACAACGGAGGTAACGATCTCTCAATTCGAAGCATTTGTAAAAACGGGCTGGTCTGAAGATGCAAATTGGTCAAGTGAAGGACTAGAGTGGCGCACTGACAACCCGAATGGAGCTGGAGAAGAAAATAGGCGCGCTGGGCGAAATTCAAAGCATCCTGTCGTCGCTGTAACGTGGTATGAAGCAGAGGCTTATTGTAGATGGGCGGGGGGACGCTTACCTACAGAAGCAGAATGGGAAAGAGCCGCTTGTAATGGACAAGAAGACGGGCGGTTTGCTTGGGGTGATGATGAGATGGTCGATGCTGTTTGGTATTCTTCTGGTAAATATGGTCATCTCCAAAAAGTTTTAACAAAAGAATCAGCTGATTCTCCGCCAGAACAACTAACTAAAGATGGACTTTATCATACTACTGGTAACGTCTGGGAGTGGACCGCGGATTGGTATGATGCTCGATATTATCAAAAACAAGAATCGCAAAACCCAACAGGAGCAGAATCTGGAACTTGGAAGACGTTAAGAGGTGGATCGTTTATGAATCTCCCATCTTATTGTACCTGTACCCATAGAGAACCTGCTCGTCCAGATCGCGTTGCATATACAACTGGTTTTCGCTGCGCCTATGATGGAGGAAAATAATGTTTTTATTTATCCTTGCCTGTTCTGGTACGAATGGAAAGCAGGAGTTTGTGGAAACAACCGAAACAACTGAGATAAAAGAAGTCAACGACAGCTCCAAAAAATCAGACATCAAAGCACCGGTCGTAATCGACAATATAGTTCAAGACGATGATATGGTTCAGCTTCCAGATGGTTATGTTCTGCTCGGTCCTAGAAAGGTAGCACCAGTAGAAGGCTATCAGATGCCACAAACTTCGGGTATAACTCCAAATAATGGCGAAGGAGCTAACCAACGCGATGCTGGAGGCCCTCCTATACCTTCCAATCCTCAAAATGGTAGCCCCACTGCAAAAGGAAAAAAGATCCTCCATCCCAATATTCCCAACCAGCAGAATCAAGGCTCTGGCTCATCTTTTCCTCAGCATAAACCTCAATATTCACTGGAGAAGAAAGGTGTTGGACATATGCGACCTGGTTCTGGCATGCCTTCAGCTCCCCCCAACATGCCTGGTTCTCAGGCGAAGATGATTGGAGAAGAAGAGCGATGGACAGCAAATCCTTCCAATGCAATGAAACCCAAAAAGGTTTTGGTTTCTTCCTTTTGGATTGATATTAACGAAGTTTCTAGAAAAGAATATAAAAAATTTCTCGACGCAACAGGTTACCGCCCTCCTTTTGTTTCAGAAGAATGGGCTATGGACGGTTGGAATTGGATTGGAACGGACTATCCAGAAGGAACTGGAGATCATCCAGTCGTTATGGTTTCTTGGTATGATGCGCAAGAATATTGTGCTTGGAAAGGAGGACGTCTTCCCACAGAGGCAGAATGGCAATTGGCTGCACTAGGAGATCTCGAAAATGGGTACTCCTATCCTTGGGGAAAAGAATACCAGCATGATATTCACAATCACGGACAAATTGAATCTCCAAATTTCGATGACTCTGATGGCTACTCCACAACGTCTCCTGTTGGTGCGTTTCCCAAAGGCTCGACTCCTTTTGGAGTTCAGGATATTTTTGGAAATGCCTGGGAGTTCACCGCAGATGCTCGTCGAGCCACTTGGAAATTTTATAACGATGCTGAGGGTGATTCCCTTAAAAATACCATGGCACCTGCTCCTTCTCTTTATGTTGCCGTACGTGGAGGCTCATATTTCTTTGATCTTCGACCGTTTCCTGGTGGAGAACGAAATGAGTTTCTAACCGAGGTACGCCGTAAAACAGCCGGGTTTCGCTGTGCGAAGTAGAAAGATACTCGGAAGACTTGGACTACTTCTAGGAGGAACATTCATCGGAATTCTAGCCGCAGAAGGTCTAGCAAGAACGATTGCTCCTCATCAATCAGCCGACTTACTATTTAATTCTTCTGACGCTTCTCCTATGAATCTCTATGTTATTGACAAGGAAACGCGCGTTCGACCCAATGCAAATTTAGATACAACGATTGAATCTCTTGATTATACTGTTCGACTTCGAACCAATTCTCTTGGATTACGCGGTCCCAAAATAGCTACCGTTTCTTCTGAACAGTGGGTTGCCTTAGGGGATTCATTCACAATGTCTGTTCAGGTTAATGAAGAAGATACTTTTGCTGGGATCTTAGGAAATCAAAAAGGTGTGCATGTGTGGAATGGTGGCGTAGATGGCTTCTCCACTTGGCAAGCAACCATGAGATTAAAGCAAATCACAAAAGAACTTCCCATTAAAAGAGCGATCCTCACCTTCTTTACTGGAAATGATTTTCAAGACAATGAGCGCTTTCCTGCAAGTGCGAGAATGAGACTCCCGGGAGAAGATGGCTCCCCTATTCCTAGACCATATGTTGGTGCAGGAGAGCTATTCTTCCTGCGTCATTCTTTTCTGTATGCACACTATCGCATCTGGAATAAGCAACGACAAGTACAATCTGGCAAAGATATGTCTAGAGGAAATTGGGCTGACGAGCTTCAAATATTTAGTCCCGCTGGAGAGAAAAGACTTGAACGGTTGGAGCGAGGAACAAGCTATGCCCTACAAGATTTTAAAAAAACCTGCCAGCAATTAAAAATTGAACCGATGGTGGCAATTGCTCCTCCAGCATTTGTCATTGATCAGGCTCGAGCCAAACCTACCTTTGATCTCGTCGGCCTAGATTCAACAAATTTAAAGCTCAATGCTCCACAAGAAAAAATTAAACAAATTCTGGAAAAACTTCGTATTCCGTATTGTGATTTATCAGCTGCACTACAGGCTGGGGATTCTCCTTATCTTGTTTTTGATGGTCACTGGAGTAAAGAAGGACACCAGATCGTAGCCTCCACACTTTCACAATGTTTGGAGAAACAATAATGTTCACTATTCTCCTTTATCTCTGCTGTACCACTCCGGAAACCACTCCGGAGATACAACCAGAGCCCACGACTACAAAGACAAAAATGTCCACGTCGACCCAACAAAAAAGACCGGTCGAGAATCTAGATCAGGGGCAGAAACATCCACCTCTTCCTGCTGATAATCCAATCTGGGAGTGGGATGCCAAAGCATTTGTACCTGATCATGGTTGGTTTGGAGAGCACAATTGGACAGGGGTTCGCATGCGCGTAATGGGACATCTTGCCATGGGATATCGAGAACTCGCTCGTTCATATATAGAACAGCAACAGTGGGACAAGGGACTGCAAGAATATCAAAAACTAGAGCGCTATCTTAAAGAGGCTGATTTTGAGAAAGCCAAATTTGCCAAAGAGATTCAAAAAGCGCTATTGGATGCGACCAAAAGAGATATCGCTCTCATACAAGCACTCCAGCAAAAATCGATTCCATTACCAAAGACGACTGGATTTGCAGATCTACGACGTCGTTATTATGAGATTGCGCACACAAAGGAAGAGGATACTTCCAAAATTATCGAGCTTCAAAAGGACCTAGAAACCTACACTAAACTCCGCGAAGATTTGGATATCGCCGCGTTTGAAAATTTCACCGATCGACATAAACTGCGCTCCAGATTGTTTGAAGCCTATGCTGATACCATCGATCCTCTGGCAAATGCTGATCTTCGCTGGGGATATTGGAGAGCCGAGGAAATTCAACGTCAAGCATTCGCTCTTGGTCTTGCATTAGAGCAGCTGGGGGGAGAAAGCTGGCAAAATAAACTCGCTGGATGGAATTATACTCCTCCCACGTTCGAAGAGACCTCTCCTCTGTTATACCCATCTCTAATATCTAAAAATCTCAGTGATGCCTATTCTACGCACAAAGCATCTGCGGCGGAATTTGGACGTCTGCCTACAGGTGATTCTCTTATCGATGTTGGAGGACAGCCCGGCCCCTTTGGAATTGGCTCTCTCATGAAACTCGACTATAAAGATCCAGAGCACTCCATCTGGCTTACAAAACAAGCGGCTCTCATCGTTTCAGCTATTCCTGAAGATCCGAAAAAGGCCAAAGAATATTGTTTCCAATCAATGAAACATCTGGATTCTTACTCGTATGGCTCTCGCTTCTATAATGTCAAACAGATGAGAAATGCTTGTACGCGACAGCTTGCACGTGCTGGACATTTTGAAGAAGCCCAAGAGATATTTCAAACTTCTTTTCCACTTCATCATCAGGATTGGGCTTGTCCCAATAGAGAAGGACTACTGCTGACTATCTCTGGCAGACTTTATCTACAGTCCGGTCAAATTCAGAAGGGACAAGAAACATTAGAGAATGCTATCCAGTCAGGCTATAATTTTCTAGAAAATGTTACCCAAGCAGAAGCTGGAAAACTCAGAGAACCTAGACCACCTCGAATTAACATCACTCCTCCAGGGAAACCCAATACAAATCGCCGCAATCCTTCAAACGTGATGTCGAAATAGGAAGTTCTCTTGCTCTTTTCTCTACAAACACAGAAGTAAATCCAATCTTAATTAGCTGTTTTTCATCCCACTCACGTTCAGTGAGAGAAAAACCAGCGCCTCGGATATCTCCTAGGGCTCGTTTCTCTAAAAGTCTCCAAGAAGCAATACCAATTTGAACGGATGGCTTCTCATGTTGTATTTGAAGTAATCGTGAAGTTCCCAGTTCTCCGTTACGTCCATCTTCTGGCCAAATCAAAACGCCTGCTCCACCTTCAATATGACAAGAAAGACTAGGCATGGAGGTGTTTGGTGGCTTTAAGCTGAGGCCTCCAAATAATACTGCATCAATCAGAAGGATGATAACCATAACAATCCCCAAACGAGAGCTTCTTTGGGAAATCTTCCATACTCCATACGCGGCGCAAACAGAAAAACAGGTAATCGTAACAACAAGGAATCGAGTTGGCTGCGTTAATGGACGTGATATTGCATCCATTAAACCATTTAAAAATAGAAACGGCAGTGCCAAGGTTCCTTGGATCGACCCCAAAGAAACAACTAAACAAATCACGCCAAGTGCGAAAAACCATCTAATCTTTTTCGCTCGTAATCCCCAAGCAGTAAAGAGAATTACTGTTAGTCCAAGATAACGACCACCTTTTGCTAAGATGGCATCTTGTGTTGAGGTTGTCCAAGAAACATCCGAGGGAAAAAAAATCTCCCAATATTTTAATCTAGCCCAAGGTAGATCGACTATCTTCCATGTATATCCAAATAGATTAACCGTTTGTCCTGCCACTTCTCTCGGATAATTAGGATTTGCTGAGGCGCCATATGCGGCTGCAACAGAGAGAATTCCTATCGATGTTAGCACTAGAGTTCCCAGTAGTTTCCAACGCCTATCCTTAAGTCGTAACGCCAAAAGGAATAGCACTCCTGGAAGTACAGGCGCCACATATGGGTTTTCCATTGCCATCCAAACAGCTGAAAAACAGGCCAAAGCATACCATTTCAAACGATCTTCGCGTACAGCAAGTAGCATTGCTCCAATTCCAATTGGAATTCCGATCGCAATCACAGCCACTAATGATGCCTCTCCAATGCCAAAGATCATAAAACGAGCTGTCAGTACTGCCAAACCAGCAACCCAATGCCAAGGTTCCTCTATCCCAGTAATTTTAGCTAACCAAGCGGTTGCCCAAGCAAATCCTCCGACTTGAATCCAGCAAACAATAGCCATCGCGCGTCCAATACCAAGTAGAGGCTCTAATACTCCCCAAAGAATTGCCGAAGATGGTGCTAACACTATTCCCATTGCACCATATGGAAAATTGACCAAGTTCGTTTCAGAACCAAATACAGCACCAACTCCTTCCTTCTGAAGCCACCACATTCCCCATAGGGTAGAAACAACATCTGGTCCGGCACCAACAATTTCATTAGAAATTAAGCCATCGCGAAATGGAATAGCCGCTAAAACCCATAGTAAAACTAATATTATATAGTTCTTTTTTTTAGTCATCTTTCTGAGTTCTACTCATCCTTTGGGGGCTGTTCTGCTTCATTTATCGGAGGGTTTTGAGCTGCATTCTCCGGTTTTACACCTTCCTTATTCTCTCCCAAAGGCATAATTTGTCCTGGAGCAGGATTATTTCCAGCAGCATTTTCCTGATTAACAGGCGTTGCTACCATATCACCTGGCATCGCACCTTCTCCAACTTCTTCTGGAAGAGGTGGTGTTGGGATTACTCCCAAACCCTCAATTGGATCTTTTTTGGGAAAAACACCAACCATAAGAGAAATATTTTCAACAACTCCATCTGCAAAGACCGCTCCTTCCTCTCTCATTCCCATTCTTTCACCTTGTGACGGAATGCTATCAGAATTAGAATCATCAACGACCTGAAGAATCACTGGTGCTTGATCCGGAACCTGCATCGAAAAATTTCCTGCTTTTTTTAAGACTACCTGTGTAATTAATTGCATCCCCTCATTTGTTTGAACACTGGGATCTTCTGGAGGTGGTGGTAGCGCACGAACCAATAATTGGCCTGTACAATCAATGCAATTTGCCAATCCTCGAATGGTTGCCCCTTCAATTAATTCCTTCTGAGTATAGCGCGGCTGAATCTCAGATTCAGGCAAATCAGCTGCAAAAGTACCCATGGAGGGAGGGGCTCCCTCTGAGTTCTCAGTAGATTGATCCGAAGGCATCGTATTACTTGGTGCTCCTGCTTGAAATGTTGGCGCTTCAGCTTGTGTTGCCTGTGTTGAAGAATTGTCAATTGTTCGATCAGAAAAATCGACTGGCTCAGGACACCCCAACAAAAACAAAGAGACTAACATTCTTCCTCCTTAAATTTCTGAATCTATTCTACTCATTTTCTGCAAAAACATCAGCATGTTGCTTAAACCGCTGTTGAATTTCTTCAGTTACCTCTTTTGAGATAGTAGTAAATCGTACATCGTCCCGTATTTTTTCCAGTGTTTTATATAAGGATACATCCCAAATTTTTGGCTGAGAAACTGCTTGTGCTTTATTCCAATATTCATCGATCTGTTCTGCTGTATTCGCAGGATGTAATATTTGAAAGATCCACCACCAATATTGAACATGAACAAACGAACGATCTAATTGCTGAATTTCCATTTGCCATAATTTTTTCTTTGGTGCGGAAAGAGCAATTGCTACTCGATATCGGATCGTCGCCACACGTCTTCGGTCTCTCTTTTGACGAAGCTGATAAAAATAAACCAATCGTCGTTGTAACTGTCTCGCCTTAGTCCATTCTTCATCCAAGAAATAAATCCAACCAAGATTCTCTAAACTCTGAGACTCTAGATCCGCATCACCACAAGAAACAGCTAAGGCTCTGGATGTTTGAAGACGAACCGTTGCTTCTTTTCTTCGTCCCTGACTCAAAAGTAAAAGTCCTGCCGAATAGGTAGCATAAGCCATGTGATGTACATCAGAATTATTTTGTGTTATCTTCCAAAACTGATCAATTTGGTGCGCTAATCCATCTGTCCATCCCAATCGAAGGCGCAACTCAATTAATCTAGCTTGAGATTCAGCCCAGTCTAAAGAATCCTTAGAGGAAAGATTCATAGCCTGAGAAAATCGGTCGACAGAAGCCTCCATCTTATTCAACAGAAATAAGAGATAGCCTTGTCGCATAAATGCACGTGCTAATCCTTTTAAATCTCGAGCCTCCGAAAAAATCTTCTGAGCTGATTGTAATTCCTTATTTGCTTCGACCCAATTCTTCATATGAACTAAAAACTCGGATCGCAATACAGACAGTCTTGCAAGAGCTTGTTGATTCAGATTTTTAAACTGACTCAATTCTTCTAGCTGCTGTTTTGCTTCCATAAACTTGCCTTGCGCCAAGAATACTTCTAGAAGATTAACCTTTGCCTCGATTTGAGCAACCCTTGATCCTGCTTTTAAAGCCGCCGTTTGAATCAAATGGGCGATATCTCGCACCAAAACCCAACGATGTTGTTCGCGTGCATCTCGTATTGCTAGCAATAAATAAGACAAGGCCTTATTCGCGTCACCTGAGTGTAACCAAGCTCTACCAATCCGAAGATCGTAACGAAGCTTCCAGCGTTCAGAAAGATCCATCCAAGCTGTCGCAATTTGCTCTTGAATTGTAGAAAAGGAAATACGATCTGTCAACCAATCAAGCAATCCTTCTTTAATTTCAGGATATGTAAAGTATATATTTCTTTCTTCTTGCCGTAATAAACCAACCTGTAGCAAAGACTGTAAACCACTTGCAGAAACGGCATCTACAATTAATTGCTCTACTGGCTCCGGACAACAAACCATAACGGCTAACGCCTCAAGCGCTTCTGATTTATCTGGAATAGTCGCGAAAACAGTCTCAAAATGTGACCAAAAAAGTTCTCTATCGGCAACAGACAATCCTTCTTTAATTTGGAACATTTGCCGATCGACATTCCAATCCATTCGCTCTTCGTAGGCTAGATATTGAATTAAAAAATCGGCGTAATCAATTCTAGATTGACAAAAGGTAAGTACTTCTGAACGCATCGTTTCTGGGATCAAGCATGCTTGTTCTATATGAGTAATCAAATCATCATCTGATGGTGGCTCAACCTGAACTACGGAAGCCCCCATTTTAGATAATAAGCTAATCTTTTCGCGAAGTTCTACGTTATCCTTTAGTTCTTCCTCATCAATATGAGCAACGATAAACATTGGACGTTTTCCGAAGACCTCTGTTAGCATTGTCTCGCAGATATCGATTCCATCTCCAACATCAACACAAAACTCTGGATGATCAAGAAATAAGGCTACGCCTCCTTTCCACGCTAGATGTTGCAGGTATTGGAATAGATAAACCAAACCGAGACCATCGTCTACAGTTGTTTCATTACTCTCCAGAAAACCACACCATTTTGCAAGAGCACGACTTTCTCGCGACACTGTTTTTTGCGCAACTTGTTTTTCCTTCGCTAACCAACGCTTCAATCTTTGGACAAAAGCTTCTCGTTCTTCAGACCAAGGAGCAAGAAGTTCTTGAACGACTCGACGATAACCAGCATCAAATTGATTATCTTTTTGATACGAAACAATCACAGAATCCATGATTCCTTTACGATATAAATAGCGAGAAAAACGTTTAAAGGAATCGGCAACCTTATTACCTTTTTTGGAAATCAAAAAGGCTACTCTTGTCTCCTCAGTATCAATCACTTCCTTTGCTAAATTCCATAAAACTCCAACCATATCGGAGAAAGGAAATGATGGTGGCTGAAAGCAAAGCAAGGATAATGAAGACCGAGCATGTTCTGTTCGCGGAGAGAAATCCTGCAAAGTACCAACCTTACCCTTACGCCAATTTGGAACGATATCATCAGGTAACAAGAAACCTTGTTTGAGAACCTGCACGGATCGAGGTTTTGACTTCAGATAAAATTTTCGATGTCTTACATTTTTAGGTAACGAATACAACGATTCTTCTAAAAGTGGAATCACCTCTCCTGCTGATTGAAACCGCTGTTTCGGATCCAAAGCAAGACATCCTTCCACAATTTTCGCTAACTCGCCAGAGCGATACTCCAACGATTGTAAAACCTGCTCCAAGATTTTACCCCAAGCATATAAATCAGACCAAGGACCAACCTCAGTTGCGATCTTGCTTCTTTGTTCCGGAGAGTAATATTCTGGTGTTCCCGTAATCTCTTGTCGATTAGAGATCATTTCTGCTCGCGTACGTGCAACTGAAAAATCAGCTAACCAAACCTGTCCTTCATCATTAATTAAGATATTATCGGGCTTGATATCCTGATGAACGACTCCAAAAGAATGAACATGAGCAAGTCCTTCTAATACTTCTAATAGCCATCGAAGTACTTCGTTTGCTGTCGAGCCTTTGAGCATCTTTTGCTCTAAATCACCCTGTCCTGCAAAACCCATAACCATACATAAACGCTCTGAGGATTTCATTTGAGCATCGAGAAGAGGTACGATCCTTTTATGTTGAAGCTGATGCAATAAGATTACTTCTCTTTGCCATCTAGAAGAAAATTTTGCGTGTTTTGCCAAGATTGTATGAGCTACTTTCATCGCTACTTTTTTATTCGTGTAAACATCCGTACCTAAAAAGACAACGGCAGAGGCTCCCTCTCCCTTTTTCTCTTCAATGACATAACGCTCAAAAAATTTCTTCACTCAAACTCTCGTCTTCTATGATTTATGTTCGCCTCTTTACATTTTAGACGATCTTATCTGGAAAAGTACTCGTCAGATTACAAATTCAACAATAAATTTTCAATTCTCTCCAAAGCACGCTCTAAGTCTTCTGTTCCACAAGCTCCCACACTCATTCTAAACCAACCATTTTGATCTAACATGTCAAAGGCTTGAAACGGAACAACTGCAACCCCAGCCCCCTCTAATAAAAAGTGACGAATGTCTTCATTCGTTTGAAATTTATTTCCAATTAAATCAACATGGAAGCTTAGGTAGATCGCCCCTTGTGGTGCAATAGCATTCACCGGAAGTCCTCTCTCTTTCATACTCATGATGCCCTTGTATAAAATCTGGAGTCTCTGATCAACTCTCTCCTTCATTTCATTCATATATTCGGTAATCAAATCTGGACGTCTAAGAAATTTTGCCGTCGCTATTTGCTCAGGTCTTGCCGCCCAAGCTCCCATATGACCAACCAATGCTTTCATCTTAGGTTGCAAATGTGGAGGTAACACAGCCCAGCCGACGCGAAGCCCTGTAGATGCGAATGATTTTGATATTGCATCAATATGTATAACATAAGGAGCCGATTCTGGAACTAACTCTACCGGTGAATAATGTCGCTGGCCTTCTTGTAAAAGCATCCAATAAACCTGATCATACATAATCATAACAGGACGACGCTTTCCTTTACGTCGTTTGTTTTCTTCAACTACAACTTCAGCGATGCCCTGGACAACATCTTTGGACATAACAGTCCCTGTTGGATTGAGAGGTGTATTCAAAGCAATTAAATTGACCGCCGGAGCAACCTCCCGAATTTGATCCACTGTTGGATGAAAATTACTTTCTGCTGTTGTCGGCACAAACGTATGTTCTGCTCCACGCATATGAGCATAATATGAATTATTCCAAGAAGGCAAAAAGGAGACGGAAGCTTCCCCTGTACCGACAAACATATTGTAAGAACAAAACAATGGAGGACGTGCTCCTGAGGCAACACAAACGCCCTCAATGCCATAGGCCAAACCAAATTCTTTTTCATAGAGCTCTGAAATTGCTTCGCGAAGCTCTAAAACACCATCCGATGGTGGATAATTCGTTTGGCGATCTCGATAAGCTTTTTGTACTTCTTCTTCCAAAAATTTTGGAATCGGAAAATATTCTGGTTTAAAATCTCCCACCGTCAGATTGCAAATCTCTTCCCCTTGTCGCTGTAGCTTTCTTACCTGAGAAGCAATCCCCAAGATCATCGACCCCTGTAATTCGCTAATAACCGGATGAACGGTCTTCTGAGCAGTATGACCAAGACAAAGTTCATGAATATTCAACATTTGATTTCCTTCAGATCTAAATTTGTGGTGATTTTATAGCCACTTCTAACTCATTTTAAACGATTGAACCACCTTCTTCATTGGATCTCTCTTAGTGTAAAATGATCTCTGCTTCTGGCACAAAAAGCACCACAAAATCATAGCCTGAAACTCTTTTTTCTGAGTTCAAGTTTTCCATATCTCTGATGGATGGGAGCTGATACAGCACAATATCTTGTTGACTGAAATATTTCGGATATGGGAGACCTTCTCTTCCAAGAACAAATATTAGGTCTCCAGCCTGTGGAGCAATCTTTGTTCGATCACAATCTTTTATCCAATAAGAGATAGCAAGGGCCTGTAAGGAAATATTTAGATCATCTGTCTCATATCCCTCAATCCAAAAGGAATCGGGTATCTGACATAACACCTCTGCCAGCTGATCATGAATCCGAATATTATTTTTCCAAGCAACTGGATTTGGCGGAAACAATATTAAGAATAGCATCCAAACTGGTAACACAATTACAAAAGTTTTGAGGTATTGGATCCAACCGAAAACAGAAGCGATAACCATAGGAACAGCCAAGATTCGAAAATGATACGGTCTTAATGTAGAAATAGATAAACCCAAAATCAGAATCCCAAGCATCGAGAAAAATACCCACTGGGTAAAGATCGCTCTTCTAGAAAACCACAACCCAAGTAAAAGAAATAAACCTCCAAGCCCCATCTCAATCCAAAATCGATCATGAAAAACTCTATATATCTGATGAAACTGAGAGGTTTGTTCTGAGCTAGACATCGCTATATCGGTCAAACAAGCAAAACCACCAGCATCACATTGCATCAGTTGCCAAATCCAAAATATCCTTGGTATTAAACAAAGAAAAAATAGCAACACACCAATTCCAAAATCTCGCTTGGATTCTCTCCAAACAAAAACCCCTAGAAAAGCTAATCCCAAAAAAGACCCCATTGCCAATGGATGCTGTCCTCCAGCTAGAACAGAGCTCACGATTGCCAACCAAAATCCAACTCGTTTTTCTTTTTGATATAGCGCCACCCCAAGAGCTGCAAAAGACAAATATTCAGGAGCGAAATACCCTCTAAAAGACGAAATTAAAGTATCAATAAGTCCTGAATCAACAGCTAAAAGAGAGCCAACAACTCCAACGCCTAAGAATCGCCATTTTGATTCTGAAAGCAAAATATATATTGATAACGTGGCTACTGGAATGATAATTACATTTGCCAAATAGCGAAGCCAAAATAATTCTTCAATCGAAGAAGCTAAGGATAATAATGGCAATGTACTCACCCAAAGCCAATGATCTGACTCTGGATTTGGAGGTTTTGCAAAACCAAGCTCAAAAAATTGTATTCCTCCCACAAATGGAGAAAGGGCATCGGAATATATTTGAACGAATGGAAAGGAGATCCAGCGAAAATAAATCGCTAGAAGCAAAAGAAGAACAATTAGTCCTAGGAATTTGATCGTTGAGGGCCGAGTCATGAGATAAGGAATATCATATTTCAGACCATATTGACTGAAAATACTCCTCTAAAACGCTCGTTCTATTAAAATAATCCTGACTAAATACTGATATAATTATCAGCAAAATACAAAAAATTTTATCCGGATGCTATCCCTGTTCATTCGTTTTTTTCATTCCAAGATCGGAAGCAACCAAACCCACAGCTTTTCCTTCCAAAGCTAGCGCCAGATCTCTCTCAATTCTTCGCTGTGCAAATGGTGCAGAAACTTCATCTAGATGATGAGTTAAGTCGGAGATCTTTTTGCGGTCTTTAGCCTCGATTGCATCTCGCAGCTGCTGAGACACAGTCTCCATCAGATTGCGTTCTTCCTCCGGAGCCATTTCTCCGTCGGCAGTAAGGGAATCCTCCAATGCTTTTAACACCTGTTCTCCTTCTATTCTCGCCTCGATCAGTAATCTTTGATCTACATCTTGTTCTGCATTATCTAGAGCAGCATCAAGCATGTCTTCAATCTCATCATCAGAGAGACCATGAGAGGGTGAAACCTCAATACTCGCAGATATCTTGGTAAATTCTTCTCGAGCCTCAACAGTAAGAATTCCATCTGCATCTACAGTAAAAATGATCTTTACCCTGGGAATTCCAGCCGGCATATCTGGAAGTCCTTTTAGGGAGAATTGAGCCAAAGAACGATTGTCCTCAACCATTTCTCGTTCGCCCTGCACCACATGAATTGACATTCCAGTTTGTCCA
>JACLAC010002027.1_pt1 | contig 44761 bp, 39 predicted proteins | sample 8027881 | NCBI WGS metagenome assembly JACLAC01 (sample SAMN15725517, study PRJNA655200) | protist metagenome | isolation source: fluorescence activated cell sorting (FACS) single amplified genomes of... | place: Spain: Blaines Bay Microbial Observatory, Mediterranean Sea | collected 2016-01-19 | reverse complement strand
CCAACATCATCTCTTCGCCAGAATTGGCCAGTCAGGGTCATCAAAAGATTGAGTGGGTACGACGCAACATGCCGATCCTGAATCAGTTGGAGGATCAATTTGCACAGGAACGTCCTTTTGCGGGCAAGCGGGTGACGGTCTGTATTCACCTGGAAGCCAAGACCGCCTACCTGGCACTGGTACTTCTAGCCGGTGGGGCAACGGTTTCCGTCACAGGTAGTAATCCCAAATCAACTAAAGACGATGTGGTGGCCGCACTCGCTGCAGAGGGACTGCATGTCTATGCTCGTCATGGTGCTAGTCCGGAGGAGATGCGCCGGTACATGAGCATTGCGCTGGAGCTACAACCGCATGTAGTAATTGACGACGGAGGAGATCTAGTCGAGCTACTCCATGAGTCGCAGCGGCAACATGGAGAACAGATGCTTGGAGCTTGCGAAGAAACAACTTCTGGAGTACTCCGTGCCAGAGCTCGCGCCAAGGTTGGACTACTACATTTTCCAGTGATGCTGGTCAACGATGCACGTTGCAAGTACCTCTTCGATAATGTACACGGCACAGGACAGTCAGCCTGGGATGCGGTGATGCGCTCCACCAACCTGGTACTGGCTGGTAAAACAGTGGTGATCATCGGCTACGGCTGGTGTGGGAAAGGATGTGCGCTGCGAGCCCAAGGATTAGGTGCAAACGTAGTGGTTTGTGAGGTTGATCCTGTCAAGGCCGCCGATGCCATGATGAATGGCTGTCGAGTCTTGCCACTCAGAGAAGCCTGCCCAATTGCTGATATCGTATTAACCGTTACCGGAGGGCGTCATGCCTTGCACAGGGAACACTTCCCCTTGCTGAAGAACAACGTCCTATTGGCCAATGCTGGTCATTTCTGGGAAGAAATTGATGTGGAGAGCTTGGTGGAAATATCGACAGAGCGTCGAGTGTTACGCGCTAACATTGAAGGATTCCATCTCTCCAACGGAAATTGGCTGAATCTGCTGGGAGGTGGAAACATCGTCAATATTGCTTGTGGAGATGGTCACCCAGCGGAAATCATGGACACTAGCTTTGCCCTGCAAGCACTTTCCGCACGCTATGTGGTTCAGCAGGCGGGTAGGCTGGCCGTAGATTGCCATCCGGTCCCCACCGAGATTGATGAGCAGGTGGCCCGTTTGAAACTAAAAGTAGCAGGAGTTTCGATTGATACGCTGACCCAAGAGCAGCAGGATTATCTGGCAAACTGGCAAGTCTGAGCAATTCATGAAGCTACTGATACGACAAACCACCCTGGTCACCGTCAACGAGAAAGACGAGGTCTTGGAACAGGCCGACCTAGCGATTGTTGATGATAAAATCGCTGCGATTGGTGAAATCCCAGAAGACTTTGTGCCGGACCGAATTCTTGAAGGACAGGACTGCATCGTGCTACCCGGGTTAGTCAATAGCCACACGCATTTGTCGATGACGCTGATGCGCAACTATGCGGACGATCTGGACTTCTGGCCCTGGTTGATGGAACGGGTCAAGCCGCTGGAGGACTACCTGACTCTAGAGGACGTACGGATCGGTGCCCGTCTGGGTCTAGCAGAATTGATCAGAGGTGGAACAACCTGTTTTCATGACATGTATTTCCATCTGGATCAGGTTGCTGAAGAGGTGGAAGCTGCTGGCTTAAGAGCCTGCCTATGTGAAACATTGTTTGATAATGCTGGTCAGGGCGAACAAATGCTCCGTGATGCGGTTGAACTGCATCAACATTGGGATGGCCAAGCAGGAGGCCGGATCCGTGTTGCAATGGCCCCTCACTCAATCTATCTCTGCAGTCCGGGCTACTTGCTTGAAATTCTACAGGAATCTTTGCGGCTACAATGTGGATGGCACACGCATCTCTGTGAAACAGAGCAAGAGGTGGAGAACTGTCGACAGCAACATGGCAAAACCCCTGTGCAATTATTGGCTGATCTTGATTGTTTTGAGGTTCCCGTAGTAGCGGCTCATGGAATCTATGTTGATGAGCAGGATCAGTACTTGTTACGGGAAGGAAAGGTGAGCATTGCTCACAATCCGAGCAGTAACCTCAAGCTCGCCAATGGCATTGCGCCCATCCAGTCTCTGTTGCATCAGGGAGTGAACGTTTGCTTAGGAACGGATGGAGCTGCCAGCAACAACAATCTCAACCTGTTTGAGGAAATGCACTTGGCAGCCTTGCTCCAGAAGTGGAAAAATCACGATGCTCGGGCTCTCCCTGCTTCAGAGGTCCTAAGAATGGCTACGATTTGCGGTGCTCAGGCCTTGGGATTAGGTCACCAGATCGGATCACTGGAAGTTGGCAAGCAGGCAGACCTGATCATGATCAACACATCCCAACCGCATCTGGCTCCACGCCACGACCCAATTGCGTTGCTTGTCTACTCTGCTCAGGCTTCAGATGTCTGTACAGTCATCGTCAATGGGAAGATCCTGCTTGAAGATCATGTCCTGCAAACCCTAGATCAATCCTCCTTGCTGGAACAGGCTTCTCAGCAAACTCAACAATTGCTGCAGCGAGCAGAGGCTCACAAGCCAAAGTCTATACTGCCATAGCGCAGTCTATTCGCGTTTTCTAGGCATCACAAGAGGCTCTGAGCAAGAGCTTCTTCTTTCTCCTTTCCAACATTTTTGGCCGTTTCGGGATGGAAATTCCGTTGTTACGAGATCTTGTAATCATTTTCAGTCTGTCGGTGGTGGTAATCTACGGCTGCCGACAGGTGAATTTACCGATTCTGGTCGGTTTGCTGGTTACTGGGATGCTGGTTGGCCCCAGAAGCTTCGGGCTGATTCACGAGGTGCATCTGGTCGAAGTGATGGCAGAGATTGGTGTCATCCTGCTGCTTTTCTCAATCGGAATCGAGTTCTCCCTGAAGAAGCTCTGGCAGATTCGCACACTCGTCCTGGTCGGTGGGACCCTACAAGTCGGCCTGACAATGTTGGGAACCTTTGCCGTGACGCACTACCTGCTGGGATGGGCAGCCACGCAGGCTTGGTTTCTTGGGATGCTGTTATCGTTGTCTAGCACCGCTATTGTGCTCAAGCTTTACCAGGAACGCGGAGAGATGGAGACAATGCAGGGGCGCCTAGCCTTGGGAGTCCTCATTTTTCAAGATATTGCGGCGGTGTTGATGATTCTGGTGACCCCGATGTTGGGAGGAGAAGTTCTCAATACATCGAGCCTTGATGTGTTTCGCCTGGTATTGATTGGTCTTGGTTTACCGTTATTCATCTGGCTGGGATCTCAGTATGTTCTCCCCTGGATGTTGCATCGGGTGGTCAGTACCCGCAGTCCGGAATTGTTTCTATTGAGCATTGTCAGCATCTGCTTTGCAGTAGCCTGGGGATTCTCACAGGTCGGTATTTCCTTGGCGCTGGGTGCCTTTTTGGCGGGTTTGGTGATTTCAGAGTCCGAGTACAGCCACGAAGCCTTTGAGCACGTGTTGCCGTTCCGGGAGATTTTCACCAGCATTTTCTTTGTTTCCGCCGGCATGCTGCTGGATATTGGTTATCTCTGGGAACATCTTGTGCTGGTGCTGGCTGTCTTGCTGGCTGTCTTAGTCTGCAAGTTGTTCATACTTTTGGGGGTAGCGATTGTATTGGGAATGCCGCTTCGTACAGCTTGGATTGCAGGATTTAGTTTGTGTCAGGTGGGTGAATTTGCCTTTGTGCTCAATACAACGGGTAGCCGCTTCCAGTTGTTGAGTCCGGACAATGAACAACTCTTCCTGACTGTGATCGTCCTAACGATGATGCTCACCTCTTTCCTGATTGCTGGAGCCCCTCAGTTGACGCAGTCCCTGCTACATCTACCCTGGCCTCGACGTTTGCGAGCTGGGCTTTACAAGGGCCTACGTCTACAGATTCGTTCTTCTCGCTATGATCTGCAGGATCACCTAGTGATTGTTGGTTATGGAATCAATGGGCGCAACGTGGCTCGAGCCGCCAAACGATCACAGGTACCCTACGTGGTGTTGGAAACCAACCCCGATACGGTTCGTAGTGAGCAGGCCCTGGGTGAGCCATTGGTCTATGGTGATGCTACCCAGAAAGCTGTATTGAACCGAGTGGGAATTCGGCAGGCAAGAACGGTTGTGGTGGTGATCGCAGAAGCAACGGCAACTCGACGGATCGTCTCAGCAGTCCGGGAACTCAATCCTAGTGTTTACCTGATTGCTCGAACTCGTTATGTGCGCGAGGTGGAAGAACTACGCCGTCTGGGCGCCAATGAGGTTGTTCCTGAAGAATTTGAAACGGCACTGGAAATCTTTGATCGAGTGTTGACGCAGTACCTCGTGCCTCGTCCAGAGATCGATCATCTTGTCGAGGAAATGCGCTCTGGGAATTATGACTTATTGCGTCAGGAAGCCCTTCCTGAAACCACTGAGATTTCCCAGGAACCCAACCTTCATCCAGAAATTCAAGTAACGACCTTGCTGCTAGATGCTGCCTGCTCCTGGAACGGCCAGTCGTTACAGAAAATCCATCTTCGTGCAGAGCATGGAGTGAGCCTGGTTGCTCTTCGCCGACAGGGGAAAATGCTGCTGGATTTGTCGGGCGAAACAATCCTTCAAGCAGATGATGAACTATTTCTGATTGGTCCACCGGAAAAAATGCGACAGGTGGCTCAGTTGCTGCGAATTGAGGTAGTCTAATTCCACACAATTGAGGGTGATCTCATATCCACACTGATGATTTCTGATCAATATGCTAGTAGCTTCCTGAGCGGCAAGTTTTGAGCAGTCCAAAACTCACTGAAGTTAGAAGAACATCGGAAGTGCTACCTCAGCAAGATAATCAACCCTGTTGCTCCCAGAGCCATTGGGCGACACGCAGTAGCCGAGCATCAGCTCCACGGGGGGCGACTAACTGCATCCCGATTGGCATGTCATTTTCCGCCTGAAAGAGAGGAAGGGTCAATGAGGGGGTACCGCAGAGGGTCCAGATTCCATTGAAGACGGGATCTCCGGTGGTGTTACGTTGGGGTGCATGATCTGGAGCCGCAGGCATCACTAGTACATCAGCCACCGCAAAGAGGGATTCTAGTGCGCGGTTGAGGACTTCTCGACTGGCAAGAGCGGCTAGATATTCGACGGCTGTGCGTTGTCCTCCCTGTTCCATCGCTCCTTGCACCTGTGAACTCAAGGAAGCCCGTCCTCGCTCAGCATAGTGCCCGTAGTGATGCACCATCTCCACAAAGTTGATTGTTTCTCGTTGCCGGATCGAATCCTGGAAGGCAGATGGGAGATTTAGGTTGACAGCTTGATTTCCCAGAGATGACCGGAGTTGCTCCAGCTTACTGAGAGTCTGTTCAGAGGTTCGTTCCCAGTAAGGAAGGGTGACAAAACCAAAGCGAGGAGCACTGACAAAAGGCTGTTGACAGCTTTCCAGCAGCGAGAGCGTTGGCTGGGTTCCTGGCACAGGCTCCTGCCGCAATAAATCGGTGACAAGAGCTAGATCTGCCACGGAACGAGCAAAAACTCCAAGCGTGTCCAGTGTGTGTGACTGCATCAACACGCCGTCCGTGGGCAGTAGATCGAAGGTAGGCTTGAAGCCAAAGACTCCACAGTAGGCAGCCGGTCGAATCACGGAACCTCCAGTTTGGCTGCCCAGCGCAATGGGGACCATCCCCGCTGCCACTGCTGCTGCCGAACCAGCTGAAGAACCCCCAGGAGTGAAGTCTGCACCATGTGGGTTGGCAGTTTGGGCTGGGCACATGAAAGCCAGCTCTGTGGTGACCGTCTTGCCAAAGAGCAAGCCACCAGCTGCCAGCCAGCGTTCAACAACGGCTGCCTGACGAGTCGGAATCCGACTCACATCCAGTGCTGTTCCGTTCTCAGTCGGAATCCCTGCGGTGTCAATGATGTCCTTGAGAGTCAGTGGCAACCCGTGGGCTGGTCCAACCGGACCACTCCGGGCAAACTGGGCATCCAGTTGCTGAGCTTGCTGACGAATGTGTTCAGGTTCCAGCCAGGCAAAGGCTTGGAGTTGAGGATCACGGGTAGCGACTTCCGTCAGTAATTCTTCACAGATGCTCTCCGCATTGCAAGCACCACTTTGCAGGGAAACACGTAGGCTGTTTGCGTCTGGTTGAGAAGTTAGGAAAGCAGGAGGCATGGAATTGTTCTCGGCAGCATAACAGATGTTCAAAGCATGGAGAGCAGCACACCAGCGGCAACAGCAGAACCAATCACTCCGGAGACATTGGGTCCCATAGCATGCATCAACAAGTGATTCTGTGGGTTGGACTGCAAGCCAACTTGGTTGACAACTCGAGCAGCCATCGGCACAGCTGAGACTCCTGCTGCCCCAATCAGGGGGTTGATTGGAGCCTCAGAGAGACGGTTCATCAGCTTGGCCATCAGTACTCCTGTCGCAGTACCAATGCCGAAAGCAATCATCCCCAGAATCAGGATGCCAACGGTTTCCAAATTCAGAAATCGAGTTGCCAATAGCTTGCTGCCCACCCCGAGTCCCAGGAAGATCGTGACGGTGTTGATCAGTGCGTTTTGCATCGTGTCAGATAGTCGATCCACTACCCCACATTCCCGAGCCAAATTACCCAGCATGAACATACCAATTAGCGGTGCGGCGGAGGGGAGCAGGGCAGCACAGAGAATCAACACCAGCAATGGAAAGAGGATCTTCTCCCGACGAGAGACGTAGCGTAGCTGCTTCATCACCATCCGGCGCTCTTCCTTGGTCGTGAGCAGCTTCATGATCGGTGGCTGAATTAGAGGAACCAGAGCCATGTAGGAATAGGCGGCAATCGCAATGGAGCCCAACAGCCGTGGCGAAAGCTGACTGGAGAGGAAAATTGCGGTCGGTCCGTCTGCTCCTCCAATGATGCCAATTGAAGCTGCATCTCGCAGGCTGAAGTCAATGCCGGGAATCACATTCAAAGCCAGTGCACCAAGCAGGGTGGCGAAGATGCCGAATTGGGCAGCAGCTCCTAGCAAGGCTGTCCGGGGATTAGCGAGCATCGGCCCGAAGTCGGTCATCGCTCCGACTCCCATGAAGATCAGCAGCGGAAAGATCCCGGTGGTGATGCCCATTTCATAGACGTAATAGAGCAGTCCTCCTGGCTCCCCCATCCCGGCTCCGGGAATGTTTGTCAGAATTGTACCGAAACCAATCGGTACCAGCAGCAGAGGTTCAAACTTCCGGTTGATGCCCAAATAGAGCAATCCCGTGCCAATCAAGATCATCAGGAGCCGACCGATCCCCTCTGACCAATCCAAGTCCTGTCCCTGAAAAATTTTAGTAACCCCTGTGGAGTTGCGCAGCTCTTTCAGCATGCCACTGAGCGTTGGTTCCTTGGTAATCGCGGGGGCCGCGTTTCCGGAATCGATGAGCAGGGGTTGGATTTCCAACACCCCCAGTGATTCCTTATCTTCGAAGTAGAGGTACGGTGAAGGTTTCCACTCGCGCAGGACACCCGAAGCACCGGCGCGTAGGGTGAGCTTGCCACCATCGGCTTGCTTCATCACAGCGAGGACATCACCAGCCACCACGTTGTCACCCTGCTTGACCCTGACTTCCAGCACCTGCAGTCTGCCTTGGGCGGAGATGGTGACCTGATTCGGATCGGTCTGTGCGCTGGCAACACACGGCAACACCAGCAGCCAGAGTAGCCAAAGGCTGATTGGTAGGAACCACAATCGGGAGAATCGTTGATAGCTCAGCATCCCTGTTTTCGTCATGGAAGTGTTGGGGAAAAGAGCAATTTCAGTTAGAGATCGTCAGCAAGGGTTCACCCGCTTGGACCGTGTCTCCGGTGGATACGTGCAATTCCGAGATCTTACCCGTAGTAGGAGACTTGACCTCTGACTCCATCTTCATCGCCTCCATTATTAGCAGCGTTTGGTTTTCACTGACCTGGTCGCCTACCTTGACCTCAAGGCGCAGAATGTTACCGGGAGTTGGTGCTTCAACCACTTGGCTAGAGGTGCTGGTAGTAGGAGTTGGTGCAGGTTGCGCAGTAGGTGCGGGACTGGCCGTTTGCACAACGGGGGTAGCTCCTCCCTCTGCGACATGAACCTGATAGGCCTTGCCATCAACGGTGATCGTGTAGTCACGTGGACCCATTGCCGCTGGCGGTGCAGCTGGTACAGAGACCTTGGCCTTCTGGGTCTTGGCTTCTTCCACGCTCTTGCGGCGGATGTTTTCCTTGGCCTTGCCCTGTAGGAAGTCGATTCCTTTGCTTTCGCAGCTGGAGACAACGAAGACATTTTCATCATTGATTGGCAGACCGTGTTCCTGCAGCTTCTTCTCGGCTGCCGGTCGGCCATCCTCGAGAATATCCAGTGGATCACCATCGAATACAGGTTTGTTCAGTTGCTCGGAGGCCAGCTTGACGATCTCTGGATCGGGTGGTACTGGAGTTTTGCCGAAGTAGCCGAGGACCATGTTCCCATACTGTGGATTGAGCTTCTTCCAGCGTCCTTGGGTAGCGTTGAGGTAGGCCTGTTGGAAATAGAACTGGGAAACTGGAGTGACCGAGGTGCCGAATCCTCCCAGCCGGATGACTTCCTCCATCTCCTTGATTACCTGGGGGTAGAGGTGCAAGGTGCCAGTGTCTCGCATCATCATCGTGTTGGCGGTCAGTGCTCCACCTGGCATTGGTGAGAAGGGGATTAGTGGGGAGACCATCCGGGATTCGGGTGGAATGAAGTAATCATGCATCGCATCCTCAAAGACCTCCTGTGCCTTGACATACTTGAGCGGATCGATATCCAGCGTGTAGTTGGTACCCTTCATCGCATGCCACATTGTGAGAATGTCGGGTTGGGCTGTTCCACCACTGACGGGGCTCATCGCCAGATCAATTCGATTGATCCCGGCTTCGATGGCCGCTATGTACTGGTTGATACCAATCCCTGCGGTGTCGTGGGTGTGCAGGTGCAGCACCATGTCTTCCGGTACAATCTTGCGGGCTGCTTTGATGGTGTCGTAGATCTTGCGTGGATGAGCAGTTCCAGTTGAGTCTTTGAATGAAATCGAATCGAAGGGAATGTCGGAGTCCAGGATGTCCTGCAGCAGTTTTGTGTAATCTTCTGCACGGTGAGCACCTTCACAACCTGGAGGCAAATCCATGATGGTGATCACGATTTGGTGGTGCAAACCGGCAGCGGTGATCCGTTCTCCGGAGTAACGCAGATTGCGCAGATCATTCAGGGCATCGAAGTTCCGGATGGTGGTGATCCCATGCTTCTTGAACATCTTCGCATGCAGATCAATCATGTCCCGTGGTTGCTGGTTCAAGGCAACGACATTGATACCCCGGGCAAGTGTTTGTAGATTGGCTTCGGGGCCGACGGTCTTGCGGAAGGCGTCCATCATATCGAATGCAGATTCGTTGCAGTAGAAAAAGAGACTCTGGAAACGTGCGCCACCTCCAGCTTCGAAGTGGGTAGTTCCAGCTTCTACTGCAGCTTCCAGCGCTGGTAGAAAGTCCTTTGTCGCTACACGTGCACCAAACACGGACTGAAAACCATCGCGGAAGGACGTGTCCATGAATTCAATGCGTTTTTTTACCATGATTGGTTGTTGATTAGGTGTTGATCAGTTGCTGTCGCTCGGCTTCGTACGCAGCAATCGCTGCAGCCAGGACAACGGTCGGGACTTGTGGTTCCTGGGGCGTTGGTGTCTTTGAGGGACGCCGTTGTCGCTCGGCTTCCTGCTGGGTATGTGATCGGTTCAGGATCTCAATCAGCTTGATGAAAGCAATCATCAAAAGCAGAAAGAGAAACACCGTCAACATGCCCACAACCATTAACTTGAGTCCGGTACTGAACATCTGAATCGTTCTCTAGAAGATGTGGAAAGCGTGAACCAGGAACCGTTGGCTAACTTATCTGAGAGGCACTAAGATAATGATCTTTTTGCAAGTTGACATCCAGAATTTAATAAGAATGTCAAACTTATGGTTTGAGGTGGGAAATTTAAACAAGATTTCCAGAAGGGGGCAGATCATGAATCGTCAAGAATCTACTCTACCCTCTTCAGTGAAAATATCAGAGAAATGAACAAGGAGAGTGCTGGTAATTGGTGCAGTACGATCTCATTCACTTTTCAAAATCACGATGCTTTGCCTTCTTGGGATTCAGTAACGATCTCATACGAATGTGTTACCTCTGCACCGGAGCGTCCCATAATGATTGAGGCTGCACAATACGTTTCCTGGGATAGTTGAATGGCTCGCTGCACCTGGTGCTCACTAAGATTGGTGCCACTCAGGATGAAGTGCAGGTGGATTTTGCGGAAGATACGAGGGTAGTCATCTTCTCGTTTAGCTTCTATCTGAACACGACAGTCCTGCACTTTCTGGCGGGCTTTCTTCAGAATACTGATCACATCAATGCCTGTACAGCCTCCCATCCCCATCAGTAGCATCTCCATTGGACTGGGACCCTTGTTGGAATCTGGAGTGTCGAGTACTACGGAGTGCCTGGTTCCTGATTCTGCGACAAACTTTAATTCTTCCAGCCATTTGACTTCTGCTTTCATAAACTCTGCTTCTGTGATGGGTTAAAAGACAATAAAACGAACACCAACCAGCATAGCACCGAGAGCAGAAACAGAAAACGTCTGTGTTTCCATTGCTTGTGAAACACTAAACGAGTACAAGGGGTGGACAGTTCATAGGATGTTGCTAGAAGTTAAATTCATCGTTAATTCAGGAAATTCGTTGGATGCCTGTTGGAAGGCTTGGATCCAGACACCCGACATGCGCAAGCAGGAAGGAGTGAAAAATGTCTCGCATCATCATCATTGGTGGCAGTGGTCACATAGGTAGTTATCTCGTACCTACTCTGGTTACAATGGGACACGAGGTCGTCAACGTGAGCTGTGGGATTTCAGCTCCCTATCGTGCCCATTCCGCTTGGGAGCAAGTGGAAAGTGTGATCCTGGACCGTACCGCTGAGGAAGCCAAGGGAGAGTTTGGGACAAAGATCGCAGCTCTACAGCCAGATATCGTGGTAGACATGATTTCCTTCGATTTGCCCAGCATGCAGCAGCTCGTTGAAGCACTTCATGGGAAGATTGATTACTACCTCTTCTGCAGTACGATTTGGGTTTACGGAAGCTTCACGACAATTCCATCGACGGAAGCAGATTTGCCGAATCCGATTGAACCCTATGGACGAAACAAGGCAGAAATGGAAGCCTGGCTGGAGGAACAGGCGCGTCGCAGAGGCTTTCCGGCAACGAGCTTCCGATCTGGCTACATCGTTGGGGAAGGCTGGCTGCCGATCAATCCGCTGGGGAACCTGAATCCAGAGGTGTTCTCAAAAATTGCTCGTGGAGAGGAACTGGTACTGCCCAACTTGGGGCTGGAGATGATGCACCATGTTCATGCAGACGACGTCGCTCGTTAGATTCTTTGCGCCATTCACCATCCACAGGCGACGATTGGGGAAGCGTTCAATACCGTCTCCGAGCAGGCGCTGACACTTAAGGGCTACGCAGAGGCGATGTATCGATGGTTTGGCCAGCAACCACAACTCTCGTTTCAGCCTTTCGATGAATGGTTAGGTGGTATGAATGAGCAGGACGCAGCCGCTTCTCGTGGACATGTGATCCGTAGTTCCTGCCACTCCATCGAAAAGAGTCGTCAGCGTTTGGGATACTATCCACGCTACTCCAGCCTCGAAGCGATCCAGCAAGCTGTCCAGGTGCTGATTACCCAGGGGAAAGTGACGGTTCCAGCATCAAAATGAACTACTGAAAAGACTACTTTTGCCCAACCAACTGAGACCTTGATGCCAATGGGAATGGTTCCACTCTTTTTTGATCTTGACCACACCCTGTGGGACTTTGTCAGCAACTCTCGTAAGACGTTGCGTGAGGGCTATGAGGCCTTCGCACTGTACGACTTGGGTGTGCCCGACTTTTCCGAGTGGATCCGTGTGTTCGAACGCACGAACGACTGGTGCTGGGAAGAGTACCGTCAAGGGCGAATGGACAAAACGACTCTGCGTTCAGCCCGTTTTGAGAAGGCCTTGCAGACCATCGGTAGCACGGCCCCGTCAGAATTGGCAAAGGAGTTGGACATTCACTACATCCAGTATTCTCCACAGCAGACGGGTCTGATTGATGGTACCCTGCCTCTGCTGGAAGAGTTGCAGCGACGTGGTCACCAGATGTGGATCTTGACGAATGGTTTTGAAGAGGTACAGCGCATCAAACTTCAATGCTGTGGGCTATCTCCTTTTTTCGAAGCGATGTACACCAGCGAAGAGTTGGGTGTGAAGAAGCCTCATCCCGATGCCTTCCACAAGGCTGCAGCTGCTGCAGGTCTATCCGAATCAGAGGATGTTGTGATGATTGGGGACAGTTGGCAGAGCGATGTTGAAGGTGCCCAAAATGTGGGCTGGCGCGGAGTTCACTACAACCCGGAAGGTGAACTGGAGCCAGCAGCATGGCGCACCGTCCGCAACCTGCATGAAATCCTCGATCTGCCACTGAATTCAAGAGCTTGAGGCTTTTCCCGATGAAACCGGATGAAGCGGATGTGACGTCCAAGGGTCTTCTGCAAAACCAATATGAAAGGAGTGATGGGAATCTTCAACTGTGATGAATGTGGAGGAAAACTCACCTACTTGGCGAGATCCTGTCCTCACTGTGGCAAGCGCTTCAAATCCAATCTACTGGCAGCAGACTGGAAACTGGGAGGCAAGCCCACTCTATTTGCAGCTTGTGGCGTAGCCGTTATCTGGTTTGCGGTGATTGCAACTTCGATGATCTGGGTCGTGTCGCTGGCCCATCCTGCGCTGCTGATCCCCGTGATCCTCTTCCTCTCGTTGATCTTCCTCGTCTTGATTTATGTCTTCGGTCGGGCGTTTCGGAAGCAGAAAAAGACACCAACAGATTCCTGAAGATCTGATCCAGTTTTTTCTGAGATACAGTCACTATCGCTGCCAAGATGTTTGTGGGCTCTGGAGCAATGACTTTATCAGCTTGAACGCACCAATGATCGAAGCACTTCTTCCAACTCAGGCAATTTCTGGTGATCCTTGAAATGAGCCATTTGCTGGTAGGTATCCGAAGCAGCTTTGTGGAAGCCATCCGGTAGTCCTGCAAAATCAAGAGTCGAAGCGATTTCCTCCATTTCACCAGAAAATCTCCAGGCCTTGGCAGTGACTTTCCGGATATCTTCGACGGCTTTGCTGCCGGCACCACTCACCTCAGCCGACCAATGTCGCTCCAGGTCTTCCCACACTCCCAATTCGTTAGCGGTGGCCACAATGGAGCAGAGCAAAGCGGTCATTCCTTTCGTCTTGGCTGCGTAGCACATCTTCATTGCTGAGGCCCTGCCGATTTCCTCTCCAATGATTCGAGTGACCAGTGGGCCCCGCTCGAAACAGTGAGCCACCTGTTCAGATTGGAGCCCAGAGAGATAAAGAAAGGTCGAGTTTCCCTTCCAGGCAGGACCACCGATGATCCCACCATCCACATACTCAACCCCTGCCAGAGCCATCTGCTGACCAATTTCTTGAGAGCGCATTGGAGAGATGGCGTTAGCATCCAAAAAGATGCCCTTGAAGCCTGCCTGCAACACCTGCTGGCTCAGTTCACCTGCATATTTGGGCGGACAGACACTGATGATCATGGAGCAAGTTTCACAGAGTTTTGAGAGACTCCGCAACTCACGCAGGTCGAACTGTTCTGCTCTGGCACATGTAGCCTCGCTGCGACCCTGCGATACCCAGAAAACGGAATGTCCAGAATTTTTTGCAGAAGCAGCAACAGATATCCCCATTTCACCAGGATGCAGGATGCCAATATTCTGTGTTTTCATTGTGTTTTCTCCGGAGGTATTGACGAAATTTGGGATAGCATTATGTAGACGATGTTTTTGCAAATACAGCAGAAAGAGTAGAAATGGAACTCAAATCTACGCCAGCCATGTCATAAATGAGACCGTCCTCCTCAAACGACCAGATCAAAGTATTTCCAAAGGGTTATTTTATACTCGGTACAGCATGCTATTCTACTCACCAAGTCTGGCGATCATAGTTAACAAATATGTCGGTTAATCGAGTTGTCTGGTTGCTAGAACAGGAGTATCGAAGTGAATTCTAGTTGGAGGAGTGGGCAATCGTCAGCTGAGGAAAGATTGATTTGAAGAGGAGTTGATTCAACAAGAATCTGCTAGTTGCTCGGCAGGCCAATCTCCTGATCCAATTCTTCAAATGCGTTTTTGCTTTTGGAGGCTGCTGAATCAAATTCAGTAGGGGTATTCAAATCCAGTTCAGGCTGATTCAAGCGAGCTTCCAGTTCTCCAAATGCTGATTCAGCTCGGTTTTTGGAGAGCTTAGTTGTGATTTTTTGGAGCCGCTCTTTTTGGTAGGCAACGACGTTCTCTCGACTTAAACAAGCCTTCACGAAAGCTGCTCTGACGTCTCCGTCATCCTCATAGGTGATCTTAAGAAATTGCCTCTGCCCAGTCACAAAGTTTTTCAATTCAGGATCATTTCGGAACTGCTCTACGAGCTGACGCTCCTTCTCATCTCTTGGCTTGCGCCGTTGAACTTCATCTCTGATTGCTGACTGAACATATTGTTCTTGTTGTGCAACTAAATTTTTGGTGGCTTCTGTTTTCGCTTTTTCCACAGAGGCCAGGCTTCCTGGAGCGTAGCCGAACGCACAATCCCACTCCGCATCATCATTACGTAAGTACCAATTCGGAGCACCGTCAATGTCCAAGGTGTTCTCAGTTCGTAGATAAATATCGAAAATATAGCCTGCCAGAGTGTTTCCCAAAGAGAGGGCTAATCCCAGCAACTGCGCGGAGGTGGTATGGATTGTCAAAATCAGGAAGATCCCGATTAGGAAAACGTGTTTGCCCAGCAATTTCAACATTCCACCCTCACGCGGCTAAATCCTCAATAAGCACATAAATGTAGCCTGCCTCTCGATCACGCCAAAATTCTACAATCCGAAATTGAACAGGGATTTCTTTGCCAGAAATGGTAACGGTCGTGTTGATTGTTGAGGAATTTGTCAGACTTTCGCGGCCTCCCCTGATGACACTGGTCGTTTTGTTTTGGACGTCACCACTCACTTTGGCAGTGTTGCCAGCTTTTGCAGCAACCATCAGGCTGACGGCAGTATTCAAGGCCTTCTCCCGAGCCTGCTTGACCGTTTGCAGAGCATAGCTTGCCTGTCCCAAGTAGTGCCCAACAGGAACTTTGTTGATCCAATCTGGTTTTTGGTTTTGGCTAACGGGCTGGGGAGAGCGAGAAGATTGCTGAGAGCAAGAAATGGTCAGGAAAGAGGTCAGAAATAGCAGTAAGAAGGTGGGGAGTAGCCGTTTGGATAAAATCATCTTTTCTCCGGTGAGAACAGTTCCTCCTTACGAAGTTCTGGTGAAATACGTGGGACGCACGGGTGTGAATCCCACTCTTTCAAAGAACCTTATTGCGGCATGGCACCGAATTCAGAGTTGATCATCTTATCCATTTCGGCTTCTAGCTCATTTTGGGCTTTTTCACCAAGAAACCGTTGCCACTGGGCCTGCTGATTTTTGTAACTCGTTTGGAGGGCTTGCTTGGCTGCGACAGCTGCTTGCTGAGGATCCATTACAACCAAGGCATAGGTTGTCCCGTCAGGACCCTTACGGTAATTGATTGCTTTAGCACCAAAGAGGATCTCTGCGGTGATTTGTCGCTGCGTGACTGAAGCAACTGTGTCGACAGTCTCTTGGTCCCCCACTCCTGTTGTCTCGGCATGGTTTTTCACCATCGCACCAACCTTGGCCTTCATCTCGGTGGCCAGTTGTACTCGTCCATCCATCGTCGCCTGGTTTCTGGCGAAACTAGTGCCTGCTTTGGTATCTCGGAAAGACCCCACTGCGGCAACAGGATATCCCTCGACCGGGGTTCCACAAATCCAATCAGGAGCACGCACTTCAGTGTCGTCAAAGTAGCAGAGATTCGGATCTTGCTCTAATTTGACAGGCTCAATTCTGGTTGTTTCTGATGAACTTGAACAAGCAACTACTCCCGTGAGAATGAGTGCTGCACCTAATTGGGAAATCACTTTTTTGTTCATAATGACTCCTTATATTTGGAAAGAAGTTTTCGGGAAGCGTAATTTTTTCTCATTACCAGAAGGATTTTGAATTTAAGCATCATTGAGGTTGGTGAAAGCAGATCTGATGGCTCTTCGCATTGTCAATGAGAATAGAAAAGAGTCCTGTCAAGGTTGAGTGAACAATCAATGTATATTCTTTCATACTCCCCAATTTGATCAGCTTGCACATATGTAGTTTATAGCAGAACTGATTAGAGTTTAGGAGTCAGAGTCCCATACTCTAGAAAGAAAAAGATTTGCGCTCCATGAATTTCTTAATTTTCTTACTGCCATTCCAAACTTCGCGAGCTGTCTGCAGATTGATCAGCTTCAGATCTACTTGATAGTAAGTCACGCGCTGGCCATCTAGCTGATCAACTATGGAATTGATCGTTCCGGAAAGTGCGAAATTCGCCCCATCTTCTTCACCCATTTCCATCCGAGTATCAGCAGAAGCGTTCATATCCTGGTCGGCTAATTCTGCACGAGTATCTTGACGTTCTTCAAGTGTCGCAATAAATCCAGCTTTACCACTGCGAATCACAGCCCGCTTAATATCGTTAACAAAGGTGTCAACAGCTATATGCTCGTGGGATTTATTCTGAACGCGCTGCACGGTTACCAGTGGTTCTTTGCCAGGAAAACGCTGATTAAATTGACTGATCCAGGGATAACTTAGCATATCGTTGATGATGTCCTCAGCTACTAAGCGAGAATCCTCGTCATTCCACTTATCTGTAAGCGCGATTTCCTTTCCAGAATCCACCCTGGCAACCTCCACACTTTTACTGCAGCCGTTAACGAAAACAACTGTACCCAGAACCAGTATTGTTACTAATATGCTTTTGCTTGTTTGCTGAAAACTCATAGTCAATTAGCTCCCTTTGTATGATTTCTACCTAAAATAGTACGTCAACCAATTCCTTCCCCAACTGCTGTGACAGCTTGGCAATTGAACGTGACTCAGCTTCCTTTACATCAACAGAAGCTCCCTTGGCTTTTGCCTGAATAGTTTTCACAATGCGTCCCTGCTCATCTTTTAGAAACACATTACCCTCGGTAATCACAAATGTCGTTTTGCCTTGAACCACATTATTCAAACTTAAATCATATTCAACCCGAATATCAGCTTGCTCTGCGTCAGAAATATTGATTCCTTTATTGTTTAGCTCAGCGGTCAGAGCAGCTGCCAGGTAATTCCTATCAGCACTTTGTGCAGCGACGTGCACTTTCAGCATGCCAATAAGAGCATAAGCCTTTCTCATGAAATCGCGGTATTCAGGGGTCAGCACATCCACGTGCTGTCGTGTTGGGCTGAGAGTATTCGCTCGCGCTTGAATACCGGAGCGCTCCTCAGCCAATACTAGTCCTGACGCAACAAGACGCAACAATTCCATTCCCTGTTTTTCATTATTCTCAAACTCGGTTACTACTTCAGCAAATCGCTGGTCAATCACCTCAATGCGCGAATGCAGAGATTGTAGTTCCTTGCTCACATCGAGGCGTACAAGAATGCTAACCTGCTTGTTTGATTCGTCAAAATAAGAATCCACATTCATCACATGAGATAATTCAAAAGACGTAACTTTACCTTTCACAGACTGACGCAATCGCTCGGTCAGTTCTGATTTGTTGTTTTGTAGCGTTTCAGTAATTTCCTGCTCTAGTTCTCCGCTGATATTGACTTCAATCTGCTTAACGAGTTCTAAACGAGCCATATCCTTGGCTCGTGCAGCAGCACCGGCCTGATCACCGGCATAAACTTCAGCTGAACCGGTCCCATATAGAAACCCCGTTTCAATTGGTGGCTGAATCAACCACACTGGTGCTGGCAAGGTAGGATTTTTTGTTGGTTTAGATGTAACTGCTGGGCTGCCACCACACCCTACTAGCAACGACATCGCTGCCAGGATGATCACTGTATTTGTCTTTACGCTACTCACCACTGATTCCCTGAATATCTGTTGATATGTCTAAAGATGACACAAATATTGGCTATATCACCGCTTTGTCAACCATGCCGTTTGAGTACTTGCGGGCTGTTGCATCATTGCAGTATTTTGCGTTGGGATAATGTGTTCCCGAAAGATTTTGACATCACCCTCACCAACTTCTACAGATTGAGTTACTTCATGATAAGTTCCACCATTCGCTGAAGGTGTCCGGAGAGTAATTTGGTGAGTACCAGGTTCCACAGACAAGCGCTTCAAATGAATGGTGTGTGGCAAGGTCAACCAAGCACGTGTGTCCGCTTGGCTGCTCAACGCAGCTACAGACTTACAAGCCAGTTTCGCGAGGTCATCATCCATTTGGCCACAGAACAGATTCTTGTTCATGGTGCGCCCAAGTGCAGCTTGTAAATCTTTGTCTGCGTTCAGTAATTGACCCTGGAAAGCTAGGTTTGCCAGTGATTCTGCCTGAACCATCTCACCATGAGGTTTCCCATCAACCATTACCTGCGTCATACCAAAGGCCTTTGGTTCCAATCTGTAGTATGGCACAGTCACCCGGGCACCTCCAATTGCCAGCGCATCTGGCAAACCAATTTGCTCTGCTAACCCCCATAGCGGCCCAAGTCTGAAGCTTTTTGAAGCCATTCCTTCCAGGGCGCCAATTACACCACGCAATTGAAAATTAATTACTGATTGAAGCAAACCACGGTCTGCGTACATCAGATGAAACCAAACTAGCTGAGCGTCTTGCTCTTCTGGAGTACCTGTCAGTATAGGCTGGATAACCAGCTCTCTGGTATTGGTATCCAAAGTCAAATGCATATTGAGTTCGCCACGCGGAGGTATCCAGCCAGCATGCCCAATAATTACAATATGAGCTTTTTCACTGCTATCTAGCTCTTTCTGCCGAGTATTTGACAATTTCTGCTTAGCTAGACCAGGCCACTCATCTTCATAGCCACCATCCTGCTTCATCATGCGAATAGTATCGAACCAAGCCTGCTGCACGATACCCTGACCCAAACTGTATTGCTCTGCATAACCCTGTTCATAAAGTTCTGCTGCTTTCTGATAAGCAATTCTGGCACTGTCTAGCTCACCGTTGATTTCGTAGATTAAACCGTTCATGTAGCGTACATAGGCATCTTCACGGTATATCAGCTTGTCCTTATCAATTACTTGTCCTGCCAAAACATCAAAGATCTTCATCAGTTGGGAGAATAGCTTACCTTCATCATCCTTAGCATCTTGGTATGTGCCCTTTTGGTAAGAGATATCACTTAGCAGGATATCTACTTTTCTAGCTTCGACACGAGCACTTTCCAGGTGATCAACTTTCTTAGCAGGGTTTGCCAATGCAATCATTGTGTAGTTCAGAGCCTTGATGTAATGAATGAATGCACGCTCAAACTCCTGACCAGCATAATCACTTTGGCTTGGGCTAATCAGCGCTGCTTTCAGCAAATCGCTCGCACGCTTAGTAGTGAGGTCTTCAGCAATATTGGCGGCTTGGTCCAGTTTGGCATTACTGCTGTCATAGCTCTGACTCAAGTGTTGAACCATGCCAGACTCCATGTAGTGGAGCAGCCGATCCTTACCGTCAGTTGATAATTCATCGGTTGCCTCAGATGCTGCTGCATAATCACCACTCTCGATGAATGTTCTGACATTCGCTGTCTGGGTACCATAGGTCGAACAACCAGACACCACAATTACTCCTGAAATCAACACCAGCCAAAATTGATTATGAATCACGCTCATCGTTAGTATCACTTTGCTTGTATTATGGGATTCAATTTATGAAGACTAGAAGATTTACTAAAATTCATTTTACTTTACTGTAGCGAATCTTTCTTAAAAAAAATGAATTTAAATCTATTTTAACTGATGGAGAAGCTCTTTTGAAGAGGCATCCAACTTTTCAACCAGGTGATGAAGTTCACCAAACCAGCTTATCAATTACGTTTGCCGGGATACTGAATTTAACAGTACGTGATTGGAATACCTATCCACCTCCCAGCAACTATTACGATGACAACTCTGGGGTCTACATCTTCAATATTTTTGTGATTGATCCAGAGCAGGAAGAGGGCTTCAATCGCTTCAAGGACGCGCTCTTCAAAGCCAACCCTGAGGGCTCAAACGCAAGAGCGTATCTGGGTAACTGACTCAAATACTTGTTGGGCAACTATGGGTCAGCTCTGAAATACAGCTAAGATGCGCTTACTCTCAGAAAGACATCATTTGAAAATTTTGCAACCACCAGTGCAGGTAAGCATGGCTAGATTTTGCTTGAGTGTGTTCCTCTTCATGGTGCTGGTGACTCCCAGCTTTGCTCAAGAGGTCACGGGAGAAGGTGTAGGCTCCACGAAAGAGCAGGCAAAGAAAGAAGCTCTGGCCGATCTCTCTCAGAACATCTCGGTTGAGGTGAAATCTGTTCAAACTCAACTTTCCGAACTGATGGGAGAGAATTTCCGCCAGGATGCCAGCAGTATGATTCAACTGGAATCGCGCCTTCCCCTGCTAGGTGCAGAAAGCTTTGTTGTCGAAGATGTTGATTACTATTCCGCACTGGCCAGGCTCTCCGCGCAGCAGGCAATCCCACTATACCGAACTCAACTCCAAGAAATTGATCGGGAAATCAAGCAGGCGACTCAGCAACTGGAGCAAGCCGAACAGAACTCAGAGCGGGAAAATCTCCTCCAGGTCCTCCTGGAAAAACTTGGGAATTTTAAGCGACATCAAACAGTGCTGTTGGTGCTTGGTGACAATGACCTGCCAAAACTAGAGATCACCGAAACAGAGATCAGAAGCCAGCTGCGCAAGGTCCAGAATGAACCCGACTCGCTGGAGCAAGCAGCCAAGATTCTGACTAGGGACATGCATGACAGAAGAGGCATCTACGTCTATCCTTTTCGCACGGGTAGTTCCCAAGAAGTCACCCCCTTCGCAGCTGCATTGCGAGGTCGCCTGCAACAGCAACTCAGTACGGTTCGTCAGCCAGATCAGGCAAATCTTTGGTTACATGGTAGATACCTGATCACGGATCAAGGTCTGGAACTCTCGGCTCACCTGACACGTTCAAACAATCAACAAATAGAGCAATCCAGATCACTCTTTCTGCCGAAGAAGGCCTACCAAGGTTTGAAGACTGAACCGTCGCAGATCAGTTTTGAGGAGCAGCTCCAAAATAATCCTGACCTATTGCGCAAGAGGGATTTTCGGGTATCGATCCGGAGCAATAAGGGACACCAAGATTTGATGTTCGAAGAGGGTGAGATCATTGAGATCTATGTGAAAGTCAACAAGCCCGGTTACTTCTACATTGTCGGACATACCTTTGCTGGAGAGGAGCCTTTTTCGTATCTGCTGGAATTGCAGGAAGAAGCGGATCCACCACGGAGCTTCGTTCAATTTGTCAATGCGGATGACGTCAATCGATGGATGAGTCTGGGAGAGTTTGAAATTTATCCTCCGCTGGGGTTGGAGCATCTTCAGGTGATTGCTTCGAAAGAAGACTTGGTTCAGCGCTTGCCCGAATATCGTTTTGATGAGGGCTCTGAGTTTTACCTAGTCGGCAAAGGGCCAGCAGATGGCTTGGCCAAAACCCGAGCGGCTAAGCGTCCAAAAAAGAAAAAACCTGAAAACTATAGTGCTGAAGCAGTGCTGACCTATACTTCTGTACCACAGTAAGTCCCAGGGGAGATTTCCTGATTTTATTCCAGAGGCGTTGCGCAGAATCCACCGGAGGCCTGTGCTCCAGAGCCAAAAGCCAGTGGAGGAGGCGCTTGGAAGGGGTCAATCGGGGCACTGAAGAGCAGGTCGAGGAACAGTAGACCGAACAGTCCAAGCAACAGCACACCGATGGTGTGGGAACGTTTGAGCGTCATCGACTTTCTCCGATCAGGTGGTTGCGCAGTCGTACTCCGATCATTGAGCCGGCAAAGGCTGCAGCGAACCAGACCCAACCATGCAGGCTGCCGGTCGAGATGCCACTAAAGAAAGCTCCAACATTACAGCCGTAAGCCAGACGGGAGGCATAGCCCATCAGCAGGGCGGCTATTGCTCCAGCGATCCAAAGTCGAGTGGGCAGAGAAACTTGGGTCGTTAATGGTCCCTTCCAGCGAGCAGCAATTCCAGCCCCCAGCAATAAGCCGAAGTCTGTCACCGAAGATATGTCCAGCAGCAGGCTCTGCGTCAAGCGTTCGGCGTTGCCGGCACCGCTCCAGAAGGCAAAGTTCGCCAAATCCATCCCGGACCAATGTGCCAGCTTGGCGCCCCAGAGTCCTAGCCCATAGACCACTCCCCAGGGCTGTCCAGCCACCAGCAGGTTGAGTACAGCCAGCCCCGCGAGGAATCCAGCTGCCAACCAGAATTTATGTGGCAGGGTACGATCGTTCGAAGGCATCCATTGTCGGAACCACCAGGCGAGTCCTGCAAGCAATCCCAAGGTCAAGAGGATCGCACCGAGTGTTCCTAGCCAATCACTCAGTGCTATCGGCTCCAGTTGTCCCAAGGCATGCCATTCCGGCAGATGCAGAGTACCAAGAAAACTACCAGCAATGAAAAAAGGTAAGGCCCAGAGGCTCATCAGGTTGCCACTGCCAGCGTTGACCAAAGTACCAGAACCACAGCCCAGGACGACCTGCATCGCGATCCCAAAGACGAAAGCCCCAAGAATCATGGAAACTCCGACAGGAGCGGTAGCTCCGATCAATTCACCTGCTGCGATATCCAAGAGCAGCAGGCTGGGCAAAGCTGCCAGCCCAATGGCCAGCAGTTGCGCCTGAATGCCGTGGGTGTTGCGCTCCAAGATCGCTCGTCGCCAAGGACCAGCAAAACCAAAACCCAGGCCTTCCAAGGTAATACCAAAGCCAAGACCGATAGCTAGTAGGATTCCTTGTCGGATTCCAGCATAGATGGCCAGCAGCAGAATCAGCAGGACCATCCCGAAACTCAGCAAGATACGAAGTCGTCGTTGTCCTGCAGGATTCGCAGGTTTAGCAGTGGTTGCCGTTGTGGAACTCATCAGAATCGTCAGCTCAGAAAGTGTTCGTAAACCACTGCTTGGTATTGAGCCAAGCCCACTTCAAGCGCCCTGGTACGTTGTCCATTGGCAGACCAGCAGCTGACCACTCAACCATTGACTCTGGGTAGAGCTTGACACCTTCCTGCCCAACCACTTCACTCAGCACAAACCAGTTGGTTGCCGCCCAGTGGCCAGTGTTGCAGAAGGAGACAGTCACTTCCGCTTGATCCAAGCCATTTTGCTGTGCCAGTGTCTGCAGTTGTTCTGGGGCTTCCAACAGAGGTCCTCCGGAGCGAAACCACTGCTTGTTGTCAAAGTCATCTGCTCCAGAAATTGTTCCTGGCTTTGCTGCAGCACCGTGCCACTTTTCTCCAAGAAAGAATGCTTCTGGGCGAGCGTCGAGTAACTTGGTGTTCGAGCGATTGAGTTGCTGTTCCACATCATTGGTTGAAGCTAGCCAGTACGCTTGAATCATAGCTGGATAACTGCTTGGACTCGCTTTTGTTACTTCTTTGGAGATGGGTAATCCTGCCTGTTTCCACGCAAGGAATCCACCATCCACCACTGCCAATTGCTGAAGGCCGGCTGTCTTCAGGGTCCAGTAAACTCTAGCTGCGGCGCCGAAGTCACTGTAGGAATTGCCTTTGTGTAGGACTACCGTCGGGGTGTCTGCTGTCAGACCGAGGCCTTGAACGAGGGTGGTTAATTGGCTTTGAGAAAGGAATTTACCAGGATTCTCAGCAGGCCCCCGCCAATTTCCATAGGGTGAAGAGAGTGCACCAGGGATATGACCGGCATTGTAGGAGCTATCTGGATCAAGCGCATTTGGTGGACGGATGTCAATGATGGTGACAGCGTCGGAGTGAGCTTGAAGTATTTGATTTAACTCATTGGCTGAGAGCAACGGCTTCCAGCCGGAGACTGAATTAGCAAAAGCGAAGCTACTAGCTAGTAGAACCAGCAGTAAAGTAGAGAAAAGAGACCGTATGTTCATGTTAGTTCTCAGTGAAAAAATCAAAAGCAGACCAATTGATTACAGAAAAGTTATGCATGGTTTGAAGATAGATGGCCATCAGCCTCCGATACTCCTTTGAGAAGCCTGCTGAGACTGAATTTCCCTAACGCATTGATAGAGATTTTCTAACTTAGAGTCATGAATTTGAGCCTTGCGAAGGTACTGAATCGTTTGTTTCAGGTACTCGACACATGGACCCCGTTTTCCTTTGGCTTCCAGAATTCGTTTTCCTTTGGCTTCCACCTGCATTGTGGGACAGACGTATTTGGGATGATCCAGTCTGACGACGAAGGCAATCGCTTCCAAGCTCCCTATCTCTGATTCAACACGAACCCATTGTGGTTCATAGGCCTCTGTGATCATCTCCCTTTCCCAAATTTGGACCAGTTGGGTATCTTTCAGCTCCGGAGGAATCCGCAATGCCCGACCAATACAGGACCCACCAGGTTCAAGTCCGAGGACTAATCCTGGAAATTCCTTGGTTCCTCGATGCTCCGTACTCCAAAGACAAAAATTCCGATGGAATCCTTGAATTGTAGCCAGAATTGATTGATCAAAGGAAATTTCTGGATTCCACATCAAAGATCCGTAGGCAAAAATCCAGATTTCCTGGTCAAGAGGTCGCTGATTCAGGATACTTTGGAGAGAAAAATTCACTGGAGTCACCACAAGAGTTTATGAATAAGATAGGTTTTTCAGCATTGTCGATCGGGTGTCGTTTGAGCAAAATTTCTACTTTTGAAGGATATCTTAACTCCTGCTAGGTTGTCACTTTCATTGGCTGAAAAAAACTTTGCAGGAGTCTCCTTTTCGAGTGTTCAGTTGAACTTGGATACGAGCCACTGCTTGGTAGAAATCCAAGCCCACTGCAGACGATTCGGAACATTATCCATGGGAAGATTGGCAGTAGACCATTCGACTAATGATTCGGGATATAGCTTAACATTCTGCTTGCCAGCAATTTCACTGAGCACAAACCAGTTGGTTGCCGCCCAATGCCCTGTATTGCAGAAAGAAACAGTGATTTCGGCTTGTCCCAATTTGTTCTCTTGAACAAGACTCTGTAGTCGTTCTGGAGACTCCAACAATGGTCCACCGGAGCGGAACCAGCGCTCGTTGTCAAAGGCCACAGCTCCAGCGATCGTTCCAGGTTTGCTGGCAGCTGGATGCCAGTTGAAGCCTTCAAAAAAGTCATCTGGTCGTGCATCCAGCAGTTGAACTTCCGGTTTGTTGAGTTGCGCTTCCACCTCGGTAGCTTGGGCCAGCCAGTTTGGTCGGATTGTGGCTGGAAAGTCACTTGGCAGTGGGGTCTCCAACTCTGTGGAAATAGGCAGCCCTGCTTGCTTCCAAGTCTGAAAGCCTCCATTCAAAATCGCCAACTGGGTTAGTCCAGCAGTCTTCAAAGACCAGTAAACGCGGGCCGCTGCACCAAAGTCACTGTAGGAATCACCACGGTGAACAACGACCACCGGAGTATCGATGTCAGCACCAATGGCCTGAACCAGCCAAGTCAGTTTGTCTTGGGTAATAAACTTGCCTGGATTGTCAGGCTGCCCACGCCAAGTTGCATAAGGGGAAGACACAGCGCCGGGGATGTGTCCAGCGTTGTAGGAGGCTTCTGGTTCCTTGGCATCAAGGGCCCGGATGTCAACGACAGTTGCGGCAAAGGGATCTTCTTCGAGAAGTTCGTGGAGTTCGGTGACAGAGAGTAGTGGTTTCCACTCAGACAAATCATTGGCATGGGTCAAACCAGTCATTAAAGTGAGCAGTCCGGCTAGCAACAGACGCATTTTCATCAGTTTTCTCCTGGAGAGAAGTTGGCAAAGCAGGGCAAAACGATGGCCCAGGGCATCAGTAAATTCCGAGAGACTTTCCCTTGCGGGCAGGGTTCTCGGTCAAGGAAAACTGTGGGCGCGAAGCGTTCTGAAGAGGAACCTGTGGGTAACTCTAGAGCAAACGCGCTCGCAAAAAATTCAGTGAATGATCAGGTTCGGAAAACGAATCAGAGATGCTTGAAGGAGGTTCAGCAACAACAAGCAGGGCAGCAACAGCAGGAAGCAACAGGGGCAACGACGGTAGCAGTTAGGGAAGTCTGGGAAAGGCTCGAACGCCTGGATTGGAACAGCGGTATATGGAGTAGAGAGTTCATCTTTCTATCTGATTTGAAAAAGTTTTTGAAGAGATTGGCGCTAGGCCAAGGATGCGGCTAGGCCGCTACGAAGAGGGCCTGTATCAACAACAGGTCAAACGACAACAGCAGCAACAATTGGCTGGGATACCGAATCGAATGTCTTTGCATGAGAAAGGCATTGCTGTTGTCCAAGGAGAAGGAATTTAAAAAATCAAAAACAAACTAAAATTTTCCGGAGGCTGAGTACAAAGGCAAGCATTTTCTGCAGGTGCGAGAATACTTGGGGCAATGTGTCCTTGGTTGCTAGCTTTTTTCACCAATCTTTCTCCGATGTTGAGAATGGTTTGATCTTCTGCTGACTATTGTTGAAGATTGAAATAAATCTAATTTTTCTTCTCAACGACACATCTTTGGAGGACGCATGCCTTATGATGCTGCTGATAACCGTTACGAATCTGCCCACTATCGCCGCTGTGGAAAATCGGGACTACACTTGCCTGAGGTGTCCCTAGGGCTCTGGTACAATTTTGGTGGAGTCGATCCGCTGGAAAATATACGAGAGATGCTCCGACGATCTTTTGATCTGGGGATTACGCACTTTGATCTTGCCAACAACTATGGCCCCCCTCCTGGTTCGGCTGAAACCAATTTTGGACGGATCTTTGCCGAGGACTTCAAGCCCTATCGCGACGAATTGGTGATCTCCAGTAAAGCTGGCTACTACATGTGGCCCGGGCCCTACGGAGAATGGGGCTCTCGCAAGTACCTGGTGGCAAGCTGCGACCAGAGCCTCAAACGGATGGGACTCGACTATGTAGACATTTTTTATAGCCATCGGCCTGACCCGAATACGCCCTTGGAAGAGACGATGGGAGCGCTGGACTACATCGTTCGTAGTGGACGAGCGCTCTATGCTGGCATCTCAACCTACTCCCCAGAGCAGACACGCGAAGCTTCACGACTCCTAAGAGAATTGGGAACCCCCTGTTTAATTCATCAGCCACGCTACAACATGTTTGATCGTTGGATTGAAGATGGCCTGCTGGATGTACTCAAGGACGAAGGGATTGGCTGTATTGCGTTCTCACCGCTTTGTCAGGGGATTCTCACCAACAAGTACCTGTCTGAAGACTGGAGTGGAACTCGCGCCGACAAACTGAAGAGTGCTTTCCACTGGGGTGATGAGGTGACTCAGAAGCGCCTTGCTCGGGTACGTGAGCTACAGAAGATGGCCGATGAACGTGGACAGACAATGGCTCAGCTCGCGATCGCCTGGGTATTGCGTCAGCCACAGATGACTTCGGCACTGATTGGTGCCAGCAAGGTCTCACAAATCGAAGACGCTGTGGGTGCACTCAGCAACCAGCGGCTCAGTGAAGAGGAGCTATCCAGAATCGAAACGATTCTTGGTTAGTTTGTTGAACGGAGGTACTACGAGGTACCTCCTCTTTCTCAATGAAGTTGGCAGCAAGGATTGCCAACGCTTCTGAGGGAGCAGCCATGGGAGAAGCATTGCCAACGCTAAAAGATTGGGAAGAACTGGCACGCAAGGAACTGAAGGTTCGGGAGGTGTCGGAGTTGGACTGGCACACAGCTGAGGGTATTCGGCTGAAGCCACTCTACACTGCAGCAGATCTGGAAGAACTGGAGATGGCCAACACGTTACCCGGCTTTTTCCCCTTTCTGCGGGGCCCTAAAGCGACGATGTACGCTGGTCGGCCTTGGACCATTCGGCAATATGCAGGCTTCTCGACGGCTGAAGAATCAAATGCCTTTTACCGTAAGAATCTAGCTGCTGGACAAAAAGGACTGAGCGTAGCTTTCGACCTGGCAACCCATCGGGGCTATGACTCTGATCATCCACGGGTCGTCGGTGATGTAGGCAAGGCAGGGGTGGCGATCGACTCTGTCGAAGATATGAAGATTCTCTTCGACCAGATCCCGTTGGATGAGATGTCAGTCTCGATGACCATGAACGGGGCGGTGTTGCCTGTTTTGGCAGCCTATGTCGTTGCTGCAGAAGAGCAGGGAGTTTCCCAGGAACAGCTGAGCGGAACCATTCAGAATGACATCCTTAAGGAGTTCATGGTTCGCAACACCTACATCTACCCTCCAACTCCCTCAATGCGGATCATTGGTGATATCATCGCCTACACCAGTGAGCACATGCCCCGCTACAATTCGATCAGTATCAGTGGCTATCACATTCAGGAAGCTGGCGCAACGGCTGTACAGGAACTGGCCTTCACACTTGGAGATGGCTTGGAGTACGTGCGTTCTGCGCTGCAACGTGGAATGCCCATCGATCAGTTTGCACCGCGCCTCTCCTTCTTCTTTGGCATCGGGCTGAACTTCTTCATGGAGATCGCCAAGCTGCGGGCAGCCCGTTTCCTGTGGGCTGAACTACTCAAGCCCTTTGCTCCTCAAAAACCCCAGTCAATGATGTTGCGTACCCACTGTCAGACCTCTGGCTGGAGTCTGACCGAGCAGGATCCCTTCAACAACATCGTACGGACTACGATTGAAGCAATGGCGGCCACCCTGGGTGGAACACAGTCATTGCACACCAACTCCTTCGATGAAGCCCTGGGATTACCGACAGAAACTTCAGCCCGGATTGCTCGTAACACCCAGCTGATTCTTCAGGAAGAAGCTGGTATTCCCAACATTGTTGACCCTTTTGGTGGTTCCTACTTCATGGAATCACTGACAAATGCACTCATCCAGGAAGCACGGCAAACATTGCAGGAAGTCGAGGAGCTTGGAGGTATGACCAAGGCGGTTGCCTCTGGGATGCCCAAGCAGCGAATTGAAGAAGCAGCAGCTCGTCGGCAGGCTCGGATCGACCAGGGCAAGGAGGTCATTGTTGGTGTGAACAAGTATCGCTTGGAGCAGGAAGAGCGAGTTGAGGTGCGTGATATCGATAACTCCGCAGTACGAGAGGCGCAGATCTACAGGTTGAACCAAGTCCGACAGAATCGGGATAACACGGCTGTGGAGGGACTCCTGAAGCACTTGCGCGAAGCGGCTGTCAGCGGTCAGGGTAACCTGTTGGCGCTTTCGATTGAAGCGGTCCGTGTACGAGCCACGGTTGGTGAAATTTCAGATGCAATGGAACAGGCCTGGGGACGTTACAATGCTCCGATTCGTTCGATTGCTGGGGTTTATGGGAGTGAATATGCTGAAGATTCTGACTTTGCAGACGTACGTGAGGAGATCAATCAATTTGCAGTAGACGAAGGTCGCCGACCAAGAATCATGGTGGCCAAGATGGGCCAGGATGGTCACGATCGTGGAGCTAAGGTGATCTCCACTGCCTTTGCTGATCTAGGTTTTGATGTGGATATCGGGCCACTGTTTCAGACTCCAGAAGAAGTTGTTCGTCAGGCCATCGAAAATGATGTCCACGTGATCGGCATCTCCAGCCAGGCGGCTGGACACAAGACACTTGTACAACAACTGATGCAGGTGTTGCTTGCAGAGAAGGTGGATGACATGGTCGTAGTGGTTGGGGGCGTCATTCCTCCGCAGGATTATGAGTACCTTTACCAGCAAGGAGTGGCCTGCATCTTTGGACCAGGCACCAAGATTCCACAGGCTGCTCGTGAGGTCTTGAGCGCTGTCCGTGAAAAGACAACGGTCGCTGCATGACGAGTTTGCAATTCAAACTCACGAGATTTTGCAGTTTTTCTGACTCTTAGGCCCACCTAGAATTCATCCCCACCATGTCAGTCATCCATCCTAGCAGTATCCAACAGGGAGATCGTCGCGCGATAGCCAAGGCGATCACACTACTGGAGAGCACACATCCAGAAAAACTTGATCAGGGTCAGGCGCTGCTGGAGGAGTTGCTGCCGGATACGGGCAACTCCCTGCGTATCGGCATCACAGGGGTGCCAGGTGTGGGTAAGAGCACCTTCATTGAGGCCTTTGGGATGCGACTGATCGAAGCGGGACATCGGGTCGCTGTGCTGGCTGTAGATCCAAGTAGTCCAATCACGGGTGGAAGCATCCTGGGCGATAAGACGCGGATGCAACAATTGTCCTCACACCCACAAGCATTTGTACGTCCTTCACCCTCGTCCGGATTGCTGGGTGGAGTCGCTCGTAAAACCCGGGAGACGATGTTGCTCTGTGAAGCAGCGGGTTATGACGTGATTATTGTTGAGACGGTAGGAGTTGGGCAGTCAGAGACCATGGTTGCTTCAATGGCTGATCTCTTCTTGGTACTGATGCTACCCAATGCGGGAGATGAACTGCAGGGAATCAAGAAGGGAATTCTGGAGTTAGCGGACCTGATCGTGATCAACAAGGCTGATGGTGATCAGAAGATCTTGGCTCAACGAGCTGTTCGAGAGTATCGAAACGCTCTCCATTTGCTCAAGCCGACTCGGGCTTCGTGGCAGGCAAAGGTGCTTCAGTGCAGTGCCCTGGAGCAAACAGGACTGGTTGAGCTGTGGGAGACGATGCAAGACTTCCAAGATGTGCTGAAGACCTCGGGGGAGTGGGAAGAGCACCGGAGCCATCAAGCTGTCCGCTGGATGTGGAGTCTGATTGATGAAGAGTTGCGCCAAAGTTTTCGAAAGCATTCCCAGATCCAAGCTGATATTCCCAACGTCGAGAATGCCATTCGTCAAGGGAAGCAACTGCCAACTCGAGCAGCTCGATCTTTATTGGAAGTTTGGTTTAACACCCAAGATAAATAGTCCAGTCGTCATCAAACCTTACTGTTGGGATTGCTGATCAAGAATCGCTTGGTGGATTTTTCTACTATAAGCGAGGTACTACTTGAGAGAGCCAGAATTTTGGTGTGTTGCTCAAAAGCGCTGTCGAAATTTACGTTCCAGTTCAGCAGTGGGTAAGGAAAACCAGAGGGGAAATCCGTCAAGGGAGCGGTTGTCGAGATCTAGCTGTTCAAGTTGGGCCAGTAACGACTGCTGATCGCTTGCGGTAAGTAGTTGCGTTTCCGGGAGAGCCGCCTGTGTGGCCAAGACAGTCCAGAGATCCTGCTGAAGTGTGTCTGGACGACTACGTTTGCCGAAGAGGGCGCTACGATTAAGCATCTCTCGTAGCAAGGCTTCTGCTTGGGACAAAGCCAGTAGTTTTGGTTGCTGTTGCAGGGCAAAGGTTCTTCCTCCAAAGGGTTCCCAGACAAACCCACCTTGACGCATCAACGCTTCCAATCCTGCCAACAATGTTGCTTCTTGAGGTGCCAGGTGCAGCAGCAGCGGAGTACTCCGCTCAGAAATTTCGATATTTTCAGCCAGGAAGTCACTCCGGTAGCGTTCATAAAGTAACCGCTCGTGAACACGTCGGCTGTGAAAAAGTACCAATCCATCTACATCCGTAGCCAGTAGATAACAACCCAATACTTGTCCGTGTGGTTGCCATCGAGTTGGAGTTGTTGATGTAGGCCACAGTTGAAGGTTCTCTACGATCACCGGATCAACGGCAGTTTCGGCTTTGGTGGGTGCTTCTGCTTGTGTTGGTGATGAGAGAGCAGTTGTGGCAACAGGAGCAGCTTCTGGTTTGGGGTTATTATTTTTGGTAGGTGTGGGAAGGGTTGGATTGTGCTTGGCTCGGGCTGGTTGCTCCTTAGCAATTCGTTGCACAGAGGATTGTTCCCGAACTTGTTGTTGCAACGGCAGTTCATCTACGAGTGGCAATTCTGTCTGAGGATCCTGTGGTCGAGGTGTCGCCTTTCCTTCCCGACCAAACAAGCGCAGCTTGGTCTGTTGCTTAAGGCTTCTGCTCAGCTGATCCTGAAAGATCGTATGCACAACCTGGCTGTTGCGTAGTCGAATCTCTGTTTTTGCAGGATGGACATTGACGTCCAACTCACCCGGATCAAGATGCAGTGAAAGAAAAAATGCTGGATGCTGTGATTTGCTTAGGAAGTTGCCATAGCCTTGGTAGATTGCCCGCTGTACTGCTTGACATCGTACAGAGCGGTCATTGACAAACAGGTATTGCCAACGCTTGCTGGTTCGTACTTTCTCTGGGATGGAGAGCCAGCCTTGGTAATTTAGGTAATTTTCTCGATGTGAGACCTCCTGTAGGCTATCTCGAAACTCTTCACCAAAGAGTTGAAAAATTCGTTCTTCCAGGCTGTTGGCTGGTCCCAGATTGATCAACAGTTGTTGGTTATGAACAAGTTTGAACTGACGTTGCGGGTAGGCCAGCGCCTGATTGGTCAATCCCTGCTGAATGTGCTGTAACTCCGTGGTGGTTGTTTTCAGAAACTTCAGCCGAGCCGGTGTGTTGAAGAACAGTCGCTCGATCTTGATGCGCGTTCCTTGCGGAAAGCCTACCTTGCCGATTTCATCCAGTTGTCCCCCCTGCATCAGCAAACGTGTCCCGCTCTCCTGATCATCAGGACAAGTCAGCAACTCAAAGTGGGAGACTGCGGCAATGGAAGCCAAAGCTTCTCCGCGAAAGCCAAGCGTACCAATGCGGAACAAGTCTTCGTCTGAATAAATCTTACTAGTGGCGTGACGTTCCACGGCAAAGCGAGCATCGGTCTCATTCATCCCGCAGCCGTTGTCTAGTACCTGAATCAGGTCTTTGCCTCCATTCTTGACGGTCACTTGAATCTGGGTAGCTCCAGCGTCCAACGCATTTTCTACTAACTCCTTGACCACAGAAGCTGGCCGCTCGACCACTTCCCCTGCTGCAATCTTGTTGATCAGCGATTCAGGGAGAATGCGGACTTTCTGATTGAGAAAAGAGGAGGTCATAGCAAACAGTGAGTCAAAAAGAGAGGAAGAAAAACTACGAGTGGGACAAAGCAGGGAGAGATGTGGGCGAGAGGGAGTCCCGCCCAGGAATAGGGTCAGTCTACCAACACGACGACGCGGGCTTCTCTCAGGAAGTTGAGATTAGCCGCCAGTTGGCGAATGCGAGCTGCGTCCTGATCAGCCAGGACAATGTCTGTTTTGTTTTTGCCAGCGACCCCGACAGCTTTGACTGTCAGTGGATTACCTGCTACTCGGTCGTTGGTTTCGGCCTGCTCCAGATCCTTGACGTAACCGGCCATTCCGTGCTTGAGAACAAATTCCTGTTCCACATAGGCTGAACCATAGAGTTCATTCCCAGCTTCATCAAAAACCCGTGGTGACATTGCTGGTTGAGCTCCGGTTCCTCGCGCATCGATGATCAAGCCGGTATAAACTCGCCTCATATCGATTGGAGCACCTGATCGGGAGTTGGAAGAGAGTTCTACTGGTGGGGCAATTTCCACTGGGATCTGAAAGAGAGCTTGTTGTGGAACCACCTGTTGGAGTCGGGCTTCCATGCGGACACGGACGCTGCCATCAGAGAAGTAGCGTGGTGCACCAACAGGGCGTAAGCCGTAGATCATACCCTGGACATTGGTACGGATTTGATCATCGGTCAACATCGCGTCTTGTAGCGTAGTATTGGAGCTGACATTGATGCCTTTGATCATCTCCAGAATGTTACGAGCTGCATCCATCCGGGCTGCTCGTTGGGCACTAGCGTTTTGTTGAGCAGAGGTTCCTGCTTTCTTTGCAGGTACGCCTAGGCCATCGGCAATGACGAGTCCTTGGTTCCAATCAACACAGGCCGAGTTTCCATCTTGCAGACAACGGTCATCTATCGAAACGCCCCAGGCTGTGCTGGCCAGCAACAGTCCCAGGCACGCGCTGATCCATGTCTTCATCTTGTCTCCTGGCTGAAATCGGTAGGTAGCAGCGGCCCAATCCGGCCGCTAGGAAAGAATAGGCGAATGCAGCTTTTGTGCGAATCGCCTATACGTCCTTGATGCTTAGCTGCAGCTTACCCCGTTTGTCAAGACCCATGGCTTTTACTTTGACAGTATCGCCTTCACGAACGACGTCCGTGACCGCACGGACACGGCCTTCCGCCAAGTTGGAGATGTGCACCAACCCTTCCGTTCCAGGGAAGACTTCTACAAAAGCTCCGAAGTCAACCACCCGCTTGACAATCCCGTCATAAACAGTGCCGATTTCCACGGTGCGTGTCAGGTCTCGGACAATTTCCAAGGCTGCATCCACCGCCTTATGATCTCCAGAGGCAATGGAGACCAAACCGTCGTCAGAGATGTTGATCTTCACCCCAGTTCGCTCGACGATGCTCTTGATCATCTTGCCCCCAGGGCCAATGACGATGGAGATCTTGTCGGGTGGAATCTTGTGAGTGATGAAGCGCGGCGCATAGCTGGAAAGTCCGGCACGAGACTGCCCCAAGGTGTCTCCCATGATCTTGAGAATATGCAGTCGACCTTCACAGGCTTGCTCCAGTGATGCCTTGACAATCTCGCGGGTAAGTCCCTTGATCTTGATGTCCATCTGCAATGCGGTGATGCCTGTGGTAGTACCAACAACCTTGAAGTCCATGTCACCTAGGTGGTCTTCATCACCCAGAATATCTGAGAGAATGCTGGTCTGTCCGTCGTCATAGATCAGCCCCATGGCGATACCGGCAGCTGCTGCCTTGAGAGGAATGCCTGCATCCATCATTGCGAGGGAACCAGAGCAAACCGTTGCCATCGAGGAAGAGCCATTGGATTCGAGCACTTCAGAGACTAGACGAATGGTGTAAGGGAACTCTTCTCTGGTTGGAAGTAGATGGCTGAGGCCACGCTCGGCAAGGTGTCCATGGCCGATTTCACGACGTCCAGGACCTCTGGGTGGTCGAGCTTCACCGACACAGAAACTTGGAAAATTGTAGTGCAGCATGAAGTTTTTATAGCTCACCCCATGCAGTGAATCGATGAGTTGCTCATCCTCTTTCGTGCCGAGCGTGACTACACCCAACGCCTGGGTTTCTCCACGTGTGAAGAGCGCAGAGCCATGGGCTCTTGGTAGAATTCGTGCCTCACAATCAATCTGGCGGATATCTTTTGGACCTCGTCCATCAATGCGAATCTGATCCTTTAGGATACGCTCCCGCATGACCTTTTTCTTGACCGAACCAATCACACTCTTAGCTTGTCCAACGTCATCATTACTGGGCTCACTACCTTCGGGAAAGACCTCGGCAAGCACTTCATCAACAACGGCATCCAGCCGCTGATAGCGCTCCTGCTTCTCTGTGATCTGCAGGGCCTCCACTAATTTGGGCTGGCTGGCAGCGGTCACCTTGGTGCGCAACTCCTCATCAATTTCTGGTATAGCGACTTCGCGTTTGGGTTTGCCACAGCGCTGCATCAACTCTTCCTGGATCTGAATGATCGGCTGGATCTGTTCCTGACCAAACCAGAGAGCATCCAGCATGACTTCTTCACTCACCTCTTTTGCCTCCCCTTCTACCATCAGGATAGCGTCTTTTGAAGCCGCCATGATGATGTTCAACTCGCTTTCTTCCAATTCAGTTGCAGTCGGGTTGATAACAAATTCACCATTGATGCGTCCGACCCGAATGCCTCCAATCGGTTGATAGAAGGGAATATCTGAAACGCAGAGTGCTGCCGAAGCGCCAATCATGGCTGCGATATCAGGGGCATTGTCCTGATCGGAGCTGAGTACAGTGGCCATGATCAGGGTTTCTGCCAGATAGTTTTCATCGAAGGATGGGCGTAGAGGACGATCAATGAGCCTAGAAGTTAAGGTCTCTGATTCGGAGAGGCGGCCTTCACGCTTGAAGAAGCCACCGGGAATACGCCCAGCAGCGTACGCTTTTTCAACGTAGTGAACCGATAGGGGAAAAAAGTCAGCACCAACACCGCTACCTTTGTCGGCAGTGGCGGCGACTAATACAACAGTGTCACCGTAGCGGACCAAGATGGAGCCGTTGGCTTGTTTAGCGAGTTTTCCTGTCTCGAGTGTAAGAGTGGCCTTACCGAAGGCCGTAGATACGGTTTCCATAAATTCTCCTGATTTTTCAATATACTAGGGATCGAAAGAGAGACCAATCGCAGTGCATCGTGGAAAGGTAGCCTTGGGACGAACAACCAGACGAAGGTTGGAGAGGATGTTGCGTCGGAATGATGGCTGTTAAGCAGGCAGCGAATGGAATCAAGAATTGCAGGTTGTTTCCTGAGAGGGAATTGGCGGAAGAACGAACCCTTTGTAGGTTCGTTCTAGCAGGTGGCTGTTTATCTGCGGATGCCCAGCTTTTTGATAATTTCCTGGTAGCGATCCACGTTTTCCGCCTTGAGGTAGTTAAGAAAATTGCGCCGTCGACCGACGAGGCGCAACAGCCCACGGCGAGAGTGAAAGTCCTTTGGTTGCTGCTTGAAATGCTCAGTCAGGTAGACGATTCGGGCTGTCAGCAGGGCAATCTGAACTTCTGTTGAGCCACTGTCGTGCTCATTCTTGCCATAGGTACGAATCAGTTCATTTTTCTGTTCCTTGGTCAACATGCAGGGATACTCCTCAGATCAATACTTTATTCGGTTGAAAACAGGGGCCTCGCTCTCCCAGATGCAGAGAACCAAGTGCCCAGAGTTCTTGTTCATCACCAGCCTGATACCAGGCTTCAGTGGTATGGTCCTTGGGAACGGCTGATTTTGAAGTTAGGCTCAGCGGGACGGTTTGTCCTTGTCGAATACGTTCCCGATCTTCCAGAGGCAGGCGCAATGCGGGAAAATCGCTCAGCACTTTGGAAGCATCCATCCATGGGTTAACTTCCTGAGCCAGTTGCTCAGGAGTTTTGGCTTCTTCGATCACGAATCGAGAGCCACATCGCAGACGGCGCAAGGCAGATAAATGGGCGCCAACACATAGATCCTGGCCCAATTGCTCAGCTAGTGAGCGAATATAAGTGCCCTTTGAACAATGCACGGTGATCTCTGCTTCTGGCGACACAAAGCGTTCCAGCTTCAATTGCTCCAGAAAGACTCGCCGCATCGGTAACTCTGGTGCTTCTCCTCGGCGGGCCAGTCGATAGGCCGGTGTACCCCGAAGCTTGACCGCTGAGTGGACTGGGGTTTGTTGATCTTGCCACCCCAAGTGCCTCTGCAGCCACTCGTTCACCATCGTTTCGTTCACGGAACTTGGATCCCGTTCAGCCAGTATCTGGCCTTCTGCGTCAAAAGTATCAGTGCGAATGCCAAAACGAACTGTCGTACGATACACCTTGTCTTGTTCGTTGAACAGGGAAATCAATTTGGTCGCCTTATCCAAGAAAACCGGGAGTACTCCGGTCGCTAATGGATCCAGAGTGCCCAAGTGTCCGGCTTTTTTCTCCTGAAACTGACGACGGGCCCAGCGAATTACATCAAAAGAAGTCCAGCCACGGGGCTTGTCAACGTTCAGAATCCTCAGCACGGTCTGCCTTCTTTACCTTCTGCAGTGCCTGATCGATCTCCATGCTATAGTCGAATCCAGCATCATAGAGAAAGCGTAACTTGGGAGTCAGTCGAGTTTGCAGCACTTTGCCCAGGCAACGGCTGAAGAATCCAGCAGCGTGGTTGAGCGAGGTGACGACTTCTTCTACTTGCTCACTCGGAAAAAAACTAACGTATACAGTGGCAAAAGAGTTGTCTCGGGCGGCTTCAACTCGGCTGATGGTCACCAATCGAAAGCGTGGGTCCTTGCTCTCCCGTAACAGAATCTCTGCCAGCTTTCGTTGCAGTAGCACATTGTTCGGCTCTGCTGATTTGTTGCCACGCATCTAGAGAGTCGCTGCTTCTTCGACTTCGATGAAGGCTTCGATGACATCACCTTGCTGGACATCCTGAAAGTCCAGAACGATTCCACATTCGTAATTCTGAGCGACTTCACGAACGTCATCCTTGAAGCGTTTCAAGGAAACAACGTGTCCCTTGTGAATTTCTGCCTCATCGCGCAGGACACGAGCCTTGCAGTTTCTTACAACCTTACCTTCTGTGACCAAACACCCAAAAATATTACCGATGCGATTGGCGTTGAAGATCTGATCCACACGGCAACGACCGATCACTTCTTCACGTATCTCTGGAGCGAGCATGCCTTGCAAGGCAGCACGGACATCGTCGATAGCGTTGTAGATTACATCATAGAGGCGTAGGTCGACACCCTCACGGGCTAGTGTTTCACGAGCCTTTGCATCTGCCTGAACATTGAAGGCGATGATGATCGCATTTGAGGCAGATGCCAGCACAACGTCTGTTTCTGTGACGTTGCCAAGACCTGTGTGCAGAAAGCGCACGGAGATCTTTTCATTGCCCAGTTGCGAGAGAGAGTTGCGCAGAGCCTCGACAGAACCCTGAACGTCTGCCTTCAGCAGTAGGTTGAGTTCCAGACTGCCAGCCTCTTCCAGTTGACTGAAAATGTTTTCCAGATTCGTTTTCTGCTGCTGAGAAACATTGACTTCCCGTTGATTTTCCAAACGTTGCTGTACCAGTTGTCGGGCAGTACGTTCATCGTCCATTACGATGAAGGTTTCCCCAGTGGTCGGCACGTCATCAAAGCCGGTAATCTCTACTGGGACAGCGGGAGTCGCTTCTTGAATCGATTGACCATGATCATTGAACATCGCCCGGACCCGTCCGCAGGTGGTTCCAACCAGGAAGAAATCTCCGATACGCAGTATTCCTCGCTGGATGAGCACAGTTCCCACCGCTCCCTTGCCACGGCTGATCTTAGACTCGATAATGGCTCCACGGGCTGGGCCGTCATAGAAGGCTTTCAGCTCCAGTACTTCTGCTTGCAGCAGCACCATCTCCAATAAGTTGTCGATGCCGTCCCCGGTTTTGGCAGAGACTGGAACCATGATCGTGTCTCCACCCAATCCTTCGGAGACTAAATTATGCTCTAGCAACTCTTGCTCAATACGCTGCGGACTGGAGTCTGGCTTATCCACCTTGTTGACAGCAACAATGAGAGGGACTTCAGCTGCTCGTGCATGATTGATCGCTTCAATGGTTTGTGGTTGCACCCGGTCATCAGCGGCGACCACAAGAATCACGATATCCGTAATGTTTGCTCCTCTGGCACGCATAGCCGTGAAGGCTTCGTGACCGGGAGTATCAAGGAAAGTGATATTGTGATCATTATGGCGAACGTGGTAGGCCCCAATGTGTTGGGTAATGCCTCCGGCTTCCCCCTCGGTAACTTTCGCTGAGCGAATCTTGTCCAGCAGGGAGGTCTTACCATGATCGACATGGCCCATGATGGTAACGATCGGAGCTCGCCCCCGTTCATCAGTGCCGTCGGCCACTTCAAAGACCTGCTCTTCAAGATTGGTGGTCTCCTGTTCCACTTCTACATCGAATTCAGCAGCAATCAGCGCAGCAGTCTCTCCTGGAATGCTTTGGTTGATGGAAGCCATGACTCCGTTTTCCATCAGACGCTTGAGAATTTCTGTTACCTTGATCCCAATTAGACTAGCAAGGTCTGCAACGGTGATGGCATTGCCGATCTTGATGCTTTTCTTGCGAGGGTTGAAGACATGCTTGGCCGTTTCTGTCTGTTCACGAACACGACGCTCTCTGCGTCGCTCGCTCTTGCGCTGCTTGCGCCGGGGCTGGTCATCATCCTCGTTGTATTTAACAGCGATAGGCTCGTTATTTTCTCTCCGCTGTCGTCGTTGTAGTGCCTCATTCTCCGATTCATCGCGGCGATGATGGCGAGCTTTGCTGCCCTTTTTCTCAGACTTGCGCTCTCGCTGCTTGCGCTCTTCTTCTTCTATGGTAGGGGGGGTAGGCCGACCGGCAGGCTCTGAGGACGGGGGAGGTTGTGGTGGAGCTATCTCTGCAACAATTTCTGCTTCCTGAGGGGCTGGTTTAGGCTCAGGCCCTGCTACTCTTTCTTCGGTCACTTCTTCTGCAGGAGTTTCGACTGATGGAGCTTCCACTGTAGTTTCTACAGGAGCTTCTTCAGGTTCAGTCACTTCTTGCTGGACCTCAACAACGGGTGCAGGTGATGGAGGTGGCGTCTCTTGCCGGTCACCACTGACCCGAATGATATTTTCTTCTTGTACTTCTTCGGATCGTCGTCTTCGGATCCGTCTTGGGCGTTTGCCTCCAATCAGTGTGTCACTGTCGAGCTCGAGAGTTCCCTCTGGATTTGTATCTTCACGACGTGTGGAGATAATTTGTGCCGGACTTTCTTTAGCAGGGCGACTTGGCGGTGGACTGGCAGGACTACCGATCTTCTTACGAATGATCGCAATCTGCTCGTCGGAGAGCGCATTAAAGTTACTGGAAACAGGGATTCCGAGTTTGCGGATTCGCTGTAGCAGTTGCTTGGCTGGCAGATTCATTTCTTTGGCCAGCTCAAACACACGCATATTGGTCATAGGATTTTGGACTTCTTGGGGTTTCAGGAGGGTTTCTCCTCAGTAGTTTCTGACGGATCTGCTGTCTGTGCAGATGTTTCCAGTTCTTTGTCGGGTTCGGTTGGTTCAGTAACCGTTGTTGCTGTTTCAGTTTCTTCTGTTGCAGGATCAGCCGATACAGCCTCTGTTTCAACCTCTTCCCCTGGTGAATCTTCTGATTTAGTTGCTGCTACATCTTCATTCCTGCGAGCTGCTGCTTCAGCAGCAGGAGTTCCCGCAGCATGCAAACCACTGGTGATGCCGGTGTAGAGCAGTTCTCGCTCTTCCTTGCCTCGTTCCAATTCACGAGTTAGTTGTTCTTCAATACTGGGTGCTTCCTCTTCATCGACAGAAATATTGATCTTGTAGCCGACAAGTCGAGAGGCCAGACGAACATTCTGTCCTTTGCTGCCGATGGCCAAGGAGAGTTGATCCTGCTTGACAATCACGTCAATCTCTCCGGCTTCCTCATCAATTACCAATTCATCAATCACTGCGGGTGCTAGTGCGTTAGTCGTGTAGACAGCCACGTCTTCATTCCAGCGGACGATGTCGATTTTCTCTCCGTAGAGTTCGTTGACGATGTTCTGCACACGGCTGCCACGAATACCTACACAGGAGCCAACAGGATCAACGTCTGGATCTGTGCTGTAGACAGAAATCTTAGCACGCTTTCCAGGCTCTCGGGCTGCACTGACGATTTTGACAATACCATCGTAAATTTCTGGCACTTCCATTTCGAAGAGCTTGATCAACAGTCCAGGATGAGTCCTAGAAATCGAAAGTTGGGACGGTTTCTGAGGATTATTGTTCACATCCATCAGGTAGACCCGAATGTGGTCTCCGTAGCTGAAGTTCTCTCCGGGAATTTGCTCTCGGCGGAACAGATAGGCGTCGGTCTTGTCCAAAAAGCGTAGCGCAATCCGGCTGTTACTCTCGGAGCGCAGTACAGTGCCAGTCAACACTTCGCCAACTCGCTTCTCGAAGGTGCTGACGATCATTTCCCGCTCTGCTTCACGAATGCTGCCGAAGATGATACTGCGGGCGGATCGGGCAATCCGATTGAACTCTCGTTCGTCAATCAGGTACTCCACCTCATCACCGATTTGTGCTTCTGGATCGATTTCCTGAACTTCATCCAGTGAGACCTCGTTGTCAGCATCATCGACGATATCTACCACTTCCTTGTACTGGAAGAGTTCGATCTGGCCCGTACGCTTGTTGAAGCTGCCTTCAATGGATTCGTAGGGAAGCTTCCGTTTGGCAGCCTGAACAATGGATTCGACTACCAGACGAATCATGATGTCACGGTCCAAGGCCTTTTCCTTGGAAACTTCAGTGATGACTTCGAGCAAGTTGTCTCGCAACAGCGACCTCACACAGTGAGAAGTAAAGGAAGTCGGCGCCTGAGGAGGTCAACCGAACAGTATAGGGTCAAGGTGTGCCTGACGAATTTCTTGAAGCGGAATCTCAAGTAGCGGTCCTTGTTCCGCCTGCAGCACAATGCTCTGATCATTGGTAGTCTGCAGAGTTCCAGTCCAGCGCTTGTGCCCGTGTTGACTATTGTGCAGCAGGAGCGTGATGCGCTCTCCCAAAAAACGCTGATAGTGCGCCAGGGTACGCAAGGGACGATCCACACCGGGCGTGGAGACCTCCAGTCGATAGGCACCCCGAATAGGATCCTCATTATCTAGGATCGGTTCGATGGCTCTATTGACCAGCACGCAGTCATCCAGATTGACTCCCTCCGGGCGATCAATCCAAAGGCAGAGGACTTGTTCCTTGCCTTCGCGTCTCCAGTCTAGTTGCAGGATTTCGTAGCCGAGTTGCTCAAGTGGAGGGGTCAACAGTTGCAGCAGCCGATCGGGCAGACGAGCCATGCGCAGGTATCAGAACAGAACGCCAAATTGATAAACTGAAATAAATATCACAGCTAATCAGAATTGTCGACGGTTTTTCCGTCTAGAACTCAAAGGAGGGTCGAGAGAATCCCCAGTTGGCGTGGTTAGGCTCGTGGGTGACCTGCTCATAAAGCTCATCCGGCAGCTCTTCAAGAAAGCGAGAACGCCCACTGTGACTGGGGCCGTAGTAGTTGGCGCTAATAGCTGGGGCGGTCAGAATTAAGCGTTGCTGGGCACGGGTGAGCGCAACGTAGAACAACCTCCGTTCTTCCTCCAATTGTTCGTTGCTATTCATGCTGCGTTGATGAGGGAAGAGTCCCTCTGTCAGCCCAATTAGAAATACGACCTCCCACTCAAGTCCCTTGGCCTGGTGAATCGTGGTCAGGGTCAAGTGTTCCTGATCTTCCCATTCCATCGATTCTCGGTCACTGACCAGGCTGTTGCCAACTAAGGAGAGTTCGTTGAGGAAGGAATCCAGATCTGGATAGTTCCCAGCGAATTCCAGCAGGGATTGCAGGTCAGCCTCACGCTGTGGGGCGTTCTCGTAGGTATTACGCAGAACTTCGCGATAGAAGTTTAGGTAGACGATCTCGAGCATGCGAGACACAGAGGTTTCCGGAACCAGCATTTGTCGAAAACACTCCTGCAGTTGATTCCAGTCTTCTCTTGCCTTGGCCGGAATCAACTTCTGCAGGGCTTCGTTATTCTGACTCAAGCGGACAGCCTGCTGTTCTTGGAAAACGTTATAGATCTTGTGGGCCGTGACGTTCCCAATACCGCGGACCTGCTTCAGCACCCGCATCCAGGAGATCTCGTCCAGAGGATTGAAGAGTACCTTGACGAAAGACAGTAGGTCCTTGACGTGAGCCTGTTCGAAGAACTTGATGCCTGAATGAATCTGGAAGGGAATGCTGGCCCTGGTCAGAGCAACTTGCAGGATGGCCGCCTGGGCATGAGTCCGGTAGAGCACGGCCATATGATCCAGCGGAATCTCCTGGTCGCGGATCTGTAGAATCAGTTCAAGCAGAACATCGGCTTCTGCCTGCGGATCCCAAACTTGATGGATCTGAGGGAGTGTCCCATCTGTCAATTCAGTGAAGAGATTCTTTTCGAACTGCTCCTCGTTGTAATTGATGCTTTCATTCGCCACCTGCAGGATCTGTGGGGTACTGCGGTAATTCTGTTCCAACCGATAGACCTTCGCTTGGTAGTATTCCGGAAAATCAAGAATATTCCGGAAATTGGCACCACGCCAGCTGTAGATGGACTGTGCATCATCACCCACTACCATCAGGTTTCGATGAGGACGAGACAGGTAGTCGAGGATCTGAGCCTGAACCCGATTGGTGTCTTGATATTCATCAACCAGCAGATGCTGAATTTGCTGACAGAGTGGTAGTTTGTCGTGATGTTGACGCAGCAGGTCCAACCAGTTTTCCAGTAGATCATCAAAATCCATCACCTGATTGCGTCGCTTCTTAGTGCGGTAGCACTTGAGAATTTGGAGCATCGACTCGAGGTGCTGTTCCAGGTAAGCATAGGGACTTCGCAGCAGATAGGCTTCCAGCCCAAAATCTCGTTCAATGTAAGGTCGTTGCTCCAGTAGCACAGCCTCACAGGTCGTATTGAAGGCATTGGAAAAGACATTGCCAAGCACAGAAGCGTTAGGGAAGTGCTTGGAAGGCTTACCGATCACCTCGGCCAGCGCGGCTTTGAGCAAATCCTGTGAGTCGCCACTGTCAAGAATGCTGAAGTTGTGTTCATACTGCACTTGGGCGGCGTAGCGGCGTAGGAATCGACTGGCAACACTGTGGAAAGTGCCGTGTAGCAGTCGAGGTCCACGATCCTGCTCGGGCATGAAGTACGAGGCACGGTGTGCCATTTCATTGGCGGCTTTATTGGTGAAAGTCAGCAGCAAGATTGAATTGGCGGGTACTCCATTTCGTAGTAGTTGTCCTACCCGATGAGTAATCACCCGAGTCTTACCACTACCCGCCCCAGCAATCACAAGGGCAGGTCCTTGCTCGTGGAGGACGATCTGGCACTGAGCTTCATTGAGGGAATCGAGCAGTGGATTTTTCATGTGGATAGTCATTTACGAATTCAGAGGCGGAGTGTCTTTGGCCTGATGCCCAAGTTCCTGCAAAAATACATAGATTGAAAATATACTGGTCCCTGCTAGCAGACCAACTGGAGGACGGCATCACCTACAGCAGTTACCCCTCAGGGTGACACATTAAAGAACTTCAGTCTTTCACAACTACAGTCATTGTGGCAATCCATCACAGAAAAATTGAACAGGCACTAGTTGATGAGCTGACTCAGGTATTTACCAAATACTTTACACCAGAATTTCATGAGCTATGTAATTCTCAAGGAATTCAACGGACTGTTGAAAGAAGCTCTAGGGCC
>JACLAC010007907.1_pt1 | contig 44797 bp, 41 predicted proteins | sample 8027881 | NCBI WGS metagenome assembly JACLAC01 (sample SAMN15725517, study PRJNA655200) | protist metagenome | isolation source: fluorescence activated cell sorting (FACS) single amplified genomes of... | place: Spain: Blaines Bay Microbial Observatory, Mediterranean Sea | collected 2016-01-19 | reverse complement strand
ATGACACAGGTCGGTCAATCCATTGATCACAGGCAAAGAATTGTAACTCGCGAGTTGCTCTGCCTTGGCGTGGGATTTCGCACGACAAACTACGGCATCCACAAACTGGCCAAGAACCTGAGTGAAGTCTGAAGCTGACTCACGCTTGCCCCACCCGACGTCCTCACCGAGAAAAAGACTGGATCCACCAAGCTGAGCAATCCCTGTTTCAAAGCTGACTCTCGTTCGCAGGCTGGGCTTTTCAAACAGAAGCGCAAGCACGCGGCGTTCCAGCACGGGCGGACGATCGCCAGCGGCAAGCCTCGTTTTCAAGACGTTGGCGGTAGCCAGCAGGGAATGCAAATCCCCAGCGGAAAGATCAAACAGGCTTAGTAAGTGTTGCATACTGTCATTCCAATTCCTGAACGCCGTGTTTTACAGGGCCATGCCAGAGGTTTCACGTTCGATGACTTCCATCGATTCCACTAATCGTGCCAGCAGCAGTCGGCGATCTTCCTCACGCATCAGCAACGGCGGTTGCAAGCGTATGCCAGCGTCACCTGCTGCCTCAACCCGAAGACCGCTTGCGGCAGCAGCAGCCACAACATCCTCTGCACTCACATCGGTTTCGATTCCGATTGTCATTCCGGTCACATTCATGTCACGGACAAACTCAAACCCTTTCAACTGTTCTGCCACCACAACCGCCAAGTCGCGAGCAATCTCTGAAACATCCGCGGGCAACCCATGGTGATGCATTTCACTGATGGTCGCCATCAAGGCGGCAGCCTGCAAGGGATACCGTTGCAGATCCCGTACCGATCCTCCCGTCACGTGATGCGAGGCAAGCACCAAACCAGCCGACAAGCCTGAAAAAAGTCCACTTGATGCAACGACAATATCGGCGTGGACATCCGCCAATTCCGAGAAAACAAATTTCTGGCCCGTCGATCCAAAGACGATCTGTGTCTCGTCAATGATGAGAAGAACTCCACGCTCGTTACACACCTCACGGACGCCGACAAGATAGTCAGGTGCACAGGCCAAGGCTGCATTCCCCAAGTCGATGGGCGACAGCAGTACAGCCGCCGTCTGATCGTCGATACTCGCACGCACCGCTTCCAGATCGCCGACCGGCAGATGGCTAAACCCTGCCATCATTGGCCCCAGGCCTTCGTGCAGATGCGGCCGTCCACTGGCAGTCCGACACATACCGGTTCGTCCATGATCGCTGCCCAACAAGGCGATGGTCCGAAACGACTTGTCAGGACGAAAACGTCGAGCAATCTGAATCGCATGCTCCAAAGCCAGATCGGGAGAAGGCAACAGAAGCATCGAATCAGCCGATACACAAGTCGAACTGGCAAAGAATTCATCCAAATGCTTCGAAAGTGGCGACTCACCCCGATCAGCAACATCGGAAAAGAAACTGCCATCCCCCAGATAACGGGACAGGCAATCAGCCATGGCCTCCAGGATCGGCGTGCATCCAAAGCCAAATACCGAATTCCGTCCAGCCATGGCATCGAGTAGTTCGCGGCCATCGTCATCCGCCCGCCGCATGCCCAAGGGTTCACCCTGCATCGCTGGCAAAGCCACCATTGGGAATTGAAACCTTGTTTTTGTGGAGAAACCGGAATCCCGTGAATTCGAATCAGCCAAAGTAGCAAGCGGTGGTCGTGTCTCATCCTCGTCGGACTCGTCTTCCTCCTGGCCCTCGTCTTCACCTTCCTCTTCGTATTCGTCTTCCTCCTCGTCCTCGCCTTCACCTTCCTCTTCGTATTCGTCTTCCTCTTCCTCCTCGCCTTCACCTTCCTCTTCGTATTCGTATTCGTCTTCCTCCTGGCCCTCGCCTTCACCTTCCTCTTCGTACTCGTCTTCCTCTTGCTCGTCTTGATCCATCTCTTGATCGTCTCCCTCTAGCGGCGCGCCCTCGAGCCCCAGTCTTCCAGCCCCATCTGCTTCGGGCGCAGGATTGAGTTGGTGGGCATGATCCCTGTCAATCGCATCGCCCGGTTGATCCTGATCGGGCGAATCCTTCGTCGATTCATCTTCAAATTCATCCATCTGGGTCATAGCAATCTGTTTTACGTTGGAAACAGGAAACGAACAAATCCGTGACTACGTCAGGCTCTCTGAGGGAAGAGCGGTCAGGCCATATGGCCTTCAACTGTGGATCTCGGTACCAACGCCACTGGTCGTAAAGATTTCCAGCAAGAGCGAATGTCGGAGGCGACCATCAACGATATGAATTTTGCGAACGCCTCGACCAAGCGTTTCGATGCAAGCCTCAACTTTGGGAATCATCCCGGCATCGATCACTCCTTCTTCAATCAACTGGCGTGCCTCGGGTGCAGAGAGCGAATGGATGATTGTGTTGGGATCATCTTTGTCACGCCGCACACCATTGACGTCTGACAGAAAAACCAGTTTCTCTGCTCCCAGACTTTGTGCGACAGCCATGGCTGCAGTATCGGCATTGACGTTGTATCGCTCGCCGTCGGGTCCTTCACACATCGACGGGATCACAGGCACTTGGTCAGTGTAGGACAAACCCTCAATCACACTACGGTCAACGCGATTCACTTCGCCTACAAAACCAAGATCTTCATCACTATCCGTTGGCAGTTTCTTACCAAACAACACATTGGTGGTTTCAAACGAGAGGTTCATTCCTCGGCCTCCCAGTCTCTCAATTTCCTCCGTCAAGAAAACGTTGAGTTCCTGAGCCAGGACCCGCTGCACCACCTTGAAGGTAGCTTCGTCAGTTACCCGGCGACCACGGACGAAATTGGGGGCAATCCCCGATTCGGCCAATGCACGATTGATGGCCTTGCCGCCACCATGGACAATCACGGGCTTCATGCCAACGGATTCCATGAAAATCACATCCAACAGGATATGCATCAAGGCGGACTCGTCGTCCAGCAGGCTGCCCCCCAGTTTGATGACGGTCGTTTTGCCACGAAAACGCCGAATCCACCCCATCGCTTCGATCAGCGTGTTTGCTTTACCGATTGCTTCATCCACGCAGAAGTCTCCAATTTCACCAACCCGTCGCTCGGCGATTGTCGATTTCATAATCCACGCGAGGGGGCAAATGGGGTTTTCGGGAAGGGAAAAACCGATCAATTTAGAGCCGGCCAATGAAAGGGTCAATTGAGAACACCCGTTAGAACGGCAGAGAACAAGGAAACCCCCTATGAGTATGCAAAAACTGGCAGTAATTGGTGGAGGACAGATGGGTCGCGCTCTGGTGGGGGGGATCTTGGCAAGCGAGGTCATCTCGGCGGTGGACGTCATTCTGGTAGAACCCGATGCCGACGGTCGAGCTTGGTGGGCCGATGAACATCCTTCCATCAATACAGCTGATTTGCCGACGGCGGTCGCAGAATGCGACGCCGTCCTCTTGGCCGTTAAACCCAATGTCCTCATGAGCGTGATTGAAGCAGACGCCGTCGATTGGCAGGATAAGTTGGTGGTCTCCATTGCCGCTGGAATCGGTCTGGATGACCTCTGTGAAGGCTTGGGCCATTCGCGAGTGGCTCGAGTAATGCCCAATACTCCCAGTCTGGTACGCCAGGGGGCCAGCGGCTATTGCTGTGGCCCTGAGGTGTCATCGGAAGATCGCTGCTGGATCCAATCTGTCTTGGACTCGGTGGGGTTGGCAGTCGAAGTTGCTGAATCACAGATGGATGCTGTCACGGGCCTCAGCGGTTCAGGCCCAGCCTACATTTGTCTGGTGATCGAGGCACTCGCCGATGGCGGCGTTCTCGCCGGCTTGCCTCGCCCGCTAGCCATGAAACTCGCCACGCAGACGGTGCTGGGTACTGCTACCATGATCGCTGCGACCGAGCGTCATCCAGGCGATTTGAAAGATGCCGTTGCCAGCCCGGGAGGCACGACTATTGAGGCAATCTCTGTCTTGGAGCAGAATGGAGTGCGTGGCGCCCTAATCGAGGCGGTTGCTGCTTCGGCCGAGCGAAGCCGGGAAATGGGGGAAAAAGACTGAACAACAAATGCCATCACGGCGGACCCACACGATCTCGCACCTGCCAGACGGTTTATCGTATTCAAAGCCATTCGTTTCCACGCTCCTATTCTTTCAAGAATCGATACCATGATTTCTCCGATCATCAAGATCGACGACAAGCATCTGCCCCTTTATCGCATTGTGTGGGTCAGTGACGTTCCTCATTTTTGTGGTGAGCCTGACTGCATGCACGAAGGAGACTACGAAGTCAGGCTCGATGTCGATGACTCGCTCTGGACCAATGGCAAAGGCAGGAATGAAGTCCTACAGGCCTTGGCCCATTGGTGTGGAGAACCAAAGTCCGGGGAGGATGACAACGAGTCCGGCACTGACGAATGGAGTTAGGACCGAACCCCAATCCAGCCCTTGATGAGATTTGATCGTTGGATCACCAACGTTCATGCGAGGGCCAATCCTGCTTGACCCGATGCCCAAGCTCTTGGCAATCGGGGACTTCCCAACCGCCGCTTCGGTGCGTCGATGGACAGCCTCGAGCAGCGTTCAATTGCATTCAAAAAACTGCTCAGGCAGCTCGATCGCCTCATTAGCGACCAAGGAGGGTATGCCCCCTCGAATGGGATAGATCCGGTTGCAGCCAACATTCAACAAGGCGGCTTCCCATGGAGTGGTGATGCGTTGATCCAGACGATCACGCAACTCGCCCACCTGAAGAGCTGCGTTGAGCCGCCGCACGGCTTGTTCATCGAGCAGTCTCAAGCGATGACCGTCGACAGGGCAACGAAGCATCTCGATCAATTTTTCGTCGAGCATCAATTTTGCCTCAGCTGGCGGGTCATTCGGGACCGAAACAACGATAGAAGACGGGAAGTGTACCCGTTGGGGGTTTCGCATGTCTGTGCGGTATCAGCCAGAGGTTACACCAACGACGACATCACAACCATCAGTCCGAATCAAAGGCGAAGGATTGCCATGAGTGGTCGGATCTTTTCAAGGGTTGTCTACCGCCTCATCGCGTTGACCACTGTAGCAACCTGCCTCACGACGATATCTGCTGAGTCCATCGCTCAGACTGGTTTCTTTACAGACCCACAAACAGGAATCGTCTACCGCAAGGTCAGCCGTACCATCGAAAAACCTGTTGTCGAGACCAAGATCGAACAACAGCACGAAGTTGTCTATCGCCCACAGACCGTCACCGAGACCAAACCCCATAATCGAACGGTGATGACTCCCGTTGTGCAATATCAATGGAAACCCAAACTGACAGGACGCTGGAACCCCTTTCGTCCACCGTCCATCAGGTACGAAAGGGTGCCCCATACCAAGTGGGAAGCTTACAACGAGGTGGTACACCAAACCCATACCAAGACGGAATGGATCTTGGAGAAACGGACCATTGACGTACCTCAAAGGACCGTCCGCACCACTCGACAGCACTCAGTTGCCTATGAACCGGTCGGACGGATCAGCCCAACCCACAGCAACCTGCCGACGGAAGTCGCGGCAAGACTGGAACCTCTGAGCCAAAACGCAACCTTCCAGGCACTCGAACCGCCGGGCATCGCTGCCACCCTTTTCGGACCACCCCGTATCGCAGCCAACACGGTCAGACCAAATCACAACGGAACACTCACGAGAAACAGCAACCAGAGTGGTATGGCGGTCCAGAATCTGATGCCCCAAACACAAACGCCACTGGGCAACGAACTGCCAAACAGCACCGGGATTGCGAACCAAAGACCCTTGCCCACCTTTCGCTAGGCCAGCGAACAGCACAGCAAGAAACGGGGCCATCAGCGGGAAGGGAGCTTCCCAGTGCGAGTCAGAGCGACTTCGGCACGCTTCAGATAGGGCAGGGACCCCAGATTCAAGACAGGACGCTTGAGTCCACGGAATTCGCCACCAAGCACAAAAAGAGCCCCTCCGATCAAGTACCGGCGGGGCTTCTTTCTGTCTGAATCACCGATGAACGACGAACTACTTGAGTTCGACGGAACCACCCGCTTCTTCGATCTCGCCTTTGACCTTTTCGGCCTCTTCCTTGGACACAGCCTCTTTGAGCGTTGCAGGGACGCCCTCGACCATCTTCTTGGCTTCCATCAGGGAAGCACCGGTCAGGTTCTTGACGACTTTGACGACGTTCAATTTCTTATCGCCAAAGCCGGTCAGAACGACGTCGAATTCGGTTTTCTCTGCCTCAGCAGCAGCACCGTCATCCGCAGCGGTCATGACGACAGCACCCCCACCAGCGGCAGGCTCAATGCCATGAACGTCCTTCAAGTAATCGCTCAACTCTTTGGCTTGCTTGAGCGTCATTTCGGCGATCTTGTCGCCCATTTCTTTGGTGTCATCGCTAAACTCGGCGACGGCGGTTTCTTCAGACATTGGATATACCTCGAAAACAGTTAGGTGATTTGATTGGTAAGGGGTAACGGCGCCAATTCGGGCCGAGCGAAAGGTTATTCGTCACCTTCGCCTTGTTGCTTGATTTGGCTGTTGAGCATTTTCCCGGGTCCAAGCAACGCCGCGGATAGCTGCGCTCCAGGTCCGAGAATCTGCCCGACAAGCATCGAAATCTGTTCTTGCCGACTTGGCCATTTGCTGACGGCTTGAAGGCCATCCGCATCGAGCTTCTCGCCGTCCATGACGCCGCCATCAGCGACGAAATGATCAAATTTTTCTGCATCCCGGTCGAGCTGAACCAGCTCCTTCACCAGGGAAACAAAATCAGTCGATCCCCAGCAAATGCCGATCTGGCCCGATGCACCCTCGAAAGCAGCAGCGAGCTGTGTTCCCTCGATAGCCCGACGGGCCAACGAGTTCTTGACGACCAGCATGTGGATGTCTTTTTTGTCGAGTTCACCACGCAATTCATTGGTCGTGTTGGCATCCATCCCAACGCAACTGACCAACACCGCATCCTCGACTCCTTCGAGCCGACGACGAATATCGCGGGTAACGAGCTCTTTGACGTATTTACTCATCAGATTGGTTCACTTGGTACGATCGTTTCGATCACTAACTTGGCCTGTCCCGTTCTTTGCAGTTTGGAACTATGAGGCGACTCGAACACTCGGGCTCATCGTTCCACAAATCGCCACACCCTTGACATAGGTACCTTTGACGGATTGTGGCTTCAGGCCCTCAATAAAATTGACGAATGTTGTGATATTTTCGACCAGCTTGGCTGCGTCAAAACTCATCTTTCCAACCATCGCGTGGACATTACCACCCTTGTCATTGCGGAACTCGACCTTCCCCGCTTTGTACTCGCCGACAACCTTGCCGACGTCGGGGGTGACCGTTCCGGCACGTGGGCTGGGCATCAAACCTCGGGGCCCCAAAACACGACCCAGGGGACCCACCAATCCCATCATGTCCGGCGCCGCAATGCATACATCGAAGTCCGTCCAGCCATCCTTGATTTTCTTGGCCAGGTCTTCCTGCCCGACCTGATCCGCACCCGCCTCTTCAGCAGCTGTGGCGGCATCACCTTTGGCGAACACCACCACCCGCTGGGTTTTTCCGATCCCGTTGGGCAATACCAAGCTGCCACGGATAATTTGATCTGCTTGATTGGGATCGACTCCCAACCGCATGTGAATTTCGACCGTCTGATCAAACTTGGTCGAATCGTATTTCTTGAGAGTGTCCACGGCATCCGCAAGAGGAAGCGGATTAGCAGGCTGTTTTTCAAGCGAAGCGCGATAGCGCTTTGATTTTTTACCCATAGGGTCACGACTTTCGTTAGGTCGGGTGGTTTGGCGAAATCACCCGACCCACCGTTTGACCGGAGGACAAACCAGATGGCGGCAATTTCTCCCACATCTCGTAGCCATTCCACGAGCGAAAAAGAATTTCGCTGACAAAACCAAGATCGTCAACGCCAATCAAGTACTCTGAGCGTAGTTTTTTACCAAATTCGGCCCTGCATCCGAGCTGCGAGGACCCGAAGCGTCCGTATTTCTCGCCTCTCTGACCTCACGCCGACTCGGATTTGCTCACAGATGGCCTGAACCCGGCCGCTTCTCGCAATTTCGCCCCATGGAGCCACGGGCAAGGGAGTTTCCTCCCTTCAGACCGTCGGCAACCGAGCCGAAACCACGACACCTTGCCTGAGAAGGAGAGCAACCGGGGATTGGGCGAGATGGGGCAATCAGACAATGCCAAGTTGCGAGGGGACGCCAAACGCCCAATTCGCCCGGCATCCCAAGCAACTCCAAGGGGCCATCAGCCCATCCGTTTGGCGTGGACTAATCCTCCACTACCGTGTCACCCACAACCTGTTCGTTCACCGTCTGATCGCTCGCCGCCTGATCGCTCGCTGCCGGTACTCGTTCCTCAACTACGGTCCCGACCTCATCCACCGTTGTCCCAGAATCCTTGATCTCGCCCTGATTCTTTTCCTCTGTACTCGCCGATGACGCTAGATCCACTTCTTTCGATTCTTCTGACTCCGAACAAGTCAGCAAAACCATTTTACGATGAGTTCCAAGATTCACAAATGATGCCTTCGTGATCGGCTTGATCCGCTTTTTGTCCACCAAATTCAAAAGAGGCAGTTCCGGGTTGCTACTACCGGATTCGGGCAGACAAACCAGCAGGATTCGCTTACTTGTTTGGATCAGGTAGACCCCACCGTCAATCACATCCTGATCATCCTTGACCGGTCTGAAGCCAAAGCACTTGCCGATCAAATCGAGTTTCTCATCCCCTTTGCACTTCGCAAACTCACTCAGAACAGCATCCGTAAAATCTGCCATACACGCCAACCGTTGCTGTGTTTGCGATTGCTGTGATTGAGTCTCTGACGATTCCTGCGGAAGAGGCCCTTCGCCAAGCGAATCAAAATCGGAACAGGAATCGAGTCCTGCATTTTCGCTGGTGGGTGATTCTTCCGGGCTACGTTTCTTTTCGATCTGAGCAGCTTGCCGCTGGCGTCGTACTCGATCACGTTCGACCATCTTTTCCAACGCTGGCATCAATTCATCAAACGCACCAAGAGTCTCCAGGGCTTTCTCCTGTTTTCGTGTTGCTTTTCTTAATTGTCGGTCACGATCTTTCGCCTTCGGGTCAATGTGTTTCTCGGGATCCTGCTTCAATACCCTGTACCGGCTCTCGGCAAAACTCTCTCGTGCTTCGATCAGTTTCTGCAGGGCGTCTTCTATTTTTTTGTCAACGAACAGCGCCCTAGCATCCAACACCGTCATCGCGCAACGACTGCCTCGCAACAAGTTGTAAAGATCCTGAAAATCATCAGCATCCATGTTTGTTTACTCTCCTTGGAAGGAGTCACTGACCGGCAAATCCAATGGCTGACAGCATTTGTCGCTCATCAGATCAGCGAAACAAGGGATCAGCATTGATGACACGACCACGTCTCATGCAAAGGCAAATCACCGCTCAATGGGCCACATGCTAACGGATTCCGACTACCGATGCTTCGCACCACACCCCCCCAGATGGAGGGCCACGGTTCGGAAACGGCCAAATCTGGTTTTTGCAGCTTGTTGATTTGTCAATCAACTGGCAAATCACCAAATACCGGCAGCCTGCAATTGCTGCTTCGCCGTTCCCGCCCAATCCCGATTTGCTGCGGGCGAAGCAGGGCTGGGGTGCAAGATTCGAGCCAATTGTGCGTTGTACCCAGACACCATCATGGTGCGTTCCAGACATTTCTCTGCGTAGGCCCCCACTCCAACAACGACTTGGGGCCGCAGCACTCTCAAGAGCCGCGTGAGATGCTTCTGGCAAACGGCGTCCAACAGATCGCGTTCCCCGGCGGGTAATTTGTCAGGCGTCCGATTTCTGGCACTCGCTTCCATGAAAACCAGTGGGCAATAATTTGCAATGAAGTGCTCCTCAAAGAATGCATCCGCATCGGCATACCGCTGTTGGAAGAGCCCCCAGAGCCTGCGACCACTGACTTCGCTCCGTTTGGATTCGAATCCAAGCACCGGCCGCTTGGGGTGCATATTTGCAGGAGTCTGCACCGGCACATCAATACCGATCCAGTTGCGTACTGCCTCTACCTCACCGAAGGGAACACCGGTCTGCGCCATTCCCCACGGTCCAGGATTCATACCCAGCAGAAGAACACGAACGCCAGAGTCATTGATGCGTGAGAGATACTGTTCATGTGCATCCCACGCATAACTCAGGGGGTTATAAACGTGGGTCACCGGTTCAGCAAAGGAAAGCGCATCAACCTCTTTGCAAAGCCGTTTGGCTGCTGCAATGACTTTTTTTCTCACACCCGATGCGACAACGTTCATCCAACCAGACCTTTCGCTGCACCCGCACTCACCTTGCCATCGGAGAAGCCTTGCCACCGGAGGAACCCATTGCCCGCAGACTCAATAGACCGAGCTACGCACCGTGCAATCCTAAACGCCAAGATACTCTTCCACCGCATCGCGAATCACTGAGGGGTCAACGCGCTGGCGTGACCACTTATCTACCGACCGTTGCAGGACTCCAATCTGAAGATCCGATTCGCTCAGGACCCGATACCCCATCTCTTTGATACGATTCTGCAGCGGGTGACGAGTCGACAACTCGATCACCACAGTGGAACCATCATTTTCTGGCCACTCATCAATTTCCAATTCAGGTGGTCCACTCAAGTCATCCACGACAAGAATCACACTGGCTGCCTCGATCGTGTCAGGCTTGACGTTGCCTGCAATTTTTTCGGTCCCCAGGGCTTTTGAATCCCACTCGGTTTGTGGCCCACAATTTCCGAAACAAAGCCGTGTCCCGCTTTCTTTTTCGTTAAGTCGATCCAGAAGCCAAGAGCGGCGTTCATCGCTCCCGACAAACTGGCCCTCCTCGCCTCTGACGAGACAGTCAATGAACAGGCCCTCGAAGCCTGTTTTCTCGACGTACCAAGCAGAGGCTGCTTCACAAACGTTCCTGTCCACTAAAACACCGGCAATTCCAGTAACTGCAAAACCATTCAGTGCTGCTGGAATATCGCAGGGAGGAACATCAAAGGACAGGATTCGCCAATCCAGACCAAGCGAACTGACAGCCCGCTCCAAAGCAAATTGCGATGGATTTCCAGCGATCGGATGTCCGACCACAGCCAATAAGGGTTCAGTAGTACCGTCCATGTTGACAGCGACAGAGGGTTTACCGCGTGTTAATGTGGTTCCAGAGGAATGAGTCAGCAACCGCAGAGCAACCGCGTGAAGCTACCGTCAACATACCGTAGTCCTACCTACAATGGCATGACCATTGTCATTCTTGTGGGCTGGCTGTTGCTGAATGTCGGTTTTGTTGTTTTTCTCTCTTCCGGCACCGCAACCGAAGCAAACAGCCCGAAAATCCAAACCGAATCGAATATTGGGGCCCATCGAATCTGGCTGGTCGGCGTGGTCCTAGGGCTGGTAGCCTCATTCTCATGGCTTGCTACCAGCCTTTCAAATCCTTTTACCCGTTTCCTTGCGCGGTTGCTCGCCGCCCTGCCTTTTGTTCTTGTTCTCACTTTTCTTGGCACTCTGGATCGCCTTCCAGATGCCATCGATCTCACGGATTTGCTGCCCTCTGCCATCAATATTCTGGGACTGATCCTGATCCAGCCGTTCGTCTTCTTAATCGCTGGAATCCCAAGCTGGTCCTTCTCAGGCCGGTCGCAAATTGAAACAAGCGATTTGCAGCTGAGAAATCAGTATCACATCGGGGACTTGATTGTTCTGACAGCCGTCGTCGCCATGCTCTTGACAACTGGCGGACGCTTGACAACACCGATCAACAGCCTCGCCTATTGGCCAGTTCTGGTGCTCTGCTGGTTTCTACTGCCAACTCTTGCTGCGTTGACCATCCAAGCTGTCATGTATCGTCGCCCTCTAGCAGGGTTGCTGATGATGATGTTGATTTGTCTGGCAGCGATCGGCCTCGCGACTGCCGAAAGCTTGTTCCGTTCAAATGCTGTATCAATTGGCGTTTTCATACGCGGATATACCTTGCTACTGGGCGGCTATGCGATGAGCATTGTCATCACATCTCTGTCGGGCACACCCGAGCCGAGCCCTACTAAAACGAACCGTCTCTCGACCGACATTGCTGCCGAACCTGACAAAAAGGGGTAATCAGCAAGCTGTCCACGACTCACTGGCTCCGATCTCCTCGACCTATGCCGAACCCAGGTTTCCGTGAGCACGAGAATGGCAGGGTCTGCCCAACCTGCAGAATCGGTAGTTTGGGTAACCGCATCACGCACACAGAATGGAGCGGACGAATAAGACGAAGAGGTCGCATCAACACCGATGCAGTTTCACGCCATTGAGACACACTGTTTCGCGGTATCTTCCAGTTTCCCGGTATCTGCTATGCGTTGGTTCATTGTTGCTGCCCTGATTTCCTGCCTGTCCAGCACTCTGTTCGCTCACCATCCTGATAAACAGAATTACCGAGTTCACCCGAGAATCGACCTGATTGGCCCTTTGGGGTCGTGGCTGCCGCCGTCGTATCGACTGCGATACAATCGCCCCAGCAATGTGGCAGGAAAGATTTCCTACTATATCGCTCCAAGCAGTCTCGAAGCGATGTCATGGCATGCCGCGAAACATCGCAACGCGTACAAGGATCATAAACCACGTACGGTGATGCATTACTTCTATCCAAAGCCTTGGCAGGCTCTGCAAATCGGCCCACGCGACTCACTGAGCATTTCCGACGTCAATCAGGGGCCTTCGGCACTCCCAGCCTCTCAGGCGGGCGAAACGCTTCAAGACGTGCTTCAGAAAGAGGACGACACGCTCGAGCGTCTGCAGAATCGTGAGGATGACGGTTCTTCACCCTCGGATGAACGCCTGCTGCCGCCTGTCACAGGGGATCCCAGCCTAGGTTCCCCCTTGATCGAAAGCGATCAAAACTCTGGCGTGACACCGCCCGCTGATTCCAAATAGGGAATCCGCAGTCGACACCTCGACCCACAACGCGCTCGGCACAACACGTCTGTCCAGCGAACAACTCGTTGTCTGAGTCCACGTCGAAGCAGGATTGGCATTGGGGCAAAGTCGGTAAATCGCAGAAGCATGGCGACTTCGAGCCCCAGGATGGAAATTCACCAGACTGTTGATTCATTATTTTTTACAGAACCGTCAAAGTTTACCAGAGGATGCTCCGATAAATCCCCTTGGACGAGGTTCTCTCGACATTCAGGTCTGACAATTCGGGTCTGAACGCTGCAGGGAACATCGTGGGGGGCTTCCACACTCGGCCAGTACGGAAACACGCTGAATCGCGCTGTGCGATGAAGTTAGGGTGTGTTTCACGACGGCACGACCCCGGAAGTCCAGAGCATGAGTCGCTCGCTTTTAAAACGAACTACCTATTTGCAGTTGCTGCTTACCCTCCTGCTTGCAACAGGGTGCGCGCCGACGCAGCCTTTCTTTCTGCACGAATCACCCGATCTGCAGTACTACCTGAATACGGCGACTCAAATTGAGTATCCGGATGTCGAAGTCGAGAGTTTGGCAGAGACAACCGAGGCACAACAACCACTGTCGATCGGGAACCACGATTACCAGTTTTGGGACCTGACGGTCGAGGACTGTGTTTCCATCGCCTTGCAGAACGCAAAATTCTTTGTCACCACCAGTGGTAACGCGGAGTTTCGGCAGAACATTGCAGCTCAATTCACGAGCGCGACAGCGGATCAACTTGGCAGTATTTACGATGTAGCCATCCAGCAGGCCACCACACAGTCCATCCCGCTGACAGTCGACAGCAATGGCAACCGCATCCTGCCTCGTGGTGTCCAACGAGCGAACCAGATTGGTGGAGTCGAAGACGCCCTATCAGAATTTGACGCTCAGGCAAGTGCGTTCTTTGACTACAGCACAACCGACCGGCCCCGCAACACTGGCACCAGTACTGTTTCACAAACATTCTTCAAAAGCAACGACGCAACTCAACAGAGTGCCATCAGCAAGCGTTTTGCAACCGGTAGCGTTGCCACCATGCGGCAACAGGTCGTTTACTCACGAAACAACCTTCCTTTGGCACCTAATACGGCTAGCGCAGCACGCCAACTCGCCAGTGACTGGACGGCGATTCTGGAAGCTCAGATTCAACAACCCCTGATGCGTAACCGCGGAACGTTGGTGAATCGCATCCCGGTTGTGCTTGCCAGCCTGAACGAAGACATCTCGATCACTGACTTTGAAGTTCAGGTGCGAAATCTGGTTCGCGATGTTGAGGTTGCCTACTGGAATCTGTATGTCGCCTATCGCAGTGTGAACGCAGCCATCATTGGCCGGAACAGTGCCATCGCGACAGCCAAATTTGCCAAACTTAACTACGATAACGGGACAGGTACAAAACAGGAACTGGCTCAAGCCGAAGAGCAATACTACGGGTTCCGAGCCCGACTATCATCCTCACTGGCGGGATCAAACATGCCGGGCGATGACCGCTTCGGCGTCTACGGATATGAGCGTGTGATGCGGGAACTGATGGGACTGGCAGCCACCGATGGCCGTCTCATTCGTCCGATCCAGGAACCCAGCCTCGCACGTCTTGAATTTGACTGGACTGAAAGCGTTGTACAAATGCTGTATCTGAGTCCTGAATTACGAAAAGCCAAGACACTGATCAAGCAGCGAGAATTGGAACAGGTGTCAGCCAAGAACCAGATACTTCCGGAAGTGAACCTGTCCTTGCTGTACCGGTGGGTCGGCGTCGGCGACACATTGGGGCCACCCCGTCGACGAGAAGCCCAATTCCCATCACGAGGCAGCAGTGCCCTGGGCAGCCTGACGGGCGGTAATTTCCAGGAAGGTGTCATACGACTCGAAATCACTCCACCTGCCATCGGGGCAAGGCGTGAGCTGACCCGAATTCGCGGGACCCAGCTTCGACTTCAACAGTCACGTGCCTACCTCCAGGATGCCGAACGCCTGTTGGTAAGCCAACTGAGTGATGCTGTTGCCAAATCGGCAACCCACTATCAACTCGTTCAAACCAATGCGATGCGTTGGCAGGCATCCGAACAGGAAGTTGAAGCCCGCCTTGCCGAATTCAAAAGCGGACGCAGCCCAGTGAATGTGGTTCTGCAAAGTCAACAGCGACGGGCGGACGCTCAGATCAGCTATTACCGCGCTCTGGGCGAATACAACAAATCCATCAACTATGTTGATTACCTCAAGGGCACCATGCTGGCCAACAACAACATCACGCTGGCAGAGGGGCCATGGAACAAGAAAGCTTACTGGGATGCTCTTGAGCGTGCCCGCGAACGTAGTGCCGGCAAACAGGTTGACTATGGCGTCACCCGCCCCGGTGTGGTTCGCCGAGGTCCAGTTCTCGATGCAGAAGCAGCTTTGGAGATTGTTGGAAGCGGCACACTCCTCGAAGAGCAACTCCAAAGCGAAGGCATCGAATCCGACAGTCTTGATGGAATGCAGATGGAACTATTGCCCTCAGGCCCCATCGAAGTGGACGATACCCCGCTGAGGGAACTTGGATCAACACAAAACGAGATGCTTGCTCCAAAACGTCAGCCCCAGGACTCCCAACGGCAGGATGTTCCGCTGCCAGAGCCGAGCAAAGAAAAGCCCAACCCGAAGCCACAAAGCGAATCAATTCTGGTACCGATCGATGGCTCTCCGTCAAACGCGACGATTGCTCCGATCAGCTACGAAGACAACAACATCATGGTTGTCCCCAAACCCGTGCAACGACTACCTCTGTCCCCAAGATAACAACACGTACCACATTCCGTAGGGCGGAGGCTCTACGAGGGTTTCCCACTCGCGTCGGGAGAGACAGCCCTCGTAAACGAACAGCTCGAGTCATGCCATTTGGCAGCTCGAGCTTTTCGTCGTACATCTTTCGGAGGCAGCCATCGGACACGGATCGTTCGCAAATCCTCAAGATGCTGTCTGCAGAAACCTTTAGCAAGAATGAGTCGAGGAATCCTGCTCAGGAATCATCGACAAATCAGACACCAGCCAATTCTGGTCCAACTTCACTCAAGGGCACTGGCATCAAGACGTCGTTGGCAGGGACCAAGCGAATATTTTCACACCGTGAAAGCTGGAACTGACGTGGTTGCTCACGGCACAGGCAAAGCCCGAGGAATCTGTAACTTCCCATGAAACGAATCGGGCTGACAACGCGGTGAGTTCGATTTCCCTTGGCGTCGGCATAATCCATCTCGATCACATAACGGTCAGAATCTTGCATGGCACGACGGAGAATTCGATGCATGATGGTGGTTCCTTTGAAGTTGCTACCGCGGTCTCATCACTACAGTTATTCGTTGCAGGGGTGACACGTCTGGTCAGTAGCCCTAAAAGATTCCTGACAAGCGTGCAAAACAAAGGGATTTCGAGAAAACACTCCGTATTTCGAGCCCTTGTTTGATTTGGGCCCATCGCGTTGGAACCGAAAACGAACGCAAGCGACACGTCGTAACGACTTCTGAGGCCCAGAAACTAGACCGGCAGACCGATCCGCTGTACCCGATGGTTGCTGCTATCGAGAATATGGACGCGATCCTGCGAATCAACAACCAAGCCCCACGGCTGGTTGAGCTTGCCCGGTTCCAAACCTGGCCCCCCCCCAACTCGCAATCCAGCGACCATCGCGATCGAGTCGCTGCACTCGATTGTTTTTGTATTCAATCACCAACAAGGTGCCATCACTCGCAAATGCCAAGTCGTAGGGATAGAAAAACTGCCCCTTTCCTTCGCCAGGGCCACCCCAAATATCAATCAATTCCGGTGTAGGACTGCTGAGGTCAAAACGCTGGATACGATGATTGCAGGAATCGGCAACCCAAAGCACGTTCTGGCGAACAACCAAACTCTGAGGACGTACAAATTTCCCCGGTTCATGGCCGTTACCGCCCCACTGAACCATGAAATTTCCCTCGGGGTCAAATTTTTGAATACGGTCCGATGCGTTGTACTCGCCGATGTAAAAACAGCCATCGGCATCACAAACCGCATCGGTAACAAAGGCGAAATCACCTGGCAGGTGTCCGGCGGTGCCCCCAATTTGCTCTTCGGGTTGAAGCATGCCATCAAGCGAATAGGACAACATTCGATAGTAGTGGGTGTCGGCGACCAGCAGTCGCCGCTCATCCGTGCCAGAGTTGGATTCTTTCCCTGCATCCGATTTGCCGGGGCGTACGGCCAAACCGGTCGGCCGTCCGTTTTTGGTTTGTGGCGTTTTCCAGAACCTTAACAGCGTGCCATCGGCGTCGAATACCTGAATTCGGCCTGTGGTGTCGACGATATACAGTTGGTCCCGATCATCAATGGTAATCGCACGCGGTTTCAGGAAACGACCTTCACTCAACCCACGTCGTCCCCAGACCAGGTCGGGAAGGCCCGCCTGCCCCGCCGGTACACAGCCAACAGCCGCAACCCCCGATGCAGCTGCCATCGCCAAATCACGCAGAAATTTTCGGCGATCAGGGGGGTCCATGTTTTGAAGCGTCCGGCGACTTGTGAAGGCGTTTCGTGAACTCTTACAATAGGTCTGCTGTCGTTCGCAGAATCTGCACCGTTGGATTGTACCCGGAAACTGCCGATTCGCGTCACGACGCAACAGACATGCACCGGTGGCCCTAGTCCGAGCAGCGAGGCTGTGTAACGCGTCTCTGCCGAAAAACGGTTCCGGTCACTATTCTTGTATCTTATCCAACGCTGCTCCCTGTCTCAATTCGCAACGGCACCATGCTGAAAACACTCGACCTAAGTGCTACCGATGACCCCCGGGACATCGTGCATCGCTCGGTTCAGGCTTTGGTCGAGGGGCAGGTCGTTGGTCTACCAACCGACACGGTATACGGTCTCGCTGCTGATGCGTTATCGGTGACCGCCGTCGAAAAACTCTGCGAAATCAAGGGACGTCGAATCGATGTTCCCTTGGCCATCTCAGTAGGAAGCCGGGAGGCGGCCGAGGATTTTCTCTGCCAAGCCACGCCACTGGTCAGGCGTCTGATCCATCGTTGCTGGCCTGGACCTCTGACCTTGGTCGCATCGTGCGAATCCCCCTCGTCCGCGGTAACCCAATTACCCAGTGAGGTCCAACAACGGATCATGGGCGATTTTGGCTGTGTTGGGTTTCGCGTCGTGGACCACCGCGTTCTGACGCATATTCATCGGTTTTTATCGGGCCCTCTGGTTCTGACAAGCGCAAATCTCAGCGGTCAGGCGACCCCCACAACCGCTCAGGGCGTTGTTGAACAATTGGGGGATTCTTTACCACTGCTGCTCGATGACGGTCCAACCCGTTATGGTGGAGCCTCGACGGTTGCCCGAGTGCGGGGAAATCGTCTGGAAGTCTTACGAGAAGGTGCTATCGAACGTGCTGCCATGAATCAATTTGTAAAGCCTGTCATTGCTGTCGTCTGCACCGGCAACACATGCCGCAGCCCGATGGCCGAGACTCTTCTCCGAGAACGCTTGCGACAAAAGCTGGGTAGCGAAGATGCCGTTCGCGTCCTTTCGGCGGGGGTGGCAGCGGGGGTGGGAAGTGGTGCCAGCCCTCAAGCCGTTGAGGTCATGGGCGCCCGAAATCTGGACTTGACCGGCCATAGCAGTCGCCCCTTGGACGATGCAGTCATGAATGTCGCCGATTTGATTCTGACAATGACACGGGGGCACCGCGCCGCCATTCTTGCGGCATGGCCAAACATGCAGGATCGAGTGCACACCCTGCGACGCGATGGTGGCGATATCTCCGATCCAGTCGGGATGCCGGTCGAAGTGTACGAATCGTGCTCCGAGCAGATCGATCAGGAATTGGCAGCTTGGCTGGATGCTCTGGATGATGATTTTTTTCCCGTCACCGCCTCAAATGAAGGATGAGGTGAGAGATGCATAGAGTAACGATCGCCAGTGATCATCGTGGTGTGCAGATCAAAGGCCGCCTCGTACAGACACTGCAGGCACATGGGTTCACCGTCACTGACGAAGGAACCGATTCGGACCAATCAGTCGACTACCCGGACTACGCCAAACAAGTTGCGAGGAAAGTCAGCCGTGGCGAAGCCGACCGCGGCATTCTGATTTGCGGCACAGGGATTGGAATGGCGATCACGGCCAATAAGTTCCCTCGCGTTCGAGCAGCCTCCTGTTACAGCGAAGTAATGGTGGAGATGAGCCGTCGGCACAATGATGTCAATGTGCTGTGCCTGCCGGGCGACATGATCGGTGATCGCCCAATCGATGAACTGGTGCTGATGTGGTTGAACACGGAATTCGATGGTGGCCGACATGCCGATCGGGTGAACAAGATTTCGGAAATTGAGTTGCGTTCGGACGATTCGCCAAACACGGAGGACTTGTCACTTGACCCCTCTGCATCATCGCCCGATCTGCAATGAGTGAAGCCACTACAGAACCTCCATCAAGCACAGGGCAATGGTCGGATTTAGTCGGCCATCAGCAAATCCGTGACTGGTTTGCGGCAGCTCTTGCCCAAGGGCGTCTGTGTGGCAGCATGCTGTTCGTGGGTGCAAACGGGACCGGCAAGAGAACCGTCGCGAAACTCCTCGCGAAAACGCTGCTGTGTGAAAAAGTTCCTGCCAAAGAGCTGGCACCGTGCGGGGCCTGTCCTTCGTGTGTTCAAGTAGAAGCAGGCACGCATGTCGATGTACTGAGAGTTGCCAAACCGGAAAAAAACAGCTTCATCCCGGTTAAATTACTGGTTGGCGATCAAGAGACACGCATGCAGGAAGGTTTTTGCCACGACGTGCAACTTAAGCCCATGATAGGGACACGTAAGATCGCCATTCTTGAGGATGCGGACTTTTTGAATCCAACCGGTGCCAACTGCCTCCTGAAAACTCTGGAAGAACCACCCACCGATGCGGTCATCCTGCTGATCGGCACCGTCGAGCAGAAACAACTCCCCACGATTCGGTCCCGGTGCCAAATTATCCGCTTTTCGCTCAGCAACGAGAATGCAAAGGAACTGCTACAAGAAGTCCACAAAGTGGAAGCAAGCGACGAAGAAATTGAGGAGGCGATCGAGATTTCGGGTGGCGACATGCGAGTCGCGCGGCGCCTACTCGATTCGGAAGCCAAACAATTTCGCGATGCCTTGGGCAAGTTGCTCAGCGCAAAGCACCCCGACCCGATCAAAATCAGTCAAATGCTGACCAAACATGCTGAGGAAGCAGGAAAAGATGCCAAGAAAAGGCGTCGCGCACTGCATGATGCACTTGCAATCACGGTCCAGATCTTCCGAAGAAAAATGCGAGCCAACGCCTACACACAGCAATTTGACTCACTCACGATGGCGAGGGTTGATCGCTCGGTTAGAGCTTTGCGCGAACTTGAACGCAATGCCAATCAAGCGACTTTGATCGAATGTTTTTCGGCTGACATTGCCGCGGGCATTACAGGGGATCGAGGTGACCTGGAATGAGGCAAGACGAGGCCTCGATCCATTCGCATCACCTGTATCATCCATCCGGAAACCGGCTCACCGCTCTATCTGCCGGAGGGTTCCGTAGCAACACGCATCTCCATCCCATGGCATTGAGTCCAAATCAAACCAGCGGGAGCGGTGCTCAGCGGATTTCTAGAGTGGGAAATCGTCAATCTTCTCATACAGCGGCATGTAGCGGTAATAAACCTCGAGGGTCATCGCACACATTGCTGTGGTGTAGAGTCGACCTCCGATGTCACCCCATGGATCGCTGAAATGCCAACTTCCCGCCTCATGACCTGACTTCGCCTGCGTCGCGACCAGATGGTCCCGCAGTTTCCTGTTCCACTCATCCCAAGCATGGTGCCGGCTGTGATGCAGCGCCAAGGTTGCATAGTAGTCATGATAAACATTTCGGAACTTGGGTCCGCGTGCTGCCAACTGGGTCAAGGCGTTATAAAAAGGCGTGTACTCGGTCGATTGCCCCAGATAGAGCATGAGCGCCAAACCAATTGCGGTCGTCGTCTCTTCCCCCGGTGGTCCCTTGTACCCAAACCAGAAATCACGATCGGTACAGGTCGACATCACAAACTCTTTGGCATCCGCAAGAGTGTTGGTACGGGTGTCGACGCGATTCTTTTTGGCTGCAACGATCGAAAGCACCTGCCACGCACTCACCGTAATGTCTCCGGGGCTTCCGGGCACATACCCCCATGAACCGTTCTCATGCTGGGCAACGGAAGTGAAGGAAACACCGTTGGAAACGAGACCAAAAAGATCTGAATCGGGCAGGCGTTCCTTGGAACTCATGGTCAGTGCCTCACTCAATGCCATCAGGGCAATGCCATGCCCGTACATGCTGCCCTGTTGCCAATCGAGGCCGGCCTCTGCTTCTCCTGCAACGCTGCGCAAATAATAGATCCCCCGTCGAACCGTTTCCTGATACGGCCCCTCTCGATGATGCGTGTGCCCCGCTCCAAGAAATGCCAACAGCGCAAGTCCCGTGGCACCGGTTGAGGGTGTCGGTGACTCCGATCCTTTCTTCTTGGTATGCCGACACCGCCCGTTACAGGGATCAAGATCCAGATTGAAGGACCAGCTTCCATTGTCACGCTGGTGAGCAGCTAACCAGACCAGAGCAGCCTCGACAGCCTGCTCGCTCTCCTGCGTGGCCCCATATTTCTTTCCGTACTCAAGACGTCCCTCGGGGGTTCGCATCGCAAGACCACCGCCGCTGGGCAAACGCACCAAAGACTCTGCCCCCGTGACTCCGCCTCGGGCAACCAATTCAAGCAGCTCTTCAGCAACGGTATCTGCTTTGTCCTCGGCAGGAACTGATGAGACTGCCGACAGAACCACGGGCGACTCAATCGAAACCGTCACCAGTTGATCGGCCACCGCATTGTTGTCGAATCGCTGATCATCCACAGGTTCCAACGATTGCAACACCAGAACAGCATCGGACTGTCCCTGCCGGGCGATCAGACTGTCCGCATCACCCTCAGCCCCCCGGAACGTAAAGAACGCGAGCAAGAGCAACACCAAAGTGTGCGCGATTGTGCTAATCAAAATCGCCGGCAACGTTGCATCATCACTCAGATTCATGCGTGGGGCGGAGGTTTCCGGCTGAGGTGTCCCGACCAATACAAGTGGCACGACACGAACCCCAACAGCCGACCTCAGCGGCAAGTTGCGACGTGGTGGCACTGTCTTGGGCAGGGTGCTTCCGGTCATAGGAATTATGCAAGTTAAAGGCGAGACGTCTCCTCTCGACTATAGCTCGCGCCTCCCGACGAAGTCGAAAAACCGCGTCTGGTTCTGACAGCGTTCGCGGGCTGGCTCTTGGAGTGCGAACCTTCGCCTCAGGCTACGGAAAGTCGCTTTTGCATCGCTTAACATCTGATCCACCGAAGTTATCACTACGGTACATGCCTGTGAGTCTGGCTGCCTGAGGGACTCGCAACCACAAGAAACCCAGCAAAATCACGCACAGTACCACTGAACCGCACCCTGGTCATTGCGTCAACGTCGGCGATCACACAACTGAGACTCAAACGCAAATCTGCCGAACAACTCACAATCAGCGAAGTGACCCAGACGGCTTCAGGTCGTAGCTGCCACTGGCATATCCGCTACCTGATAGGCACGCGACCGATAAAGGAAATCGATGAGATTTCCTTCGTGCGGCTGCAACCAGTTCAAGCGATTGGTTGGAATCGGCCCGATATTCACCCGGTCAATATCAATCGACGAACCCGCCGCCTGAATGAACTGCTGATCCTGCGTGAGCACCGTTCCGACCAGCGTTGAACCAATCCGACGCAACATTTGATCCTGCGGACATTCAACCACACTGACAAACGGAAACATGTATTCCTTGGAGGCCACCTGACGATCCGGTGAGTCAACGTGAACGACCATGGGTCGCAGATACGCACAGTGGTCCCGCTCAATCAGTTTTTCACCGAAAGCGGCTGTCATGTCCTGGACGCCTGACTCTGACAGATCCTGTTGCACCATTGCATGCGTTCCGGTCGCCATCGCAGGCACCGTGAAGGCTGCCAATTGTGCATTGGGATCCGATGGCGGCAAGACGTCGACAGGGCCAATTCTCTCGGCAATTGCTGCTGCGATTTCCCGCGTGTGTCGGCTCGCCCAGATACCACTGCAATTGATGCAGCTTCGACCCGAGTTACTCAGGACGCTTTCAACCAACAGATCGAGGTAGCTTTCCCAGTCATCAACAACGTCATCACCGATCAGGACTTTGGAGAATCCTGGACCATGCGCTTGAACGCGAGGATTCCCCTCGTGCTGGGCTACGGTCTGGGCACTCCCGAATATCATGCTACGGGGAGTTTTGGTCATGATCGCACCACCCGCGTCATGCCCCCCGGGATACAACCCGAACGCAGCAGCCGGAATTCCAGCCTCGATGAAAGCTGAGACCATGCGGTACGGAGTCCACGGTTCCTGGGAACCGGGCTTGAGTGCCAAGCCGACCTGCAACGGAATGGCTGGCAGCCACAGGGTATGGACACCCGGCGAGTTATTTGGCAGCACGGCACCAAGGACCGGAGTCTGGGATTGATAGCTGACAATGACCCCGCGTCCTTCTTCCCCAAAACCACGCGAGAAAATTGACAAATCCAGACCCCGGGTCAAACAATCCAGAATCTGATCAATATGACTGAGCACAAAGCTGTTCTTGGCCATGTTGGATCGGCACATATGTTCCGGAAGCCCGGTACTTGCCGACTGCTGATGAACGAACTGATCAACCGATTGCTGCGAATCACCGACAGGCAAATCTGCCGACTCGAACAGGACAGCGGCTTGTTTGCAGCGCTCGACGAGATCGTCGGTCGAGAACTCCAGCAGCGCCTGTCGCGCTTTGTGTGCCTGACGCATGTCACGCCCAACGATGCCACCACCGACGTTGCCCACACGGGCAATCGGCTCACCAGTATCGAAGTGGACCACATCCGTGAAATCGAGCGACTCGTAGGGCTTGCCCCAACGCAAAGGACTGAGAGTGATCATGTCTGGAAATAATGTCTTCTGAAACAGGAAGGAAAAAGGGCAGGAACATCAAGCGGTTTTGCACGAACATCGTTTCAAAGAGACTCAATAGACCCCGACCGTTGTCGCGCTGGCGAGTTCGTGGAACGGTCGGACACCACTCACGCCATCCCATGGATAGGTCGCAAAGGGTGCTTCTCTCTCTCCCTCGTCCCGCTCCATGAAACCCGGAACGAAAAACTCGTCTGTCAACGTATAGAGTTTGACTCGACCCGTATCACCATATCCAACGACCTGATCATAATCATCAAAGGTAACAACCTCGGTCACGGCGCGAGGCTGGGGAGCGTAATAGGAGATCTTGTACCTCTCTGCGGCTGTCACAGGCTTGCTGCAAGCCAGCCCCATCAAGGTGTTTCCATAAGTAGGTGTCATGTAGACGCCCCCTTCCTCCGGTGGGCCTCCCAGCAATTCCTCAACACAGAACTTGGTCCACTGCGGCGTAAACTCGGTGCCTCCCGAAAAAATGCCGGTGATTCCACATTCGGGAATGCTCGTCCCTCTTTCCTCCAGTGCCTCACCCAGTGATTCCAGCAGTTTGGGAGTTGCAAACATGCATTTCACATCATGCCCCGCAGTCAGCACCGTGACCGCCTGATCGACACAATGCTTCTTGTACTCTTCGAGGTGCTCCATCCAACCTTTCTTGATCAGTTTCACAACCCAGCGGGGATCCAAGTCAATGCAGAAACAAATACCTCCGCGGTGCTGCGCCAAATGCTCGACGGCAAGACGCAAGCGGCGTGGCCCACTTGGTCCCAGCATCAACCAATTCGAACCTTTCGGAAAGTATTGATCGGGAAGTGTGTCACTGAACAATTCATAGTCCGTCCAGTGATCTTCAACGACCACTCGACTCTTGGGAATGCCGGTTGTTCCGCCTGTCTCAAAAACGTACGTTGGCTTATTGGCATGACCCTTGGGGACCCAACGGCGTACAGGACCTCCCCGCAACCATTCGTCCTCAAAGTGCGGAAACTTCTTCAGGTCATCGAAACTCTTAACATCCTTGAGGGGATCGAAATTAAGTTCCGATTTTTTTTCCAGCCAGAACGGGCTGCCCGTCTCTTCACTAAAATGCCAATGAACTGTCTTCAGAGTATGCTCATCCAGTCGTGCCCTTGCTTCAGACGCTTGCTGGGCCACTTCTTCGCTAACGGTGCTGTCCGCCGTACTCATTGATTCCTCGGCAATTGGGGGAAGGACTGGAAAGCCCCATGTATATCACGCTTGACGGTCTTGGACGATCCGGCTCAAAGCAATAGTGAGTCTCAAAGCATTATGGAGGTTTGGAAACCGGCTGTGGCAACCGAGCCGCAAAAACCGTGTCAAAAGTTGTCGATCGCTGCCCAAGCTGGTCAAATTCTTGACCATTTTCAGCAGCCCGATGAGGCTTGCGGATGGTAACTTGGCCGGAAGACTTGGCCGGAAGACTGCAATTGATTGTCGTCCGGATGGAATCCGGATCCTAACTGGCTTCGCGCCCACGGCATTTGAAACCGCCACTTGCAGGTATCTCCAGCGACCATGACACCCAATCCGTTTTCTGTTCCGACCTACCTGGAGAATGAACGTGGAGTCTTTGGCGATGCCCGCTTAATGAAGAAGGGATTTCTGTATCGTGTCATCGAGTTTCAAAACCCGTTCCAATGCCAACTGATTTACAACGGTTGGTGGTTTCGTCAAACGATCAATCTAAATGGTCATTTGGTCTGGTCCCAGATCAGCTGGCTGACCATCCAACGGAATGCCGATTTCACTGTTCCTGAACAGGCCACCACCGGTTCCATTCCGGGAAAAATTGAAATCGAATTCGGTCGCACACTGATGATTCACCGTTTTCGCCTATGGATCGACAGTCGACTCGTGTATGACGAAGTCAGTTGACGGCATTGTGAAATCAGGTTCTGACTGAGCATGACTCTGCCGGTCAATCCTTATGCCGCTTCCTTCTGGAGCAAGTCCTGAGCAACCGAGTTCCTTTCTCCTGATTCCCGAATGCTCTGCCAAGGCCTCTGCGGGGGACTGGACGTAATGCCCATCGCAACGGCATCGGGCTTGAATGCATCAAGAATCAATGAAGTGTATGCGTAAGGTTGACCAACGTTGCGTTCATCAAACAGAAGCGAACGCTTGATCAATCCCTTGGAAACATCCCAATGGTTGGTATGAAAGACACCATCGCAGTCGAAGTACTCAATCAACCGGACATGAAAACCAACATCCAGAAACATCTGCGAGAAGGAGAGATGGTCGTAGAGGGCCTTTTGACGGGCTGCCCCTATGTCACTGCCGGGAGGAACCTGCCCAAGGTGCTCGTGTGAAGGATGAAATCCATCGGGAACAGCAACCCGCAGATAACCAGCGGGTCGCAAAAATTGAAAACAGTTTCGAGCCGCAGTTCTCCCCTCTTCGCCAGTCAAATGGTCCCACACGTTTTCGGCAAGAATCGCATCCACCGAACTTCGCTGAAAAAAAGCACTCCAACTTGCGGAGCACAAGAGATCGAGCTGATCAACGCTGGCAGGAATCCAACCAGGCATGCAAACGCTTTCGGAACCCAGCGTCAGTCGCAAATCATTTCCTGATTCAATTCGACGCCGAAACAGACGGGTCGATCGGGGTTCACGACCTGATCCACGGAGCCAATTTTGTAGTACTCGCACAGCAATGCCCCCTGATAATTCATGATGGCAACCACTCGTCTGCTGTACCCCTACAAAAAAGCCTGCATGCTGTAAAGCCGATTGTTGTGCGGCAACTAAGGATCCGGGAAATCGATCTCGATCAACACTCCCTTTGGTCCCGCGTTCAAGATACATGATTCCCCCAGATTGCTCCGTTTACCCCAGTCACTGTGGATATGACCGCAAACAACCAATCTCGGTTGTTTCTCTTGCACAGCCTCCCGAATTGCCTGACTGCCACGAATCTGGCCGCTGCGGTCCTCATCAACCGTGTCAAGTGGCGGTGAATGAACCACTAACACAGCTTCCTGCGGACAACCGGCCAGCATCTGCTGCGCCTCGGACTCCGGAAAGTCATAGCTCCAATCACCAAAAGGAGTGACCGGAATTCCGCCACCGACGCCCCAGAAATCGACTCCCAAGACATGGCAGCCCGAACCATGGAGCACATGGGCATCCTTCCAACCGACAGCGGAAACTGCATTCTGCAATTCCTGCTCGGATTCACCATTACCAGGAACCAGCACCGAAGGTTGATCGATGGCTGCAAGAATCTCGATCGTATCAGCGAGCCCATGTCTTTGCGTTGCAAAGTCACCCGCCCCGATCACCAAATCGGCAGACGCTGACAATTCCACGATGTTTCGGGCTGCTAAGACGTCCCGATGCAGGTCACTAAAACACAGGAACTTCATACCTTCATCCTCACCAAGACCACCTGAAAACCAGTCCACCTTGTCACAACCGTCTTCCTGAATTATTCGGGAACCAGAGTAGGCAGAAAGGGTGTTCCCAGCCAGGATCAGCTACAGTTATTATCATGACGCGGTTGCAATTCAACTGTCAGGTTCTGATCGAGGCCAGCACGAGATTTGCGAGCCCCATCGGTGGCACGCAAAAACTGCCCCATTCGTTCCCACTTACCCCGTTCACGTCTTTGCCTTCAGTTGGCAGATTCTCAATCAGGCCTCGTCAATTTCCTCAGGACAATCTTCTTGATGTCAACTGCACCCAAGGATCCTAACGACTACCGTCGGCCGATGATTTTGGTGTGTTCGATTTTGCTTCTGACATGCTTTGGAGTCCTCACCTGGTATGACGGTCAAGGCGGCAGCTACAAAATGCTTGCCAACGCGACAGGTCGTGTTGGCCTGGTCCTGGCTGCTCTGTGGATCGCATGGCCGACACTTCAGCGTCCCATTCGCTGGCTGCCGCCGGGCATTGCCGTTGCGGGCGTGATCGGCATCGGCGTGATCGCAGCCCAGCCACGTTTGGTAGTGGTTGCTGTTCCAGCTCTATGCACGCTACTCGCATTGGCAACGATTGTCCGCAGCCTGAAACGATAGTCGCACACCGGTTTGCTCAGTCAACCAAACGCAGCGTCATCGGGTATCGATAGCTCTCACCCGACCAGACTTTCGTCGTGGCGATAATCCCGAAAACGATCTGCAAGATGAGCGGTAAGAACAAGACAGGCCACAGAATCCCGCAACTCAACACCGTGATGATGACGACCGCGATAGCTAGAAAGAACAATGAGATTTGAAAATTCAATGCTTCCTTCGCCTGATTGCCGACGAATGAAGAGGTCTCACGGCAGGTCAGGTAAATCACAAGTGGGCCAATGAATCCGATCAAGCCACCTGCGAAAATACCGATCAACCCTGATGCATGGGCAATTGTTGCTAAAGAGCGATCGTCCAATCCGCCCAGATTCTCAGCCGGCTTGGTCTGCTGGGCAACCGACTGCCCAGAGGCGGGATGAGTCGCTGACTCTCCCTGATTCGTTGTCTCTTCCGGGTTCGTTGAATCTTGCGGGTTCGCTGTCTCTTGCGGGTTCGTGGCGTCCGGTTCCTGCGGATCCGAGGGTACAGCTTTCACCGGTAACACGGCCGAGCAAGCCGGACACTTGGCATCCTTACCGTCGGTTCCGTCGGGAACTTCAAGCGTATTGCCACATTGTGGGCAAGAAAACTGAATCGCCATCTGACACCTTGGGCTTGGAAGTTAAATTGGCAGCGAGAACATTCTAACCTGTGCATGCCTCGACCTGTCGCTTGAGACAAGGCAGGCGACAACAAACGGGTGAGCCAACGCAAATCTTCAACAGCCAGTGATTCGACGTCCGTTCAGGAATCTTGGCATTGAATCGCGACCATCGCACCAAGAAACCTCTAATTTCCCGTCGTAGAATCGACCAGAACGCTGTGAATCAATGTCGGTGTTTTCATCCCGTCAACCTGTTTCAGGTTCAAATTTGCCTGCTCAGGAGCGGAGGCACCACCTCGCCGCAAGTCCGCGGCTGAAAAGATAGGCAAAATGAGCAACATTTCCGCACGGATTCACTGCTGCATCCAGGTTAACGATTGAAATAAAGTTGATCCAATCCTGGGCAACGGTCAACCCATCAACAACGTCTTGCCAGGCTCGGTTTTTTCGGCATTTACGGATACAGGCAGTCGGAATGGGTGGTGAAACGACGAGCTGTGAAACTAACGCAAAGGCCGTTTTTGGCCCCTCGCAATCGCAATCAGCGACAAAATCCGAAAAAACCTACCTTGCCTACCTTGTTCTGGCCGAAACAAGCAACAACACCGGTCTGGTAATACCATTTTGAAGAGCAAAGTTGCCACCCGCGGCAACTGTTTCCTGTTCGCATCGTGCGTACGGATTTTCAAAAGGACACGCCCAGAGTGATTCAGGACTGCAGGGAGGCATTTCGATGCGACGCAAATATTTCGGATTGGCGATTGCCGCGATCGCTACTTTCGGGCCAATGCAGGCCTGGGGTGGAGACCGTGAAATTGCTGAACAGATCATCAAAAGACTCAAGAATAACCGTGATTCGGGAGCGTTAAAGGATTTCACCCTCGACATGAAAGTCGATAAGGGTGTCGTTCTGTTCCGGGGGAATGTCAGTAAGGACATTCAGAAGAATCTCGTACTCGGAACTGCGAAAGGCATCGACGGTGTCACAAGAGTTTTGGACGAAGTCAAGGTCACTGCTGCGGCACCTACCCTGACCGTCAAAGCTCCCGTTGTGAAGCCGAAGCTAGCCGACGTTGCAAAGCCCGCACCCAAAGCTGAGAAGCCAAAGGCGGAAGAGAAAGTTGCTGATTTGAAGGCCAGCACGACCAAGGCCAGCACGACCAAATCGAGCAAGCCGGCAGCCACGGCAACGGCCAAGACCGAACCCAAAACCAAACCCAAAACCAAACCAAGTCCGTTCTCCTTCGCAGAAGCTTTGTCGGCGAAACGAGCCGAGACTCAACCTGTCGTACCCGGGAAAATTGCTCCCGTCGGTGCACAGGAGCCCACGAATGACGCTGGTGTCGTAGCCGCGGTTGTTAGTGCTCTGCGTTCAGCCAAGGCCAAGGGCGAACTGGTTGGCTTCGGTGTTGATGTTCGCAGCAACAACGGCGTGCTTCAGCTCACTGGTCGAGCCAGTTCTGCTACTCAGCGTGACAGAATTCTGAGCATCGCAGGTAACGTGCAAGGTGTCGCCGGAGTTCGCGAGGCAATCGCCATCCCGACAGCGACAACTGCCGCCAACCCTCGACTGCCAGAGCCTCCTTCCTTGCAGGAAGTTACTTTGGCGCCCGTGGCTATCGATCCTGTCAGCCGCCCAAGCCGTTCCGTCTCGACACAATCTGCCGCAGCACCTGTGGCCGCTCCGGTTCAGTCGCCTGTCATGACGACTCCGTACCGAGCACAGGCATCGCCCGTTGGTACCATTCCAGCCAGTGCTGCTGGTCCCGCTGCTGCTCAACCGGTACCGATGGCGCCCTATGCAGCTGTGGGTGCTCCCCGGTACGACTCGCCGAACATGCCAAACTACGCTTGGCCCGGCTACGCAGCCTATCCAAACTATGCTGCCCTGACGTACCCCCAGCAGTACAGTCCCTCGGCTTGGCCATACATTGGCCCCTTCTATCCTTACCCACAGGTACCCATGGGATGGAGAAAGATCAGCCTGGAATGGGATGACGGCTGGTGGTTCCTCGACTTCACAGATCGCTAAACCGGTCACCGTGGCAACCCGTTGTTCAGCGAGAACAACACAGTCCAAGAATCATGTGACCCGCGTGTCCCTGGCACGCGGGTTTTTTCATACCCCTCAAATCTACCGGGAAACTTGACAAGTTTCACAGTGGAAACCCAACAGACTTTTGCGGAACATCGATCCTCCAACACGGTTATTCGCCGGGAGGAAACTGGTTTTTCGATTCTTCGGAATTATCCGCAAGATCGGTATAAGTTCACACGATACTACTGGTAAGCAAGGCGTCTGTTCTGTTCAGATCGTTGAGAGATTGTTTAACAGACGTGAAGGTAACGAACCACGGAAGGTTGCTCGGATGACCAGCTCGAATTCCAGTCGCGATGTAAAAGTAACGGAAGCGACAATCAACAAGCCCAGTCGCAACTGGGTTCTACGCAACATCACGCTCAGCACTTTGGCAGCGATGGCGATCGCGTCCAGCGGTTGCTACGGTGTGAACTATGGCTACAACCTCGGGTTTCTTGGATTCCCGCTACCTGTCAGCCCCTACTACCAGCACAAGCAAGAAGAGAAGTTCTGGAAGCAGGAGCGTTATGACCGCGTTCCAATTCTGGGCCCTACCACCTCTGGCGGCCCCATCGTTGCTCTCGACCCACCGAGCGATGATGAGATCATGCACGCACTTGAAACTGCCCGTCCTGTTCAGGGAGGGATTCCAATGCTTTGGGAAAAGCAACGCAACAATGTGCGGATCATCAAGGAGAAGATCGCGGACTACATGGATCCGCCTCGCTTCTATCCCTTGATCGGCCCGGCACAACTGCACCACGCCCACTACAAGTGCACGATCTACTTCGATGAAGAAACCATCATCGGCTACCCCGTGCCGCATACGCTGGAAGACCGCGAAGCGATCGAAGTCGTCTATATCGATCACAATCACTTCCACATGGTCGGCGATGTCGAGCCATATACGACTCCGAATCTGTAAGCCTTGCCTTCACTGCAGGTTCGAGCCGGGGCTAAGGTCTCGCATCATCAAAGACGCCAGCCTTCCCAGGCTGGCGTCTTTTTTTGTTCCCTCCTCGCTTGGCGGCACCTTCCGGGTCATTCACCTGCAGCAATGTGTTTCTCCAAAATGCAGATCAGAGGGCGTCCAGATATCCAGAATCCCGGCAAACCCGTGGATCGAGAACAGATTCTTGGCTTGGACATCTGGAATCGGAACTGCAAATGGGACATTGTGTAAGGGCTTCCGTGATCTTCGCGGGCAAGCTTTACCTGTTTTTCCAGCCACCACAGACTTCCTTGCATGCTTGTTTTTGATGCCCACCTCGACCTCAGCCTGAATGCGATGCAATACAACCGGGACCTTCGCAGAAGTGTTTCGGAAATTCGCACAAGCGAATCAGACATGACCGATCTTGCGGGTCGCGGCAGAGGCACCGTCGCATTTCCGGAAATGCGTCAGGCGGGAATCGGGATATGTGTTGCTACGTTACTGGCCGGATGCATGAAACCAGCTGGCCCGGTTGGCATGTGGAATTCACCGCCTCAGGCATGGGCGATGACCCAAGGCCAGTTGGCATGGTACCGAGCGATGGAAGCCGATCAACAACTGCAATCGATATGCAACCGACAGGAGCTCGAGTCGCATCTTGAACGCTGGGCGCTTGATCCGGAAAAGACGCCCATTGGTTATATCCTCAGCCTCGAAGGGGCGGACTCACTGAGAAGTCTCGCAGATCTGTCTGTGGCATACGATCAGGGACTGCGTGCTCTGGGTCCCGCTCATTATGGCATCGGCCGTTACGCTCTGGGTCACGACCAATGCGGTCCACTCTCGGCAATGGGTCGAGACCTGTTACGTGAAATGGATCAGTTGGGCATGATCCTTGATGTCACCCATCTGGCCGAGGAAACCTTCTGGGACGCCTTGGGGGTCTTTCAGGGCACGGTCTGGGCCAGCCATCATAACTGCCGCGCGCTAGTCGATGATCCAAGACAACTCAGTGACCGGCAAATCGTGGCTCTGGCAGAACGGAATGCGGTGATTGGAGTCGCTCTGGATGTTTGGATGGTCGCCCCAGGCTGGGAACGTGGTATCAGCAATCCAAGTGAATTCCCCGCTGCGAATTTGGATGGACTGGCAGACCATGTGGACCACATCTGCCAACTTCTGGGATCTACCTCGCATACAGGGATTGGAACTGACCTCGATGGTGGTTACGGAACGGAGCAAACCCCCGCCGATCTTGACACAATCGCAGATCTGAATCGTTTTCTTGGCATCCTGCAGCGGCGAGGATACGACGATGCTGCTTTATCCGCTATTTGCCACGGCAATTTCCTGTCCTTACTCCAACATGCATGGGATTGAAGCCGATGAAAACAGACTTTCCCATGCCGGCGGGTATTGAATCTCTGACGTCTCCGAGCATCCTGATCGACGCTGATCGTGTGTCACGCAATATCCAAAGGATGCTCTCAACTGTTGGCGGTGACACATCACGGTTACGTCCACATGTAAAAACCCACAAGATGGCAGAGGTCACCCGCATGCAGGTGGAATCAGGCATCACCAAATTCAAGGTGGCAACCATCAGTGAAGCGAACATGATCGCGGAACACGGCGGTCGGGATATCCTGCTGGCCTACCAACCCGTCGGCCCCAACGTGTTGCAGTATGCAAATCTGATTCGGAATTATCCAAACGTTTCCTTTGCCACCATCGTTGATCATACCGACACGCTCAGCAAACTGGCAAACGAACTGGAAAGGTCAGGACTCTCGACCCGAGTCCTGATCGATGTCGACTGCGGTATGCACCGTACCGGCATCCCGTTGGGGGACGCTCTGCAAGAACTGCGTCAAGCGATCAACTCTTTCCAGGCACTCGAATATGCCGGACTCCATGTCTACGATGGCCACTTGCACCAACCTTCGGCAGAGACCCGTCAATCCGAGACAGAAAAAATCATTAACGCAGTACGAGAGTACGACCAAAAACATCCTTCTTCTACCATTACCGGGGGCGGGTCACCGACCTTCAACTACTGGGCCAAATCCACCCCGTGGGAATGCTCACCAGGCACCACCTTGTTTTGGGATCTGGGTTACGAAAGTGCCTTTCCCGAACTTCCCTTCGAAATTGCCGTCACGCTGTTGACACGAGTGATCAGCAAACCGGGGAAGAATCGGTTTTGTATTGATCTGGGCTACAAGTCGCTTGCGTCGGAAATGCCATTATCTGACCGCCTTTGCCTGATCGACATGCCAGAGGCAGAGATTCTCAGTCACAGCGAAGAACACATGGTGATCAGCAGCACTGCAACGTCGGGCCTGCAGATTGGGCAACCCTTGTTAGCCTTTCCACGCCACGTTTGCCCCACAATCGCGTTGCACGAGAGTGCAGCCGTGATTCGCGAGGGCCAGATCACCTCGGAGCGGTGGTCCGTTACGGCCCGCAACCGTCAGAGGGCCTGAGGATTCCTGGCAGCGTTGGCTGTAATCCGCCATGGCAAGGCTCGTGCGAGCCGGCATCCGCCTCCTTGGGTACCGCCGATTCCAGAAGACCAGCCGATTCCAGAAGACCAGCCGATTCCAGAAGACCAGCCGATTCCAGGGGGCTGACTGTGCTTGGACTGGAAAAGCAGAAAAATCACGGTCACCGGTCACAACGGCCGGAACGTTGCTTTACATTGTTCCGTTCTTGCTTCAATTCAACCCACCACAGCATGGTGAGGCACAATGGCTCAGGAACCTGACTCCCCGGTCGACCCAGTTTTCGAAAGCTCGCTGCGCGAGTTCAAGTGGATTCTGGTGATCTGGTTTATCCATTTTCTGTGGGTGATTGGATACTGTTATGCGTATGGATACCCGACCTCGGACACGCCGCTCGTGACCGTTCTCGGCATGCCATCATGGGTTTTCTGGGGCATCTTTGTGCCATGGATCTTCGCCACTGCTATCAGCACGTGGTTCGCTCTGACACAGATCAAGGATCACCCTCTACCCGATCCCGCTGAAGCACGCGGCGAGCAAGCCGTCAACGAAGGGTCGCAACATGAATGAGGGATCCACAGCTGCGTTACTGACCTTTGCGGGCTATACAATCTCAGTCTTCTTGCTGGCGATACTTTCCAATCGTGTCGCAAAAGGCAAGGACTTTGTTGGTGAGTACTTTCTGGGAAGCCGCGGTTTCGGTGTCTGGGCATTCGCATTGACCTTCGCTGCCACCAATGCATCCGGCGGGTCCTTCACCGGGTTTCCGGCTTTGATTTACACACACGGCTGGACCTTGGCTCTGTGGATCGGCGCCTACATGGTGATGCCGCTGGTATCGATGGCGTTGATTGGCAAACGCATCAATCAGATTGCACGAAAATGTGATGCATTGACGATTCCGGAGGTGCTTCGAGCTCGCTTTGAAAGCTCTGCCGTAGGGATCGTCGCGACGTCATTGCTGATCTTTTTCATGTTTTTTTATCTCGTTGCACAATTCAAGGCGGGCGGAAAAATCCTCACCACCCTGTTCGCTGGTGAACCCCTGTTTCAGTCCGCCGTTTCACTTGTCAGCCAAATCACCTCCGACATCCCATGGGTCAACCAGGCTGAACCTGATTATCTGGTCTGTTTGATTCTGTTCGCGGCGGCAGTCATTGTTTACGTCGTCTACGGGGGCTTCCGCGCGGTCGTCTGGACCGATGTGATGCAGGGGATCGTGATGTTCGTGGGTGTCATTTTGATGCTGGGACTTGCACTCTGGCAGGCAGGCGGGTTGGAAAACGCCACTCGGAAGATCGCCAGAATGATTCCCCCCGAACATGGACAAGCCACTCTCTCCGCCAACAGCGTTGCAGAATCGGACCAGACATTTGCGAAAGGAACATGGCTTTTTGACTCTGGCGAAGTTTTCAGGCTCGGCGAATTGGCGACCATCCCCAAAGGCCAGACTTCCACACAAGCAGTCAAGATCCTGAAAATATCGACTCCCTTTGAAATTGAGGAACTCAATGCAAAAAAGGCTTCCGGGAAAATTGATGATCCCGGCCTGAAAGTATTGGTGACAGAAAGAACTCCCTATAAATATGGTGCCGGCAAGACAGGAACCTACGTTAGCAACCCCGGCCCAAGCTCCAGCACGGACCTTGGATTTCTGGCGATTGGTTCTGCGATCAGTTTCTTTATTTTCTGGCCGTTTGCAGCGACAGGCCAGCCCAGCAACATGGTGCGTTTACTGTCCTTCAAAGATACGCGGACGCTGCGCTATTCGGTCGTTACCGTCGCCATTTACTATTCGATCATTTACTTTGCATTAATCATCATCTTCTGTTGCGCTCGTGTCCTGATGCCAGGCATGGAGATCGACCCCGATAGAACCATGCCCGAGTTTGCGAGCCAACTGACCCGCGATGCCGGGATCCCCTGGCTTGCCGGACTGTTGGTCGCCGCGCCTTTTGCTGCTGTGATGTCGAGTGTTGACAGTTTTCTGCTGGTGGTTTCTTCGGCCGTCGTCCGCGACATTTACCAGCAGCATGTTGATCGCAATGCCCCCGAAAGAAAAATCAAATTACTCAGCTACAGCGTGACAATCATTGTCGGTGTGCTGGCCGTACTCTTCGTGCTGAACCCGCCAGAATACCTTCAAGACCTGATTGTGTTTGCAACGGGGGGATTGGCGGCATGTTTCCTGATCCCAATGCTTCTGAGTCTCTATTGGCGTCGCATGACCAGTGTGGCAACCATTGTGGCGATGCTGGGCGGAACGGGGGTTCATCTGGGCCTGACCTGCTGGGGCTATCTTGAAGACGGCGAGTTTCGGGCATACTCCTTCTTGGGCATGAACCCGTTCATCTGGGACCTGGTCGGTTCACTGTGCCTTGCTCTGTTGGCCATTGCTTTGGGTCCCAAGCCAAACCGTGATCTCATTGTCAAGTTTTTTCATGACAAGCCTGCAGCAAGCCCTTGACCGGTAGCCGCCTCGCTGCGGAATCTTGATCATGGAAACGATTCATTGAACGATCTTCGCTGGTAGCCAATCTGAGTCCCAAATCCCGCCAGTCCGAGGAAACCGAGCCTTGGAGATCGGGACCGATCAGCCGTGACACCATGGATTCGCCTTGTTTCCAGCGTTCTGAAACGCCGATTCTGGTGCAAAACCATCTGTAATCACGTTGGTCCACGCAATTTATGGCGGAGTCTCTTGGTTAAGTCTCCGTGACAGCGAACGTAAATCCACTAAACTTTGCGGGTATGACAGATACATCTCCCGACGACCCTGATAAAACCCCCTTGGAATCTACTGTGGAATCTACCGTGGAACCCTCAGAGGCAGTCGCTTCTGACGAAGCGACCGTTCTCGGAGCCCCCAGCCGAGCGATCCGCCCTCACGGACTCGACAACGGCAGAACGCTCGCAGCCGCTGCGGCGAAAGTCGCGATCGATAACAATGGCCAACAAGTAATGATTCTGGATGTTTCCGCTCAATCGGCCGAATTCGATTTCTTTGTTCTTGCAACGGGGACAAGCCGTCGGCAATTGCACGCCATCAGCGAACAAATTGATGACGAGCTTGAAAAAAAGCTAGGTGATCAGCGACTGGGGATCGAGGGTTACGCCGAAAGTCGCTGGATTGTGCTCGACTACGGCAGCGTTGTGATTCATCTGTTCGACGATGAGACGCGCGACTACTACGACCTGGAATCACTTTGGGCGGATGGAAAATCGATTCCGCTCTCCGAATTCGGGCTCGATAACGGTCAGGAATGACCCGGATCGACCGACCCAGGGGATACTTCCTGGTTTGGGGTCAGCCCAAGATCACCGCTGGTTGGTACTGAAAAGTCATCCAGAGGTAACGCCTTGCCGGCAAGTCCTCAACCGTCTTCGGTGATAACCATCACGTCATTCAGATTAGATCCTTGCCATGCACGTTCCCCATTTACTGCAACAACGATTCCTGGGTGCCCTCGCCGGGCTGACCGACGATCCAGAGCAATACGCCTCCATGATTCGCGCCACATCGGACCCCAAACACGGGGATTATCAGGCCAATTGTGCGATGCCTTTGGCAAAGAAATCAGGCAAGAACCCGCGTGAAATCGCCTCTGATCTCATCACAAAACTCCAGCTCGACGATCTCTGTGATCCACCCGAAATTGCTGGTCCGGGGTTCATCAATCTGAGGCTGAAAGACAGCTTCCTGAAGACCGCGCTTGCCGACATGCTGGGAGACGGGCGATGTGGTGTTGATCAAGTTGAAACCGACAAGTCGATCGTCATTGATTTTTCGTCACCCAACGTGGCCAAACCAATGCACGTGGGACACATTCGCAGCACGGTTATCGGCGATGCCCTCGCTCGAACCCTGCGTTTCCTTGGCTATCCGGTTGTCACGGACAATCACCTCGGCGATTGGGGCACCCAATTTGGCATCATCATCTACGGCTACAAACATTTTGGTGACCCCGAGGTCGTTCAGGCCAATCCCGTAACCGAGTTGTCAAAGCTCTATCGAATCGTCAATCAGTTGGTTGAATATCGTAAAGCGATCGCATCGCTGCCAAAGCATGAGCATACCATCGAAGCGTCCAAACAAGCTCTGACGCAGGCACGGGCAGAGGAATCAACAGCACAAGAAAAGCAACTCAAGAAGGCCAAAAAAGCAGTGACCGCTGCTGAGCGTCGCTTGGCAGGTGCCGAAGCAAATCTCGCCTCCGCGCAGACAAAGATTGCTACCGTCCAAGAGGATCCAGATCTCGGTGCGAAAGCCGAGCAGCACGCCACAATCGATACCGACGTGCTTGAGGAAACGGCCAAACTCCATCGAGGTGATGCAGAAAACATCGCGTTGTGGAACAGTTTTTTGCCGCACTGCAAGGACGAGATCAATCGAATGTACAGTCGCTTGGGTATCCACTTTGACCACACGCTGGGCGAAAGTTTCTATCACCCGATGCTGGCTAGCGTGATCACCAAGCTCGAACAACTCGATCTTGCCTCTGACAGCGATGGCGCACTGTGTGTCTTCCTGCCTGAATTTGATGCCCCCATGATTGTTCGCAAGCAGGATGGCGCGTATCTCTATGCAACCACAGACCTGGCAACCCTTCAGTACAGACTGAGTGAATTCAATCCATCGGAAATCCTATATGTCGTCGATACCCGACAAAGCGAACACTTCGAGAAACTGTTCGCCGTCGCAGACCATTTTGGACTCAAGGATGTGAAACTGGTTCACGTCAACTTCGGAACGGTTCTTGGTGAAGATGGTCGTCCGATGAAAACGCGGAGCGGAACATTGATAGGGCTGGAGAGCCTTCTGGACGACGCGGTTGACCGTGCGAGACAAGTCGTATGCAATCCGGAACGACTTGCTGTGTTCGATCCGCCCATGAAGACAGAGGAACAGGAAAAAATCGCGGAAGCCGTTGGGATCGGGGCAATCAAGTTTGCCGATCTCAGCCATCACCGAACCAGCGATTACCGATTCCATCTGGATAAGATGGTTTCATTGGAAGGCAACACATCGGCGTATGTCCAATACTCCTACGCACGCATGGAAAAAATCCTTCAGAACGCAAACATGGATGAGGCAGGCGTGGTCGCCATGGTGAACGAGCATGGCATGGAATTTACCCATCCAGCCGAACGCAGCCTCGTTTTGAAGTTGATCAAGTTCGAAGAAGCCCTGGTCTCGGTTCACAAGGACTATGCCCCCAACCAGCTGGTCGACTATCTGCTTGAGACAGCAAAAGCCTACTCCCGGTTCAACGACAACTGCCATGTCCTGAAAGCGGAAACTGAGTCGATTCGGGCAACACGTCTTGCGATCGTAGCCCATTGCAAGCACATCCTCCGCCAAGGCCTCGAGCTGCTGGGGATCAACGTCGTTCGCCGCATGTAGAAGCGATGTTCCAAGTTTCAGGCATTTTGTCGACATCCCGGCTTGCCCCCACGATCGAGCCCTCTGGGCTGCGGCCCCCCCAGCCCTGGAGCATTTGAACAGCGTATTTTAGCCCTGCGACGCATTTTAACAGTGTCTCTACCAAAGTCGTAGCATGGATTTGCTATCCATGTGTAAACCTCGGTGTAGAATGGAACACTCCTCCTTTTGAGTGCCGACGAGAAGAAACGGCCTACCAAGTCCCTCACGATGCAAGTCTCCCTTCTTTTTTGACCATGAGCGAACTGACTGCCCAAGATTTTGCCGACCGAATTTCCGATCTTGGATTGGCCGAACGGCGTGAAGTCGACCATGCGATTGTCGAGCTCGGGATGGGGGACCATTCACTTGACGATATGATCCGAGTGATGCAGCGTCGTGGCTTGGTCACAACTCTGCAAACCGACAAAATACTCAAGGGCGACCGACACGGGTATTTCTATGGGGACTATAAGGTCCTGTACGTGATTGGTGCGGGTACCTTCGCTCGCGTGTATCGAGCTGAAAAAAAAGGTGACAATTCGGGAGAAGTGTACGCTGTCAAAGTTCTGCGAAAGAGGTTTCGGGATGAAGTGAAGGAACTGGAACAGTTTCTTCGTGAAGGCAGTATGGGACTGAAACTGCGGCATCCTCACATCGTCAGTATTGTCGACGTTGTTCCGGATGTCAGAAATCCGCTCCTGGTCATGGAATTTGTGGAAGGCCAGAACCTCCGTGAACTCGTGCGGATTCGTGGCAAACTACCGGCTGATCTGGCATTGAGGTTAATGTACGAGATTTCATCAGGCCTCGCCTACGCTGCATCATTGGGGATTGCGCACCGTGACTTGAAGCTTTCAAACGTTCTGATTTCCACGGAAGGAAAAGCAAAGTTGGTAGACTTTGGTCTTGCTGCCTTGTCGGATCGCAACAATCCAGAAAAGATGGCCGATTGCCCGAACGCAAGGGCCATTGATTATGCGGCCTTGGAACGTGGAACGGGCGTACGAAAAGATGACCCCAGAAGTGACGTCTACTTTGCGGGCAACATGCTTTACCACATGCTGGCGGGGACCCCAGCACTGACCGAAACACGGGACCGCCTGCAACGTCTCAACGTCAGCCGATTTCAGGAAGTCGTGCCTCTGCATGAGCGAATACCGGATGTCCCCGGCATCGCCAACCAACTTGTGCAACGCGCCATGGAATTCAACCCGGACGACAGAATTCAATCGCCTGCCGCACTGCACGCTGAGTTGAAGAAAGCAGTCGATACACTTGCCAAAGGGAAACAGAGACGTACCGACTTCAACTCAAACATGGACGAGTACCACGACGACGATGAATTACCAACCAACGAGGGTGAAGGTTACGTCGTCATGCTGGTGGAATCAAAAACCGGACTTCAAAATGCGATACGTGCACGACTGAAATCCCGTGGGTATCGGGTTTTGGTCATCGCCGACGCCAATCGAGCACTGGCAAGATTCACCCCCGATGAAGACGCGCCAGCGGACTGTGTCATTTTCGGTGCATCAGAGTTGGGTAATCTTGCTCTGGAAGCCTTCAACAAATTCGCGTCAGAGGAACACACGCGCGACATCCCATCGATGATGCTGGTCGACAAACGACAGTCTCACATCATCAATGGCGCGTTTCGCGGAGCCAATCGGAAACTCTTGCCGTTGCCGCTGAAAGTCAGGGATCTACGCGCCACGCTCATCGGATTACTCGCCGGTGTCGAACGACGTGAACTGGGTACCTACTAAAAACTACCCGCTCGAGAATTGCGAATTCCAGAGAACTGTCACACCACGCTGGCCGATCGACAATCCTGTCCTCAGTCACCTGCCCAGTCACATGCATCCTTGAGCGTGACGTGGACCCCGTTGAGGCTCATCCGATCTCAGGATCCGTTTGTGGCTAGTAGACGGCTATCTCCGGCTCTGTCCAATCTCGATACGCCCAGGCACTGTTCAAATTCGGCTCCTCCATGTCACAATCAGGGCTCCGAACCTCGAAAAAACTTTGTATCTCTCGTCAAGTGATGAGGGTAGGTCGGACGATAATACCGGCATAACTGCCAGACTCGCCAGTAGACAAAAACTGCCGATCTTGACTGACCGGCAACCTTTTTCTAGGTTGCGCAGATATAGGCGACGTGGCCAAGTGGCTAAGGCGATGGATTGCAAATCCATTATTCGTGGGTTCGAATCCCACCGTCGCCTCTCTTTTCGTTGATCTCGAGGCAAGTGAACCTCTGGACGGTGCCTCTGGACGGTGCCTCTGGACGGTGCCTGAGCAGTCAAACTGAGCAGTCAAACATTGCCATCACTTGGCTTGCCTCAACGAGTTTCAGCCCATCCTGAATGCAGATCGCAGTTCATCGATCACGTTGGACGGCATGACGGAAACCTGGCCAATGGCTCTGGCGTTAATCACCGCTTCGGCAGTCGCCTCCAGCACCTCCAGTCGGTCAAAAGCATCCAGGACACTGCTGCCGACCACCACAACGCCATCATTCTCCAGCACAGCCGCAGGCACCATTGCAGATACGTATTGTGCAATTTCCCCACCGCTTCGATACTGAATTCCATACGGAACATGGGCAACATCGCGAAGGAACACATAACTCTCAGGAATGGTCCTCGCATCAAACACCTCACCCGTTACGCTGAACGCCGTTGCATTAACCGGATGTGCAAAGACGATTGCCTTCACATCAGCGTGCTGCTGATAGATCGCCTGATGTGCCAGCACTGCACGACTCGCTGCTTTACCTGATTCACTACGGCCCTGTTGGATCAGCACCAGGTCATCGATTGACAAACTTTCGCGGTCCTGATGGGTCGGTGTGATCAAGAAGGAATCACGATCCACTCTGGCAGAAAAACTGCCCTCGGTACTGATCAGCAACCTTTGTCGACACCCTCGGAGAATGAATTCGCACAATTCTTTACGCAACTCCCGCTCTTCAACCGAAGCTCTGGGCGGATCAAATGAATCCAGCTGAACGCTCCGCGAATGAGCCTGAGTCAACTGACTGTCCGACAGATACCTGACCTGCGCCAATTGGCTGGCTTTGATAATTGTTTTTGCAGCAAATTCGAATGCCTCAAACCTCTGAAAGGCATGGGGCAGCGACTCGCCACCAACGACCACACCATGATTCTCCAGAATTACGCTATCGCTTCCAGTCTTGAATTGGCTTGCGATGACGTTTCCAAGTTCGTCGCTGCCAGGAAGCGCGTAGGCAGCAAATCCAACATTTCCGCAAACCGTATGCGCCTGATGGAACAACCGTGTCTCTGGCACTTGTTGACAAATACTGAAAGCAACCAAAGCAACAGGATGAGCATGGACAACTGCCTGAATGTCCTGCCGAGCTTGATAAATGGCCTGATGAAACGGAAACTCGGAAGAAGGCGGATAGTTGCCTTCGACCGTACCATCGCTTCGAACACAGACGATATCACTACGCTGCAAACTGCCTTTATCGATACGGGCAGGAGTAATCCAGATATTTCCAGATTCATCCCGAATCGACAGATTGCCGCCCGATGTGGTTGTCATGCGGTAGCGGTAGATGCGTTCCATCGTGCGCATGATCTCATCGCGCGGGTGCTTTAACTCTCGACTCACTACGACACCCCATGAGCTTGTGATGTGATCAAAGTCGGGTCGTGGAGACACGTAACCCTCTCTTCTGCAACACCCATCGTGAGTGCCAACCAACAAGACCGCAACCGGAGAAGGGCACATGGAAACGAAACACGACTGTCCAGACCTGCTGCAACGCGTGACCTCATGGCAGGCGATTGCCGAACGCCACCTGTACGATCACGATGGTCTCGCTCACGGCGTGTATACCTGATTTTCGTGAAAGTGGGAATTGCACCGGCAAGGGTACAGCAGAGTGACGAACCTCGGGTGCGCCCACTTTGCTGCTTGGCGATCAGATACCCCAATCGGCGAATACACTATCGAGGCAGAACAACTGTGTCTCATTCTCGGAGGACTCATCACTGGCCGGTGATACCTGTTCCATCTGTCCAGACCAGTCCACCATTTCGCCAGCCACCATGAACTCCCACTGAGCCTGCGTCAAAGGCCCCATTACCTCAGCAGTGCTCGACACCTCAGTGGCATTCGACGCCTTGGCATCCGAAACCTCGGCAGCGATCGACTCAACTTCATAAGAAATTACCATCAAGGCATCGCCGGCAGCTCCACCTCCGCCCTCCGCAGGAGTCACCACCTGAAGACCGCCCATGTCATTTGCGAAACCAAAGTCACTGCCATTGAAGAACAGATCCGTCCGGAAACTGCCAGCTGTGCCCGACCCCAGCGATGCAGGATCAAAGACGAAGACATCCTCGTCGGCACCACTGATCCCGGACACACTGAAATTGCCTACCGTCGACATATAAATCGCACCGTCATCGGTGACCGAAACAGCATCAATATCTTCACCCGAGGAGGTGTCCAAACCAACATCGCTACCATCGAAGTACATTTCGAAGCTTCCTGATGTATTGTCACCAAACGAAGTGGCATTGAACACGATCAAGTCTTCATCGCGGGAACTCACACCATTAGCAGAGGAGGAACCGCTTGTAGACACTACGAGGCGGCCATCCGGGGCAAAGCTGATGGAGTCAATGTCCTCGCCGTTACTCGACAGCCCGACATCACTGCCATCAAGATAAATCTCCCAGCTCTGGGTATCGGGTACAAACTTCACGATATCCGAGTCGTCAAAGGAAAGTGAACCGCCGGTAACAGAACCAGCAGTTCTGAAGGACATCAGGATTTCCCCGTTTTCCAGAATCCGAAACGCATCCAATGTCGACCCGCTGACCCAGGGAGTGCCATCAAATACAACTCGGAAATCGGTGCCATCGTACGCCACGATATCTTCATTCTGGAATGTCAGTCCAACCACAGAACCATTATTCTTTCGGGAAAAGTACAGGATGTCTGTTTGCTCGGAATCAATATCCAAGACGTCGATTTGATCAGAACTGTCCAAGAATGACGATGCACTGGCAGTCACTGTTACCAACTGTGTCCCATCAACAACACCATCTGTCACACCGGAAACCATGAAGCTGACCGACGTTGCACCAACGGGAATCACGACGCTCGAAGACACCACTGCCTCACCAACATCACTACTTACCAATCCGACAGTCAGGGCCGTACTGGTATCCGTATTTCGGGAAACA
>JACLAC010014796.1_pt1 | contig 44799 bp, 42 predicted proteins | sample 8027881 | NCBI WGS metagenome assembly JACLAC01 (sample SAMN15725517, study PRJNA655200) | protist metagenome | isolation source: fluorescence activated cell sorting (FACS) single amplified genomes of... | place: Spain: Blaines Bay Microbial Observatory, Mediterranean Sea | collected 2016-01-19 | reverse complement strand
TATTGAAGAGAAGTTTCCAGATCTAGAAGTTTATGTTTCTGGTGTTGCAGCTCTGAACAACGCATTTGCAGAAGCTGGAATGAAAGACGCAGGAACAATCACTCCGATTATGTTCCTTATGATATTTATTATGGTTGGGCTAATTATCAGGGCCTGGAGCCCAACGGTCGCAGTTCTAATTTTGATCATTTTATCCACAATTGTTGGTATGGGAATCGGTGGGTATGCTGGTATCGAACTAACACCAATATCAATGGCTGCACCGACAGTAATTCTGACATTAGCGGTTGCAGATGCAATACATATCTATATTACTTTAAAAAGCTTAATGCAGGAAGGACTGGAAAAGCGGGAAGCAATTATTGAATCCTTGAAGATAAATTTCCTACCAGTAACAATTACATCAGCAACTACAATTGTTGGGTTTTTAGCATTGAATTTTTCCGACTCTCCGCCTTACTGGCATTTAGGCAATATCACCGCCATTGGAATAGGGGCTGCCTGGTTTTTCTCGATAACACTTTTGCCAGTAATTATAAACATTCTTCCGTACAAAGCCAAATTAGGTTCTGATAAAGAAAAAGACAAAAGTGTTATGTTGAAATTGGCAAATTTTGTTATCGAAAATCATAAGAAAGTGCTTGTAGGTACTAGTACTGTAACCCTAATAATCATTTGTTTTATTCCAACTATAAATTTTGATGATCAATGGGTGGAATATTTTGATGAGTCAGTGAAATTCAGAACAGATTCCGATTTTGTCTTAGATAACTTTGGAGTTTATCCTATTGAATACTCAATTCCTGCAAAATCAGAAGGTGGGATCAGTGAACCAGAATACTTACAAAATATAGAAAAATTTATATCATATTTGCGGGATATTGAAAATGTAGCGCATGTGTACTCAATTTCCGATATTATGAAGAGATTGAACAAAAACATGCATGGTGATGAACAGAGCTATTATAAAATACCTGACGAACGTGATCTGTCAGCTCAATATCTCCTCTTGTACGAACTTTCTTTACCGTACGGACTAGACCTTAATGATAGGATTAATATTGACAAGAGTGCTTCGAGAGTTACTGTCACTTTTGGTCGATTAACAACCTCGGAACTCAAAGACTTTCTGATCAAAACCGATGAATGGATGGGAATTAATTTACCTAGTTATATGCAAACAAAACCAACCGGTGCCAGCGTAATGTTCACTTACATCACAGAGAGAAACGTTAATAGCATGATAACTGGGACTATGATTGCAATCTTCGCAATTGCTTTGATGATGGTAGTTGCCTTGCGTAGCCTTAAACTAGGACTGTTGAGTCTTATCCCAAACGGTTTACCAATTCTCACAACTTTTGGCGCTTGGGCAATATTGGTTGGTGATGTTGGTTTTTCAGTTGCTACCGTGGCATCAATTTCACTAGGAATTGTAGTTGACGATACAGTACATTTTCTTTCAAAGTATGTTCGAGCAAGAGAGGATCGTCAACTCAGCGTAGAGGATTCAATCCGATATGCCTTCGATAATGTTGGTATGGCTATCGTTATTAACACGTTTATTCTAGCCGTAGGTTTTGGAGTTCTAACTAGCTCAACGTTTAAATTAAATGTTGATATGGGACTGATGACTATTTTAGCTATCATCTTCGCCATTATATTAGACTTCCTGCTTCTACCAGCTATTCTACTTTTGAAAAAGGACGTTAAGCTTTCATCTGGTGGCAGCATAAATACTGCTCAACCCTCAACATCAGCAATTTAAGGATATTTATGTCAGAAAAAAAAGCAGTGTTTAACTACATGAGAGTTATTCTGATCATTTCATCAACATTTTTATTGTGCATACCATCCACGTCTTTCGGTGAATCACCAGAGGAAAGAGGTTTTGAAATTGCTGCTAGGTCAGACCGATCAGATACTGGTTATGGGGACAGCAGAGTGAAAATGACGATGATTCTGAGGAATGCTGCCGGAGATGAGACTACAAGATCAATAAATTTCACGACACTTGAACGAGACAATGAGGATGTTGGAGACAAGAGTTTGGTACTTTTTAACACACCACGTGACATCAAGGGGACTGCCCTACTCTCACACGCACAAATTCTGGAAGCTGATGATCAATGGCTTTACTTGCCAGCTTTGAAAAGAGTCAAAAGAATTTCCTCGAGTAACAAGTCCGGTCCCTTTGTTGGATCAGAATTCGCTTTTGAAGATTTTACTGCTTCAGAACTCAAAAAATTTTCCTATAAATTTTTGAGAGAAGAGCCCTGTGGAGAGTTTACTTGTGATGTTTTGGAAAGAATTCCTCTCTACGAAAAATCAGGATATTCAAAACAAATTAGTTGGATTGACCAATCAATATTTCAACTTAGAAAACTAGAATTTTATGATCGCAGAGGCCAATTACTCAAAGTAATGGAGGCTTCCAATTATAAAGAATACCTTGATGGCGTCTGGAGATCTCACAAATTTGTTATGAAAAATGTGCAAACTAAGAAGCAAACAGATTTGATTTGGGATGATTATCAATTCCGTACTGGTTTGACTGCCAATGCTTTTGAGAAAGGAAAGCTTAGTAGAGCCCGTTAGTTAATGCCTCCATATTTAAAAATCTTTTTTTCAAACGCACTTTTTCTTTGCTTCATTGCGGGGAGTATCTCTGGTAATGAAAACTTAGATACCCGAATCTCAGTTGGGTTTGAATCAAAATATTTCAAGAATTCACCAAAATGGTCAGAGCAGTCAACCGATGTTGTGCAGACCTCTGTCGAAGGTTACCTAGAACTGTTCCATCCATTTAGTGAAAGCTACTCAGTCACCTTTTCTCCTTTTATCAGGAAAGATGGAATAGATGAGTACAGAGACCTGTTTGATGTCAGGGAGGGATATTTGCTACTTGAGTCCAATCAATTTGAAATGTTGTTTGGGATCAATACTGTTTTTTGGGGCGTTACAGAATCAATCAACATAGTTGATGTTATCAATCAGGTTGACACAGGGGATATATCAGGCGACCAAAAGCTCGGGCAGCCAATGGTGAATCTTCAATTTCTTCCAGAGTACGGGACATTTTCTCTTTATCTTTTACCTTACTTTAGAGAAAGAAATTTTCCTGGAAATAAAGGCCGCTTTAGGGGACCAGTAGTAATTGAAAAAAGTGCTTCAAAATTTGAATCGTCAGATGATCTGCACAATCTAGATATTGCTCTTCGATACAGTCACTACTTTGCTGATATAGATTTCGGTCTTAGCTACTTCAAAGGAACCAGCAGAGAGCCCCTAATTCTATCAAACGCACAAGAGGAACTTTCTCTTCATTATGCACAAATTAGCCAGATCGGTTTGGATGTCCAATACACTTATTTGGACTGGCTTTTCAAATCTGAACTTACGATCAGAAATGGATTTTCAGAGACGTATTTTGCTGCTGTCTCTGGATTTGAATACACCCTCTACCAGATTTTCAATTCAGATTCAGACTTTTCAATTTTATTGGAATATCAGCATGATAGCAGGTCAAAAGACGAACCCCAAGTCCTATCTGATCAAGACATTTTTTTCGGGTATCGAATCACCCTCAATGACATGTCCGATAGTTCTTTTCTCGGCGGAACTACCTATGACACCAGTAAGTATAGCTCAACCACCTTTCTAAAATACGAAACACGAATATACGAAAACTATAACTTTCAGATATCATTAACAGAATTTTCCGGATCTCAACCCTCAGATCCATCCTACATCTTTGATTCTGATGACTTTATCCAAATCAAGTTGACATCATATCTATGAGGTTAGAACTTTAGATTTTTTTGCTAAGTCAGAATTCCTACCACTGTTGAATTAGTAGGCACCAAATTAGTTAGTAATGGTAAACAATAATTAAACTACGTTTCTCACAGAATTTCTGCTAAACTAATTTTTTTTGTTGATCCTCCTATCACACAATTGCTGATAATTGACGAATTTTTGTTCGGATAAGCACACTAACTCGTTTTGCAAGGCGCTGTGATTCAGAATCGACTTGTCCTGCAGAACATCCCCCAGTAACAAGCTGGTTTCCTCATTGTTTTCAATCACATTCTTTATAGTTCTTCAATTATTCAGGAGAGGTGAATTCATGAAAAGCTTTCTTCCATTCATTAAACGTTCGATCACAGCCCTGCTTGCGGGAACGCTGCTTTTTTCCACCCCGATTTTCGCGCAGGAATTCAGCTGGAAATTCAATAATGGCCTGCCGGAAAATCGTAATGAATCCAAGGAACTCGATCGCTTTGCTGACGATGTCGGTGCAGCTACGGACAAAAAACTACAAATCAAGGTCTATCATGGTGGCTCCCTAGGTCTTAAAAACGAGGATGTCTTGCGTTGGCTTCCAACTGGAGCTGCAGAGATGGGTTTAGTCTGGGCCAATTACCTGGGACGGGATGCTCCTGCCATGAACGCCGTCTACATTCAGGGTTCTGTAGGCTCCACAGAGGAACACCTGAGGGCAATCCCTGTACTCAAGGATATCTATGCCGAAGAGTTAAAGGAGTGGGGAATCGTTCCCGCTGGTTTCTTGGCATTGCCAATTCTTTATGCTTCCATCTTTTGTCGTGATGAAGCAGTGAACACTCTGGAAGAGCTTCGCACCAAGAAGCTTCGCGTCTGGAGCAAGGACATGGTTGAAACATTTGACAAGCTAGGTGTATCCGCACAGATCATCGGACAAACCGAGATGTATGTTGCCTTGAAAACTGGGGTTGTTGATTGTGCAGTCTATCCAGCTCTGTACGCCAAGACCGTATCCCTACAAGAAGTTACTGGCTTTGCTTCCTACCTCTATCCAATTGCTGGCCTTCCCTACGTACTGGGAGCTTCCGAGCAACAGTGGAATTCACTACCAGCTTCCATGCAGTCTGCAGTCAAGAAAGCAGCGGATGATCTATTTACACGTTCCACCGATTATTCTGATGACGATGCGAAAGAGCAGAAGGCACGCCAAGATTTGGAACAGGTTGGGATCAAGTGGCTGGCTGATTTTCCAGCTCAGGATCAGCGGGCCTTCCTCGATGCAGCTGCTAGTACCTGGCAAACCATGGCAGAAGAGGCCGGAGGTAACGCACCAGCCAACCGAGCAAAGATTCTCAGGGCTGTTGGTCGCTGAATAATGAACAATTTCGCGAGACATCAACCGAGCGAGTACTGCGTATTTAGTGCTTTCACAATTGTTTACTGAGCATCCATGTGCAGTTGATTTCAAGATGGATGGTCACACTGGCCGCACTGGCTGGCCTAGGAATGGTTGTTATGGTCAGCGTGGGAGTAGTGATGCGCTACTTTCTCAACTCACCACTGAACTTTACTGAAGAGGTGGTCGGCTTACTCTTGTCGGCCTCCCTTTTCCTGATGTTGCCCTACCTGACGTTACACGATAAGCACGTGCAGATCACGCTGCTTACTCAGCATCCCTCCAAACAAGTTCGCTGGTCACTTAAGATTTTCAAGCATTTGGTCACCTTAGCCTTTTTCGCTTGGATGCTTTATGAGACCGTTCCGTGGTTAAAGTTTGCCATCAAGCTAAACCTCAAAACTGAGATCTCTCGACTTCCTCTACTTCCCTGGATGGCAATCCTGCCCATCTCCTTTCTCTTGACTAGCATCGCAAGCCTACTCTGCTTGTCGAGGATCCGCAGATCTTCTGCTGACTCCTCTTCCTCCCATTGAAGTCCAAATGTTTTGGACAACCCTTCTCAGCACATTGATCGCTGCCTCTGCTAGTAGTGCTCCCCTTGGTGCAGCGCTCGGTCTGACCGGACTGATAATCCTCCAGTTCTTTGTCAATGGTGCGACATCCCTGGCTTTGAACGCCGTCTGGAACGTCCTCAATGAATTTACCCTGAGTGCGATTCCTTTGTTCATCATCATGGGGGAAGTGATGCTGGCTTCTGGAGTCAGTCAACGAATCTATGCAGCCCTGTCGACGGTCTTCAATCGGGTTCCTGGAAACCTACTACATACTAACATTGCCGTCTGCACAGTCTTTGGGGCCATTAGTGGCTCAAGCCTATCAACAGCGGCAGCTGTCGGAGCTGTAGCCTATCCAGAGATGAGACAGCGGGGTTATGATCGACGAATGGTGGTGGGAAGTCTAGCTGGTGGTGGAACCCTTGGCCTGCTGATTCCTCCGTCTTTGTCTTTGTTGATTTATGGATCATTGACCGAAACCTCAATTGGTCAACTCTTTTTGGGAGGAATAATTCCAGGGCTGTTGATAGCTCTCTGCTTCATGGCCTATATCCTTGTGCGATGTCTGAAGGATCGAAGTCTATATCCCGTAGAGCCAGAGGAGCTAGAGATTCCCTTTCTTCAAAAACTCAAGAGTTTATTGAGCATCTGGCCTGTTGCCGGACTAGTATTTGCGGTGATGGGAACGATTGTGCTGGGGATAGCTACCCCAACGGAGGCAGCAGGGGTTGGTGTTGTCAGCGCAATCGCCTTGGGCTTTCTCTGGGGAGATTTGACCCTGCACAAGTTAGTAGACTGCTTTCGGCATGCAGCCATCACCTATGGATCGATTGGCTTTGTCGTAGTGGGGGCTGTGATTCTCGCTCAATCCATCAGTATTCTGGGGGTGCCTCAGGCCTTGATTGAAGCTATCGAAGAACTAGGATGGGATCGCTACTGGGTACTGTTATTGGTAATTCTGTGCTACGTTCTGCTGGGATGCCTGTTTGATGGCTTGTCCCTGATGGTGATGACACTGCCGATCGTCTTTCCTCTACTCACAGGGCTGGGTTTTGATCCAATTTGGCTGGGAGTTATCGTCACGATTCTGATTGAGATTGGTCAAGTGACTCCACCTGTTGGTTTGAATCTCTCAGTGATTGTTGCCGTCACCAACCATGAGATCGGATTAGGCAAAACCGCTTTAGCAACTGTTCCATATTGGCTGCTGCTCTTGCTGGGAATTCTCACGTTTACCGTCTTCCCAGATCTGGTTCTCTACCTGCCACAAAATCATTTCTGAATTACTCCTTAACCTAGCACAGCTTCAACGGACCATCTTCTCAACTTCATGCCTGACTTCATTTTGATGGACCAAAGCCCGTAGGCCAGCGAATATCTGCGTGGGGTTCAAGGTGCTGTTCAGCTACCTTCAATAACCAGAAATCGGAAAAAGCTTGGCTATGTACCTGTAAGCTGAGGGGTAGTCCTTCTGTAAAACCAATTGGCACTGTTAAACCGGGCGTTCCCATCAAAGCCGTCGTGCAATGATAGGTTCCGTTGTAAGTGCCATAGCTGACCTTTTGTCCATCAATTTTGAAATTCCAGTTCATTTTGGTTCTCTTGAAAGCAGGACCCGGCATGTTTGGAAGCATCCAGAGATCATACTGATCGTAGAACTTTGTCACTTGATCTCTAATTTCTTTGAGTCGCTCCAAGGCGGTCTGAAAATCCTGCTCAGACGAATGAAATCCTTTGCGCAGTTTTTTAGCAATCCAGCCCCCACCCATCCGCATCTGCAACACATAGAATAGTAAAATAGAGTTGAAAGGCTCTGTTAGCATCAACTTGGGGAGTGAGATAGTGGCCAGATGACCTTTGATAATCGCCCACAATTCAAAACACTCCGCCATATCGACCTCAGGTCTGCAATTCTTGGTCACCGTGTGGCCATCTTTACTCAGTTTATTCAGAAAAAATTCGATTGCTTCCTGAGTCGGCTCATTTGCTGTGATGTCTAGAATCGTATGAGTATGAGCAATGCGCAGTTTTTTAGGGACAGGTAGTTCGTCTTGTCTCTGGTCAGAGGCGAGGACGGATAGCATTAATTGAAGATCGGCAATGCTGCGACCCATCGGCCCACAGACCGTTAGCAATGAAGGGGAGGGAGGAAAATCTTCAGGATCGACGTCGTTCATGGGTAAGAGACCATCGGTGGTACGCAATCCAAAAATACCACAGCAGTGGGCAGGTAGACGAATAGACCCTGCCAGATCAGAGCCCATGTCCAAAGGAGTCATACCTGTCGCAATTGCTGCAGCTGCTCCTCCCGAAGATCCACCAGGAGTCTTTGTAGGATTCCACGGATTTACTGTTTCCGGATAGATTGGGTTTCGACAGTTCCAGTCATAGCACCCAAACGGAACGTTGGTGCGTCCAAGGATAATAGCTCCTGCTCTTCGCAAGCGGGCCACCAGCTCACAGTCCTTAGAAGGCCTGTAATTCCAGTACTGTGGTAGTCCTTGGGTGGTTCTCATTCCCTTAACGATCGCATGATCTTTCAGGGTGATCGGCACGCCATACAGGGGACCAATTTCGCTGTTTCCAGAAGACAATTCTTGATCAGCGTTTCTAGCACTCATGAGAGCTTCCTCTGATGCTAAAACACTGACCGCCTTGATTTGAGGATTGTGGTGCTTGATCTGAGTGAGATGTGCTTGCACGACGGCCTCTGCAGTGACATCTTTTTGGCGGATCAACTGGGCCAGTTCCCAGGCTGGACGTTGGGTCCATATCAGTGAGGACGGGCGATCCTCTTGTATTACATTCATTGAATTTATTTGTTTAGCAAAAGTCCCCTCATCTTCAGGGGTCTTCACGTTATAAATTTTAGGGCATCCTTTAATTTTTGCGAAAGGAACTGTCAGGACTCCCTTTAAAGCACTTCATGATCCAAGGATAGGTGCTGGTGACAAAATAACCATAGTTACCATTGATCATCATTCCGTTGCATTCGTCCAAATCTCCAATGCCAGCTTGATATTCATAATCATCAATGAAAGTACCATCATAAGTCCCACCTGGGAAAGCCCCTTCTCCCGACTGGTTTTGTCGAGCACCACTTTTGAGGACATAGCTAGAAGTGGCTCTCTGAATACTCCCATTTTCATCGATGAAAGGTCCATAAATCGGAAAGCCATCGGCTGCAAAACCAATCACTCCAGAGGCCGTCCGCCCTGAGGTATCGTACATGGCTAGAGGATCTCCGTGATAATGATAGGCTCCATCTGGTTGCGTATGGGCGTTGTGAGAGTCCGTTCCAAACTGATTCAGTGAGGACATAGGGTCATAGCGCCAAGGAACATTCGTCTGAAAGCAACCAATCTTCTCCTGCCCCAACGGCTCATTCCCAACTCCATAGCACGCAGCAGCAAGTAGGTCGAGCTTGGCCCCATTTAAAAAAACTGCATTGTCGTATTGCAGAGTAAGTTGAGTAGTACTGTTTGCTACAGATGGTGAGACAGGAATACTGAAGGTTTCGTTGACCTCACCAATCGTATTAGCAAATGCCCCCTTATCATTGACATCGTGGTTAGGAATCGAGTTGCTACTAATCTTGCAGGTGCTGCCGTCCGTAGTAATGGAGAGCGAGCCTGTCAACGTGCGGTCATTGCCACGGTCCTGGATAGTGGATGTGAATTCACCAACATAGGCGCTGCAGGAAGGGTCTGTCTTTGTGAAGATATAGTTGGTGATGCCTCGTGGCGTGACGCTGTTATCTTTGGAATCAGTGTTCACATTTTGATTAGCATCCTGATCTCCAGAGGTACTGGCATTATCTGAGACAGAACCGGTATTTGAAGATCCAGCATCTGTGGTTGACTGAGACTCAGATTCTTGTGCAGTATCTACAGTTGTTGTGCTGTTGTCACTTCCGCTGGAAGAACTGCTACTGGAACAAGAAACCAAGGCGGCGGCCAGTAGTAGATAAAGACTGAATTTCATGAATCTTTGCATGGGAAGGCTCAGCAAGAATAACAGGGTTAATGAAGCAAAAGATTGAATAAAACTAGCTGAAAATATTTTGTACTTATTGAATAAGATCAACGCAGGTGAAAAATTAAAAAGAAAAACCGAATAGTGTCAGGTCATCTCGTCTTTTGTGGTCAGATTGATAGTTGGCTAGATCTTTCATGATACTTTCAATCGCCTTAGAAACTGAGGCTGAGGATTGGATTTGATGCAGAAGCCGCTTCTTTCCATACATCAACTTTTTCTTTCCACCGATCTGATCGGTGATCCCATCTGAAAACATGTAGAAACTAGACTTCTCATCCAGACTAGTTTCCACCACCTTGAATGGAATTGGGTGTTCCTTGAAATCATAACCTAAACTGACCTTGTCTCCCTTCATCTCAATAACATTCTCACCCACTTTCTGATACAGATTTGATTTCGCTCCTGCAAAGCGCAAGATCCCTTCTTTCTTCGAGAAACAACAGACCCCACAATCCAAACCAAAGCCGGTACTATCGCCTCTGTTCAGCTTAAAGGTTTGGCTCAACAACTCATCAAGTTGATCAAGAAGATGATCTGGTTGACTGAGGTCATGTAGGGATGCGATGCGATCGAGGATTGTGCTAGAAATCAATGTCATGAAAGCTCCTGGTATACCGTGTCCTGTACAATCTGCAACGACAAGTACGGTCCAGTCTCTTTGTTGTTGTACCCAATAGAAGTCCCCACCCACGATGTCTCGGGGTTCCCAAATATAGACTAGTTCGCCAAAGCCGTAGCGATTTGGTTCAATACTAGGAAGAATAGTCGATTGGATGGCACTGGCTGATTGGATGCTGTCTGTCATTAGGTTGTTGGCTTTCTCTAACTCAGCTGTCCGCTCTTTCACTCTTCCATCAAGTTCCAAATTCAAGACTTTTAGCTTATTCACCGCATCGTCTTTAAATGTTTTTATTCTCTGTTCGAGGGCAAGATTAATGGCGATTGGACATAGAACTAGAAGTATACCCCCCAGTGGTAGGGCTACGAGATTGATCATCTCCAATCCCAAATGGCCGTTATTTACCAGGCTAATGATTCCTACGATAAGCCCCAATGAAACTACCGGAACTGTGAGCGAAAAAATAACGTATCCTGAGGCTTGGTCTCCTTTGCGCCAAGACTGAAATGATAAAAACACAAAATAGAATAGGAGTAAAATGGTTGGCAGGAATTGGATCACAACCCAAAAGTAACCAATTCTTAATGGTTGAACCGGGTAAGACTCAAGATTTGTAAAATACTCCCCATCAGGAAATTCAAAGGATCTATAAAAGTAGTACAAAATGATCAAAAGATGTGAGAATACAATCCAGATTGATATTCGATTCAAAATTGCTGGTATGGGTTGTAAGAAACTTTTAAAGAATTGAATAATAGTGATAAGAATTCCACTAAATATTAACTGACCTACATGAGGATTTCCTCTAAAACCTAAAGTATATCCCGAAAGATAAACTGCAGAAATTATTAATGTACTTATTAGAGCAGTAAACCAAAAGTAATTAGGGTCTCTAGTTACAAACGTTGAGGAGATACCGTTAAGAAAAAGATAAATAAGAATTGCATAGAAGAACACTTGCCTAAGCGAGCGAAAAAATGCTTGTTCTTGTATATTATCCCAAGATTCTATCCTAAAAGTTTCATGTCTTGTTGACAAGGTTCTATGAAGTGGTTTAAATCTGAAAAAGCTATAAATTTCAGTAATCTCATTTACTGGCATATTAATTCGATAATCAAACTGAATCCGGTCAATCCCTAGAAAACTGTAAGAACCATCATTAAAACTCAAAAATTCATATTCCTGAATACCACTTGAATTAACTGCAAATAGCTTTTTCTCAAAAGTGGTCCAATGACGAATACCAAGATCAGATTTATCAGTTTGATTCAGAACTGCTAATTTTAGCCAGAAGCCATTATAATAAGAATGAATATCCTCAATTTCATTTTTCCATACTGCTTTTTTTAAATCAGAAAGATTTATTTTTTCGTCCACGCCCTCAAGGTACTGAAATTGGTCAACTGGGATTTTAGAATCCCCGGTATAAATGTATGGCAGCCCAAAAGCAGTATTTGCTGAGAAATAAAGCCCAAGTAGTGCTAAGCATACAAAAAACCGAGATATAAGTATTAAACGGCTCATATTATCCCTAGTTTCATGGTTCTCCTAAATGCTAGATTATTTTGTTGTTTTTTCAATCAGGTTAGACCACCAATCATTGGTCATCGTCTGATCTTCCAATAAAATCAACTGTCCTAACTTTGGAGTCATGAGTTTTACTTTATATTTTTTGGAATACTTAACGCTCTCTTGGATTGGATCGTACCAATTGTGAATAGCAAGGTTGAACATGCCCCAGTGCACAGGAACAAGATATCGACCTCGCAAGTCTACAGCAGCCTGAACAGCTTCTTCAGGAAGATTATGCACTTCTTTCCAGCGAATGTTATATTGACCGCTATCTATAAAAACTAAGTCCAAGGGGCCAAATTTCTCACCGATTTGCTGGTAATGTACGTCGTACCCAGAATCACCACTAAAGTAAAAACTTACATCTCCCGACTGAACCACCCAAGATGACCAAAGTGTTTGATTAATGTTCAATAATGCCTGCCGACCAGAAAAATGTTGAGCTGGGGTGGATGTAAATGAAACCCCCATAAAATCAGCAGAATTCCACCAATCTAATTCTATGATTTGTGCATCATGAACTCCCCATCTCCTCAAGTGTGATGGAACGCCAAGAGGAACAATAAATTTAGAAACATGAGCCTTTAGAGCTTGAACCGTTCTCATATCTAAGTGGTCGTAATGATCGTGCGAAATCAAAACCACATCGATTTTTGGTAGCTCTGATAGCTCTAAGACAGGAGGCTGAAATCTTGGGACAAGAAAGTTAACTGGTGAGGCTGAGGGTGAAAAAACCGGATCAACAAGAACAATTGTATTCGTTATATTGATCAAAATTGTTGAATGACCAAACCATATAAACTTGATGCTGTCGGTTGGTTCTAAAAATTTCTGCATGTTGGGAGGATGAACTTCTGGGAGTTTTTGTGCTGGGATAGTTTGATTTGAGTTGAAGATCATATTGTTGGAAAAGCGCTTCATTGGGTTATTCCAGAAGCTATCTTTTTTTCTCATTTCCTCAAAAATGTTTTCCCTTCGATTCACAAATTTATTATTTTTGATCGAGTAATTTGAAGATTTTTTCAGATCTTCTAGATAAGAGCCACTTGGGTTTTCACCCAACTGAGAACAACCAAACAACAAGTAGATAGAGCAGAACAAAACAATGTGAACACATATATGATTTCGAATTTTCATAGTTTCAATGGAGAGCGTAATAAGGGAATGGGAAAGGCAATGAATTCAATCAATCAAGGAGGTCCAAAGCTTCTTTGATTTTCTTTCTGACCAATGCCCGGTTCTCAATTTTATTTTGGTCAAGAATCAATGACAGCCCGGGAATTTGATGTGCGGTGTAACCTGTCTTGTCTGTTTGCTCCTCAACAAGACCTTCAACTTTATAAGTCTGTACGGGGTAAGAGACTCCTTTTACTTTGATGGTGCTATTTTTTGAACAATTAATGTCACTACGAACATGGAGAAAGGTATCTTCTGAAATGAGAATCGAGTTCGGTTTTGCGTTACTTTCAAGTCGTGAGGCTAGATTCACACCGTTTCCAATTACTGTGTAATCCAATCTATTCTCAGAACCGAAATTCCCAACTGTACAAATGCCTGTGTGAATTCCCATCCGAGCATTTAGTGGCAGGGCCAATCCCTTCTCTTTCCAAATTGCTCGAATTTCGGCTAATTGGTCGATCATCTCCATTGCCATCCGAACACAATTGGTTGCGTCAGCTTTCTCACCTTTACTAACGGGGTCTCCATAAAAAATCATAATCGCATCACCGATGTACTTATCGATCGTACCTCCCCATCGCAATGCAATTTTAGACATTTCTGTAAGATAGTGCGTCAACAGTTCAGTCAGGACTTCAGGTTCAAGCCTCTCTGTCAGTTCTGTAAAACCTTCCAAGTCAGAGAAGAAAATTGTTAATAACTTTCTTTGAGTTTGAACTTTAACATCTAACTCACCTGTAAATAGTGAATTATAGACCTCAGGAGAGAAATATTTGGAGAGCTTGGTCGAAAAGTTTGCGAGTCTAGAATTGGCGACACTTAATTTTTTCTGACTCTTATCACTAAGACGGATAAGGCGATTTTGTTCTTTATTGAGTTTGATGTAAGCTTTCAGTAGTTCTGCATAGTCACTAGGATTGATTTCCTCTTGGTTTTCTACCCGCTTTTTGCCTTGTTCAATGATAGACTGTTCATGAGAAAGTAAATCAGTCATCTGAATAACTTATCAGCTTGAAATTAGCATTCTCAATATCATCAGAGAAATCTTCACCAAATTCTTCCATAGTATCGTCTTCCTCATGGTAATGCCACTCAATCTTAATCTCTCTATTTTCTCCCATTTCATCGATGAGTTCAAAAAGCTTCATTAGGACTCTAGCACTTGAACTGTTAAAGTAAGTAAGTCTGAAAACAAACGTTGCAGAACTTTCTAATTCATTCTGTGAGTACTTTTGAATTAATTCCAGAATTGGTCGATAAAATTCATCCGAATGCTCTGGATAAGATTCTCCACCAAATAAGAAATAGTGACTGTCAAAATCAAATTTAATTTCTGGAGTAGTCTCTGTAGCTGAAATTTCTAAATTGTCCATCTTACCACTCAAATGATCGCGTTAATACAGAAAAAAGTATATTCCTCACTTACTTCCTCAAAAGAAAATTCAAGAGGATAACCTGCTCTTCTAGCCATTTCTAAAAAACCTAAACTAGCACCTTTACTGCCCTCTTCTGGACCTTCCATCATTTGTTGCTTATATAATTTTTTCAATTCATCTTTATCTTTACCAGCAATCAAATCGACACGCTCTTTCATTCGTGTAACATCTTTAGTAAATATCAAGTTCCCACACTGAACTGTAATACCTTTTGTGTTACTTCCAATCGTAACTATACCATAGCGGACCTCGTTATCTAATTCATCTGATTCACCAATTGAATCTGCTGAGTAACGAATCACATTTTGAACTCCCTCAACGAATATTGAAAAAACTTTTTTCGTTTTTCCGAGTTCAGTCTCTTCAACTTCTAATTTCTTCTTTATTGTCTCTCCGATTGCAACCAATATTTTTTGAGTTACGTAGCCACTGTAGCAAAACATTATATTGTTTTCCTTGAGAGTCTTCTGAAGTTTATAAAACTTAATCGAATCCATTTTCCCTTTTCTTTAGTTCATGCAGTTTGCATTAGATTGTTTACCCGAAAACCGAATAATGAGATATCATCTCTTCTTTTATTCTCACCTTGATATTGATCGAAATCCTGTGAAATATTTTGAATTGTTAAATCTAAGCTTTCAGTCTCAGTGATCTTTCGAAAGATCCTCTTTTTACCATACATTATTTTCTTAGGACCACCAATTTGGTCGGTTATACCATCAGAGAACATATAAAAAGTTGGGTTATTTTTTAGACTGACATCATGTATATTAAAGGTTTGTGGATGAGGTTTTGTTACATAGCCAAGGCTCTTTTTATTTCCCTTTAATTCACATATTTCGTTTTCTATTTTATAGTAAAGATTCATCTTAGCTCCAGCAAATCGAAGAATCTCATCTTTCTGTGAAAAGCAGCAGACTCCCCCATCTAATCCAAATTCAGTGCCTGTGTTCTCATCAAATTTAAGTGTTTCTTCTAGTAAGAAATCCAATGAATCCAAGATCTGATCTGGTTTGCTGAGATCAACAATCTCTTTGACTCGATTTAGCAAAGTTGTAGATATCAAAGTCATGAATGCCCCGGGGATACCATGACCAGTACAATCTGCTACCATCAGGCAAGTCCAATTTCCCTTTTTACCAACCCAATAAAAATCACCACCAACAACATCTCTAGGCATCCAGAGGTATTTCAGCTCATCGAAACCATGTTCTTGATGATCAAACTTTGGTAGAATTGCATTTTGAATCATACTAGCTGAATCAACACTTTTAGTGATTAACTGATTAGCCTCTGTGAGAGCTCTAGTTCTTGAGAGCACCTTTTCCTCTAATTGATCAATAGCAATTTGTTTTATGTTATTCAGCTTTTGAGCAAGTGCCATTCCAAGCATGATGAGTATTAATAAAAATGCGAATACTTGTATTGCGTCTTTAATTACTTTCAATGTGTAACCTGTCTCAAACAAAAACCACATATCAATAAATGCTGTTGGGAATATGACTACAGGTACTAGAAAAGCAAAAAACAGAAACTTTGCAACCCTGTCACCTCTCCTCCATAGTAAATAGGAAATGCAAACAGCCGATACCAATATTATACCTACTGGAATGAGTGCTACATTCATTGGGATTGTACCAACACCCCAAGGATGATGTGGATATTTTATTATATTTTTGTAGAGTTCAGTGTTTGGGTATTGGAGAGAATCATAAAAATAGAACAATGCACATAAAATATAAAATTTCACGACAATTTCGTAAATATTATAAGTTTTAGGAAATATCTGTTTAAATGAGAGTAAATTTTGAAAAAACTTTATTAAGACAATTGACATAATACTCAAACCAATTGCTCCATAAATATAGTTAAACCTTACACCAAATGTAGAGCTAAGTATCCAGGTAATAAATGGGTATAGCCCAACTAAAAGTGTTATTGAAATCCAGAGATATGATCTTTCTTTAGAAACTACAAAATAAAATAAAAAGTATAATCCAAAACAAATTAGCATCGAAATCATTACGACATACCCCAATAGCCTCATGACCTCGTTAAATTCAATATCTTGCCATAATCCAATTGCCATCCAGTCCAGACCACCTTCAAAAATCTGATTTCTATCAAGCGGCTGACTTCTAAAATAGCTGTAGATTTCGACTAGATCGTCTTTTGGCATTATTATTTTGTAGTTATACCAAATGCGGTCTTCCGATTTGTGGATATACTCATTATATACCGATCTGACTAACGGAAAACTATACTCTTTATCAGTATTCTTATAGACAATTCTTTTTTCAAAATTCCATCTATGAACTAACCCTAATTTATCTTCTTTTGTCTTATTTTTAACTTTTAGTCTAACCCAATAACCATCGTAGAATGATTGGGATGTTTTCAATTTAGAGGACCAGCTAGCTTCTGCTAACTCTTTATAAGATAAATCGTATTTTACTCCTTCTAAAAAAGAATAATATTCCCTAGGTATACTTTTTTGATCACCTGATGTAACTAAATATATTTTTTCTTTATTTTCAAAAGCAATTAGCTGATTATTTCCATAAAGCAAGAACAAAATTATAAAGAAAATAATTTTATTTATGCAATTTATAAGGCAGAAAAAATAATTTTTAATTTCCAATAATAATCTATATTTATTCAAGTCAATCTCCAAAGAATTCAGTATTTTCTAAATGAATTCTTAATTAGATTCAATTCGATTTAATTAGGATTAATTGCATATTTTAAAAAAAATATTGCAGATTCTGAGACTTGGGAATCTAACGATGCTATGTCTTCACTGCGCTCATCTGAACTACATTCTCCTCGCTAAGAATAGTGGAGTTCAAAGCTATTGAGGATTTTCACGCTGGCATTTCAGCCAGCTGAGAAATTGACTGTAATCCAACCCAAGACCGAACCTTCATTGAAGTGGATGTACTCTGCAACTTTGTTTGTAAAAAAAGTCCAGATACTGGATCTAGGTAGCGATGGCCTCTTATTTGGCAAAATCGTCAACTTTATCGGTTGTAGCAGATCGATCAAGACCGTCAGATGTCTTTTTTGAATTAAGGGTCTGTCCGTGCCATTGCCTGTGGTAAACACAGTCTCAAAACCTATGAACGTTTCGCACTCCGCACTAAAGCGTTCTACTTCCAAATTGATTCATTACCCGGCAAAGTTGACCCAGACACCGTTGTGCTGCAGCACTTCAAAAGTAATGTTTCAAATTTCTTTGAAATTACCCATTGATTATATTAAGAGCGCCTGAGCTTCTAGAACAATTAGGTCGGGCTCCCATTTCAACAGGAACCCATTAATTGAAGCACTTTGGTAAAAATTACTGGCCTGGCCCTTTATAGTTAGCACTACCTGCTTTAGACATCACTTCAGTGACCGTTTCTTGAGCGATACAGGGTATTGTTTCAACATCCTGTATCATTCCTGCCATCCAGGCACTAGCAATAACAGACATAAAAGCCGCCTCAGAGGGAGCTTCCCCAGCAACAATCGCATCCCACTTGCCATGAGTGAAACCAAAGAAGTGTAGCTTGCCTCCAACGCTGGCCATGGCTGTTGCAATGGCAGCTGCTCGATCTGAATCTGGGTTTTTCATCAGTGCTTCCCAGTAAGCAGGGGTAACCTTTACGTTTGCAACGGCTGAGTACATTGGACTCCTTTCTTTTGTTCTTGATTAAAAAGGTTGATTCTAACAACCTCTCCACTCCTGTAGAAATCACTCTATAGGACGTAAGAGGCAGCCAGACTCTAGACTAATCATTGAAAATTGTCTACCATCCAGTAGTCAATTTGTAGAAATATTTCCCTCAATTTTTGATTATCATAATAATCAAATTTTTATGAAAAATATTCTTTGCGGTCCTCTTTTTCTTTTTGAATGCTTTTTACTCAAAGTTCAATATTCCGCATACTTCAGTTTATATCCTTTAGATCAATCAACAAAACTATTAAACCCAATGGATGTTTCAGTAAAAACAAACTCAGAGCGAGATGACTTACTAAAACGCTGATCTATGCTTCGGCACTTGTTGTATCAAGCTGTTCCGATTGGTGTAGGTACACTCCTCTATCCCAATACTACAAGTGCTGCCAAAGCAAATTAAAGCAATAATTCTTTAGATTGTAAAAACACATCTCCAGCTACTGCAATTCCAAAATCCCTTGCAACCAATCTCAAACAACTTGGCCCTTTACAGGGGCCGGATCAGAACGGAGTTTGACTTCCTAAAGGGTTCAAAAGGGGGGGGATGTTGGTGCTTTAGAGTTTGCATCAGATGGGAGAGTAATCAACGCCTATAGTATACTGAAGAACACATCCCGAAATTGTGCCGGAGGGGTCACTCCCTGGAACACCTGGCTTTCCTGCTATGAATCTAAGGATGGTCAAGTCTGGGAGTGCGATCCCAATTGCATCAAGTCCCCGACTGTTTACCCTTCACTCGGCCGTTCCAATCACGAGGCAGTAGCTATACCTGACTGAAGATAAACCAGATGGGCATTTATATCTTTTCACTCCAAAGAGTTATCCTGACCTCACATCTGGAATTTTGGAGGCTTTACGAATTGTTGAGGAAGAGTCTGGTTTAACCGAATGGCTAAGGATTCTAGACTCTACCGCTTTTACTATGGCTTCACGAAATCACGTCCCTTCGGGTACAACATTCAACGGGGGTGGGGGCATTTGGTATCACAATGGGATTGTCTACTTCTCCACAAAAGGCGACAACAGAGTCTGGGCATACGAAACAATCAGTGGGGTGCTAAATATCATCTACGACCAGAATTCTTCGTGTACACCAATTCTCAGTGGGGTCGACAATTTGACAGTATCACCAGCGGGCGACATTCTGGTTGCAGATGACGGGGGTAATCTGGAAATTGTGGTTATTGGCACTGACGGTGTCATCGCGCCTGTTGTACATTTAGTTGGGCATGACAATTCTGAAATTAAAGGACCTGCTTTCTCACCTAGCTGTGACCGCTTATATTTTAGTTCTCAGCGGGGTACGAAAGGGTTCTTAAACTTTTGGGATAATGACTCCGGGATCACATTTGAAATTCAGGGTCCTTTTTTTAATATTTGAAGAATTGGCATCGACGAGCACCAATGAGTTATGCTAAAAAATTTGAAAAGAATTCTACGATGACAAACACTTCATTATAGAAGTAGAAAATATACATCCTGCATAGAAAGAAAGCCTGACATTTTTAGCTTAAAGACTGAATATTAGAATTAATGATTCTTCATTTCCAGAATTAGGAAAAAGATGAAACACGAAGATCTGGAGAGACTCTCTTCGACCAGAAATTGTCCTAATGGTGACCTGAGTGGTGGTGATCTGAGTAGTGCTTATCTAAAGGGCGCGAAGCTTCAGGATGCCAATTTAAAAGATACGGACTTCTCTAATTGCGACATGGAGAGTTCGAATCTGGAAAGGGCCGATCTCTATGGTGCTAACCTAGATGGCACGAAATTGCGTTTTGCCAATTTGGAAGGAGTCAATCTAGAAAACGCTAGGCTGGATCAAGCTGATCTTCACGGGGTCAATCTTAAGGGTGCTCGGTTAGTGGCAGCGAGTCTGGTTGACGTGGATCTACGTTTTGCCAATTTGGAGGGTGCTGATCTGCGGAAAGCACATCTGGGAGGTGCAAATCTCCAAGAGGGAAACCTAAAAAACACCAATCTGGGAGCCGCCAGCCTGAAAGGAGCTGATCTTTCCTTCGCAGAAATGGACGGAGCCCAACTCTGTAATACCACTATGCCCGATGGAGAGATTATTTACAAAGACTGTTAAATATCTTACTTGAGATCCAATGTCTTCTCAGCACAATCCTTGCTGATTGATAAAGTAAAAATTCAGGGCCATTAAAGATATGGCACCTTTTCTAAATCGTACCTAAATAAAAAGTATCAGTCTCTTTGAAAAGTCGATGATCCAAAGAATAATGAGTTATCGTCAGTAGCACCTCAAGATGGTGTGAATCGATTCCACCAGACCCAATAGGGACGCCAGAGGATCAACAGGTGTCTACAGCGCAGCAGCATGGAAAGAACTAGTCCCAGGTTGAACAACACCAGTAACGGAATCGGATTCCATGAGAGCCAGTGAAATCCCACCAGACCCAACAATAATCCAAAAACAACCAAATCCACAACAACGCTCTCGGCACCTGTAAGGTGCTGCTGCATGTTTCTCAGGATGAATTCTGATGAAAAGATGGTGATGGTGCAGACGAGCAAACTGATTGAGAGATTCAAGTAGATTCCCAACACGACAAGCAGACTGCCACCAATGCTGAAAACCAGAAATTCTCTCGGCAATGCTCTCATTCGCCGTAGACAGGTGAAGACGGTACCGAAACAGCCTAAGGCGAAGCTAGCCAAGAGAAATTGATAGATAGGCCAAAAGAATTCCAAGTGCCAAAAAGCTTGTCCACTCTCAGGAATACACAGGGCCAGCACGAAAATCATCAGCACAACACCCTCCAGGGAACCAATTTTTCCGAAATATAATTCCTGGCGAACTCGCTGCTCTACGTAGGTTACTGCAAAAGCGAGAAAGTTCAGCCAAGTCAACACGATGAACCGTCCATCCAAGGGCAGATGCAGACACTTGAATCCCAGATAAACAATGATCGCTCCATTGAAGACATCACTGAAGTGATCCAACCACTCCCCTAGTGGTGAGCTTGTTTGGGTCAACTTGGCTTGCAGACCATCAAAATGATCAAAGATCACATAGGCTGTTATCACCAGGACAGCAGAGCTGACCTCTACAGGGGAGGGTAGCTCTGAGGTCGTGAAGTAGAGGAAGATGCTCCACATCATCACGATAGAGACCAAGGTGAGATAATTAGCTGGGACTCCATAAGGAATCCAACGGTGCAGGGGAATGAAGACATGCTTCTTGAGGATGGGCAGCAGCACCGACTCATCCACACAATTATAACGATATTGCTCACTCATTGGTTCCTGATGTTTCTACAAGATCTGAAAAAGGCAAAACCAGTCCTACTGGAGGTGTTCGGGCATTACCTCATCTTTCTTGCGCTCTTTTTCTGCTTCCGGCTAGCAGTGTTGCTTCATTACGGAGAGCTATTTAGCGAATTGAGTTGGTGGCAACTCACACTCAGCTTTTTGGAAGGAATCCGCTTCGATCTAGCCTCCACAACAATCCTGCTGCTAGTTCCCATACTAGTGCTAACTTTCCCCCTGCGCTTTACTGGATCATCAATCTACCGCAAGCTAATCCAGTTCATGATTTACTTGCAGATGTTGGGACTGATCATCTTCTTGAGTGCGGATTTCGTCTACTTCAGTCACGTCAAACGCCACATCACTAACGAACTACTCTTCTTGGCTAATGATACAGAGTATTTACTGCTGGAAGCCAAGGCACAATGGCCCACGATCATTGGAGTCGTAACTGCAGCAGTGCTCTGCTTTCCCCTGTTTCTCAAGTGGCACCAGCGACACAACTTGCTAGGCGTTCGCTCTTGGAGTGGCTATCTGTTGAGCTTCCTGATCATGGCTGTACTGGTTCGCGGTGGAGTACAAATGAAACCGATTGCCGTGATTGATGCCTACCGTCATGGTAACGGTAGCATGGGCAATCTGATCCTCAACGGCATGTTTTCGGCTTCTCACTACAGCATCTCTGGACACTTCATAGAGCGGAAGATCACTAACGAAAAAGAGTACTTAAGTACTCTTGGCATTTTAGAACCACAAGATCCGACCTATCCACTCGAACAAAGACCAGACCATAGCCGTGCCAACCCAGAGTTGAATTTGGTGGTCGTCATGGTCGAAAGCCTTTCCTCTAAATATATTGATGGACTGTCTGGCAGCAGCTACGGGATCACCCCTGAACTAGACAGGCTAATCGATGAGAGTCGAGTCTTCACCAACTTCTTTGCCAATGGTCAACGCAGTGTGGATGGCGTTCAGTCAATCCTCACAGGAGTACCGCCACTACCTGGCATTCCAGACATGACCGCGTTGACAGCTAACTATCCTCGGCTGGGCAACATGGCAAGAGCCAACGATATTCGAACTGTCTTCGTTAGCTCCACAAATAGAGAATCCTTTTCACTGGATCTGATAGCCAAATCTGCTGGCTTCAATGAGTACTTCGGACGAGAGGACTATCCTCTGCTGCTTCCCTATCCAGCAGAAGAAGCTCAACGCCCCTTGGGCTGGGATTATGAAGCGATGATGTATCTACTCCAGCAGTTACAGGAGTCAGAGGGCCGCTTCTTCGGCTACATCAATGCCAGTTCGGACCACACCCCTTTTGCCAAGTTGCAGGAACCCTTCACAGGTTACGAGCACGGAACAGATACTGAGGGTGGTTACCTGAACATGCTACACTACACTGATTGGACGATTGGCAAGTTCATCGGAGAATTCAAGCAGCATCCAAAATTTGATAACACGGTCTTCATCATCACAGCGGACCACGCGATGGCCCACTTTCAATCGAACGAGCCCTACGAGCGCTTTCGGATTCCGCTGTTCATCTATTCCCCCAAGCACGTAGAACCTGGAATTTCTGAAAACTATGGTTCACAAATCGATCTGCTGACCACAATTGTCGATTTGCTTGAATTGGAGGGGACCTACAGCAGCATTGGCAGCAACCTACTGGAAGAGAAGCCGCAGTTTGCGGTAGTCAAGGAGGGGGCACTGATCAACATCTTCAGCCCACTTGGTTTTCTACAACACTCGCTGGGTCAAATGGTTCATTATCAATCAGCTTCAGACCAACCGTCCGAGCAGGACCGCCAGCAACTGGAGGAACAGGTTCTCGCATTTGATCACCTGACCTATCTGTTGCTCACGTCTAACCGCTGGCAGCGTCTATAATCAGGCAAACTCAGCGCCGACTTTTGACCTCTCTCGGTTCAGAAGTCTGGGGCAAACCTCATTTAGTACTCTTCGATAGTGCGACTCAGTATCAATCTCTGCCCAGACTAGGTCCGGAATTTTCAGATAGGAGATCTGATGTTCTGTGCTGAGGTCAGAAATGTTCTCTTCGTAGTGGTACTGCAATGTACGAGGTTTGTTAGCTGCATGATAATCACACATGGCCTCAAATAGGCCAGCAGATAGCCAGCTGATTCCTACTAATTCTCCACGCAGCGCAAACTGTGAGGAAGGTTGCTTGTTGATATAACGAACTCTTCCCGTCTCAAGTGACTCTCTCTCCGGAATCCTCGGCTCTCCATAGATCCACACCTCATCCTTCGAATTCGTCTGGCCCGAGGTCAACACCGTATCAGCTTGATCTGATTCCAACAGCAACTCTAAAGCTCGGCGCTCGTAGATCAAATCAGATTCCAACAACAAAAAATCCTCTTGGACTTGATTCTTCATCGTAGCCAAGGACTCCATACTACCTGACGAAGCGTACTGGTAGTTATGAACGAAATCGATAGGAATCTCACTCACCTGTTCACGCAGTCTGCCTTCCAATATCTGATGCTGAAAACCCGTGACCACGAAGAACTTGGCAATCCCACAGGAACTCAGTAACTGAATGGATCTCTCCAATAACCCAGATCCTTGAATTTCCAAAAGTCCTTTAGGAACTTCACCGATCACACTTCGAAGGCGCATGCCAAGTCCAGCCGCCAAAATGACCGCAGTTTTTGGTTGGTAAATGCTGGGCATAAGATGCAGCGTGAGATGAAATAGGGCTTGCGGAAAAGCTTCGTCAACAACAGGCATTGTCAGAATATCGAGAACATTGCACTGTGAATGCCGTAGAAACAACCAGATTCTAAGAGAAGTTTTAAATTTATGGGGAGCGAAAGTTCAAAATAACAGTTAGGACTCAGCTAGGTAAGCCCTTCAAGGGGAGACTTCAAGAATACAAAAAGCCTATAAACATTGTATTGAGCGACCCTCCCAAAGTTCTCCGGCCTTGGATGGAGCGCTACAAGTAGTTTTTCAGACTCAGTTTGTTAATGCCTATTGAAAGGGATGATCAATAATTAACAAGTTCTCACTGAAAAAAAGAGCGCAACGACTCTGGGAGAAACTTTCGATTTTCCTGACCTCATGTGTACTGAATTATTATTTTAGATTGGTTTCTTCCAGAGAATCAGTTGTGTTAGATCACCTCAAAATATTTCAATAATTGTCATAAAACTCCAACTCAGTACCAAATCTCTCCAGGATTGCTTTCTGCTCCTCCATGACTGGGAAAGCACGTATTTTGTTTACTTCAGCTATTTTCTCCAGGCATTCACTGATCTTAGGTACTCACTCATTCATATGCCTTTTGAAATTTTCTTCATTGGCAAATGCTTCGTTATGCACAATTCTTTCACTAACTGAAACTGAACACCAAAAATCACTTCCTACTTTGCTAGCGCTTTAACGAATATCACTGGTGAATCTCTTGTACTCCTCAAATTAGCTATCCTTGATTCGTCCTTGAAAAGGTAGCTAATGTCCTGTATTCGCTAATATAGCCAATTCATAAATCTAAATTTTTTTAGATCCAGCTAGCCACAATAGTACTAATGAAAGTTTAAACTTTATATTTCTTTGCTCCAGGAAACAATCCAGCAAAATCTGGATTGTTTGTTTCAGAAGGGTCGGGTAGTTCTGCGTTAAGATTATTTTGAATCAAAGAATCGGACATTACTCCTCTACATCTTTGTGCAGCTTCTACACCAGAGAAATCACCACTTGGCAATGTGCTATTCATATCTGTGAAACCATAATCAACGGATAGTTCTGCTGTATGAATTACCTTCCCACTCAATTTTTCCAAGTGATCTTTGCTTGCTCTGTTAAGAAGTGCTGCAACAGCCCGACCAGAAAAAATTGGAGTTCACCTCCTGGGAAAGCTGTAACTTCTGTTACAGCAGCACCTGGATACAAAGTAATGGCATAGACATTGTGTGGTTTAAGTTCTGCTGCCATGTCTGTCGAAAGGCGATCTAAACCAGCCTTACCTACACCATATCCAACATCGAACAAGTACTGAACTCCTCCAAAACTGGAAATTTGAACCATTAATCCGGATTTCTGTTCGACCATCATAGGAGTTAGTAAACTGCTCATAACATATGAACTTCGTAGGCCAGTCATAATCGATGCATCAAAAACAGAAATAGGACGCTCCCAAAAAGGTTTTCCACAATATGGTGCAATCGCAACTAACCCTGCATAAGCACTATTCACAAGAAGATCAATATGGGTTTCTTTTTCTTGAAAAGTCTGCACAAATTTTTTAACTGCTTCATCATCATTCTGATCAAGAGCAAACGGAATTACATTACCGTCTGAACCGGATTGTGACACTTCTTCGGCCAGACCTTGTAGTGCCTCTTTGTCTCTTGCTGTTGCATAAACTTGACAGCTTTCTTCTTTCGCCAGCACCAATGCTGTACCTCAGCCCATACCCCCTTAAGCTCCGGTAACAATACAGACTTTTTTTTCCACTATTTCTCTCCCTAAAGGAATATTTCTGCCGATTGTGGATTGAATGTTTGTTTATCCAAAACACTTTTTTTATTTAATTAGCCACGTTGATCCAAGTTTTCCATCAAAGCCTCAATTCTTTCAGCTAGGCCCATTCCTTCAAAAGAAGCCTGAATACAGCCATTATCTCTTATCCAATTTAATTTCAATTCTGTAAAAACTTCTAGTTTCGGTTCGAACGGAGTGGGATCATCGTAAGCACCAATAGGAACCATTCTCACTCCTTCTATTGCTTCGGCTTCTCCGTAAATGCGAGTTCCACACTCTGGACAAAAGAAGTAGTGAAAGGGCATTCCACTTCCACCAGGTGTAACATATTCTTTTAAATCTCCAGTTACCTCTACTTCAGGAGCACCAAAAAACGTACCAACATTTACAGTACTCATAAGTCTTCTACATCTTTTACAATTACACTGATAAACAAGTAAGGGGTCATACTCCGTTGTGAATCGAACTTTTCCACAATAACACCCACCTTGATGCTTGATCATTTTTCGTCTCCAATACTAATTTAGTAGTTAGGTCCACCTCTTAAAAGATTTTCTTAAAAGCTATGGAATGTGATATCACTACTAATCTCACCAACAAAAGATTTCAGTAGTGAGTAGAGTATTTTGTATTATAGACTGAGCTTTTTTTCTTCGATCAAATATAGCAAAAAATGATGCTATAAAATATTCTAACTGTTCTCACTTCACACGAAAAATGAGCATCGTTTGATCATCCTTAAGGGGTTCAGTTCCACGATAATTTTCGATGGCAATCGATATGTTGTTAGCAACTTTCTGTGGCGAGTGATCACTCCAAATTTGCAAAGATTTTGTTAGTTGATGCTTTCCAAACAGCTTTGGATTCTCCCCTTCATTCATCACGTCGATAATACCATCAGTGTACATCACAAAGATCTGATCCTGCACCGGTATTTGGCTTGTTTTGAATGCATAATTGAGGGGCACTCGCACACTCCCTACAGACTTTCGGTCACCCTTCAATTCCTCAACTTGTCCATTTCCAGAGATCATTAGCATGCTGTTTCGGGCACTTGCGAAAGAAAGTTCTTTCTGATCACGGTGGTAGATACAGATGCTGCCATCGAAGCCTTCATCTGAAGTTGATTCAGCTTTATTATGTTGATTCAAAATATTTTTGATCAATTGATGCACAGTGGTTAGGTATTGTCCTGCCGTCTTCACTGCTGGATCGTTCATCGCACGGTCAAAGGCAGCGCTTGTAATCGTCGAAAGTAGCGCACCTGGAACCCCGTGTCCTGTGCAGTCTAACACGGCAATCACTACTGCATCTCCAAGATCTTCTAGGATGTAGATATCGCCACCAACAATGTTTAGCGGTTTCCAGAAAATACTCACATCCAAATCAGAAGGAATTTTCTTTGGCAGTAAAGCGTTCTGAATACGTGAAGCTGAGCGAATCGACTTGTGGATCTCCTCACGGGCTTCTTCGACAAGTTGTCGCTGACGAGCTACTTCCTTGGTGAGGTTGTTGCTGAGCTTGGCCTTCAGATTGAGACGTGCGATCTGTTTGCTCAGTTGCTGAACCTCGGCCAGAGCTAGAATTTTTTCGGTTACCATTTTGGCAAGCCCACTCAGTAGCTCCATCTGTTCTGAATCTGGACTGGTTTGAGGGGCACTGCTGATGCCGAAGAGCGTTCCGATCGCTAATCCCTCCGGATTAATGAGAGGTACTCCCGCATAGAATCGACGCTGAATCTCCAGGTGGTTTTCAGTACCATCATTGCGTTCGTCTTTCTCCCAATCCTCAATGATCAAACTGTCTGGCAAGCTCATGGTCAAATTGCAGATAGATCCAGCCCTTGGAGTCTCTGTCTTATTCAATCCAGCTTCAGCCAGGAAATGTTGTTTGGTTTCATCAAGAATTGAGATGCCGGCTGCTTCTACACTCAGCAAATTCTTAATCAACTCAGGCACCACCTGAATTTCACTTTTGCGCAGCTTATCCAGATTGCCAAGATTTGAGATCGACTCCAGGCGTTTGATTTCCTGCTGCTTGAGCAGTGCAACCTGATCAAGTTCTGATTCCATAACCCTCCTGAGTATTCTAAATCTTCCAATTCAATTTCAGTTTTCCGTTGAATTTGCAACTAGGTGTCTCGCCTGCCTCAGTAAATCCTGAAGCGCTGCGCTTACCTCTGGGGAAAGTTGGCCGGGGTCAATCTCCAAGTCTACACCTGGAGCATGAAGAGCTAGTGCCCGGGTGTGGTCCTGTTCAATACTCTCTTGGACCACATACGTCTGGATCGGGCGAGCAAAGCCCTTGACCTGGATCACCTCCTTGGGAACACAGTTGAAGTGATCCTGTACCAGCAGCATTGTCTCTTCACTGATCAGTACCTCCCCTAGCTTGGCAGCCGATTCCAGTCTAGAAGCCAGATTGACGTGATTCCCGATCGCCGTGTAATCCAGCCGATTTTCAGAGCCGAAGTTTCCGACCGTGCAGATTCCCGAGTTGATCCCACAACGAATCCGAAAAGGACGAGAAACTCCCATTGTACGCAGTGTTACATTCAAATGATCGGTCTTGCTCTGCATCTCCATTGCCATGGCCACACAGCGGGTCGCATCCTGTTGCGGACCATCCGTCTCAGGATCTCCAAAGAAAGCCATTACAGCATCACCGATGTACTTGTCAATGGTAGCACCATGAGAGATCGCTACCTGGGCCATCTCATTCAAGTAGGCATTGAGAGATCGAGTAAGGATCTCTGGCTCAAGCTGGTCGGTGATCTCTGTGAAGGAGGCAATATCAGAAAAGAAAACAGTCAGAAACTTGCGATCTGCCCCTACCCTGACTTCCGCTTTGCCTGAAAAAATCGATTCGTAGACTTGTGGAGATAGGTACTTTGAAAGCTTGACGGAGAGTGACTCTAGCTTCTCGTTTTGATCACTGAGAGTGGCATTGAGAAGAGATTGCTCATCTGAAAGGCGGCGAATTTCTGCTTCACTGCGATCCGACATCTTGATCAGTCGGCGTGTACGCTTGAGCAATTTTGCATAGCCTTTCAGCAGTGCTGAAAAAGCCTCCGGGGCCAAGTCCTCTGTCTGAAGATGCTGCTCTGCCTGCTCGAGGATTTGTTTTTCCGTAGCAAAAAGGTCATTGCTCATATCTTGTCCAGATACTGAAGCAGCAGATGGTTATGCTCAATTAGGCCGAAAACAGAACACCGTCACATCATCTAGCACTGTATTATCACCACGATAAGCTGACAATGTCGCTATTAGATCATCACAAATTTGTTGAGCTGGATCCTCTTTGTGTTCGGTCAAAAACTTTTCGAGCCTTTGCTTGCCATAACACATACGAGTTTCACTACCCATCTGGTCAATGACTCCATCAGAAGCCATTAAAAAGGTGTCTCCAGACGAATAAGGTATTTCGATTTCATCTCGAAAGGGTCGTTTACGGGCTGTATCGTAGCCAATTGATTTTCGGGCTCCAGATATTTCATTCACTCTCTCACTGTTTATATGAAACAGAGACATCTTGGCTCCAACAAAACGCAGCCGCTGCTCATTTGGATTGAAGTGGCAGAGTCCGAAATCAAGACCATCACGATTCTCTTCCTCACTCCTACCCAGTTGTGCGCGAAGGCTTGCATCAAATTGCTTTAGCAAGCTGGAAAGGTCTTTTAGGTCGTTTTCACGCACAATACGGTTCAGAGTAGAAATGGAGACTAGTGACATGAACGCTCCAGGTACTCCGTGGCCCGTACAGTCGCCAAGCCCCACTAGATAGCCATTTTCCTGAGGTTGAAACCAGTAGAAATCACCCCCAACTACATCACGTGGTTGCCAGACAACCCCAAAATCCTCCAAGTGATCTTGCAGAGTTGTACTGCGAGGTATGAACTCCCGTTGGATGCGGCTGGCGTAGCTGATACTGGAGACGATATCTGCATGAGCATCAGCCAATTCCTTGGTACGCTCTGTTACTAATTGCTCAAGATTTTCGTTGATCTCTCTCAATTGCTCACGGGCTTCTTCAACTTGTTGCAGATAAAGGGCGTTTTTTAGTGAGACGGCTCCTAAGTTGGCCAACGTTGTGACCAGTGTTTCATCCTGCGGATTGTAAAAATTAATTTTCTTGCTTTCGATCGAAAGCACCCCAAGCAACCGATCCTCTGCCATCATCGGAATAGCCACCTGACTTTCTGCATCTGGTAGTCCTACGATTTGTCCCGCGACAGCTTCGTTACCTGTGTTTTTGCTAATGGCCTGCATATACTTCCGCTGGGCTCCTAAGTTGGCCATGCGCATCAGGCGTTGCTTTTTAGCAACCATCCCAATCACACCCATCCCAACTCTGATTGTCTTACCAAGGTTATCAACTTCATAGCCATGTGTAGCTACAACTTCTAGCAACCCTTCTTCAGGTCGGAGGACCAACAAAATACTGTGCTGAAAATCAAAGTACTCTTCCATCAGTTGGAGCATCAACAAAGCGATCGTTTTAACTTCATTTGAGGCGTTCAGAGCTACGGCTACACGCTGGACAATTTCTAGCTCTTTGGTCTTGCGCTCTAGTATCTCTTCAAGATTGTCTTCCATAGAGAATTAAGCCACCTGAACAATGGATTCTACTTTGTAAATATCAGCCCCTAAAAGCTTGAAAATACCTGACATTCCAGTCATTGAGGCAATTGCTTCCAGCTGCATATCCATTTCATCGAAAAGGGATCCCTCTGTCTCGGTACGTTCATAAGAAATAGTCAGATCGTATGTAGATCCATTTTCTGGACTGATAATCATTACTGCAGCTTTTGGGTTCTCAGAAATATTGCGCCTCGTTTTGTTAAAAAATTGATGAGACAGCGCTACATGTTCATCATCAACATACCAAACTTGACTAACCACTGTTGCGTTTGGCTCTCCAGCTGCTGAACAGGTTGTAATGCAGGCGGGAATCAGACCTTGCATAGCAGGCAAGTGTTCTTCTTTGATCATCGTTATATCCTCATCAGGAAATAGGTTTGCCAGCCTCTGGTCCTGGCGTCTGATTGAATATTTGTTCTAATTCAATCGTGATTCCTGTGTCAGCTACACGTCCCCAAATTTTCTTTGGTATATCTGGCGAAAACCCGAGCTCAGTCAAAGTCTGGATGACTTGATCACAGTATTGCTGAGATTCAGAAACATCTGCTTCAGAAAGAGGAGCTACACTTACCACATCGCCTTTAACTTGATAAGCCTCATGACTCGGAAGTGCTGAGTAAAATACGGCTCTCTTGGTAGTTTCACTATCTCTCACAACATTTTCACAGAAGTTTTTTTGGACAAAAATTGTAAGAGTACCCTCCACTAAATCTAACCTAGAACCATGGGCAAAATTCTGTGATGGCAGTAAGTCAGCATTTGCAGATCCTATGTGTTGGATGCCATTTAAAAGGACATCCTGGCAATTTTGTGGAATCTCCATCCATTCCTCCTAAGTAATTTTTAAAGAATAGACTCTCAGTAGCATTTTCTTCAACTGGAAACTTCCTTAATCCAAACTTTGAAGACAAAGAGTAGTTCAGTAGATCCAACAAAATCAAATTCGAAGCGATCTGCTTTACGGGCCATTTCAATAAAACCTAAACCTGCTCCTTTGCTACCCTCAGGTGGTCCGTCGCGTAAGCGCTGCTTGTAGGCCCTGCGCAACTCTTTGCTGTCCATCACTTTCAGTTCTGCCAAGTTCTGTCTGAGGTCCACTACATTTTGTTCATCCATCGGATTGATCGCTTCAACTAGAAACCCATCTTCGGCCCGGCTGATGGCAACTGTACCAGTTCCACCAGTAGCAATTCGCTCCTTGGAGTAGCGAATCACATTCTGGGCTTGCTCAACAAAAATGCCAAAGACCCGCTTGGTGATTTCAGCATCATCCTCCATCTCATTAACCTGCTCACGGACAATGCTAGAGAAGGTCGATAGTACATCCTCAGAAAGGAGCCCGGAATAACAGAAGAAGGTTCTACGCTGTTCTAGCAGTTTGTGGAAATCCTGAGACTCCATGGAAACTCTCTCTTGGGGTTGGTTCAGATTTCAACGAGTTGATATTGAGCATGTTCGAAGTCTTCCTCGAAGTCCTCTCCAGCCTCCTGCATGGAACTATCATCAGCCCGGTAGCACCAATCAATGGAGATCTGCTTCCCTGCTTCGGCGGCTTCTTCCAATTCCTCGAAGAAATCAAAAAGAAATTTTGCAGAAGAGCTATTAAAGTAGTAAAGTTCTATTCGCACTTGAAAGGAATCCACACTCTCCAACTGGTCCCGCAGGGCCTGCATCACTGGCTCCGCAAAAGCAGTGATGTCTTCTGGATAGCACTCACCCTTCATTTCTATCCCTGTCGAAGAAACCGAAATCGCTGGGGTACGATTCGTTGCGTCTAACTGCATACGATCACTCCAAATTCTGGATGGTTGTTTTGTTTCGTGCTTCTTGTAGGTAGCCTTTGCTAAAATTGCAAACCCTAGTTACAAACTGAAGCCTGATGGACTTAGTTTTTGAAATTTCCCAAGCTATCAGAGACTACTCGTCATGTTGCAATTATGTTCTTAATTCAATAATTTAATTGTAGATTAGAGCCGAATCAGAAGCTGGACTATTGTAGGATTGCAGGGGATAGTAGCGTCTCCCATAGTCTGCGCAAAGTTTGGGAATTTATTCCTTGAAAAACCAGACTTTCTTATTGTGTAGTTAAAATTGCTCTCAGCAAAACATACAATGTATAGCTAAAGTTAGAAATATCTGTGGCCTGCCCCATTGTAAAAGATTTTCAAATCTATGCATTGTTTGAAAGGAGCAGCTATTACGCCAATCTGCTACAAATCAAACTCTTAGGGGTTAGACAGAGCATGAAGAAGATGATTCCGTAAAACATTGTGGATAGCTTCGAAGTGGAGTAACTCAAACCAAGTTTTAAAGAGCTAACGGAAACCTATTCCATGAAATTGCAGTTGACTTGAGCAGAATTTGGAACCCAATTGCAACTTTCAGAGATGACGTTAATCGGACTGCACTCAGTGAGTTGAAGACTAACGCTCCCAAAATGCTCCCAGTTATCAACGTTGAGGATCGTTTCAACGTAACCACTTTGATTAAAAGTAGCATTGATCAGAATTGGTTCGATTGATTCTTGAAGCTCTTGTGGGGGGTTGATTGCCCAGTATGTACTCAACGACATAATATCATCATCAGAGATGCTACCCCGCACGGCAATCGTGTTCTCACTCGTTGGTATCATTGAAATGGACAGAATAATCGGATCAAATTGTACCGATAGCCCATCAGATAATTCACACAAAACAGTTTGGACAGCTTTGAAGGCTTGTTGGTTTAGCTCGTCGAATTCATCAAGCAAAGTTTCTTCAACAACCCGATCATTATTTGGAAGTAATCTCAAAAGATCAGCTGTTAAACCAGTTAGTTGTAAATTGAGTGCAACCTTGCTTTCATCATTCAAATTTCGAGAGATTTCAGAGTTACTAAGAGTCTCATCCACAGCTTGCCCAACAAGTGATGGCAAATCCTCTGAGATGTTTGATTCACTACCTTGTACCAAATTCTGGGCAAGGATTGATATTGCGTTGAACTGCTGCTGCGTTGTCCTCACGATTGGATTTGTGCCACCTGCTAACAACATCCAATAGGCTTCTGTAACCTTGGAAAATCTCAAAAGTTCTCCTGGAATTCCATCTTGAGATGCGATATCCGCCCGCCAATCTCCACTCAAAGTTAGTAACGTCTCCAATTGAGGTGCGGACGCAACCAGAGTTGTTAAAGGCGTGATATGTATTTCGGTTCGGTTTTTATCAGGAATTGTAGCCAGCATAGGTGCTGCTGGAACATACGAACTACTTGCATTCAGTTTAAACCCTCCTTCGGTAACCAGCACATAATCGAAATAATCTGGAGCTAGCAAGTAACCTCCATTCGCATCCGAGGTAGTAGCATTTTCATCTTCATCGAACTGCCGATTGAAACTTCCATCTGGTTCAATCCTGTCAGCCCATATCCGCGCACCCCTCACATAACTTTGGGCAAGTCTTCCAGACAATTGTCGAGCTAATTGAATAGTAAGTGTTGAGGATCTCTGACCATTTACTATCAGAGTACTCTCGGAACTGGAAACAGAAAATACTTCACTTTTACCAAAATCAATCGAATTGAGGTTTAGTGATTGACCAAAGAGCCACTCTTCCAACTCAAATAAGGAGTAGTCTTCCGCGTAGCGATAGACAAATAGCCGAAGATCTTCGTTGGTAGGAAGAAGAAGTGAGACCGTATTTGAACTAGTATCTACCTTTTTCCAATCCAAAGCTTCAGTTGGTACAGGCCCTTGTTCAGAAAATTTTGTGGCAGCAGGTACTACGATGGCGAGCTCGGAGGCTCTGGTTCCAGTTCCGCTCCGATTGAATCGACTGGGTTTATTGGGCACTAGATTTATGTGTGCTTGAATCCAAATTGTATCATCCTCAACTGGATATGGGACACAAGAGCTTATTAAAGGAAGAAAAAGGAAAAGGACTATTGAAGCAAATAATCGTGAGGGAATCCGTGGCAAGCGGCATGTAGTCATCATGTAGTAACATGTTCGGGCAGAATCAAAAGATGTTGAGGTGGGTAATCAGTTGCCCAGAAAACTACATGTTTTTGGATTGGCACTATAATCCCAAGCACAAATTTCAGTTGTAAAAGTTTCTGTGTCATCTGTGACTCGAAGAATCACGGTAATACTTGAATTATCAAATTTATTCAATCTGGCTTCTGATGAAAATGGATTGGTCACGCTAATAGATGGGCTGGTTGTCCAACGATAAGATAAAGAGTTGGGCCTTTCGTCAGAGATATCAGCCGACATAAGTAATGAATCATCTTTAAATTCAAGAACTATTTTTGTGATGATTGGATCAAATTCGAAACCCAGGCCGCCAAGAGTAATTGTTACTTGTTCGTTCAATTTTGTTTGAATAGATAATTTTTTTTCTTTTTGAGCTTCTTCGATCTTGGCTACAACGTCATTCTCGATGACGTTGCCTGTAACTGGAATTGCATCAGCAATTATAGTTACAAGATCTTGCATCGACGTCTTTATTTGATCTTTTGCTGAACTATCCAGAGGGCGAGTGAGTGATGAGTTTTCGAGGATTTCATCCAGTGCTTTCGTACTGGCAGCTTGTATTGAAGATATCTCATTGAGTTCTTCAGCAGGCAATGCACTTAGCTCGTTAGCCAGAATCATAATAGAACGTAATTGGGCGATACTGTCGACTGCTACAGGCTCATCCCCAAAGCCCAATATCTCTGATAGGCTTTCGACAGTTTTGGCCAAACGCAGTAATGGAGCAGAAGTGCCATTGGGATCTGCAATGTCTGTATTCCAGTCACCAAACTGGTTTAGTGAAATTTTGAGACTAGGTTCTGCTGCCACAAGAGTCGTGATTGGGGTAATGTTCGTAAGTAGCTGATCAGTTGCAGGTTTTGGTGCAAGCATTGGAGCAGCATTAACATCCTCCCCTTTCGAGTTTAAATAAGTTCCACCCAAAGTCACCAGTAGACCCTCTTCTTTAGAATTCACTAGGGTATAAGATCCATTGACTGCTGAGAGAGTGTCTGGTTCTCCAGGTTCACGTTGGAAGTTAGCGTTACCGCTTGAGTCTAATAAGTCATACCAAACCTGGGCATTTTTCACATAGCCTTGAGCTAGCTTGCCTTGAACTATGAGGTCTGATTTCTGGTCAGTGGAATTATCTGGTGCTGAAGAACCGCCGCCGCCGCCGCCACAGCCAAAAGCGAAAAGTACTGTAAGAGAAATTAAACTATCAGATAATTTTTTCCATCTGAGCAAATTATATTTTTGGAGGTCCAATTGCAGACTTTATTTTTCCTGATAGTAACTGATTATGTAAAATACCCCTGTAGTTCCATAGACTTGCACATAAAAATATTCACCGTCTGCCAGTGGTGGGAAATCTGAGAAGTACTTCCAGATTGTCGTGTAGTCACCGTCTGTTCTGGAAGTTATTCTGTAGTCTCCACTTGTTTGAACAATTGTATCAGTTGATCCTGACTTCTTTAGAACAAATTGAATGTCACTGCTTTTGGAAGTTACTTCAACAGCTATTGAGGATGGATTTTCCACTAACAGCTTAAATGAATCAGCATCACCTTCATACAGATATGAAGCCCTGTTTTTATCATTCTTCAAATCTAAAACAAATTCTTGGTTAGAGTTTTCGTTGAACTCCAAATATCCATTACGACATGCAACGTTTCCGTAGACAGGAAGTTTAGTTTGCTCATCACAGTCAACTAGGTAGAAGTCAGTACCGCTCGCTTCATCAAACCATGTCATACTTAAATCAGAATTTTTAAGGCTACTGAGTGCAATACTCGTAGAAACAATGCTGGTTTTCGATAAATCCAGTTCCTCTAAAATTGAATTTTGAAATGTTGATTCAACTACATCATTATCCTTAAATTCTCCAGTTGCTGTAAAACCGTCGAAAGCTGATTGATATATTAAATTGTCATTCATTTTAAGACCTCTAAATTGAGTACCTTCAACAATCAACTTAGCTGTCAGGTCTGAGAATTGAACATCATCACCACTTGACATTTCAAATTTCAAATTGGTGTATGGTAGATTTTGTGTGGTAGGTAACCCATCATCACTGGAGAAAATCACCCCATCAATTTTTGATCTTTCTATTAATAGATTGTTTATCTGTGAATTTATGAATTGTGAATTTTCGAGACTGACATAATTGAACCTAAAATTTGTCAAATTAGTGCCTAGAAAACTAGTGTTTTTAAGCTCCATATATTGAATTACTGCGAGCTCGTAAGGCCAGTTATAAGTTATTGGATTAAACCGACCTTGTAGGTTCGAATAAGCTAAGCTACCACCATCTATTTTAGGAGTATTTTGTTGCCAAGGGTCCAGATCAGTATCATCTTCAGTCATAAATGGGGAATCAGGGTTCCCAGGTAATCCCCACATTTCAGACATACCCTGAAATGATACATCTCCAGTAGTAGAATCTTGATGCATCTCTGTTAACAAACAGTGTTCACATTGGCCCGTACTTTTAAACGTAGTCCAATTCTCATACATGTTGCCAAATTTAGGTTTGTCGTAATAAGGCAGTGGATATTGAGAAGTGTATTCGAAACCCGTGGGAGTGTGGACAAAATTCAACTTTAGATTGGCTTTATACAACTCGTTTTTATCCATTCTACCGTACAAGGTTTGGCTATCAGCCGAGCCGGTATTCACTAGTTTTAAATACGGAGATGGGAATCCCAGTGGGGTAGACCCTTCGTATTCCAAATTTGCAAAAATCTCGATATCATCTGTAACGCCTTGAGTCTGCAGCGCATAGGACAGGTCGCCCATGTTTGATGACATATCATAGTAAACTGCAATGTCCTGTACAGTAGGCATGAAAACAAGTTCGTTGGTTTGATCGATGGAGTTTCTTACCATGGAGAACCAAATCGTATTGCTTAACCCGAGATCACCTGAGTAGGAGGTCCAAGTCCCACTATCATTAGTATAGGTATTTTTGAGATTAATTACGAATTCGAATCGAATCTCATCTGGTGGATTATCTGGTATTCTGTAAACTATGTCTCTCTGATTAGTAATGATTTTATCTTCAAAAAGGCAGTTACTCTGCCACCAATAAGCATCACCACTGGCTGGACAAAGTTTGATGATTTCATCACTACCAGAATGCGGATCTGTGAGAAATGACTCGTTAATCGATGTGCAACCGTTGAGTCTTTCTTCATCAATGCTGCAATTGCCTACCACTTTGCCGGTGAGGCCAATGATAAATCCTTGTGGACCCTTGAATTCGACTTCCAATGAAACGTTGTCTCCAGGTCCATAACTTGCGGGCCTATCTATCTTTGAAATGTATGGAATCATCTGACCATCAGCTGTGGGCTTTAAGATTGGAGACATTCGCAATTGTAGATCGTTGTTGCCAGACTCAAGTTTAAAGTATGATTGGCTACCTTCAAATAAATATGCATCGTATTGCCTGTGCGTATAATTGTTGGTGGAACTTGGATAGCTGTTCCTGAATTCGGTTGGTTCGGAATCCTTAAGATTTTGACAACCCTCACTTTTATAATCTGGATTCTCAATTCTGTTGTATGTGGAACCATCGATGGAAGTGAAACTCCCAGTACCATCTCCCTGTTTTACGTAAATTGTGTAGTAGCACCTCATGCCATTTGTGTAAGCTTTCGCTTCAAAATCATAACGAGCACCTGGTATTACATTTTCAACTGCTCCGGTCCAATTCATAGTGGTAGTGGCAGATCCATAATTTGATTCCACGAGTTCTAATTCAATAGAAGCATTGTCTCCAAGTCCGTCTGATCGGCGATAGCTAAGAATTACCCCATCAACCTCTTGATAAGTTCCCAGATATCTATCTTGTCGATCTGATTCCGCAGACGTCAAAGTTATATAAATAGTCTCTCCAAATTGTTCATCCTGAGGATTCTTTTCATTTTCTAAACTTTTTTCCAAACATGAGGTCAGGAAGAAGGCAACAATTAGTAAGAGCAGTAGCTTTCGATAGTTATTTTTGAATGATGCAGCTTTCATTTTACCCTCTCTAAACTGGCATTTAGAATAAACACTGATATTTAACAAATATTTGCATTTTTATAGTTAGTGTTGCCCTAGGGCAACCTCGCAGAATAAACGGAATTACCAACATAATGGTCGACTGTTACTCTGCACTAAATGAAAACTCAAATCAAATGCGGGCCAAGTCAGAAACAAGTTTTTGTTGATCAGATACACTTTTGGGATTGCTGAACTTTCAAAGATTCTTTTGCAGTTGTTATTCTACCAATCTGCGTTCAATTCGACTCTTAGATACCACACAAAGCATGTAGAGGATGATTCCGTAAAACAGCGTGATGAGCGAAATCGCGACCGCTGGAAAAAGGCTGCCCTGGCTGAGGACACTTTCCATCTCTCGGAGCATCAGGATTGCTCCTACAAAGGTCCCCAGGATTCCCCAGATCAAGGATAAGTTACCGAGATCTCGCAAACACAACCTGGTAGGTTCCAATTGGCCCTTGTCAATGTTTTTAACGCTGCCCAGCAGAGCTTTCCAGCTATTGCCGTAGCTTTTCCAGCCATGCACAGAGATCGCATAGTAGATGGTGGGCAAGACAACAATGATCAGCGAAGGAATATCGAGGACATACTGGATTTTTTCAGGCATCAGCGCCAAATGCATGAAATCAAACGTGCATGCAATAAAAATCAGGACAAATCCAAGTAAATGGGCGATTACCATCATCTTTCCTCCTTGATTGAAAATGGTTGTGGGAGGCTTCTTGTTTCTACAGCGCTACGGGGCCCGAGACCGGATCGGTCACACCAAACTCGGGACTGATCTCCTCCAGCATGTGCTGGACACTATCCAAAAAGCCAATCAGCACAGGACGAGCATTGACCAAGGATTCCTAGGTGTTCCATTCGCCTACAAAACAATAGGTGACCCATTCTGTTCGGATCAGCCTACCCATCTGGTATCCAGAAGGTCTTTCGAATTCAGCAAATTTACTGACGATCACATCTTTAAATTCCGGTTTAATCTGAAACCGGACGACGTTCATATATTTCAGAACGTTTTCTCCTGATAGTAGTGGCGTCAAAGTCCATTTACATAATTTTCAAAACCAGCCCCCATCGCACCAAATATTTATTTACTATGATAGACAAAACTAAATATTTGGTTGAACGACAGATTTATTTAGTGGGTGCCTGGTATCCACTAGACACATCACGCGCCATCGTACAGGCCTTGACCCAATCCTCGACAGATAGCAACTGGATCGTATTGATTCTTGAGCATCCACCAGATGCTGCTACTTGAGCAGCAATTGCTGCTGCTGCAACATCATCTGGAAGTTCACAAATCACAATCGCATCATCTTCCCCAAAGGCCATTAGGAAGTGAAGCATCTTGCCACCAAAGGTTTCACAGGCCTGGGCAATCATTCCAGATCGATCAGTTGGATTCTCAACCATTGCTTTGATAGAAGCCGACGTGTACGTCGCTTTGAACATGTAGAGTGACATCATCTCCCCTATTTTTGTTGATTAGAGAGAACCAATCGACTCTGCAGCCGATTGGTTCATCCATTATTTATTAGGCGCTTGGTAAGCAGACACTACTTTATTAGCAGTTTCCATCGCAGACGTCATCGACTTAGAATCAATGATCTCAATCCCTTCAAAGCTGGTAAATGTTCCTGTGGACATCGTAACCATTTCTACTGCGGCCATACTTTCTGCACTGCCTTCCGCAATAGCAACAATCTCAGCGGTGCTCACACTAAAATAGACACTTTGCATATCAACTCCGACTGCCATAAAGAGCTTTCGAGCTGCCACTTCTCGGTCTTGTGGGCTATCGACCATGCCTTTGAAGGCCGCATTACTATATTTTCCTCTGACAAGGTATAAAGACATTTTTTACACCAGAATTAGTGATAATTAATTATCTATTTTATAGTAGTCGTAAGAAACTTTTCCAGGAGACAACTTACCTTTCGCTACACAAAACAGATTTTTTAGATACTTATATTTCTCTGAAGAAGTTTGCATTCTTGGATTCGTAAAAAAATAATTATCTCCATACTCTGAGGAAATTTCACCGGCCAAAACCTTTTAGACTTTTTCGTTCACTTCTATCTTACCAGTATATTCAACATAAATAAGGGCATCATCATCAGTTTGTAAAGTTAATCTAACATCAGAGATAACATATCCCGTATCTGTAACAGTTCACCATTCACCGCTCATTTTAGGTTTAACAACTCAATTTAACTCTTGGCCACTAAAGACGCCACCTCCCAATTCAAAAAACGACCTGTGTCCTGTTGGTAGAATACCCAGACCGTTATTTCCTACTAAATCTAAAGAAATATCTAACAATTTTTCAAATCTCATATGATTCTCATCAAATAAATTTGCATTCAAATAACCATGTTAAGATTCTTTACCGGGTGCTTTATAGACCCCGGAAAACTTGTTCATTGTATCAATAATCTTATCCAGATCAACAACCGGATAGAACATAATCTCTTCGAATACGCCAGACATCTGAATCACCTGCTTAAATCCTAGAGCAGTTGACCAATCGGGCACCTCCATCGTCACACAGACGTCCAAGTCTCCCCCCAAGAAATCACAATCAATCAGCTTGGAATCAATTTGAGAAGCCATCACCTCGATTTGCTTCACACGAGCTGCGTAACTCGAATCCTTCATGCCTCTAGCGGCATCCTCTGAATAAACTCCTAGAACTTTTATTTTCATATTTCCCACTTTGTGAGTGATAAAGCTCTTTTTAGCGCGGAGACTATTGAGAGCTGTTCAAACCATTGTTATCAGGACTGCTTCATTAGCCTTAAGCCCAGTGCCAAATCTCCCAATTGGCATTCCCATTAGGATCTACATCCCACTCCTAAATCATCGCTTTACCATTGAGGCTCATGAGTGAAGGGGCAGTTGTTTCGAAGTAGCAGGCACCACGGAATTTCGAGCTACCATCTTCTGTCATGCCGCCAGATCCAGTCGCGCGAAAAGTAGCGACACCATCAGCAGCCATTACAATGCCTGAATTTGGCAATTCTCCATACATACTGCTATCTGCACGCATTTCCGCATAGTATGTTGACATTGTTTGAACCTGGACACCTGCCAATGTTCCACTTCCTTGAACAGCCACCTCAAACTTAGGCAGAGTTCCCTTGGTGGGGAGAACTTTGTTTGTTGCAGTACAGGTCATCGATCCCATCTTTTAACCTAACATAAAAATATCTTTTTCTAGTTTGCTTATTTGGTTCTAAATTATTCTTATTGAGTTTACGCAGTAAGAGTCTCTGATAGAGTCGCAGCTGCGTCGGCATCCGTTCCGACTGGAGTCACTTCCAGGTGACAGGTGCGATTCCATTGTTGGCAATATTTCATGACTGCCTGGTAATCATCCGTCTCCACTACCATGAAACCCGTACTGGATGGCTCATGCCAGCGTCCAATCAGTTTCATGCCGTACCATTTTTCGTCTCCACCCGCGAACTGAGTCTGGGTGACGTGAATCAACTCTTCCTTGATGGAATAGGATATTTTGAACAACATTTTCATCCTTTGGTTTCAGATGGTTTATTTGTTTCTCCTATAATGGAGAAGGGGAAGACTATGCTAAGGTCAGGGCCCCTGCGACTACAAAGAGCAGCAAGCAAACACAGCGGACCGATGCAAACTCAATCTCCTGGTTTAGAGTAGGTCGAAGCGTCCTGCAACGCCTTGGCTCGCTCGAAGAGCGGCACTGCGTCCGCAGCTCGCAATGCTGGAAGAGTGGTGATTGATTCAATTGCACCCGAACCCCGAACCAACAGAGCATCGATCAAACTGAGTTCATTTACATTCTGATCATCAGGAAACTCACTGACGATGATGAAATCGATCTCACCATTGAGCAAAAAGTAGTAGTCAATCAACTTACCACCCAAAGCATCCACCATTTTCCCGAGCGCTTCTGCGCGGTTTTCTGGTTTTGCAGTCAGCCCATTTAGGCCCTCTCTGCTCATCTTGCCATAGGTCACATAGATCATCGTGGCTCCTTTTAATTGGAAAGTATCCGCTGCATCAATCTGCTAGGAGGACCATCACGGTATTCGACAATGTGTCCAGCTTTTTCAATATTGGCTGCGTTCTCAGGGCTCTACATAAAGGCCTGCGTAGCAGACATGTCTTCAACTTCAAACATAAAATGAACTTTCTGTGGATTGGCAGCCTCAATACCTACGAAAACGTCTTTGATACTAGCTGCGTCTCTGGCGGCTTTGTGTGCGTCAAATACCGCTTTCCACTCGGCAAAGCTTTTAGAGATTTAAAAATTGATCAAGAGTCTCATCACTAACTCTGTAAAGAGGTTTCGTATTGAGAAAGTTAGGAATTGGCTAAGAATAAAATGTCGTCTAATCAACAAAACTTCCAAAAAAATATGGCATTGTTGAAAAAATAAAAAAATAGATGTTTTTACTGAATTTCTATCCTGTCTTTTCGAAACGATACTAAAAAAAATTACGATACATTTATCATCGGGGATTTTTTTACCGACTAAGAGATAGACAGTCAATCAAAAATCTAGATTTCTTTGAATGGACCAATCAAAAAAAATTTCTGTGGTCTTTTTAAGTGGCATCAAGTGGGAGGGTTGTCCGACTGGTTCAATCAATCGGACTGCAAAATAGACTTTTTGGAGGAGCCAAAAATTCCAAAGGTTTCAATTGTTAGGCGAACCCTTAAGATTTGTGACAATCTGTTTCATGGTACTTTGGAAGAATTCAAGGCCTTGCCCCTGTGCGTAGAGAATCGCACCCTTCATGGAAGATAGAATCAGGTTTGCTTGATCCTTGGCTTCACCAATAAAGAAAAATTCCTCGCTGGATTGGCCGTCTTTGAGAATTGAGGTGAGCACTGACAACTCAGTCTCTTCGATCTTGGTCAGCACTTTGTTCATCTCTTCGTTAATGTTCCAGCGATCTGCCTGGAAAGAACTCACAGGACAGATCTTTTTCTCTTCAATCGTTTGGACCCCTAAGTCCAGGAATGCCTGAAGTTTCTGGGGTGGATTCATTCTGGAATTCCTTAATTGATTTTCGATATCTTTAACGGCCTCGAATCGATACTTCAGATAAGCCAATCCCAGTTCCTGCTTTTTTGGGAAGTGGTGATGGATACTAGCCTTGCGAATCCCCAATCGCAAGGACAGGTCATTATAGCTAAAGCTATCATAACCTTTGGTCTGTATCATTTCTCCAGCCAATATTAGTATTTCTGATTGCCTCTCTCTCATAGTTCTCCAATACACTGCTGTGAGCAAATTGTGAATAAATAAAACTAAACAACTTTAGCTTGTCCCCTTGTCCCCACAAGCTACCTATTAATAGTTCTATCAAAAAGATGAGTATTTGAGTATTATTTTTTTTTAAAATGCAAATTTTTTGTGCACGATTTCAAATTTCTGCCTTATAAATCATCAACATTTTTGAGATATCGGTCCTAACTAGCTCACAGAGGAAACCCCACCCAATACTGAAATGTTGTGCTCCAGTGTATGATAGTGAAAGAAACATAGCCCAAGATTGTCTACTACGAAGAAGATACGAGCCTGCTCACCCAGATCCATCAAATACGTATCTCTTGCTTTAACAAAATAGTTTCTTTTTGCTCAATCTAAAAATGATGTCCATGCAGGTGCATTGCATGAGGCCAAGCTGTATCATTTCAGATTTTCAGAGCTATCCACTCCCGACGTTTGAATTCCCCAAGTCGACTGATTGACTCCATCATCTATCCATTGAAGGCACAGACTTTCTGATATTATCATGCTGCTTCCTGCAGCAGAATTGTTTCTCCCCAATATGACACGTCACCGCACGGAGATCGCCCATCACGCCCCTCTGCATTCGAATAGGCACACCGAGCCTACTGCAACTCAAACTCTGGTATTAGCACCGATGGCAAGTGCAATGTTGGCCTTGGGAGGGAAAATCGAGTGGTAGAATCGAAAACAAAGGAGGTATCGGTCAGAGTTTGGTTCGTGCTGACTTCCTGCAATTTGAGAG
>JACLAC010006950.1_pt1 | contig 44837 bp, 25 predicted proteins | sample 8027881 | NCBI WGS metagenome assembly JACLAC01 (sample SAMN15725517, study PRJNA655200) | protist metagenome | isolation source: fluorescence activated cell sorting (FACS) single amplified genomes of... | place: Spain: Blaines Bay Microbial Observatory, Mediterranean Sea | collected 2016-01-19 | reverse complement strand
TTAACCCTACGATCGCTGGTGTCGTTACTATTGCGACCATAAACCAGCCGGTAACCACACTTGCAACCCCCCAGGTTACTTTCTCAAGCAATGAGGCCGGAACACTGAATTTAGTAAATTGTCCACCTTCTGCCACGATTACAACGATTGCCGGTGTCGGGGTGGGCACCAACACCAAGACAATGCCTGCATCCTTCCCAGACGGCTCATACACATGTTCTTTTACCATCACCGACGAAAGCACGTCTGGTTACTATACCAACACTACTCTGACGACAAGCGTAGCAAAAACATATTCCTTCCGAGTGGATTCAAATCCACCTAAGATGGATAATGTGACTGTTAGCACGACTGACAATACTTCAACAACTAGTCTTACTCTCGTTCTTAACAATGTCACAGATGGAACTCAAGGGAATCCACTAACAACCGGTTTTGGAACCGGTATCTCCCACTACATGATCAAAGATGGAACAAAAAATGTTGACACCATCTCCGTACCACAGGCTTCAGATAGTGGCTGGATCAGCTATCCCAGCGCCGATGGCACTTCAGCAACTGTCAGCTACAACTTGACGGACACTGTAGATAATGAAACAAAGACTATTAAAGTATTCCTCAAGGATAAAGCTGGCTTAGTCAACACGAGCTATTCAACCGAGTTCACTGTGGCTAACGACAGCACTGCTCCCACCATTACAAGCATGGCGATCCGTGATGTCGGTACAAACGTTGACAATGCAACATTTACTGACAATGGTACAGTGACACTAGTAATTGATGCATCAGATAATCAAACAGGAATCTCGTATGTTGTGGCCACGGACAACATTACAATTGCGAGACAGATTGATAATGGAACCCGTACTATTGATAATCTCACCAACTCCAGTTTTGCAGATGGGACCAAAGTAATTACCAAAGCAAACTTCGTGAGTGATAACGGTTCTCAGGTAATTGTGACAGGAGCCTTCCTCAGTAGCACAACAGACAATACTACGGCTCAAATTTGGACCTACGTTGCTGACGGAGGAAAAAACATCAGTGCATCTGGAGGAATAATCGACAATGCCTCCGACACTATCGCTTTAGATTTAACTGCCCCCACGATTCAGATCACTTCGATGATCGGTAAATTAGATAATCTTACCGCATTAGACAATCAGACATTTACTGATAATCGTACTGTCACAATGGTGCTGGATTACAACGACAATAAGACCGCCCAATACTATATACTTGAGACAAATACGCCTCCAAGCCAATATGTCGACAACGTAAGCGGCGTTCTGAATAACAATACTTACAGAGACAAATTCCTAACTGGGTTAACAAGGGACAATGTCACGGCACTGGATAACGGCAGCATGGCAAGTAGTCTGACAAAGACAACCTGGTCAATTTTAGACAACGGATCTGACAATGCAACTCCTTCCTATGTAGTTACAGATAATTACAGCGGGGATAATCAGACTATTAGCTTGACACTTTCCGCCAATGACGGACTGAAAACCGTCTATGTCTGGGCAAAAGATATTGCAAACAATATATCTCTGGTCGCCAATGACAACATCACTGTCGATACGACTGGACCAGTCAAGTCTTCAACTGATTGGTCACTGAAAAATGATGCAACCATCACAGATAACCTAACCGTTGTCATTGACAACGACACCCTATTCACTGATGCCCTACTGTCCGTACATCGCCTATATTTCACCGATAACGTATCTGAAACTCCTACCAACACTGGTCTGTTTACCCGGATCCCAAATGGGAACACAGACAACCTGACCTACAACTTTGGTAGCGGCACTGGCACCTATGCAGCTGGAAATACACTAAGTCTCTACGCATGGGCAGTTGACAATGCCAGTAACATCAGTGACAACTACACTACTGCTTCAATCGTTTTTGATAACGCTAGTCCGACAGGCGGACTAGACAACGTCACCGTGACAATAGACAACACCAGCAGCGGTGTAATTGGATTCAGCACTGACAACCAAACCTTCTATGTCAACAAAACAACAATTTCGTTTGACAATGCTAGCTTGTTGTCATCATCCAGCGACAACTCAACTCTCTACTTCCAAGTTTTAGACAATGGAACAAGTGGAGCAGGTGGGGTATACGATACTAATTCTGTAAGCACTTCAGTATCCAAAAGTGGTCTCACAGAGGGAACAAATACTCTATACGTGTGGGCAAAAGACCCTGCTGGAAACGGGCCGACACTTATCGACAATCTGACTGTTATTGTTGACACAACAGCCCCAACCATAGACAACATCACTCTTTACGAGGGTGATACTGATAACAGTTCGTATACTGTAGATAACAGCACATTGAAGATTGACTTCAATGATAACGCTACTGATGGCAGTGGGCTAGGAGTGTCCAAATATTATGCTAGTACTTCAAACACATTTGTCGACAACGCCTCTCTTTGGAGAGATTACAATTCTACTGATAATGGAACAATTGACGTAGCAAATATATCTACAAAAGAAGGGGACAACGTTACAGTATATGTTTGGATGATCGACAATGTCAGTAATGTGAACACAAGCGGTCATGCATCCGACCAAATTGCGGTATTGGCTCAGGATCCTTCTGGCAACGCTAATGGCAATGGTGGGACAAATCACGCAGACAATACGACAATCAACTCTATCAGCGCATCAAGCATTTCTGAGAATGTCACCATTCCCCTTGTGGCAACAGACAACTTTGCAGTGAAATCATACTACATAACTTCTACTGAAAGCGAGAATGTTGGTACTGCTTCTAATTGGGTAAACTTTACTAATCCTGGTCCGAGTGTCAGTGAAAACGCAAGTTTCAGTCTAAGCGGCCAGACCCTAGTAGACAATATGACTCTCTACCTCTGGTTACGAGACAACTCGAGTCAGATTACAGATAACTACACACTCACCTACGCGAGATTGATTGACAATGCCAGCCCAATAATTAGCAGCTTCACTATATTTGACAACACTACCGGGTCAGACAACGCTACCCATATCAATGATAATGTATCCAAACTGAGTATTACAGCCAGCGATGCTTTCAAAGTTCAATACTACTACGTTTCTGACAACGCATCAGACAACACAAGTACAGCAAACTTCACAGCATTCAGCAGCTCAGGCGTCAGTATCAGTGAGAACATAACTTATATCTTTGACAACAGCACGTTAACCAGTGGTGATAATTTGACACTTTATGTTTGGGTGAAAGACAACAATAGCAATGTTAGCGCTTTTGGATCAGACAACATTACCTACTACTAGTGACAATAAGAAATCGAACTGAACTAGAGGATCAACAACTTGGTCTTATCAATCCACCCAAAAAAGACGGGATTCGTTATCCCGTCACCCTTATCGCCTCGCCCCCTAAATGCTAAAAAATCTCCCATTTATTTCATGGCAGTAACCAGAAGAATGGCAGGAGCATCCCATCCAATATGAATTCATGAATACAATAAAAATTACAAAATTTTATAATTTTTATCCATGGTATTTTCTTTGCAGAAAGTATAATTATCCTATTCTGAAATTTTTTCCTGAATAACAAAGGAATGGGAATTTGAATTGGGTTTGAGTAAAACCAAGGCAGATTAATGAATCTTGGTTGTCGGAGCTAATAAATTTCAGCTTGCTTTTCAAAAGCTAAGGTCTATTCTGGGACGTGAAATTTACTGTCAACTCTGACATCCTTGGTAAAGTGATCTGGAATCAGATCGCGGATTAAAAAAAGATTTCAGTAACTTGGCCGAAATAGATAAACGCTCTGTCACACTTGTAGTGAAATCGGCTTAAGCAGAAGCCATTTTTAACAGTAGCTTTATAGAATTCGCCTTAATTCTGCCCTGGAGACTACGAACCTCGGGAGCAAGTCGCTCATTGTTCTTCGGTGAAACTGAGAAGGTTCTCCGTATTTATTAAGACTTCTTTGAAGGATATGTGTTTATGAAGCCGAATATGATGAAAAAGTGGAGTATTGCCTTACTCGTAGCTGCAGGAGCCGCAAGCCTTGTGGGTTGTGAAGGAATGAGGGTTGATGAAGGAGCAAGTACAGCAACAAATAATGGCAACGTAGCAGCCGCTCCGAACGGTTCAACATTGAAGACAAATTTAACCGGTGTGGTAGTTGACGATTTCGGCATGCCTGTAAGTGGCATGACAGTTAGTGCATACGGCAGAACAGCAACTACGGGCAGCGATGGCCATTGGATGATGAATAACGTGCCCGTCACTGGCATGACAATCAACTCGACTCCACAAAATTTGGAGCAAACGAATTTAACAACCAGTGGCACAATTTATGTCACTTACCAGAAGGCTGGCTACGCGACCTATCATAGTAGAATTGACAATGCACAGGCTGTAATAACCCATTACGGCACAGCTGGAGGTAATCCGAACAGCTTAGTGGTTGACAATTTAGTTGCATCAGACAGGGTTAAAATTCCAGCACTGAGCAACAGCCTCACAGGCCTCCTAGTTGACAAGGGAACTCTGTTTACAGGGGAACTTGGAAATTATGGCCCAGCGCCCGCTCAGGTCCAAGTAAGACTGGTACCTGAAATTCTAGCCACCAACGCTCAAGCTGGATATGCGCAGTATGGTGGAAGTAGCTGCCAAACAGAATGTGGATTTTTTGGATTACCAGAATATGTGACTCAGACAGACGCAAACGGAAAGTTCACATTCTCGAATGTTGCTAAATTAAATGGTGGCTATGTATTGCGCGTTGACAACTACGGCTATCGAGCAAGCGAAAGACCAAACGATTATGCCGGATTCAGCTACAACTGGGATGCAAACGATTCGACATCTATTTACGGGGGAACTTTCCCGGATCTAAGTGTTACACAGGGTGAGTGGGAAATTACAGATGATAAGTTGGGTATAGGCTTTGACGCTCACGGATCCAATTCGGTTGATAAACTGGTTAATTTGGGACCGTTGTTCGTTCAGAACTATTTGGTGGCTACAAATAATACTGTTGAGGGCATAAGTGTCGGTGACAAGACATACAACCCGAATGATGATCAAGGCTTCACATCTGATGACGGACACAATGCGCTAGATGCCGCAGCTGCAATGGCCTCTCAGGCTGATGGGGGAGTGATTATCGACAGCAGCATAGTAGTGAACTTGGGAACCACTACACCTCTGAAATTCATTTTCAGTGGCGACATGCGTACCCTAGCTGACTTAAGCGAATACCCCAATGGAGTCATTGTTTTTGATGGAGCCGGAAATCGTATATCCATCGACACAGCAAAAACCAATGTAACGGGACGTGTGCTGCAAATTTATACTACAGCCGCACTCAGCACTGGAAAGACCTATTTTGTTCGCTTACATCGAGATGTTTTTGTTGACATGGATGCAAAACGATTACTCACTGAGGAAGAATTGAGCGCTCTAAATGGTGCCATAGAATTTGACCCCTCAGGTTCAGATGAAGCCATCTCAATGACTGATGACAAGCTCTATGCAGAGTATTTCATCAGCTACATTACTCCTGATGTAGTGACGACACCTCTTACTTTGGCCCAATCACATATTACAGATGCAACTCGTCAGCAGATTTCTGCTACTGGCTCAGCTCTGAGTGTACTTGATTCTACCTGGAAACTCTCTGACAGCCTCGTAGGAGACGACAACAATGAAGACGACCGTCTAGACATTCTTTATAATGCGGTACGCGATCGATATGACGGGATCTACGATGATGATGCAAAGGTAACAGTCCGAACTGACACGGCCTCAGTCACCTTTGAGGTCGTTAAAGATAAAATGTATCGACTAAGAGTTTATGATCCCACAGTCACCACCACTACGATTGCCGCAGGCAACATAACCGTAGTATCGCCTACAGGTACCGCGGCTGATACTGACAACATGATCGGGACTACTGCTGAGGTGTCTGTTGATAATGATGGCAACGCTTACGCTGAGATTAGCTTTAAAGCTGTGAATACAGGAACAGCTGAAGTGGATCTGAAAGATGTTGGAATTGGCTACAAAATTGCGGTTGTCAAAGCTAACGATTTTGGAGATTTCGCAGCTTACGATGATGCAATGACCATTGAGTTGAAAGATGATTTAGCACCACTGGTGGCACTACAACATTCCGATCGCAGTGGACAAGACAATACTAATTATAACAACGACGTGGCTCCTCACGACTCAATCGGCATGCTCGTAGAGTTTGGTGAATTGACTACAGACGAAGCCGGTGAGCCAATCAACGGGGATACAAAAATTTACTATCCGAAGCTAAATCTAACTGCCTCTTTGTATGATGAATGTCATCGAAGAGCAAAATCAGAAAACACGGACGAAAACTTTGATGATGCTCAAGAGCCACAGAATCAGTCACAACTGGACGCTTACTATGCAACAACCCCGTTGCTAGCTAGTGCAAAAACATACACTACTGGTGGAACGACGTACGGCCCAGGAACCTGTGCAACGCTGAGCAGCATCGGGACAACATGTGCTACCTCACGCCAGGACAACATTTACAATGCAACAGACTACCAATGCTGGTATGGGTCACAGACTACTACCTCCAATACCTGTACTTACTACATTGGAGACCCTGGACTCGTAGTAGACTATTACCAAACCTCATCCAACTTGGGCAGTCTTGCAGCAGGAGCATACGCCATCAATGCTGCACCACTGAACGGTACGGTAACAACTGTGGCCGACGCAACAGTCACGGGCTATACTTCAGCCACATTGCCTGCGGGAGTATCCATTACTTTCGGTGGCGTCGCGGATAAGACTACATATTATTACGGTCCTGCCGGATGTATTGCGACTAATGTCGTTGGCGCAGATGTTGCCCGCAACATAGTAATTGATATGACCGAATCAGTCGCCGCTATCGCAGACAACGATAACACCACTGCGCTGCAGTCACGGTATGAAACTGCTCTCAATATTGCAGCAGGTGCTACCTTAGCTGATGATGCTAACGGGTTGTTACATCTGGAAACTCCAGCACAGCACTCTGCCCGTGCTAAAGTTTATTTTGCAGACACTGCAGGTAGTACCGTTTCTTCAAGGACTAACCACCTGATTGCTACCCTTGGAGACTGGCGAACTATTACAGAGACAGGACGGTTCATTGCCAAAGATCAGGATGTTGTGTCCAGTCTCTACAATGACCTTGCAGAGACATATGTCATTGACAGTGAGTCTGATGGTGCAGATGCTAAGAGTGTACTCAAGCTGATTGGTGAGAAAGACGCCGACAATACTGATTTGAGTATTGCAGCCGGTCACGCATCGGGTGTCTTGCTAGTTGACGCCACACCGGCAATGGCCACTTCGTTTAAGGTAACCGATTCCACCCTGACACTGGAGTTCGACCAACCCATCTTAGATGATGCTAACTACCCAGTTAACCGTTTTATTGACATACACGGTGATGATTATGTTTACCGAGTTGATGTCGATGATGAAACGATGATTCGGGGTATGGCGGGTGGTTCATTTACTACGACTCTTGATCAACTAACTACTGCAAACAGCACTGATACAGGTTCCACTGCCATTGATATTGATGGTGCTGCTACCGGAACCTTTGACAACAACAGGCTCTATGCCGGTGCCAGAATAACGATCACTGACACAGATGCCGCAAATATTAACCAGGCTGCATTGACAGTAGTAAGAGCTGGTGGAAACTTAAATGGATATGACGTGGGTGCTACTTCACTAGTCATCGATGGTCTCAATATTAATGGCACTGTGGCCGGTGGTAGTATCCTTCGTGTTGCTGCCTCTGGAGCTGGCAGTACAGAGCAAAGATATACTGTAGTGGCTGATGTAACTGTGGCTGGTGGAGCCGGCACTTTTGTAATCACTCCCCCATTGCGTACAGATATCCGTGACAATGCTGCAATTGATTTGATTAAGAGCAGCACACATGTGACTACTGCCGACGAAGCTGCAGCCAGTGCGACCTCCGGTGTGACCCTAATCCCGATCTACCCAGCACTTCCGAGCCACTACAATGACAACTCTGAAGTAGTTTGGAACAACGTCATTCAAGACTCAGGCACTACTGCCTATGTTGATGCCTTTGGCCTGAGCACAGGAGAATTTGTTTCTGGTGCGGCTGCTACCACTGTAGTAGGTACCATTGCAGTTACCGGTTCCACAATGACCATCACAGCTTCAGATACCGCACCCGCAGCCCAGATCTTCAATTCGTACAGAACTGCAGCAGCTCGAACAGGTAATGCAGGCGAACAATTCACTGTCGCTCTGGGTGAGAAAGTTGACATGGGTGGCTTTTTCAGCGATCTGAGCCACACTGATGCCATGAGTGTTCTGGGTAAAAATGAAGTGAACGCTAGTGGAATTGCTCTTAGCCCCGCTGTGTTGCCCGATGTACGACTCGACTACCAGGACGTTCAGGATACCAACTACAATTCCTGGGCTAAAGTGGAGACCTATGATCAGTATGACAACAGTGGTTCCCCACAGCTGGTTGGTGAGGATCAACTAGCACCCAAGCTTCAGCAGGATGGAACAGCGTTCAATTCAACGAACACCTTCCTTTACGATGTAACAGCATCAGCTGGATTCGCTCTTGTTGCTGCACACGGAAGTGGGACAGTCACAGATGCAGACTCTATTTACACCTATGACGCTACCGCAGGTGTAGCACCTGGTGCCGGTGCAGAAGACGACTATCCTCTCTTTCACTTCTGGGGCTACAATACGACCACATCTTCTACGACTGCAAATACTGCTCGAGCAGTATTGAAGCTCAGCGGTGTGACTACTATTGATGCTCAATACGCCCAAGCTTATATTTACGCTCCAAACAACACCGCCTATGACATTGATGAGACTCAGTCTGAAGCAAACACGTTGGAGATCATCATACCTAGTGCAATCGTTGATGATTCAGCTTCTGCCGCACAAGGTGAGCGAGGGATGGTGGATCAGGAAAACGATGCAACAATATCTGCAACAGGTGTTACTGCACCAGCACTTTTGGTAGGTATCCCAGCCTACGGTGGTGCGACCTGGGACTCCACTACTGACAAGCTTGTCGTTGAAGACGTGTTACTTGACGGGGTGCCCTTCACACTGCACTTCTCAATTCCACAATATGTGACTGCAGACTTGACAACCAATCTAGTTGAGAATGGCAACAATCGTCCGACCTTAACGGTGTATCGCAAGGTATCCTTCACCGGACTTGATCTGCTTGATGATCCAAGTTCTAACGCAGCTACCGCTATGAACTTACGTGCCGGCAACGCTGTTGACAGCACCTACGACGTACACGGTTCTGCTAACGCAGAGTTGGACTTCAACTTCCGCGAGGATTTCTTGGCAACAGGCGTAACCTCCAGCATTGCTCCCACCATTGGTACAGATCACGACTCTGCTGCTGACGACGACCGTGTGACCTTCACTAGCAGCTCAGCCGTCAGGGATACCACAACGGCAAGTCTGGTAACTCTTGATTTTGACTTCAACACCGAAGGATCCACTAAGTATATTGGACATGGCTCAACCTTTACTACGAATGTGACGGATCTTGATGGGAATCCTGGTAGCTTTACGATCACCTTGAACCTGGGTCATGGTGATCTAAACATTGATCCAGACAATTCCAACACTGTGAATGCGGCTACGGACGGAGCAGTTGACGTTGATAATGACAATACAGCTGAAGTTGTGGATCCGATTCTTAACATCATATCTGGTAGTTCTGTAGAGTAGTAAATACTCCCTCATACCAAATTTGATTCCTGCCATATAGAAAAAGCCTGGTTCCTGAAAAGGGCTGGGCTTTTTTTGTTTCTACTTTTTTTCTTCATTCTTTTTTTAGTTAAGAATTCGGAACGTTTCCTGCAGCTGTTTAAAAATAGACATGAATTATATTGTAAAATACTTCATTTGGATTGATTCCGTATTTGTTTTTAGATATCTTCGCATATATAAAAAAGTATAAGAGATTTTTTTCTGGATGGACGCTTCGTCGCCAAAACCATCCTGGTGACTTGAAGTCCCCCACCCAAACATTCGCCAATTGGGCGGCAACTCTGCACCGGACGTACTTAGGAGATCTTCCATGAGATTGTGCAAAACCCTGAAATCCCCAACTCGACGCTGGTTGGCTCCCTCGTTCATTGCCGGTGTGACAGGTATCCTTCTGACTTCTTGTGCGCCCCCTGCCCGTAATGGTGACAACGTTGCTCAAATCAACCAGGCCCCTCTGCCCACCGCAAATGCCTCCCTGTTGCAGGGCTATGTTTCTCAAACACGTGTGAGTGGTGCGACCGTCTGGATTGATCGAGCTGATGCTTCTGGAAATTATAACAACACTCTTGACTTCGGTGAAACCTCTGGAACAACTAGCACAAACGGGCTTTTTTCTTTAACACAGAGCCCTTTGGATGAGAGCAACAATTATCGCATTGTGACTGTGGGAGGTTCGGCTCAGTCAGTTGGTTCAGCTGCAGAGTCTGTTGGTGTAATGCTGGCTCCACGAGGTGCAAAAAACGTTACCCCATTGACAACTGTAGTTGCTCTCAACAACGAACTCTCTAATAAGATTGGTCAGAGTCTACTCTCTTCCAATAGTTTGAGTTACGCTGAGAAGTATGATGTTGATATCGCTAAATCTGGGGGAACCTACGGAGAGCACCTCCAACTCGCCAAAGCCATTGAAGTCTTTATGTATGTTCTTGGACGTAGTAATCCAGACCTTCCAATCATCAGTTCAACCCAAGGGCACATAGATGCACTGAAGATCCTCGCCGACAACCTTAACGAATTAGATAGTGCTAGCCTTTTCAATTCTACTAACATAGCTACTAAAATTGGAGAGGCTGTCACCGACACTCTCATTTCGGCAGCTGTTGACAGCTTGATATCTCTCAGTGCTGCAGACCGAATCTCTATTGCTGCTGACATTCAGGCCTCTGTCATTGCAGTCATGGCTGCAGTGGTTACAGGTACTGGTAACAAGATCACTGAATCCAGTATAATCGCTGCATGCAGCAACGCTTTTGCCGGATCTAATCTGGTTGTTAATAAAACACTTAGCACCAAGGCGAGTTCCCTCCCTCCCTATGCTAGTGTAGTCACAATTGCTGATAACACATCCAGTGTCGTCTACAATTCTGCTAGTGGAGATTTTAGTATTGACAATGACATGAGCACTGACAACATCACCGTCACTTTTGCCGAGTCTCTATCTAATGGTGATAGTCTAATTATCGACAATCTGACATTTACTGTTTTTGACAATGCTGGTGGCGTACTTGAACGATACCAAGCTGACAATGTAACCTTTGCTCAGAGCAATAGTGGTGTTGTCAGTATCACTATCAATAATTCGCCAGGCTGTGACATAACTACAAATGGTAACAGCATTATACTTGGCTATGACAACGTTACTCAAAGCTGCAATGCTGGTGTTGCAAATAATTTGAAGACAAATGGCTCTGTATTTACTAATGGAAGTTTCAGCGTTGCAATTACTGACTCTGGCATTGCTGACAATGTATTGAGTGACAACCTATCTAAACGATTCGAGTTGAATGTGACTGAGTGATTGAGATCCACTGATAAACTTCCTAAGCCCGGCACTTCTTCGAGAAGCTGGGCTTTTTTGCTGGTGCTTCCTAACTTTTCTCCGCACCGTAGCTAATCCCACTGGCTTCCCCAAATTTATCTCTCCAATATTGTTTCCTTCAATACCGAGACTTTCAGCGCCACCTAGGATTAGCGACCTTCTCTACCGAAGACGATGTGCTGCAGGAAGCTCTAGGACGAGGGGTGATAGTTTTACAACGCCGTGTTGAACTGATTGAGAACATTCTAGCCTTAGCCTGAGGATTCATTCTCCTATCCACCCCAACCCCCTTTGCTCAGAAGCTCTTACCACTCATCCGGCCTAAAAGTAACTTTTTTTCCAATGGAAAAGAGCAAACCCACTTTAAAGCTGGTTTACTTGTTGGATTGTAGTTTTTTCTCAATTGGGACAGATTCATTTTTTTCTATTTTTGATCACCCAATTCAACCGGAAAATTCCGATAAACCTGGCCCAAAAGGACATTGAATTCGTCAAGCAGCATCTCGATGAATGGCTCACTGAGGTCAGCTTGGGCAAACTACTAGCTGCCTATGAAATTGAGTTGAGCAAACGCATGGTACCGGTAGAAGAAGCTTTCAAACACCAGAGAGAACTGATTCAGTAGATAGTATAGTAAATGAACAAGCGACCCGAGTAGATGGATCAACGCTTCGCTGCGTTTCAGCATAAGATGGACCAATTCATGTTCTGGTTGATGGGCATGAAACTTACCGTTGGAGGAATTATCATCGCTATCCTCAATTTCTAAAGCATTTTGACAGCTGCTCACCCCCAACCCAGCCAACTTTCCCCCAAGTATGCGCAAAAAAGTTGAACACTTATCATTTTTACTTCGATCATTAGCCCAATTTACCCTATGACTTCAGCCAAAACTGCGTTGATCACAGGAATCACCGGCCAGGATGGTGCTTACCTCGCTGAGTTACTACTGCAAAAAGGCTACGTTGTCCACGGCATCAAGCGTCGCAGCTCCAGCTTCAACACTGGGCGGATCGACCACCTCTACCAGGACCCGCACATCGATCACCGCAACTTCGTGTTACACCACGGAGATCTGACCGATGCCACCAACCTGATTAGGATTGTACAGGAAGTACAGCCTACCGAGCTCTATAACCTAGCCGCCCAGAGCCACGTCAAGGTCAGCTTTGAGACCCCGGAATACACCGCCAACGCTGATGCACTGGGGAGCTTACGACTGCTGGAAGCGATTCGCATCCTTAAGTTGGAGGAGCAAACTCGCTTCTATCAGGCATCGACCTCTGAACTCTATGGTAAAGTGCAGGAGACCCCACAGACCGAACTTACTCCTTTTTATCCTCGTTCCCCCTACGCGGCTGCCAAGCTCTACGCCTACTGGATCACTGTCAATTATCGAGAAGCCTACGGACTGCACGCTAGCAATGGCATCCTCTTCAACCATGAATCCCCTCTACGTGGAGAGACCTTTGTTACCCGCAAGATCACCCGAGCCGTTGCTGCGATCTTTCAAGGACAACAGGAATGCCTCTACCTGGGGAACCTGGACGCCAAGCGGGACTGGGGACACGCACGAGATTATGTTGAGGGGATGTGGCGGATCGTGCAGCAGGAGGAACCTGAGGACTACGTGCTGGCCACAGGGATCACCACCAGTGTGCGCGACTTCACAACCCAAGCCTTTGCAGTTGCTGGAATTGAGATGCATTGGGAAGGAACTGGAGAAGCAGAAATCGGCAAAGATGCTCGAACTGGAGTAGTACGAGTACAGATCGATCCACAGTATTATCGTCCCACCGAGGTCGAACTGCTGCTGGGAGATGCAACCAAGGCGCGAGAAAAATTAGGCTGGCAGCCCGTCTGTGATCTGCAGCAATTGGTGCAGGAGATGGTTGAAGAAGACCTGCGTACTCCCTGAAATTTTTCGGTTTTTAGATTCTTTCAAAACTAGCATTTTCAGTAACAAAGGAGCAAAACGACAGCAGGAGAGAAAGAAGGACGTGAGACAACGGTCTGTTTTGTGCTTATAGTCGATTAAATGAAATGAAACGGCTGCACAGGGAAGGGTAGCGAGGCGCCAGTAGGCCAGAGCAAGGAAGCTCTGCAAGTTCGTGCTGTCGAGAAAAAAGCCAATGCGCACCTGGGTCGTTCTGCTCTTACTGCTCTTTACCCTCAGCGCCTGTTCCCCCTCCAATTGGAGAATTTGCTCGCTGAAGTCTTACAAGCAAGCGTTACTTCTCAACCGCCTCAACTGTTACTGAACTTTTCTGTGATAGTTAGCCATCCGGAGCTGCTTCGGGCTGGGAACGGGACGCTTTTTCCGATTCAATTTTCCCCTCCCGTGTAGCTTCTTCCTCTTCGTCGATTTCTTCTCTCTGCCAATAACCACTTCCCGCTAAGCCAGCAATGTCCTGCCGTAAGTTAGTTTCCAAAACTAACAATTCATGAATGAACTGACCAGAAGCACCAAGATCGACGGTTTGGTTGACATATTCAGAAGAGCGTTGAATATCTTCCTGGTACTCGTTGCGTAGCAATTGAACCAGGTCCAGTTCTGGGTTTTTCTCAGCCAATTGCAATAGTCGGATAGCGCTGTGCAGTTCATCTTGTACCCGCCGAAAGGTCTTCTCGATCTTCTCCAGTTCCCCAACTGTGAAGGGAGAATCCAGGTGCTTGTTCTGGCGATCCAAGGCGTAGTCAAACAGTCCGAGCCGTACGTTGTACTGACGAACCGACTGCACGAGGGTTTTGTAGAAGCGGCGTAGCTCTACGGTGTCTCCGGTTTCAACTCGATTGCGACGGGGAAGTAGTCGCTTCCAGAAGGTCCTTCGATCTCGCTGTCGGCGCAGTGATCCGAGCTCGTTGGCCAGTTCTCGACACAGCTTCCACTCCTTGAGACGTCGACGATACCAGAACCAGAAGAGACCGGGCAGGAATAGCCAGCTAGTCAGCAGGCAGGGCCAGAAGACCCAGAAGCGACGACGCTGGTAACGCTGCAAAGCCTGTTGGTAGGCTTGTTGCAGCACATCCAAGTGTTTATCTTCCAAAGCATTGACCGTACGTTCCGCAACTGGACGAAGGTAGTCGGGGCGTCGCAATGGGGCTTCGTTCATGAAAGGTTTTTCACAGGAAAGGGGGAGAAGAGAACGCAAGATCAAGGGAATACCGGAGCCAACGACAAAACGCAAAATTCTTCCCAGCTTCTGGAACTCTTGCCATTGTCCTACCGAATCGTGTTAGAGTGTTAAAATTATTGAGTCAGTGTGCATCATGAGCAGCAACCGCCAAAACGTTTGCCCCTGTCGAGACAACTTCTCCGTACTCAGCAATGAGAGGACATGAGCCAGCCTGCCCCGATCAAACCACTGAAAGTTTTACTGCCAGCAGATCTCCAGAAGCGACTGCAGGACTCAGTGAAGCGCCGCCTCGGGCGTTTCAAGTTGGAGCCGCAGTTTGATCTCTATCCGCCCCGCAAAAGCGCTCCTAACGATGGCACGATCAAGGTCGCCCTACCACACCGATTATCTGGGGGACTGCGCAAGATCAACACGCTCAGCAAAATCTTAGAACTCTACCTCGTGCGTGGCCCAAGCCTCTGGCACCGGGTTAGGTTCACTGACGAGAAATCAGATGATCCACGACGGGAACGCTACCAGCAGCTCCAACAAGACATCGGCCAACGCGAAAAATCGAAGGAGTTTCTGCGTGTCGTTCATCAGAAGCTAGTACTGGAAGAGAAAGAATTCTACCTAAAGGAGGAGCAGGAAATCGTCAAGGAGCTACAGGGGATGTTGGAGCGAATGCAGCTGGAAGATGCTTATTGGGCCGGGCTAGACCGGATCTTTAACGACACCGTAGCAGAAGTGACTGGGATCACGACCCTGGAAGGTCTGATGAAGGGCCTGATGCACATCCTCGTCGTAGATGACCTGGGAGATCGTACACTGAATGGCCTGACAGGCCGGGGGCACAAGCGCAAGCTGCTGACTTCCCTTACCTTACGAGAACTGACCCTGCAACATCGAGCCTACATCAAGGAACACCCAAGACGTGGTAATTTGAGTGTCAGTGAGTTCCTGCACGACAGCGAACAATTCCATCAGTACGATTTGATTCTGTTCAACCAGTGGGATGTCAATCAACAGAAATTCATGGTGCGGCTCGGTGTGCGCAAAAAAGCGATCCTGAGCAAGAAGGAAGAGGCGATGATGAAGCGTCAGGATTCGCTGGAAGACAACATCGCCAAACTCCAGAAAGAGCGTGAAGATCTGAAAAATCGCCTGCGTACCACGGTCGAGCAACTCAAGGAGATCGAGGAACAGAATCCAGATTCAATCAGCAGCAACGCAGAAAAGAAGTACCAACGCCTGCGTACTGTGAGAAGCCGGCTGGTCGAAGATCTCAAGCGCAAAACTCTGAAGATTCGTGAATTGGAGCGCCCGATTAATACGGACAGTGAACTTACTTTCAAGGACTATGACCTCTACGAGGTGATCATCGAAAGGCAAGGCTTTCAGCAGTGGATGCAGTCCCAAGTCGATGGTATTGGTAGCATCTTTGGAAGCTCTGGGCAGAAAAAAGAGAATGTCCTCAACCAGATGCTCAACCTTGCAGAGATTACTCGCCAGCTACGCAAGGAGTGTCTGCAGCTACAGACACTGCAGCACACCGTCACCCAGCTACAGAAGCAACTGACGGCCTATGCGACGGAGCATGGAATCACCACAGGGAAAAAGACGATCGAGGACGTGATGGATGATCACCTGCTGGACAAGCTCGAATACATCTTTCTTGGAGGGCAACTTGCTCAGGAGTTAGCCCAACAAGCAGCCCAGCGAGTAGAAGTTCCAGAGACCACACCTGATTCCGATTCTACGGCGGTTCCAGGATAGATGCCCCTTGGCATTGGATTCATCGCTGCTGCTTCCCCACGCTCCTTTCCAAACTTAGTAACTCGGCTGTGTCGTTCCCGAAAACCCTCTCCCGTCACTAACTCAACCAGGAAAGCACACTCTCCTTTTGTTCATGCTTGTTCCCTGCACACAACTCGTGCTAACTTTGCTTTCTTATTTCAATCATCTGTCCCAATGCCATAGTCAGTCGGAGTCATATGTCTCAGTCTTTCCGGATCGAAAAGGATTCGATGGGGGAAGTACAAGTCCCTCAAGACGCCTACTATGCCGCCCAAACTCAACGTGCTGTTGATAATTTTCCTGTCAGCGGACTGCATCTCAGCCGCTCACTGATTGCTGCACTGGGTTATATCAAGCAGGCTGCAGCCAAGGTCAATGGTGAATTGGGACATCTACCCGCAGAAATAGCCGAAGCCATTCAAAATGCGGCTGGCGAGGTGATTGCCGGCAACCTAGATAACCACTTCCCGATTGATATCTACCAGACTGGTTCTGGTACCTCGAGTAACATGAACGCCAACGAGGTGATCACCAACCGAGCGATGGAGCAGGCTACTGGCAAATTACCCCGTGCGATTCATCCAAATAACGACGTCAACTTTGGTCAAAGTTCCAATGATGTGTTCCCCACGGCTATCCGGATTGCAGCTACTCTACAGGCGCGCCAGCAGTTGATCCCTGCGCTTCAACACCTGCACGACACATTTCTAACCAAAGGAAACGAATACGCCCATGTGGTCAAGACCGGACGAACCCACCTGATGGATGCCATGCCCCTAACCTTTGCCCAGGAGTTCAGTGGCTACGCCCGCCAGATCGAACTGGGCATCGCCCGAGTGGAAGCGACCTTGGCACGCTTGTGTGAACTACCCCAAGGAGGAACTGCTGTCGGCACGGGGATCAACACCGACCCAGCGTTTCCACCAAAATTTGTTACTGCAGTCTCAGATTTGGCTGGAGTCACCTTCTGCGAAGCAAAGAACCACTTTGAAGCTCAGGCGACTGTGGACGCTCCTGTGGAACTGAGCGGACAGTTAAAGACCGTTGCTGTTAGCCTGATGAAGATTTGCAATGATTTACGCTGGATGAATTCTGGTCCCAATGGAGGTATCGGCGAGATTCAACTGGCCGCTCTTCAGCCAGGCTCCTCAATAATGCCGGGCAAGGTTAATCCAGTTATCGAAGAATCCACCGCGATGGTTTGTGCCCAAGTCATTGGGTATGATGCCTCGGTTAGTATTGGCGGACTCTCTGGCAATTTTGAATTGAACGTAATGCTGCCGATGGTTGCCCACAGCCTACTGGAATCGATCCGCTTGCTGGCAAATGCTTCGCGGAACCTAGCGGATCGTTCTGTTTCTCGAATTGTTGTTCGGGAAGACCACATCGCTGCTTCAGTTGGCAAGAATCCAATCCTAGTCACTGTGCTCAATCCCCTGATCGGCTACGACTTGGCTGCCAAGATCGCCAAGACTGCTTTTGCTGAAAATCGCTCCCTCAAGGAAGTCACCCTGGAACTGGCAGGTGACCAATTGACCGAGGCTGAATTGGATCAGGCCCTCGACCCCGTCAAGATGACAAAAACCGGCTTTGTCGAGTAACAAATCATGTCTTTTTGGCCTGTTGACCCTACATTGACTGCTCTTATTTCTTCTGGAGAACCCATGCAACCCACCAATAACATAAATGTTAAGCAAATTACTCCATTGACACCTCCTGATGAGATCAAGGAGGAGCTTCCCCTCAGCGAAAAAGCTTGTCAGACCGTGGTTCAGGCGCGTCAAACCGTGCGCAATATCCTTGATCGGGAAGATCATCGACTCTTTGCCGTGGTTGGACCCTGTTCCATTCACGATACAGAAGCCGCAATAGAATACGCCATGCGTCTCAAGGCCTTGCACGAAGAGTTCAAGGATCGGATTTACCTTATCATGCGAGTGTACTTCGAGAAACCACGCACCACTGTCGGATGGAAGGGGTTGATCAATGATCCAGATCTGAACGGTACCCACCAAGTGGAAAAGGGCCTGCGTCTGGCGCGAAAGATCCTGCTTGATATCAACGAGCTGGGACTACCCGCGGCTACAGAAACGCTGGACCCGATCACACCCCAATATATTGCCGATCTGCTCACCTGGAGTGCGATCGGAGCCCGTACCACCGAATCACAAACCCACCGGGAAATGACCAGTGGGCTTTCCATGCCTGTTGGCTTCAAGAATGGTACTGATGGTAACCTGGATATTGCGGTGCACGCCATTCAATCTGCAGCATATCCCCATCATTTCCTGGGCATCAATAATGAGGGGCGTGCCTCCGTTGTCAATACAAACGGCAACCAACACTGCCACATTGTATTGCGCGGTGGAAAGCACGGACCCAATTTTGATACCTTGTCCATTCAGGATACCGAAGAAAAGCTGCGTAAAGAAGGTGTCAAACCAACCATCATGGTGGACTGTAGCCATGGAAACTCTAACAAGCGTCCGGAAAAACAGGAACTCGTGCTGCGTGACATCGTGCGCCAGATCGTTGACGGCAACCAGTCTATTGTTGGAACCATGATTGAGAGTCACCTACATCTAGGAAACCAGCCAATCAGTGATGAGATGCAGTATGGTGTTTCCATCACGGACAAGTGCCTGGATTGGGAAAATACGGAGCGCATCTTGCGAGAAGCCTATGAACACCTGGGAAATTTATAGTATCTTACCAACTGCTAATACCTAAAGGAAATTCTTGACATTTTTTTAGTAAATACCGAGAATTTTTGATTTCCATTTTTCCTGGAAGCCACCATGGCCAAGAATACCAACCGCGTATTTGTGAAGATGAAGAGTCCGGAGAGCGGCTACATGTACTATACCTCTAAGAACAGGGTCACGACCCCAGGACGCTTAGAGTTGCGTAAGTACGATCCGATCGTTCGCAAGCATGCGCTTTTCAAGGAAACCAAGTAACTTAACCCTGTCGTGAGACAGTGCTGACTAGGAGAACATCATGGCTCGTCGCTGCGACATCACTGGCAAGCGGCCACTGACCGGCAACCGCGTTTCACATGCCAACAATAAGACCAAGCACCGCCAATTGCCCAACCTGCAGACACGACGTTTCTTTGTTCCGGAACTCGGTCGTGAGGTTAAGCTGAAAGTTTCGACCCGTGCGATCCGTACCATCGACAAGAAGGGCTTGACAGCCCTCCTCAAGGACAACGGCCTTACCCTCCACGACATCAGTTGAAAAACAGGGGTTCACTTTTTGCGGTATGGACCCCCGGCAGCAAACACTTTTCCCAGAATACCGGAAACTGTCCTTCCCTAATCTGTTCTCGATCCTTCCGCCTGCAGGAGTAGACCATGCCGGACTGGATGCGCAGTTCCGGGACTCAAGTCCTGCTGATTGCCAGCTTGGCCCTTGCAGTCCTGTTTGGGCTTCAGTTTTATCAGAACCAGAAACGACTTGAGGCCCAGAAGCAAATTGAATTGCTGGACGTGCGTGTGGCTTTTGGCCAAGACGAACGGCGTGTGAGCACTGGTGTCTTTGGAACTGTGCTCAACAACAGTGAGCAGGTGATCAAGATGCTAGAGATCACTATCGACTATCTCAGCAAGGAGGATGAGGTGATCAAGAGTGCACGTTTTTTCCCGGTCTACCACCTGTCTTTTCAAAATCCTGGCACCTTGGAACCTAAGCAGTCGCGTGAATTTGGCTTTGACCTCGAATCCCAAGCTCCCCCTGACTGGTCTGGCGAAGTCCAGACCCGGGTGAGTGAGGTTCAATTTCGTTAAGTTTCCAGCCATGCATCTTAAACTCGAAAACCTGCACAAAAGCTATCTTGACGGTGAAGGTCGTGCCCTGCATATTTTGCGGGGAGTGGACTTGCGATTGGAGCAACCTGGCCAGACTGCTGCCATCGTTGGTGCTTCTGGGACGGGCAAGAGCACCTTGCTGCACTTGATTGGCTTACTTGACCAACCAGACCAGGGAAGAGTTTTGCTGGATGACAAGGATCTAAGCCTGCTTTCCCGTGATGCCCAGGCTCGCTACCGCAACAACCAGTTGGGCTTCATTTTTCAGTTTCATCAACTCCTACAGGACTTCAGTGCGCTGGAGAACGTGATGATGCCAGCATTGGTTCAGGGACAGGGGCACAGTCAGGGTCGTAAGCGTGCGAGCGAACTACTGGAGCAGGTCGGACTAGGGGAGCGCTTGTTGCATAGGCCCTCTCAACTCTCCGGCGGCGAACAGCAACGGGTTGCCATCGCTCGGGCCCTCACCAACCGCCCGCGTCTCCTGCTAGCTGACGAGCCTACTGGCAACCTGGACCAGGAAAATGAGTCGCAGGTATTGGATACCTTACTGCGCTGCTGCGCCGATGGGCGAACCACCATGCTGATGATCACCCACAATCTGCAACTGGCCAATACACTGCAGCAGTGCTATCGCCTGCAGGATGGTCGTTTGCAATTGGATTCCAGTCCTTGAACCGCTTGTCAATACTCACATTCTAATGCCCACCGTTTGTGCTTCTGTCCGTTTTTGTCGCAGCCTTTGGCTGTTGCTGGCCTTCTTGCTGCTGGGTTGTCCCAGCATGATCTTCGGGCAGGAAGCCCGAATCCTGGAAATTGAGATCCAGGGAACCTCAGAATTAGAAGAAGCCCAATTGCTCTTCTCCCTCGAGAGTCAGGTCAACTTTCCGCTCGATCGTCAGCATATTCGTCAAGATATCCGCCAGATCTTTGAGACTGGGCTCTTCCGTAACGTACGTGCTGAAGTCGAACCACTCGGTGATGGCTACCGACTGCGCTATGTTGTAGAGGAGCGTCCTCGTCTGCTCTCAGTTCAACTGGAAGGGGTCAACCTACTGGATCTGGATGAAATTCGTGAGAAGCTACTGCTGAGGGCCAACGACATCTACGATCCTTTCAAAGCCGAACAGGATCAGACAATGATTCTCGACCAGTATCGAGAAAATGGCTACACCACTGCCCGTGTGCTGCCCCGTTTGGAGAAAGAATCAGAGCAGGAATATCGACTGACCTATGTGGCCCAGGAGCAACCAAAGGTATTCCTGACAGATGTAGACATCAGTGGGACCAAAGTGTTCGCGGCAGTTGACCTCAAACGTATCATGCTTAGCACAGAGGTGGACTGTTTCAACTGGATCAACAGTTCTGGTATTTTTCAGGAGGAGCGAGTTAATCAGGATCTGGTCTTGTTGACTCAGAAATACCTACAGCAAGGATACATCAAGGTCTTCATCGACAAACCCGATGTAACACTCTATCACAATCCAGAATACAGCCGTGTCGAACTATCCCTAAACATCACCGAAGGAGACCAGTACTTCACAGGGTTGGTCAATGTCAGCGGTGACTTACTGGAACCAGAGGCAGAACTGCTGGAGCAACTGGAGCTAAAAACTGGTGGGGTCTACAATCCTTTCTTGCAGAACCGAGATCGAGCCGTACTGGATGAGCTGTACCAGGAGCGTAGCTATGCCTTCGTACGGGTGATTCCACAGACTCGGATCAACAAAGACAATAAGACTGTGGACGTGAATTACCGCATCTTGCAAGGTGAGAAGGCTTACATAGGCCGTATCTCCGTTGCAGGAAATACCGAGACACGTGACCATGTAATCCGCCGTGAGTTTGAGGTTAACGAATCACAACTCTTCGATGGCAAGCGACTCCGACTAAGCCAGGAAAATCTTGGGAGGCTGGGTTTCTTCGAGCCAGGCCTACAGCTTGAACGACGAAGACGTCCTGAGGAGGATAACATTCTGGACCTGATGGCGCGACTCAAGGAAACTCAAACTGGAACCTTTCAGGCCCAGATCGGCTATAGCGATGTGACAGGATTCAGTGGTGGGCTTTCTCTTACCAAAGGGAATCTATTTGGTAACGGACAAACTCTACGATTGAGTGCGCAGTTCAGTGAACAGGATGTCACCAACGAGTACAGCGTTACTTTTATTGATCCCAGGTTGTTCAGTACACGACTTTCCAATTCAATTCAGTTCTCACATCGGCGTCTTGCAGACAGCACAGGCCTGGAGAGAGGTAGCCTCCGTGAAAACACCTATGGTACCAGCGTAGGGATGCCAATCTATTGGCGTGACCTGCGTCTCTCTGTGAGTTGGAATGCAGTGGATCGGCTCTACGACAACGAAGGATACAACGTCTTCAAACGCTCAATTGCGCCAACACTGGCCTATAATACAGTCAATCACCCAATTTTTCCGACAGAAGGGATCAAGACTAGCCTGACACTTGTACAGACTGGTACGCCCTTCGGGGGTAACGTCCAGTTGCGTGAATTCATCACCAACTACCAGCAATTCTGGACGCTCAATGAAGCACAAACCCTGATTGCCATGGCCAAGGGACGGCTCGGTTGGCTACAGCAGATGGGCAGTTCCCCAATCCCTCCGGAAGATCGTTACCGCTTGGGAGGCCTAAACAGTGTGCGTGGTCATAACTACTACGCTATTGCAGGGCCTTATGGTGGTACAGAGAGAATTACCAACCAACAGTTGACTAGCTACATCGACGAGTTTGGTCTAACGCAGGCACGATTGAGCGACAAGCGCACTTCAGGGCTGAATTTTGATGAGTTAGGGAAGCTGAAGAGTGGCGGGGTCAGCGAGCGGCTTTTCAACCTAGAGTTACTCTTTCCACTCAGCCGCGACGAACGGAGCTTCATTCGAGGAGTGGTCTTTTTTGATGCGGGCAATATCAACGCTGAGCCGGAGCAATATACTCTGCTGGGCGAAACGGAACCAGATTTCTTCGATCTACGCCGCAGTACCGGAGGAGGCGTACGGCTAATCACTCCACTGGGAGTATTGCGTTTCGAGTATGGTGTTAAACTCGATCCACGAGGTGGAGAAAGCCCTGACCGCTTTGACTTCAGCATCAGCGGCCTGTTCTAAGTCACCTTCCCCATTACCCCACTCACAAGCATGCCTATCAATACTCCACATGCTCAATCGTGGCTTGACGGGTCACTCAAGCTCCGCTTGACCACTTCCTCAAAGCCTGAGGACTTCAGTCGCTCAAAATCCTGGGGCAAAATGTAAAAGTAGTCATTGACTTGAAAGCCAGTGGTGGTGATCAGTGACTGCTGCACGGGCACCTCAAAACGGTCAAAGCTGTTGGCCAACTTGTAGAAGATCAATGGTGCATCTTCCAAAGTCAATTTAACTCGCAGGTAAGACTGAGCCATCCGTACGAAATGACCATTGACCTCCTGTACTACATAGCCTTTTTCATCATCCTCTAGAAACTCCAACTGCAATCGAGGATTGTGCAGGAAGTGTTGTTGGTCCAGGTCCAATTGAGGTGGAGAATCATAGAGAATCGAGTGCTCCAACTCCCTTGGGAAAATCATTGCCGAAGAGCGAACCGTGATCTGGAGATAATAGCAATAGGCACTCCGGCCTTCAGCAAAGCAAACCCGATTCATCTTGGCGCCTTCAATATCGATCTGTCGACGACTAAGTGCATACGCAATCCGACTATGAATCTGAGGCGCTTCTCGGACGTAAACCAGCAGTCCGACAGGACGTCCCCTTGGATTGGTCAGCACACTCACTGTCGCCTCTGAAGACCAATTTTCAAAGCGCATCATCTGCTGAGCCAGAATCGCTGAACTGGAGCTCAGCAGGAAACGGTTGGGAAAGGCCGCAAAAAACCACTCCAACTGACGCCGATAGGGATTGATCAGGGTGTTGATTGTATCCGGACTGAGGTACTGTCGGATGGTCCGGATCAGCTTTTCAGTGGTCTGGCTCAATCCTTTCTCATCTAATGAACCCATCTTGAGCAAACGCCAGTGCTGCTCCAATTCCTCATGGCCTTTCTGCAGACGTTCGTACTCCTGAGACTGAATTGTAGCTACTGGTTTATAAAGCGCATCTTCAATTGAATTCTGCAGACCCTGCTGAATCAGCAGGTTGATACGGGTATCAAACTCTAGATCTTGCTTCTTCCGATCCAGGTAGCTGTTGATAGCATCCATTGCATCATTCAGTTGGCCGCTAGAACGCATCTCCGCATAGACTCGGTAGGTTTCCTCAAAAAAAGTTCGCAATGTACGGGTGTCTCTCGCTGTAGCATCACTAACAGAGCGATAATCGGAAATGTTCACTAAGAACAATAGGATCACGTTGACCAGATCCCGGTTAGCAATTTCAAAGAACTGCTGGATGGCTTGGTCGAAATACGCTGAGGTCTTACTGAGTCTTACCACGGTCATGTGGTGTGCGATCATCAGAGAGATGCTACCAAAGAGTTCTGGATCAGCATACCCCAATCGCTCAAGGGCTTTGACTGCGATCGAGGTGCCAGAGATCTGGTGCCGAGTTCTTGGATCAATCTTTCCTACGTCATGAAACAGCACCGCCCACTTTAGTGCAAGGATGTGCTTAGGCTGGAGGTACTGATACAACTCTGGATATTGCTTTTGTAGAATCTGTAGCTCTTCTTCAGCAGCCCGCACCGCATTGAGTGAGTGAATGCTGACCGGGTGCTGGTGATAGGACAAATTCCGAAGTAGGAAGTGCATCTGGTTGCACTCAGGAATGAAACGTCCAAGCAGTGTATCGGGTAGGTACTTCTGAGTTGTTGTTCCACCAAAGAACGCAGGATCGTTGAGTCCAATTGGATCAGAAATTTCCAGCATAATGCGCAGTGCCTGGTCGACATAGGGCGTCATCATTAATTGGCTGAACTTCTCCGAAAGTTCCGGAGCGCGGCTCTGGACCACATCAACCGTTAGCGATTGAAGTAAATCGGCCATCTCGTCTTTCAACTCAAATGAGAGATCATAGCCGACCTTGCCAATGTAAATGAACATATCCAGCAGCTTAAGCGGGTCACTGAAAATTAGACTCAGAGGTACCTGCGGCATTCCTTCAAGTGCGTTGATTTCAATGATGCGACGTTGGCGCAGATATACGGTAACCTGGAAAGTCTGGAAGGTTCGGACAACGTGCCGCTCCAGAATATTGCGAAGTAAGGCCCTGGAAAGTTGCTGAATCGTGTCCTGCATCTGCAAACGATAGCGATCAAAATCATCAACATCCTGAAATCGCTGCTTCTTGAGCAGATACAGACGCTCCATGTTGTCGTTGATCACGTTTGGCAGCAAGTCTTCCCCTCGGCAACCACTATGACGCGCTTCCTCATCAAAGTAGTGATCTCGAGCCGCACCAGTGAAGTTCCGCAGATCATAGGTGAACTCCAAGGCCTGACAAAGCTTGAATGCTTGCCTTGGGGAGAGCAGCCGCCGCTTGATTAGCAGTGCAATCATCTCTGCCGTGTATGATGGGAAAACACCAAAGGTTGCTGCGGCGATCCACAGAGGAATCTGGAGACTGCGTAGACCACCCAGATCGTGTTTGAGGTCTGCCTGGTTGAGCTGTGGGCGTTCCGTCTGCAAGTAGGTGTTGATTTTCTCTAAAACATAGGGTTCGTAGGGCAAGATCTCAAAGAAGTGTTGCTTGAGTCGTTCCGCCAGACGCTGACTACCTACCAATACGCGACTCTCCAGAATGGAGGGAATGGTTTGCAACATACTGCCCTGCTGAAAGCGTGTCAAATCCTCGTCAATCTCAAAGTATTGGTGAGCTGTCATCACCTGAGCAGCGTTGAGTAGCGTCTCGATGCGAATTATCAATTGGCGGACTACCTCGGCCTGCCCTGAGGCCAACTGTTCGGTATCCAGGCAATAACCCAGATCCCTATCTGAAGCTAGGCTCAACTCACCACGCCCGTAGCCACCCCGCGCAAGAATAACCAGATGGGCTTCAACAAACTCACGATCAACCGAACAATCTCTTGCGGTCCCTAGTAATTCTTCCAGCTGCCTAACCCGTTTAGCGTGTTCTTCGATGTCGTGTTGCAGGTCGCTACAAATCTTCTGGTAATAGCGGCGCATCTCGCGCTCTTCGCGTTCTCCTCCTTGGCTCGGAAGATTCTCCAGTTCTTGCTCCACACGTCCCAGTTTCTCCTGCTTTTCAGGAAGAATGCGCTGCTTGTAGTGGAGTTCTGTCTCCATTTGCTCAACATGAAGCCGACGTAACAAGAGCAAGTCATTCATCGCAAAATCAAAGGTTGCCTGAATGATGCTGTCCATCAACAGGGTATTGCGTGCCAGAATTTCAAAGGAATTTTCTGTCTGGAGATTGAGTTGAACAATTCGCTCATTCTCTAACTGGAAGAAATCTTGAATGACAATTCCACACTCTTTTTCACGCTGGACCAGATGCACCAGCGGAGAACTCCCTTCAGAATCTATCGGCAATTCCGTCAATTGCTGCTGTAATCGAGGTAAGTAATCAGCTTCTGCAAATTGCCGCTGCTGCAGGCGAAACGGTTCCAGAAAGGGATAGTGTTCTGCAGAGTTAAGCAGAGCTTGCTTCATGCAAAAATCCTTTGCAAAAAATCGAGAGCAGGTGAAACTAAGTGAATATCAGAAAAAATATTGAAGTTTCCGTTTCAATCAAAGACGTTTTAAGTATCGTTTCTTCTGCTATTTATTTGAATTTTTTAAATGTCGTACTTGACCGGCCCAAAGACCTGCTGACTTGATTCTCGTATTTGGTCTCCCGGCTAATTCTCATCTTTTGGTAGCAGTTTCCCAATGGAATATGAATCCTCCCTCGGCCAATCCAATCAAGATTTCTCGCTTGATCTGCGGAATTTTCCATTCAGTCGAATGCAGCATGACATGTATGTCATACTTGAAGTAGTGCGCAAGCATCACGGTGCCTCTTTCTTTGAGAAGCTGTTTTCTTCAATTTTTGGCAAAAAAGACACACCTCACAATCCTAGGCTCATGGCCCAGTCTCTGGTGGATGCATGCGATACCAAGACCACTCAAGAACTATCTGCACAACTCAGTGAGGACCCTGCACTTTGTCAAGTGCGCAGTAATTTAGTTAAGCACGCATTAGATCAGAAACGCCTCTACGAAACACCTGTCTACCGAGAGATGCTTTTCCAAGCATGTCTGTCCATTTATATCGGTGGCGCTAATCCTCGTAACATGCAAACTGTTGGACAGGTTTACATCAACTATCTGCGGCACATTGCCGACACCATGAAGAAAAGCCTACTGAGTGTTCGATCCTCTGCCCTTCAAAACATTAATGTGAGTAAGATAAGCATGGACGATCTGAACAAGGGGCTAGAGGAAATGGAACCTGAAGACGCGATGGCCCTGCATGAATTGAATTTTGCGCTCCATACATTAGAGCGTAACAAGGAACTCATGGCTCAGATGCTGACCTCCATTACAATCCCCGTAGACCTCGCAGAACTTAACAAACTCAGTCCATCACAAAATATTCACAGCGGGTTTGTAGGAGAAGGTGGTAGTGGTACCGGGGCTGAAAAAGAAACCGTCGTGATTCGCAAAGTTACCGCTGTTGCAGACGTGATGCGCTTTATTCCACCCCTACATAGCCTCGCGCTCAATATTGCTAAACGCCTGCAAACTATCGAGTCTGCTATTCCTCAGCACTATCTACTGGAGGCACGGGTGCGTACGGAGGCTTTCCGTACTCTATTGCTCAGAGTAGAGTTGAGACATCCCCACGTTCGAGCCCATATGCTGCCAGCCTACAAGAAAATGCTCGATGCCTATTACAAGGCCTACAAGCGAGCCTCCAAAACTACTCCTGACATGAAAGAGTTTCCGATTTTCTCAGAATTTGCACAAGCTGCCTATCTCTCACATCTTCATCGCAAATCACTCGGATTGGAACCTCCCCAGGTCGGCCAGATTCTGAAAGACGCAAAGGAAGCGGTCGACTTGGCCGTGACACTAGAGGCCAACCCGAATCAGCGCAAGATGCAGGCGCGCATCACTGAGCAGCTACCCAACTATGGTGTGATCCTCTAGGGATTATGAGGCACATCTCTTGCTAAATTTTATGTTACTCGCCGTGTCAGGATGACCGCATCCTTCGTCATGGACGAGCAGAATGGAATCTGCTGCCCTGACTCTCTAAATTCCGGTTGATCACCGGGAAAGTATGTCATGAAGCAGAAATTTTTCCTGCCTCTCACTCTTACCATTTTGTTTTCAACAGCAACTGCCTGGGCCCATAAAATTCCCATCGATCACAGCGATAAAGTTGCTGGGCGCCAGATCCAGAGCATCATTCAGCAGTTTACCAATGAACGCGGTCTATTGCTGGAGCCCAACACCGCCACGCACAAGCGACATCTTCCCAAGTCCATCAAGCCTGAACCTCCACTGGGACGGGTCACACCACCGCTAATCTTCTTCAACGGGCTGCCTCGCATTTTCAGCGAGACTGACTGATCATTTCAGGGCGCTACCTGAACGACAACCACGTAGGGAGGCTCCCGCACCAGCGTCTCATCCGGTGGTGAAAGTTCTAGCAGGGGTGCGGTCTTTAATACTAATGCGTCAAATTCTGGGACTTGGCTGGTTTTCAAAATCTCCTGACCAATCACCTTCCCTTCCACACTAATCTGCAGACGAATCCTTAGTGGCATCGGTTTGGGTAAGTCGCTGTTTTCCTGACGGAAGAACATCAACTGACTACGCATGGCCTGCCAAATCTGTCGGTTGTAGCTCCGCTCAGCGATCTTGTGGCGAAACTGCTCCAACTGGTTTTGATTGCCACTAGACCCAACGCTTTTGGTCGTCGAGTTTTTAGCACTATCATTTCTGACAAAAAGTGGTCTGGATGGCTGCACTTTCCCAGTAATTTTGGGAAGTTGCTCCTCCTGCCGGACAGCCTTACGGATCGTCTTTTTCTTGGCGGGTGGCTTGGCTTTGGTAGGTGGAGTTGTAGCCTTTGTTTTTGCTGAGTTGGCTGGTGGAAGGTTATCAACGCGAGCTACTAGTTTCTCCTCCAAAGTTGCTGATTGATCTGCAGGACTTACTACCTCAATGGGCTTCTTTTGCGCGGAAGTCTTCTGGCGTTGGATCGCTGGCTTTCTCTCAGGATTGGAACGAGCAATCGAAGAAGCTGAGGTATTTTGCTGTAGAGTAATCCCTCTCCATTTAGGAACAGGTGGTAGTGCAGCAACCCACAGTTCACTCGCATTTGGCTCTACAAAGGCGAGTAGAGTCCTCAGAGCTTCTGTCCGACCGTTACCAGCACAAGGCTCCGGACAAAATACTACATGCTGGACTAAGGCATCAGTAAGATTGCGGGACATTTCTAACCGTATCTCCCCAACCTGTGGCTTCATGCGGAAACCAAAGCTGGCTTCTGTCTTCATCGGAGCGCTTGTCAAAACAGGAGTCTCTGCCGCGATCCAGAGGTAATAGCGACTCTGCAGCAGGCGCTGTAGTTCTAATAGCCAGATCTGTTCCTGCAAACTAGGGACAGAGTGATCGCTATGCAGTGTCAACAGAGCGCTGGGACGATCCGTCTGTGCGTTTGTAACCCCTGCAAGAAGTCCAAGATATCCAGTTAGAAACCAACGTTTCCAAGACATGTGAGTTTGCTCAATGCGTTGAGGAAGGAACTGATTTTTCGAAACCAAAGATGGTAGTGAGTCAGCAGAATTTGATCAATTTGGAACAATCTACACCTACGACGCTTGTGCCGCAAGTACCTCTTTGCGTTGCAAAATTCGCCGAACCTGACGCTGTTTAGCATCATCAAAACGATATTGCCACAACAGCAAGGCTGCCAATACGAGAAACACCCCAACTCCTGGACCAAATAGCCAAGCTAGTGCTTCCGAAACTTCTGCCGACTGTACGGTGTTGGGCGTAAACCCAATGACTTCCAACACTAAACCAGCACCTGCAACAGCGAGGGCGCGTGCGATTTTAGCGCCTAGTCGCCATACTCCAAAGTAGACTCCTGATCGTTGTATACCGGTGCGGATCTGGTCATAGTCAATCACATCTGTCAGCAAGGAATCTAGCAATACAACTGATCCGACACAACTACCTAACAGTACACCTCCCACCAACAATGGCACCCAGAAATTACCCGGTGGAAAAAAAGGATAGGTCACACAGCTGAAAAAGCCCAATAGTGAGACTCCTAGTAGGAGGGGGCGCAGTTTTCCCAGCTTTCTGGAAAGTAGTACCCAACCCACCAAAGAGAGTGTCAGTATCAACATGAAGACTACTAGAATGAGTTGAACTGCCTGCTCTTCCAACAACAGCCGATAGCGGTAATAGTAAAGTGCTAAGGCACCATTGATGGCTACCCCAAAGGTGGCCACTATATAGGCCAGCAATAACGGTCGGAAAGCTGGGTTGCGCCATGTCTGAACTAGGCTCTGCCTCAATTCAATGTGAGTGGCTGCACGATGCATCGGTTGCTTGGCTATAGCTACCCAGGCCCAACCAGCGGTACCCCACACAATCAAAGCAAGCCAAATGCTCATTTCATTCATGGCGAGTCGCTGTTCAATTGGCTGTAATCCTTCGCCACTTGCAAAAAATCCTGGCAATCCTGCACCAAAGATTGCACCGATGTTTCCACAAGCGAAGCGAATCGCAAACAGGGTAGAACGTTCATCCGGCTCCACAGTAATCTCTGCAGCAATTGCCATGTGAGGTACCGACAGAATCGTCATTGCCGTGTTGAGAAAGAGAAACCCCGCCAGTAAATAAGCGAACTTTGTTGCCGTAGTTTCCAGAGAAGGTGGGGAAAAGAGAATGTAGACACTGATGCCAAGAAGTAAGCCACCCAGCAGTAGAAAAGGACGCCTACCTCCCAAACAACTGTACCAGCGGTCAGAGAGGTAGCCCATCAGAGGATCGGTCACCGCATCCCAACAAAGACCCAGCGCCACAGCCAGCCCAGCCCAGCCCGGTGCCAATCCAACCGCATCTGTATAGAAGATTAGTAGATAGAGTCGTAGCAAAGTCTCAACGGCATTGATGCCTGTCTCTGCAATGGAATAGCCGATTCGAGTAGTGGTTGGGATCATTGCTGTGGGCAACACTATCTCCGGGCATATTGTGCGAACAGCTCTTTGGCCTGCTGGCTAACCTGGCTATGCTCCACCATTGGAGCAGGATAGTCTTGGATTCCCAAGCTATCAGCTTCTTTATCCCAACGGTGGAGTCGGGTTGGAGAAATACCTCGCAGTTCAGGAATCCAGCGATGGATGTATTCACACTGGATATCAAATCTCTTCTGCTGCAGCCAAGGATTGAAGATACGGAAGTAGGGTTGCGCATCACACCCAGTAGAGGCAGCCCACTGCCAACTACCATTATTGACACATGGGTCGTAATCTACCAGGCGCTGAGCAAAGTAACGTTCCCCCCAACGCCAATCAATATGCAGATCTTTGGTCAGAAAAGATGCTACGATCATTCGAGCCCGATTGTGCATATAGCCTGTGTTGTTCAATTCGCGCATACCGGCGTCGACAATGGGGAAACCCGTCCGTCCCTCACACCAGTCTGAAAAACATTGTTCATTAGTGGACCAAGGCAGCTCGTTGTAGCTAGATTGAAACGCGTTCCCAAACACTTTTGGAAAATGAAAAGCAATCTGAGTGAAGAAATCCCGCCAGTAGAGTTGGCGTAACAGAGGATGATCTGAACTCCCCAACGTTGGCAGCAAGTGGTGAAAGACTTCTCGTACCGAAACCGTACCGAACTTGTGATGCGCAGAAAGTCGCGTTGTACCCTGTGATAGCGCAGGGAAATCCCGTTTTTCACCGTAGTTTGTAAATCGAGAAGCCTTTACCAGAATTGCCAGCGCTGCACTGCGACCACCCGTTGGAGTTTCTGGGTGACGGGCTTCCATCTGAAACGACATCAAGTCATACCCCCTGTTGGACTCAATCGGTAAAACAGAAGTTCCCCACTGTGCTTTTGGGAGTGGCTTTGGCGGCGGTACAGTCAAGCGAGCAGCATTTCGATAAAACGGAGTAAAGACAGTGTAGGGTTTGCCATCGGCTTTCCGTGTGTTTTCAGGTGGATGCAGTAGTAAATCATCCACGCTGTGCCAAGCGCCCCCCTGTTGTTTTGCAACTTTCTCCAATTCTGCATCTCGTTGCTGACTAAATGGGGTGAAATCTCGATTTACGAACACAGCCTGTGCTCCACTTTGTTGGAGCAGCTGCGGTAGTAAATCCTGAGGTTGTCCTCTAAATAACAGTAATCTCCCACCAGCTTCGACCAATTGAAGTTGCAGATCTGCAAGAGATTCCAACATGAAACGGAGTGCAGGCAGGCTTCGGTAAGGGTGCTCCTCTAACTGTTGAGGATCAAAACAAAAGATTGGCCAGACGGTGTTGGAACGCTGCAAGGCCTGATGCAATCCAGCATTATCAAATAGACGCAGATCCCGCCGGAACAGGAAGATTGAGGCAGTATACATGAAAACTCAAAAGACAAAGTGAGAAAGTCAGTGAAGAGCCAGTCACCGGGAAAGAGGGAATTCCAGGCGACTGGAATAGATGTACGGCAAGTGATCAGCTTTGTTTTTATAAACTCACTGAGCCAGTGATTGCTGCATCGTGAATGGTAGGGAATAGTCTGGGAAGACCTTGCACACTTCCTGAGCTACTAGATTTGGATTGGCCTTGAGCCGACTGGAAAAGCCTGAGAACACATGGGCCTTGCTGCAGAGGCAACCTCGCATTGCCTCTAGGCCATCATGTGGTAAGTAAGGGAATTGCTCAACGACCTCTTCATCAATCAAAAACTCCATAACATTATCAAATACTTTCTTCAGCGGACGCACTGGCGTATCCATCTGTGCGTACCTTAGAACCAGCGCCCGAATGATGTGCTGAGGTGAAATGCTGATCGTTTGGTTACGATGACGATTGCGATACAACAGGTTGAAGAAATAGGTGTCAGGCAGACCTTTCTTGACGGGTTGGTATATCTGATGGCACTGACCACTCTCTCTAGCAAATTCAAAGCTGGCGGAAACTGGCGCCTTAGCTAATGAGTCTTCGCAGTAGAAGCCGAAATTGATGGCAATCGGTTCGATTCGGCAAGTTTCAGGATTGAGATAGCTGATCCGTACCGGCAGAACCTGATCATGAGCAGTCTGGATTCTACCAAAGTGTCCAACTTTGACATAAGTCGCTGTTTCCAACCATTCTGTCATCATCTGTCGTACTTCTTCACGATTGTCCAACTGCCACAGCTTCCAATTGTTTTCTCGAAAAACATGCCAGAGTTGTTCGCTATGCTTGGCGAAGCTTCGATTGCTGCTGATCAGAGCAAAAGAGCTGCCCTTGCTACTACTGACCTCACCACTTTCTTCGCTTCCATCGTCTTTGGGAACTACGGACTTCGGATGTCCCTTGACTAACTCATGGTAAATTTCTTTGAAGTCTTCTGGTTGTAAATACTCAGACTCCGCCAAGGCACAGGTCCGCTGAATCACATTTTCCAATTCACGGATATTGCCCTCCCAAGGCCAGCGACTCAGCATCTCCAATGCATTTTGGTCAGCCCCAACTACACGCGGATTCAGCGTGCTGTTCTTCTGAATGAAGTGCTGGATCAGCATGGGTAAATCTTCCTGGCGCTCCCTCAGTGGTGGGAGGTGAATCGTGAACACATTTAGTCGATAGAGTAGATCTTCCCGGAAATCTTTGACCTTGATCTGATCCTCCAACTTCTGATTGGTCGCACTGATTACGCGGACATTCACCTTCTGCTGACGATTGCTACCGACCGAGAGGATCTCTCCCTCCTGCAACATGCGTAGAAGTTTGACCTGCAAGGCCAGAGGCGTATCCCCAATTTCGTCCAGAAACAGGGTCCCTCCATCCGCCAATTTGACCAAACCTTCTTTTTTGCCGATCGCGCCAGTGAACGCCCCTTTCTCATGGCCAAATAACTCGCTCTCGAAGAGTTCAGCAGGAATGGCACCGCAGTTGACGGGCACAAAGGAACCGTGCTGGCGACGACTACGCTTGTAGATCTCACGAGCTACCAGTTCCTTTCCTGTCCCCGTCTCTCCAAGAATTAAGATCGGACCATCCAATGGGGCGAATTTCTCGATCAGCGCCATCATCTCCAGAAAACGAGGGGATTGCCCCACCAATTGTTTTGGGGTTTCAATAGTCCTTAGCCGTAGTGATTCATTAAGTTTGTACTCACTGGTGAGAGCATGACGCTCTTCGACCAGTCGCTGTGCTCGCAAAAGGGAGTCCTGTAGCTTGCGCGAATCAAAAGGCTTTGAAATGTAGTCATCAAAATGACTGTCCCGAAAGGCTGATACCAGTGTTTCTGTACTCTCAAAGCCTGTGACCATGATCGTCACCAACTCAGGGTAGTTTTCCTTCAGATGCTTACCAATTTGGAGCCCGTCAACCTCTGGTAGCTGTTTGTCAATGATCACTACGTCATATTTTTTCACAAAGGCAGCACCCTCACGCATTAGTGGGGCACCGCTCTGCAGAAAGTTCAATTCATGGTCTGAAGAGCGAAACCATCCTTTGATCAGTGCCTCTACGTAAGGTTCGTCATCAATTATCAGGATTTTCATAATTTTACTTTCAAAATAATTTTATTATTGAATTTTTATTTTATCAAAAAATGACAAAAAGGATCGTAAAAAAGTTTGTTGTTCTTTTTAAACCTGCATCCTCTAGCCCGCATTGGGTTTTCAACCGAGCCAAGTTTTGTAAACTCAGCATCTGAGATTCTTCATCTTCTATCTCTGAAATGGCACAAGGTATGTAGCTAATGTTCTGGGCTACTATATTAAAGAGTTATTTTACTGCATGGTAGAAACCAAACATTAGAAAAATAAGAGAAAATTCGATCAGCCCCTAAACATGCGCAACAAAAAAATAATAGATTTATCTAAAAATTAGTTTGCTCTTCACTAACAACCATTTCTATATTGGCAGAATGTGAATAATTTTATTAAACCCAAGATTATCTTAGCGCTAGACGACGAGCAACCCAGCTTGGATTTGGTTCAGGCTGTCTTTCGTAGGCCAACTTGGAAATTGATCTGCTTGCAGCAAGAAAATAAATTTCACGAGACGGTCGCAGAGATGCAACCGGACTTGATTCTGATGGACCAGAATCTAGCCCAGCGAACTGGGATAGAACTCTGTGAAGAGTTGCGTCGCTACAATCACCAAACTCCGGTACTATTTCTCTCTGCTGAGCAGGAAAGTGGCCGTGAGGAAGAGGCTTTAAAGGCTGGAGCACAGGCATATTTGCGGAAACCCATTGCGCCCTATCAATTGAGGCAGCAAGTGGAAAAACACGTTGCCTAGAGATTCCTTTTGCTCTCCGCCTTCTGCTCGTCAATAGCGCACCTGACGCTACAAAATTCCTCATGGAAAAAGCTCTTCCATTTCGCAGTTCCACAAATTTCTTTCAGAAGATCCTAGACTCCCTATCTGTCCACCTCGCTATCCTCAACGAGCAAGGGGTGATAGTCGCAGTCAATGATGCTTGGCGCCACCTCGGTATAGCAAACCATTACGAAGATTCTAACTGGGGAGTAGGGCGCAACTACCTGGGAATCTGTCAAGAAGCTATCGGAACTCAGACCGAAGATGCGAAAAATGCAGCCGAAGCAATCCAACAAATGTTGTGTGGTGAGAAGAACGCCTTTCAAATGGAGTATTCTTGCCATAGTGAAACAGAACGACGCTGGTTTCTGCTATCGCTGACACGTTTCAACTTCGAAGATAAAACTTGGTTAGTAGCTGCACACAAAGACATTTCGAAGGGAACTGTGGCCGAACAAGGTCTACAACTTCGAAACCGAGCTATGGCAGCCGCTGACGAGGGAATTACGATCACTGATGCAACGCAAACTGGAAATCCTATCATCTATGCCAACAGCGGATTTTTAAGAATTACTGGCTATGAGTTAGACCAAGTGCTGGGACACAACTGCCGCTTCCTTCAGGGCCCAGAAACAGACCAGAACACTATTGAAACAATCCGCCAAGCACTTCACACCCACACTTCCTGCACGGTCGAATTACTCAACTATGCTGTTGACGGACGTCCCTTCTGGAACAAACTTTCAATCACCCCTATCAGAGATGGGGGAGGACAAACTACGCACTACATTGGAATTCAGTCGGATATCACCGAAAAAAAGCAGATGGAAGCTACGCTTCGTCAGCGGACAGAAGAATTGGAGGAACTCAACGCCCGCCTGATAAACTCTGAGCAGGCACTGCTGCGACAGAACGCTAATAAGGATAAATTCTTCTCAATCATCTCCCATGATCTGAAGAGTCCCTTTCATTCGATTCTGGGCTTCGCTGAGATTCTTTCTGGTAATCTTTCTGACTTCACACTAGAAGAGATTCAGTCCTACGGAAACCATATTCATGTAGGTGCGCAGAACTTGCTCAACTTGCTTGAGAATCTGATGCAATGGACCCGATTGCAGTCGGGTCGTATGGGCTATCAACCAGAGCCATTGTTGCTGCGCGAGCGGGTTGAAATGGTGCTGAGCCTCCTACAGGGCAACCTATTGGCTAAGAAAATCCATTTTGACTGTTCATTAGATCCTGAAATGCTGGTCTATGCTGACCGTACCCATCTTTCTCTGATGATGCAGAATTTGATTTCTAACGCGATCAAATTCACTCAGCAACAGGGCAAGATTCAGGTCTCTGCGAGTCAGCAGGATGGCACGATCATCATTTGTGTTGCTGACAACGGTGTTGGGATTGCTTCCCAGCACCTGAGCGACTTATTCCAAATCGAGACCTCATTTTCCACAGTTGGAACTGCCAATGAAAAAGGCACCGGGCTGGGGTTGATCCTCTGCCACGAGCTTGTTCATGAGAATAGCGGACAGATCTGGGCTGAGAGTGCCTTGGGCGAAGGCTCTCGTTTCTATTTCACGCTCCCGTCCTCGATTCGGGCACTGACAGTTCTCAATGAAGATTCCCGCATCAAACAAAACTGAGTAGCTGACTTTCATCCTCAAGGAGCTTTCATGATTGCTGATTCACCTATCAGTGTAAGGAAGGTATTTTATGTCCTCACGATTCTCTACCTTGGTATGCTGGCCGCAGTTGCTCCGATCTATCTGGAAATTCTCTGGACCCTAGTCATCGGTGCACCACTCATTCTACTTGGTCTTCGTGATGTCTTTCAGAAATCACAGACTGTCCCTCGAAACTTCCCAATCATTGGCCACCTGCGCTACCTGCTGGAAGAAATTCGCCCCGAGCTTTACCAATACTTTGTAGAATCTGACACAGGCGGTCGTCCTTTCAATCGTTTGGAACGAAGCCTAGTCTATCAGCGTGCCAAGAATGCCCGAGATACGGTTCCTTTCGGAACCCAACAAGATGTTTACGAAGTTGGCTATGAGTGGGTCAACCACTCGCTAAAGCCTGCTCACTTGGACCAGACTGATCTGCGTGCTACCATAGGTGGACCAGATTGTAAACAGCCCTACTCGGCCAGCCTGCTAAATATTTCTGCAATGAGTTATGGTTCTCTTAGCGCTAATGCAGTACTGGCGCTCAACAGCGGTGCTAATATGGGTAACTTTGCTCACAACACTGGGGAAGGTGGTATTTCAAAATTTCACCATCAAGGTGGTGGTGATCTGATCTGGCAGATTGGAACAGGGTACTTCGCCTGCCGCAACAGTAATGGGAGCTTTAGTGCTGAAAAATTTGCAGAGAAAGCATCTCAAGACCAGGTAAAGATGATTGAGATCAAGCTCTCTCAAGGAGCCAAGCCCGGACATGGTGGGATTTTGCCTGCAGCTAAACTAACTAAGGAAATTGCAGAAATGCGTGGTGTACCAATGGGGCAGGACGTCAATTCACCCCCAGGGCATTCAGCGTTCTCAACTCCCTTGGAACTGATGGAATTTGTTCAGTTACTCCGAGAGAAATCAAGAGGCAAGCCGGTCGGCTTTAAGCTCTGTGTGGGCAAGCGACGCGAATTTCTAGCCATCTGCAAGGCGATGCATGAAACAGGAATCAAGCCTGATTTCATTACGGTCGATGGAGGGGAGGGCGGAACAGGTGCAGCTCCACTGGAGTTCACCAACAATATCGGTAGCCCTTTGAGCGAGGGTTTGATCTTTGTAAATAATGCCCTTACTGGATTTGATCTACGCAAAGATGTTAGGATCATCAGTAGTGGCAAAGTAATGTCAGGCTTCGGCATCGTCAAGCGTCTAGCACTTGGTGCTGATCTCTGTAACTCGGCTCGGGCTATGATGATGGCACTTGGCTGTATTCAGGCTTTAAAGTGCAACACAAACCGTTGTCCAGTGGGAGTCGCGACAACAGATCGGACACTGATGTATGGTTTGGACCCATCAGACAAGAAAGTGCGTGTCTATAACCTACACAAGAATTTAGAGAAGAGTGTTTGCGAGATCATCGGAGCAATGGGTCTGAAGGATACAGATGATCTGCGGCCCTGGCACCTCATGCGGCGTATCAATTCGACAGAGATCAAGCACTACGGAGAAATCTACGAATATCTGGAGCCCGGCAGCTTGCTACAGCCTGACATTCCCAAGTCCTACGCACGTGCAGTTGCTTCTGCACAATCTTCTTCTTTCGATTCCATCCGGCACTGAACCTGGTGGACCCAACCGTTGGTATTCTTGGCCTAGGCTATCTGGGCTCTACGCTGGCACGGTTGGTGCGCTGGTCACCACAATCCTGGGGAACCTGTCGTCCCTCGTCATATCCTGTGATTCTTACAAAACAGCCACTGCCAGTCTTACCATTTGACTGGACTCAAACTTCGAGCTGGGAAGTCCTGCCAGTTCAATCGGCAACGCTCATATTGACCATCCCACCTATCCGCGATTTGGAAACTAACCGAAATCACTTACAGCAGTGGTCTGCTTGGATGCGTGACCATCGGCCAGCTTGTTCGCGCTTGCTCTATGTTTCAACAACAGGGATATATCCCAAACGGGCAGGAGTCTGGACAGAGGACACTAGAGAAGAGCCGGACTCTCTTTCCGGCGAGCTGCGAAAACAAACAGAAGATCTTCTAGGAGAGACGTTTGATTTACAGGTGGTTCGTCCAGGAGGCATTTACGGCCCCAAACGTAATCTCTGGCAACGACTGCGCAATGGCCAAGCAATGCCCACGTCTCCGCATCAGCCTACTCACCGTATTCACGTGGAAGATCTCGCACGGTTGATACACCTGCTGATTCTGCAACCAGAACTGCCTTCCTGCATCAATGCTGTCGATCATCAACCACTACCCTCACTGCGAGTTGCTCAGTGGTGTGCGAAACAGCGTCCAGCAGCCTTGTCACCAGAAAATTACGGGTTGCTTGCTGAGCCTAGGGCAGCTGCCACTTTCCTCGAGCGTAGAATTTCAAATCAGTGTCTCCAGTCTACAGGACTGTTGCTGCGCTATCCCACTTATCAGGAAGGCTATCATTCATTATTGGATGAACCGCTTAACCAACTCTGAGCCTGGTCTTCACTGATCACAGAGATTTTCAACTTCTCAGCTTTCTCCAACTTGGAACCCGCTTTTTCTCCAGCCAAAACATAATCCGTTTTCTTAGAAACACTTCCAGAAATCCGAGCTCCTGCATCTTCCAAACGCTGTTGCCAAACATCTCTCGGCTCTGAGAGCGTTCCTGTAAGAACCACGGTTTTCCCTTTTATTGGCGAATCAGGAGCCTGCTGCACCTGTAGTTCCTGCGATCTTACCCCAGCGTCCTCCAATTCCTGAAGCAATGCTTTGGTTTCTGTACTACGGAAGTAGCGGACCACGCTCTCAGCGATCACTGGGCCAATCTCATGGATTGCCGCCAATTCTTCCTGATCTGCTCGTTGAAGAACCTCCAATGAGCCGTAGTTGCGTGCTAGCAATTGAGCAGTCTTTTCACCCACATGAGGGATACCAAGCGCGTGCAGAAAGCAAGGGAGTGGTCTTTCCCTTGATTGATCGATGGCCAGCACCACATTCTGTGCAGACTTAAGTCCCATTCTTTCCAAGGGTGTCAGGTCTTCAATCTTTAGTCTGTAAAGATCCGCGGCACTCTGTACTAATCGGCGGTTTAGTAGTTGATCCAGTAGTGCTGGACCCACGGCATCAATGTTCATTGCCCGACGAGATACAAAGTGCAGTAACCGTTCTTGTAACTGTGCAGGACATTCCGGGTTTGGACAACGCCAGTCAATCTCACCTGGGTACTGAATTGCCAGGCTATCACAGGCTGGACAGGATGTCGGTGGATCAATCGGCCCACACTCACTCACGGGAGCAGGTTGGTGCACAGCCACGATTTTTGGGATGATTTCTCCCCCCTTCTCGACCAGTACCTGATCTCCCAAGTGGAGTTGAAGTCGCTCAATCTGATCATAATTATGCAAGGTTGCTCGCGAAACCGTAGTCCCATTCAATTCCACTGGATCCAGAAGAGCCACTGGAGTGAGAACTCCTGTTCGGCCTACCCCGATTTCAATCTTGCGCAGTGTGGAGACCGCTTGTTCTGCAGTAAACTTGAAGGCAACAGCCCAGCGGGGAGACTTGGCAGTCATTCCAAGAACTGCCTGGTCTTCCAATGAATTCACCTTCAGCACAATCCCATCTACATCGTAATCGAGGTGACGACGCTCGCTCTCCCAATGTTCCAGAAAATTCTTGACTGAATTCCAGTCGGATAAGAGGCGTGTCGCTGGATTGATTGGGAAACCTAGCTCCCCCAGCCACTGGAGGTTGGCATAATGAGAAGTCTTATTTGATCCACGAACAACCGTATAAATCAGGATTTGCAATCGACGGTGACGAACTTCTGCTGTATCCAATAGCCGTAATGTGCCTGCAGCTGCGTTACGTGGATTTTTGAAAAGAGGTTCACCCTCTGCTTGCCTTCGAACGTTGAGTTTCTCAAAATTGAGATGTGGCAGATAGACTTCTCCACGTACTTCCAGATTGATTGGCTCTGGCAAAAGTACGGGCAGATTGGCAATTGTCAATAGGTTTGGAGTGATCTCATCCCCAACTTGGCCATCCCCTCTAGTGACCCCAGCTTCTAGACGGCCCCGCTCATAAATCAGGGATACCGCCAGTCCATCGATTTTCAATTCACCGACATACTCTACTTGGGATGCTTCCAGCAAGCGTCGTAAGCTGGTGTCCCAGTTTACAACTTCTTCAAAAGAATAGGCATTGCTCAGGCTGAGCATTGGAATTCGATGAGAACGTGAGGGGAAAGTACTTAGTGGAGCTGCAACGATACGCAGCAGAGGCGAGGAAGAATCACGTAATTTTGGATAGCTAGACTCCAGTTGCACCAATTCCCTTACCAGAGCATCGAAACTCTCATCACTAATCGTCGGAGTACCCAGATAATAGCGTGCATTGTGCCCATGGATCAACTCAGTGAGTTCCTGCATACGCTGGACAGTGGACACCTGTGGCATGTTGGTTTGGTTAAGATGTTTGTGCAGGATGCGATAGCAGGTGGATCTTTATGGATCAAGCGGCTCCCAGAACTTGAGGGCTTGCTTGTTGATGACCTTGCCGTCACGCAGACCAATCCAGGCTGGAGTGTGCCAGCGGACCGACTCGACAAGGGTATCTCCATCCAAGAACACTAATCGTAGTTGCTTACGATCCGTGATAGCTTGGCTTAGTTGGATGGCTTCATAATCCTGAATGGGACGGACCATTTCATGGTCGGGGCTGTCGAAGTTCCTGAACAATCCGCTCAACGATCTGTGGCATTGCATCTACGACAGCTTTCTGTACGGACCGTGTAATCATACCCTCAATCACTGTATCTAATGATCCCATACCTGCTTTAACTTCTGTAGCTGCCAAAGCAGCAATGGCAGGAGTTTCTACTGGTGGTGGACTATCGGATTCATTTTCCAGAGCCTCTACCGCATCGCCCCAATCCTCAAATGTCTCTTCTTCCAAAACCTCTGGCTCATCTTCAGGTTCAGCACTCGCTACTTCCTCTGACTCCTCTTCCAGAGCCCCTACCGCATCGCCCCAATCCTCAAATGTCTCTTCTTCCAAAACCTCTGGCTCACCTTCAGCTATCAGGCCACTAGATATCTTGTCATCAAGACCAACCAGTGCTTCATTTTCTGGTATTTCTGTCAATTCAACCTCTTGCTGTTCCAAATCTGCCATCTCCTGATCAAGGCCTTCCAGCTCGCTGAGCATAGATTCCGCTGCCAGTTCATACTCCCCACCAACTTTTTCTGAAGAATCCATCTCCGCAGCAGCTAAGAATTCGTCCTCAACAATCGGCAGTTCAATTTCTTCTTCAGGAGTAATCTCTCTAGCAACTGGAGCAGGAGGCTTTAACTCTTCAAGATCTTGCTCAAAGACCTGGCGTCGCCACTTCTTCTTAACAACTGGAGTATCCTCTTCAACGACTTCTTCCTGTGCTGGCGAGGGTTCTGTCACATCTGCTTCTTCAGTCTCATCTAGCAGGGGCAAGTCTGCTTCAGCAAACAGATCTGGATGTTCGACCTCATCTGCTGACAAGTCGTCTTCCTCTTCTTCCACCAACAGATCTATTACTGAGGAGTCCGGGAACTCTTCTTCAAACAAGGTAAACTCTTCCTCTTCGGGCTCTAGCACCAACTCATCATCGTCTTCCAGAGTGAGGTGGAATTCTTCCAATTCTCCATCATCAGCACCGATAGCCAGTGCTGCTGTTGCCTCAAAGTCTTCTATTACCGCGGCCAGTCCTCCATCGCCCGTTGCTTCCCCTGATTCTGTGAGCAGCACACTATCATTGTTAGACAGTGTTTCTGCCAATTCCTCATCTTCTAGGGTGGTAGCAGCCAAGTAATAGTCCATTTCGCACACATTCGGAGCATAGCGAGTACGCAAGGGTCCCTGAATGACCTCTACCGTTGACAAAGCAGGCAGTACAGGATCAAAATCATTCTCATTCAGCGAAATGGGAGTGACATCATCTCGCAGAACCTGGTCCACATCAGGAGTGCGGCTCCAAATATCTAAATCAACATCGAAATCGTTTTGGTGAATATCAACGTTGTCCATTACCAACCCCTGTGCTGAGGTGATAATCGGTCCATAATAAGTATCTTTAACTGGAAGCGTTGTTACTGCAGGCACAATAGTTGGAACAGCTTCTACTGCTGCTTTGGCAGCTATAGCGGCTTCTTTCCAATCGTCTTCATCAATCTCTTCAAAGACAGCAAAATCGTCTTCGTCCTCCTCCTCCAGTTCGCCCGGAGCGAGTGCCACATCTTCTGTTTTAGCAAATTCTTTAGGAGAATCTACGGCAGTTTCTTGCCAATCATCGACCAGCAGGTCTTCCTCTTCTTCGCTCATTCCCAGTGGTGGGATCTCCATATCATCATATCCCTCCACGGAGGACAGTGGTTCCTCCCATTCTTCTGCCAACATTGTCAGATCCTGTTCTTCGTCTAGCTCCAACGGTGGAATTTCAAATTCACTATCGTTTGTTGCGGACTTAAGCTCTTCTGAAGCGTCTGTGGCCAGTTCTTCCTTTTCAGACCATTCTGCCGCAGGAGGAATATCAAAAGCGCTATCCGAGCCTGTGAAGACTGGTCCTTCTTCCGTAGACTCTCCTGCTGAGTCCGGTGCCGAAGTTTCAAGCAGATCTTTGTCCTCATCGAGATCCAGATCTAGATCAGCGAAGGGTCCCTCCAGTTTTTCTGACTCCAGGTCCTCTCCAGCAGCAGAATCTGTTTCGGCTTCTGCTGTGAAAGCTTCATCTGTCAGAGTTTCCTCAATTTCATTTTGTTCGGAATCCATGATCTCACCTTCAAGATCGACCAAACTCAGTCCTTCATTTGCATTCAGGACCATATCATCGTGTTGAACTAAACCGGGCTGCTCTTCCATCTCAGCCTCTGCACCGAGCAATTCATCCAACGATTGAATTTCTTCATCTTCATCGGATGAACCTGTCTCTGCGGACAACATCATTTCCGTTTCTTCGACACTACAATCTTCTGCTACCGCTACAGACGGAACGATCTCTATTTCGTCAGCATTCAGATCATCTTCCTCTGCAATGTCATCTGCAAAATCTACATCTGGAACAGAATTTTCTTCCACCACAGTAGGAGGAATTTGCTTGGGAGCAGCAGCTTGATCAGACACATTAGGCAAGCTCACTGCAGACTCTTCATCTAGCTCATCCTCTTCTAGCAGTTCACCTGTTGCAGAACCGCTCCAACCGGTGTCTTCATCAAACATCGCCTGTTCATCCACCGACTCGCCATTGTCCTGAATCAGACCAAGCATCTCATCATCAAAAACATTGACCTCTTCTGCAGAATCTATCGTTTCGCTCTGCAGTTCCACGCTTGGCAGATAGCGCTGGAT